>Ga0209380_10000299_pt1 | contig 34470 bp, 25 predicted proteins | sample HubBroMetageWFT6_FD_188347 | JGI IMG/M metagenome (GOLD analysis project Ga0209380, IMG submission 188347) | Warmed and freeze-thawed soil microbial communities from the Hubbard Brook experimental Forest, New Hampshire - Hubbard Brook CCASE Soil... | ecosystem: Environmental > Terrestrial >... | reverse complement strand
CGATCCCAGCCCCGTCGATCCCAGCTCCGTCGATCCCAGCCGCGTCTAGCTCAGCCCGGCCGGCGCCGTTCAGAACGGTCCCGCCTTCCGGCTCCGCGCGGACCGGGCCTGAGCGTGAGCCCGCGGCCGGCCGGTCCGCCCGCCGCGCCCGGCTCGGCCGATCCTCTCGGCTCGCCCGATCCTCTCGGCTCGGCCGATCCCCCCGGCCCGAGCGGTCTGCCCGGCCTTCTCTCGAAGCCGGCGCTGCCGCGCCAACCGTCACTGGTGCCGGCAGCGGCTGCCCGACGGCGGCCAGCGCCTGGTCGCCAGCACCAACGGTGGCCTGGTCGCCGAGGCTGGCCGGGACCGGACCCGCGGCCTGCGCAGCCGCCCTCGCCAGCCGGTTCTGCTTGCGAAGCCGCGGCAGGGACATCAGCAGCAGGGCGACCACGGCCGCCGCGGTGATCAGCACGAAGACCACGAGCGGCTGCCCGTGGTGACCGGGTGCCTTCGGCCGCCGGGTCCGCTCCAGCGAGAACCACACGATCGTGCCGGAGAACAGCGCCGCCCACAGGTACATCACCAGCACGCTGGACCGCTGCGAGTGGCCGATGTCCAGCAGGCGGTGATGGATGTGCTTGCGGTCATTGGCGAACGGCGAGAGCCCGGCCTTGGTCCGCCGCAGCACGGCCAGCAGCAGGTCCGCGTACGGGATCACCAGCAGCGCCGCCGGGAGGAGCAGCGGCATGATCTCGGGGTACCGGTTGATCTGGCTCTGCAGGTTCGTCGGGGTGAGCTGCGGGATGCTGGAGATCGGCGCATAGGCCAGGACCAGCCCGATGAGCATGGACCCGGGCGTGCCCATGAAGATCCGCGCCGGATGGAAGTTATGCGGCAGGAACCCCAGGCACATGCCGACCAGGATCGCCGAGGCCAGCGCTGGCGCCGCCAGCTCGGACAGCCCGAGCACCCTGGTCATCGAGTAGTAATAAATCAGGAACGAGATGGCCGAGATCGCGACGATCCCGGCCGCCAGCCCGTCCAGGCCGTCGATGAAGTTGACGGCGTTGATCGTCGCGACGACCACCAGGATCGTCAGCAGGGTGGACTCGTCGGGCGTCAGCCCGAGCGTGCCGCCGCCCGGCCAGGGCAGCCAGAGCAGCTGGGTGCCGGTCGCCACCAGGATCGCCCCGGCCCCGATCTGGGCCACGAGCTGCAGAATTGCGGACAGGCCCCAGCGGTCGTCGATGATCCCGACCACGACGAGCAGCGCGCCGGCCAGCAGGAGGCCGGGAACCATCCCGGTCTGGGCAAAGCCGCTCCGCAACGGCGGGAGCTGATCGGCCACGAGCAGCCCGGCGGCGAGCCCGAAGTACATGGCCACGCCGCCGCCACGGGGCACCGGCCCGGTGTGCACGTCCCTGGCGCGCGGCTCGAACATGATCCCCGCCCGGATGGCCCCCCGACGCACCAGCGGCGTCAGCAGGTACGTGACGGCGGCCGCCACCAAAAGGGTCAGGACGTAGTCGCGCACCGTCTCACCAGGTCTAGGCGGGTACAGAGCATCATCGCAACTCTAGAACACTGGGCGGGCTGCCACGGCTCATGCCTGACCGGCGTCGGCCCCCGCGCCCGCCACCACCGCGGCAACCTCCCGGAGCCGCCCGATCGAGATCGCCCCCCGCCGGAGCAGCCGCGGCTGGCTGCCGGTCAGGTCGACCATCGTGGACGGGAGGCCGCCCTCGCGCACGCCGTCACTCAGGTAGACGGCCACAGAGTCGGCCAGCTGGTCGCGGGCCTCCTCGGCCGTCGAGGCAGGCGGCGAGCCAGTCACGTTGGCGCTGCTGACGGCCATCGGCCCGGTCTCCTGCAGCAGCTCGAGGGCCACCGGATCCTGCGGCATCCGGACCGCGACCGTGCCCTTGGTGTCGCCCAGATCCCAGCTCAGCGTCCTGGCGGCACGGCACACGATGGTCAGGCCGCCGGGCCAGAACTCGTCGATGAGCTGCTGCCCGAACGGGCCGAGATCCTCGACCAGCGCCGCGGCCGCCCGGACCGTCCCGACCAGGACGGGCGACGGCATGTCCCGCCCCCGGCCCTTCGCCGTTAGCATCCGCTGGACGGCGGCCGGGCTGAACGCGTCGGCGCCCACCCCGTACACGGTGTCGGTCGGCAGCACGACGATCTCGCCGCGCAGCACCGCGGCCGCGGCCGCCGCGAGGCCCTCCCGGCGCTGGGTCTCGTCGGCACAGTCAAACCAGGCGCTCATAACTGATCATCCTGCCACGGACGGAGATGCGATTTGGCTGGGAACGGGGCGCTGCCGCGGGCCGGTCATCCTACGGCCGTGCCGCGGTCACGAACCGGTCCCGGCCGGCCAGGTCGGTGTGATTGCGCGTGTCCCGCCAGCCGCGCTCCTCGGCGAACACCCAGTACACGGCCGCGCCCTGCTGAGCGCCATGCTCGACCGCGACCAGGCCGCCGGGCCGCAGCAGGCGGCGCGCGGTCGCCTCGACGACCCGGACTGAGTCCATGCCGTCCTCGCCGCCCCAGAGCGCGGTCGCCGGATCGTACTCGCCGACCTCGGGCGGCACCCACGCGCCGATCGGGATGTAGGGCGGGTTGCTGACCACGAGGTCCACCGAGCCATCGAGCTCGGTCAGCGCCGAGGCGAAGTCATCGGCATGCAGCCGCACCCGGCCCGCCGTGTGCGGTGCCGCCTGCGCGCACAACGCGATGTTGCGCTCGGTCCACTGCCGGGCCAGCGGGTCGGCCTCGACCGCGTGCACGCGGGCGCCCGGTACCTCCTGCGCGATCGACAGCGCGATCGCGCCGGAGCCGGTGCCGAGATCGGCCACGACGGGCTCGGCGACGTTCATGGCGGCGAGCTGGTCGATCACCCAGCCGGTCATGACCTCGGTCTCCATGCGCGGCACGAACACGCCGGGCCCGACCTCGAGCTCCAGATAGCGGAAATACGCGCGCCCGATGATGTGCTGCAGTGGCTCGCGGGCCTCGCGGCGGGCGATGTCGTCCCAGAACCGCGGGTCGAAGTCCGCGTCGGCGACCAGGTGCAGGGAGCCGCGGGACACCCCGTGCAGGTGCGCCGCGATCAGCTCCGCGTCGGCCCTCGGCGACTCGACCCCCGCCTCGGCCAGCCGGGCCGTCGCGATCGCGATCTCATCCAGCAGCAGGCTCATGCCACCGGCTCAGCCCTCGTCGGACCCGGCGATCTTCTCCGCCCGGTCTGCCTCGAGCAGCGCGTTGATCACGGCGTCGAGATCTCCGTCGATCACCTGGTCCAGGTTGTAGGCCTTGAATCCCACCCGGTGGTCGGAGATCCGGTTCTCTGGGAAGTTATAGGTCCGCACCCGCTGCGAGCGGTCAACGGTCGCCACCTGGCTGCGGCGGTCGGCCGACGCCTGGGCCTCGGCTTCCTCCTGCGCCATCGTGAGGAGCCGCGCCCGCAGGACCCGCATGGCCTGCTCCTTGTTCTGCAGCTGGCTCTTCTCGTTCTGGCAGGAGACGACGACGCCGGTCGGCAGGTGCGTGATCCGGACGGCCGAGTCGGTGGTGTTCACGCTCTGCCCGCCCGGCCCCGAGGACCGGAACACGTCGATCTTCAGGTCGTTCGGGTCGATCGTCACCTCGACGGGGTCCGCCTCGGGCATCACGAGCACGCCGGCCGCCGAGGTATGGATGCGTCCCTGCGACTCGGTCGCGGGCACGCGCTGGACCCGGTGCACGCCGCCCTCGTATTTCAGCTGCGACCAGGCGCCGTCGCCGCCGCGGGCCTTGACCGCGAGCGTGACGTCCTTGTAGCCGCCCAGGCCGGTCATGGTCGAGTCGAGGATCTCGGTCTTCCAGCCGTGCCGCTCGGCGTATCGCTGGTACATGCGCAGCAGGTCGCCGGCGAACAGCGCCGATTCCTCGCCACCCTCCCCCGCCTTGACCTCCAGGATCACGTCCTTGTCGTCGTTCGGGTCGCGGGGTACTAGCAGCTGCTCCAGCCGGTGCTGCAGCTCCTCCCGGCGGGCAGCAAGCTCAACCGCCTCAGCCGCGAACGAGGCGTCCTCGCGCCCCAGCTCGCGCGCCGCCGCCTCGTCGGCCGAGGTGTGCTGCCATTCGGCATAGGCCGAGACGATCTGTGATAGCGCGCCGTAACGCCGGCCGAGGGTCCTGGCCCGCTCGGGGTCGGAGTGAATCGACGGGTCGGCCAGGTCGTGCTCAAGCTGCGCGTGCTCAGCGGCAAGGTCGGCAAGCCGTTCGAACATTTCGCTTACCTCCTATACCGAGAACAGGGCAGCACATACATAGTCCGGATCGCCGTTGCGGCAATCCGGACTACAAGCGCGGCCTGGGCCGCGCTAATGGTGCTACTTGCCGTCGGCCTTCTTGCCGAACCGGCGCTCGAACCTGGCCACGCGGCCGCCAGTGTCAAGGATCTTCTGCTTGCCCGTGTAGAACGGGTGGCAGTTCGAGCAGACATCGGCGTGAATGACACCGTTTTTCGCGGTGCTGCGCGTGGTAAAGGTCTCGCCGCAGCTGCAGGTCACGGTCGTGACCACATACTCCGGGTGAATTCCGGACTTCATGACTAACTCCTGGTTCCCGCGGTCGCCGGGTCGCCCTGTGTCGCAAACACCGTGCCGCAAACACCGTGGGCGTGAACCGGTACCGCTCTGGTTGGCTTACCAGTGTGCCAGACGCTGCAACGTGCGCAGCCATCTGGAGATTCCCGCGTTAGGCCCCTGGTGAGGTCTTCTGCACCAGGAGCAGGAACTCGGCGTTGCTCTTGGTGCCCTTCATCCGGTCCATGAGCACCTCGAGCGCCTGCTGGGGCTCCAGCGAGTGCAGCACCCGGCGCAGCTGCCAGACGATCCTCAGTTCCTCGGGGGTCATCAGCAGCTCTTCCTTACGGGTGCTGGACGCGTCCACGTCCACCGCCGGGAAGATCCGCTTGTCGGACAGCTCGCGGCGGAGCCTGAGCTCCATGTTGCCGGTGCCCTTGAACTCCTCGAAGATCACTTCGTCGGCTCGCGAGCCGGTCTCGATCAGGGCCGTAGCCAGTATCGTCAGCGACCCGCCGTGCTCGATGTTGCGCGCCGCGCCGAAGAACCGCTTCGGCGGGTACAGCGCGGTGGAGTCGACACCACCGGACATGATCCGGCCGCTAGCCGGCGCGGCCAGGTTGTAGGCCCGGCCGAGGCGGGTGATCGAGTCGAGCAGCACGACGACGTCGTGGCCCATCTCCACCAGCCGCTTGGCCCGCTCGATCGCGAGCTCGGCGACCGTGGTGTGGTCCTCGGCCGGACGGTCGAAGGTCGAGTGGATGACCTCGCCCTTGACCGTGCGCTGCATGTCGGTGACTTCCTCGGGCCGCTCGTCGACAAGGACGACCATGAGGTGGCACTCGGGGTTGTTCTTGGTGATCGCGTTGGCGATCGCCTGGAGGATCATCGTCTTGCCCGCCTTGGGCGGTGAGACGATCAGGCCGCGCTGGCCCTTGCCGATCGGGCAGATCAGGTCGATGATCCTGGTCGTCATGATCGTCGGCTCCGACTCCAGGCGGAGGCGGTCCTGCGGGTACAGCGGGACGAGCTTGGAGAACTCCGGCCGGTTCTTGGCCGCCTCCGGGTCCAGCCCGTTGATCTTGTCCAGCCGGACCAGGGCGTTGAACTTCTCCCTGCGCTCACCCTCACGCGGCTGGCGGATCGCGCCCTCGATCACGTCGCCCTTGCGCAGGCCGTAGCGGCGCACCTGCGACAGCGACACGTAGACGTCGTTGGAGCCGGGCAGGTACCCGGTGGTGCGGACGAAACCGTAGTTGTCCAGCACGTCGAGGATGCCCGCGATCGGGATGAGGACGTCGTCCTCGCTGATCACTGGCTCGGCTTCGTTGCCGCCGCCGCGCTCGCGCCGCCGGTTGCCGGTGTTGCGGTTGCGGAACCGGTCGCGGTTGCGCCGGCTGCCCGAGCCGTCGCGATCATCGTCGCCGCGGTTGCCCTGGTCACGGTTGCCCTGGTCACGGTTGCCCTGATCGCGGCCACCCTGGTCACGGTTGCCCTGATCGCGGCCACCCTGGTCACGGTTGCCCTGATCGCGGCCACCCTGATCGCGCCCGCCCTGCTCGCGGCCACCCTGCTCGCGCCCGCCCGAGCCGCCGTCACGACCGCCCTGGTCGCGGCCGCCCTCGCGGTTCTGCTCGCGCCCGTCGTCGTCGCTGGCGCCACGCGCCTGGTCGCCGCCATCGTCACGGCGCGGATTGCGCCGGCGCCGGTCACCGCGCTGGCCATCGCCTGCCTGCTGGGCCTCGTCGCCAGCCGGGCCGGCGGTGACTCCACCGCCCGCGGGAGCGCCGTTCCCGGCGGTCACCACCTCGCTGGCGGCGTGCGCACCGCCAATGCCGCCCTCAGAACCGACTGGTCCTTCGCCGATGCCGCCCGCGGCCGCGCCGCCCAGTCCTGGCTGTGTCGATGTCTGTGATTCCATGGCGTCCTGCTCGAAGGTGCGGTCAGCGCCGGCTCCCGCAGGCGCTTTCCGCTGGACTGAGTTGTCGGAAGTCTGTGTCTGAAGGGCGGTCCGCGGCTCCCCGCCTTGCCGCCTCTCCTCGATCGCCGCGATGAGCTGGCCCTTGCGCATCTTCGCGGTGCCCGTAATGCCCTCGGACTGGGCGATCCGCTGAAGCTCGGGCAGCAGCATCGCGGACAGGCCGCCTGTCTGCCTGCGCGTGCCACCCCGCGCAGCCGACTCGGCCTCACTGCCGGGACTGGTCACGGCCTGGGCGCGGACCGAGTCATCGGCATCCGGCCAGGAGCGTACCGCGCCATCAGGCTCGTGGGAAGCCCCAGCCGACGACGCCGCGCCGGCGGGCTGACCGCCCGACTCGGGCAGCTCAGCAGAGAAGAGGTCCAAGGTTTCGCTCACAAGGGGTCCTTCCAGGGGTGCGGGCAACGGCCGCCGGTGCGGCCGGTAGATGCCCGCTGTCGCATTGTCACTGCGGTATATGCCGCTCTCTCGGTCTGGGTGGCTACCCATGCCGGATATCTAGCTGTATGCCAGCCAGCTCCCAGCCGGCTAGCTACTCGCCCCCTTCGCCTGCCACCACCGCTGCTGGCAGGCCACCTGGATCGCGGTTCAGCCTCGCCTGGTTCCCTGGTGTGGGCCGGGCAGACTGGATGTTCCCGCGATAGGCAGGTGAATGTTGAGGCCGCACGCCCCCGGGCGCTCGGAAACGGACCGGAAGCAATGCGAACGAGCACCTCTCCCCAGTGCGGGGCATCTGGTGCAGCAACTAGCTTAACACTAACCCGGCCCACGGCATTCCTTCGGCTGTGTCCGTCAGAAGCGGAACGCGCCGGCAGCCAGAACCCGACCTGCCGCCCATAGGTACGCTCGCGCGACCGAATGCAACGGGGAGTCCAAGCGAGAGCTGGGAACCTACCAGGGGGCCTTGGCTGTCGACAAACAGGGGGCTTACAAGGCATGCGGTACCCGTTTCACAGGCGATTCAACCGCCCCAAACACACGGGCCACCCCAGGCACCCGCACACGTGGTAAATCGCCATCCCCCAGGAAACCGCGTTTGAACTCGATGACCCGCGAACCTACTTTAACCTGCTGATTCTCACAAGTATTCGAGATCGGGACACGCCGGCCAACGGCGCCGCCCCCCGCTCAGATCCGGTCTCGCGCCGTGATTCCGGCCAGCGCCAGGCCGGCCTCCAGTGCCAGCCGCAGCGCGTCGGCGAGCAGCAGCCGCGCGCTGGAGACCGACAGATCGGTCGGCGCGGTAGCCCCGCCGAAGGGCAGCGCGGGCGCCGCCTGGCGGCACGTTTCCCAGGCGGCAGCCACGGCTTCGAGGTAACGAGGGACTTCGTCGGGCCGGTGTCGCCTGGCTGCCGCGGCGACGCGGACTGGCAGCCAGGAGAGCAGCCCGAGTAGTTCGCGCTCGGCCTCGCTGTCCAGCGCGCTGGCCAGCTTCTCCCCTGGCTCGACCAGGTCTAGCTCCAGCTCCGCCGCCCAGCGCAGGGCCGAGGCCGCCTCGGCGTGGGCCAGCTGCACCGCCGAATAGTGATCAGCCCCCCGATGGCTCGCGCTCGCTTCCTGGGCCAGCTGGGCAGTGCGACCCGGCAGCGTCCGCGCCAGCCGGTAGCGGACCGCGCTCACCCCGAAGTACGCCACGGCCGCCAGGACTGGCGAGTTCGCTGACCGGCGGACACGGGCGCCCGGAACGGCTCGTTCCCCGTCCGAAGGGAAGACGGCAGCTGCGCCGGCGGCTTCGGCCAGCCTGCCGGTCATCGCCTCCGCTTGCCGTTCCCACGCCTGATCCCAGCCCGCGGCGGCTGCCGGATCGGGCCAGGCGCGGATCACCGCCGAGGTGCCCCGCAGGATCTCGCTGCGCGCGCAGGCGGTGCCTGCCGCCACGATCTGCGGCGCGACGCAGGCCAGCGCATGGGCGGTGACGATCACGGTCAGGTAGCCCTCGCCGGATGGCTGCGCCGAATCGATCCAGGGCTCGGCGGAGAGAGAGCTGGCCAGAAGCGCGGCGACGTCCTCGGGCGTGCGGCCGGCCAGCCGGGCGATCTCGAACGGCAGCGACGTGGCGTAGCTGCCCGGACCGCCGGCGGGCGCCGGGCGCCAGGTGCCGCCGGGCACGAGGACGGCTTCCTCGGGGAGCTTGCCCGCCTCCGCCAGTTCGCGCAGCGACCGGCCCAGCTCAGCGTCGAGGTCGCCAGTGATCACCCTGACCAGGTTACGGACCTTGGCAAGCCCGCGGATCAGTCGAAGGTGCTGCTGGGTGCTCCGGCGAGCTCGCGAACCACGCGGATCATCTCCGCGGGGTCGAACGGCTTGGTCAGGTAGGCGTCGACGCCGATCTGGCGGCCCCGGTCGCGATCGTCCTCCTGGGCCCTGGCGGTGATGAGAACGACCTTGATCCCGGACGTCGCGGGGTTCTTCCGCAGCTGGGTCGCGGTGACCCAGCCGTCCAGCCTGGGCATCATCACGTCCAGGGTGATGACGTCGGGAGCCACCTCGGCCACCTTCTCGAGGCATTCGCGGCCGTCGACGGCGGTGACGACCTCGAACCCCTCCAGGGTGAGGTTGACCGCGATCAGCTGCCGGATGACCTCGTCATCATCGACAACCAGCACGCGTCCGAGTCCCTGCGTCACGGGCGTGAGGCTATCTGCTCGCGCGCAGGCGCGTGCGCAGATCGCCGTCGTGTCCGGCGATACTTATGACTGGTACTCTTGCTGCGGCCCAGCTTGTGAAGCCTGCTGGCCGGGCAGCGCCAGCCCCCATAGCTCAGGGGATAGAGCAACGGCCTCCGGAGCCGTGTGCGCAGGTTCGAATCCTGCTGGGGGCGCGTATCGATGGCCTGCGCAAATAATTACTGACCTGCGGTAATGCTGAGACTCGGTACTGGGCCACGGTCCCGCTAAGTCTCGCTGAATCCGGCTGATTGGCGCTCTTCGCGATAGCGATTCGGCACCCATCCCAGGAGCTGAGCCTGCCGCCGACGACCTTTGCGCCGGGCCTCCTAAATAGAGTTCCGAAGCCGGGTAAGGCGCCGTGCGCGAATCAGGAGCGCATCGGTCATAGGCCTCCATGTCGCGTCGGCGGCGCTCCCTGGCATTCGCAGGGGGCGCCGCACGACTCGACGCCTCCTAGCCGGTCCACCATGCGTACCTGCCAGCCCTCACCGAACATCGGCGCAGCCGCCGGGCTCGCCTGGAGCGCCGTGACGTGCCCTTCCAGTTCGGCAGGCAGGTCGGGAGAGGCCTGCCGCGGAAATCGCCAGTCTTCCGCGCGGAAGCCGCGAACAGGTCGAGCAGGCTCTGGAGCTCGCGTCGCGCCTGCACGCCACAGACCGCCGGCAGCGCGAGCCCTACATCTGCCACCTGCTGCGGGTCGCCGTGCGGATCATCAGCCACTACCGGGTCGCCGACCCCGACATCGCCTGCGGGCATGCCCGGACTCAGACGCCGGCTCATGAGTCATCAGTCACTCCTGGCTTCGGCGGCGTCGCCTTCGGGACCAGACAGCGATTGAAGTCAAGCGGTGCTGGCGATCTGGCTGACAGCCCAGTTCACCGCCGCCTGGTTCACCGGGCTGCCTCCGCGGGCCCTTCTTTGAGCGTGTCACGGGCTTGTGTAGCCGGGTGCGGCTGTCATGGTGGCATCGAAGTCACACGTGAACGTGCTTATGGTGTAGTCGACGCCGATAGTTACCGTGGCGACATGTTCGGCGGTCTTGGACCCGGAGCCGGTCTGGTACCGGAGAATCAGCTGCGACCACTCGCCCGTCAATTCACCGGCGGCTTCGGCGATCTCCTCGCTGTGGCCTGCCGGCACGGAGAAGTTCCCGACCTGCGCCGTGCTGTCGAGGCCGAGTATGTTGTTGAACGCATCGATGGCCTGGGGGCCGTTGAAGTACAGGACTTCTGCGACATCCTCCGGTGTATCGCAATCGGCGACGAGTTTCCCGAAGCCGGGAATGACTAGCAGTTCCCTGGACTCGCTGTCGGCCAGGGTGAATCCGTAGGCGCGGGTCTGGCCGGCGCCCTGCATGAAGTCGCTGGCCGGCAGGCCGCCGAGCAGGCTGGCGTTGAGGTTGGCGACCTGGGTCCTTGAGTTGACGGCGAGCGGGGCCTTGCTGTCGGCGACGTGCAGACTGACCGCGGGGCCTGAGCCGGAATTGGTCACATACAGCATGGCTTTCCGGTCCGAGCCGGTCAGCCCGGTCGTGCGATTGACTGTATTGGTCCTGCCCAGGTTGAACACCGCGCCCGGCCCCGTGCCGGCTAGGGCGCTGGTTGCGGTCAGTAACGCGATTCCTGCCACCAGGCCGCCGAGAACGCCTGTGCCGAACGTGAGCTTCATGACTGCTCCTTCCGCGCCGGCCTGGCCGTGGCCATCGTCGGCTACACGGGTCAGATGGGGACCTATGTGCTGGTTAGCCCAACGGTAGGCCCGGTGCGGACTGGAAGGAATGAGTAGCCGCGACGGTGACTTCTGGCACGGAGTTATGGCTAGCTCGAGCGCCATAACCTGATCATGATCGTCGCAACTGATCCTGAGGGCGGCGAGCGCACTGCCGTGAGGTCCGGCTCTGCGTGCCGCGGTGGTCTGCTGAGGTTCTGGCGCGAGATCGGGGACAGGGCGCTGACGGTACCGCGGTTCGACAGTGGATATGGAACTGCAGCCCTGGACCGCCTGCGTCGATCGGCTCGCCACCACACCCGGGCAAGCATGTTCCCTGCTCGCCGACCTGCAATCGTCCAGGCGCGCGCCGGTCATCTCGCTAGCCGCGGCAAGCGCACCTGGGAACTGTCTCGGCGCCGACGGCCCTGATCATCATCATTGACGAATCCGCCGAGATCGCCGATCACGTCGTCGCCCTGGCTTATGCCGATTCCGTCGAGCAGCTCCGCCGGGCACCCACCGTCACCCTCATCGCCGCCACCCGGCGGCCCACGCACACTGGGGATCTCCTCGAAGCGTCGTCGGCGAGAGTCCTGATGATCTTCGATGGGGCTGCAGCGGCCAGGGGGCAGCGCACCATAGCTAGTCTGACGCCGTGACCCGCCACGGTGAGAGCGCGAGAGTCACGAGGTAGCGCCGACTGCCCATTGTCGCCTGGCGGCGCCCACAGGGGTACCGCCAATGCCACCACCTACGGATCGCCGGGCACCTATTCGCCAGCCAGACGCTATCGGATTCAGCTGGACAAGATCACGGACCGGCCGGCGCGGAGACGGTCGGCGGCTGGCGCCCCCAGCAGCGGCTACCACTCAGATGAGCTCAGGCGCTCCGGAGTCCGCGAGAGAACTGCGATAGAACTGCTCGGCGAAGCGAGCCCGGGCGGCCGTTTGCGCAGGTCAGCCTAGGTGCGACTACTCCTGCGCACACGGCCTCCGGAGCCGTGTGCGCAGGTTCGAATCCTGCTGGGGGCGCAGCTAGCAGCGCTATTTCGAATAAATAGCCGATTCGCTGCCACAGTGCCGGTTCGCATGAGCGAAAACGCATGTTGACTTCGGTAGCGATGCGGCAGCGCCGACACGCGTTGAACCAATGAGCAACGGCCTAAAAGAACGTGCGCGTACAGCGAAGACGAGTCTCGCCGGAACACCGCAGGCTCCAGCTGAGTCCGGGCCAGTCCCGCTGCACGGCGCTGCCGCCTCAATCCCGCCGGCCCATAGGGCCTTCCAAGAATCCACGCCTCGGGGCCGCCAACATCATCTTCGTGGTCGGCCCGCAGAAGCGAGCCTGCGGGAGGCGGACTTGCTGCCGGAGGCCGAGGCGATGACCCGGGTGCCCTCACGGGCGATGGCAAGGACGCTGCCCAGGGCGTGGTTGTCAATGCGACCCAGGCCGGTCGATCGGCACCGCCACAGCCGCGTCGGCTGCCCGATGCAGTCTTAGACCCGCAAGGTGTTTGGATTCGCCGCCACCGGCGCCGATCAGTCTTACCGGTTGACTCAGTCGACATGGTGTGCAGATTCTGGTGGACAGGAAACGCAGAAGGAGACCGCCAATGTTGTTCAGTAGCCAGAGCCTCATCGCTGTCGCTGTCACGGTCGGTATAGCCGTTGTCTGGACGATGGCTATCACAGTTGTGGGTGTCATCTGGCAGCGCCAGGAGGTACGCGAGTTCATGGCATCGCAGCCAGTCACGATCCCTTCCCAGGACTCGACCCAGACCGACGACGCACGGGAACTCGTGCTGCTCTAGCAGGACGACACGTCAGGAGCAGACAGCGGGACGGCGCCATATGGCGCCGTCCCTCTCGATTTGCTGGAACAGCGGGCTCGCGCTGAACTGAGCCGGTGTCAGTCTGTTGGCATGAGCTTTTTTGATTCGATCCCGCAGCCGCCACCACCACCTGATCCTGTCCGGCGGCGCCGGCCGGCCTGGATGCGTCCGGAGGCGGTGATCCCTGGTTCGGCCCCAGGCGAGGCGGTGCTGATCCGCACTGACGAGGTGGCTGTTGCGGTAGGCAGTGTCCGCGCTTACCCGAATGGGTTTGAGTTCACCGTCCATGTCCGGCTGCGCCGCGAGGATGAGACCAGCTGGCCGGGGCATTCCGATGTCTTCCAACGGCCTCGGCCTGGCCCCGAGGGCGACGGCAGCCAGTTGCGGCTCGGCATCTTGTATCCCGATGGCCGCCGCGCGGCGACCACCGGCGGGCACTGGCGGCCGACTGACCACGACGACGACGGGCGGCTGCTCTTGCAGCAGGGCGGCGGAGGCGGCGGGAGCCGCGGCTCCGACTGGGACTTCTGGGTTCACCCGCTGCCGCCCCCTGGACTGGTTGCCTTGGTCGCTTCCTGGCGGCATCACGGCATCGCCGAGTCCCGGGCCGAGCTGGACGGTGCCGCGATCCGCGCGGCCGCCGGACGTGCCGTGAGCCTGTGGCCAGAGGAGCAGGAGTCCGAGTCGAGAGGTTCGTGGCGAAGCGGGAGAATCACAGGGCATCACACTGCTCAGGCCGAACCCGGCCAGCCGGGCGCCGAAGGCACCGCCTCCGGGTGAGGCTGCCTCGTTGGCCACGATCGCTGGACGAAGCCCGAACCGGCGGGCTCAGCACGCTAGGCGGCCCATGTGGCGGTCGCTCAGAATTAGCTTTGCAAGGAATCGCCTGAAAGGTGCGCTATCTTCAAGCCGAGGTGCAGCGCGAGCCGTTCCGTGCCGTGGCTCAGGTCGACCCCGCCGAGTTTTTCGATCTTTGCGAGCCGGTTGTAGAGCGTCGTCCGGTGAAGAGCAAGCTGCTCGGATGCCGCCTTGATATCCCCGGCGAGGTCGAGATAGGTCTCAAGGGTGTCCAGCAGCTCACCTGAGGCGTCGCGGTCCCGGATCCTGGCGAGAGCTGGGTGGACGGTTTCCATCCTGATCTTGTCGAGCGGCAGCTCGGCGATGAAGCGGTAGATGCCGAGGTCGGACCACTCCGTGATGCCGTCCATCCCGAGCGCACGGCCTATTCTCACGGCGTGCTGTGCCTCGCGGTAGGAGAGGTAGGCGTCAGCGAGCCTGGCAACCTCGGTTCCGATGCCGATTCGTGGGCCGCTGATGTGGTTTTTCGGAAATGCCTTGAGGTACTCGGCTTTGATGCGCGCCGCGAGCTCGGCCGGACGGCGGTTGCCGTCCACGACGATGACGAGGATGGCGTGGTCGGGGCGGATGAGGTGGAGACTGCGCCTGCTCGGCATAAGGCGCCGAGCGAGGGCGAGCGCGAGCTCGGCAGCCGTGCCGCGGCTGGCCCGGTCTGGGGGGCCGGTGGTGTCCAAGGTGAGGACGCGGAGGGGACGGTCGGTCTCGATCAGGTTCTCTTCGGCCAGGCCGGTGACAGCGTTTGCGCGAACCTCGGCATCCGGGTCAAGAAGGTCGCGCAGCAGTTCGCGCTCGCGGGCTTGCTGGAGGTCGCGGATGAGGCCCTCGTGGTAGAGGATGAGCGCCGCCTCGTCGGCTGCCTGTTCAGCCAGGGCGATCTGCTCGCGCGTCAGTGACTCGTTGCGGTCGATGAGCCATAGATAGCCGAGATGCAGGTCGTGGGACCGGATGGGAACGCAGAGACGGCTCAGCATCCCGAGATCGGTGTTGGCAGGGAGGCGGAACCATTCCATGGCTTTCTGGGCCCCGTGACGGAATGCCCATTCGATCGCTTCCGGGTTGGCCTTCCGGTGCAGGATCGAGGCAAGCCGCTGCTCGTCGACGGCTCCGTAGTGCGGGCTGTACGAGAGCAGCCGCATTTGCGGGTCGTCGATCGCGACGGACAGTGATAGCCGTTCACCAAGCCGGTCGGTGAGTGACTGCAGTTCGCTCACGTTCCCAGTCTGCATTCGTCGGCCCATCGGTGATCGTGCGGACCCGCGGGCATCGGGCCAGCGGCGGTGCCGGCAGGGGCTGAGCTCATGGGTCCGGGGGCATGTGGCGCTCGAGAAACTCCAGGATGCGAGCGCAAAGGTCGACGGTCGCTGCGTGCTGCCGAGTCCCGTGGCCTTCCTCGGGGTAGATCACCAGCGTGCTGTCGCGCCCGTGCTCGGCGAGCGCGCGGTGGAACATGGCGGCCTGCTGGGGCGGGGTGGCGAGGTCCAGCGCGCCCGCCACGAGGAGCAGCGGCGTGCGTACCTGGCCGGCGAGATACAGCGGGCTCCGGCCGCGGTGGCGCGAGGCCGGGTCGAGCGGATCACCGCTGAAGCACGCGCGGTCGAAGCCGGGCAGGTTCGAGGTGTAGTGCTGGCTGATCCAGTCGGTGACCGGCGACCGCGCGACCGCGGCGGCGAACCGGTCCGTGGTAGCGGCCAGCCACGCGGCCATGAACCCGCCGTAGCTGTTGCCGAGAATGCCCAGCCGCGCGGGATCGGCCCGCCCGGTGCCGACGAGGTAGTCGATGCCGGTGAGCAGGTCCGCCGCGTCGGCGCCGCCCATGTCGTGCAGGCCGAGCCGGATAAACTCCTGGCCCTTGCCCAGGCTGCAGCAGTGGTTTACGTGCAAGACCGCGTATCCGCGGCTGACGAGCAGCGGAGTGAAGGGGTAGTGCATGGACCAGGCACTGCGCCAGGCCCATACGGGCCCGCCGTGGACGTGGACGACCAGCGGGTACGGCGCGGGGCGGTCGGGCACGGCCAGCAGCCCGTTGATGGTCCGTGAGTCGGCTGATTGCCAGCTGATAGCTTCCAGCGATCCGGCGTCGCGGGATAGGGCCTCGGTGCCGGAATGCGCGAAGTCGAGGATTACCTCGGTGGTGCCGCCGCTGATCCGGGCGATCGCAGGGGGGCGGTCATAGCTGTGGACCACGGCTGCGACGGTTTCGGCGGCTGAATCGAACTGCGGTAGCAGGTCGCCGCAGGTCAGCGGGCTCTGCCAGATGACGCGGGTCGTATTGGTGCCCAGGGCATGTATGCCGATAACGGTATCCAGCCCTCGCAGGCCGGCGAAGATCACCTGGTGGCTGTCGAGCCAGTGGTGGTCGGTCACGTCGGCGCCGGCGGTATCCAGGACCTGAGGCGCAGCTCCCGGCCCCGGGAGCACGATGAGCTGGCCCGCGTAGAGCCCGCGATCGCTCATCGCCCCGGCCAGCACCGATAGCGGCCAGCCTGCCGGCGCCGCGGCTGGCTGGCCGAGCTGACCGCCGGATTTGTACAACGGCGTCACCGCGCCGGAGGCCGTGTCGATGAGTACAAGCTGACTCTGGTACCAGTCCGATTCGCTCGGCCCGTCGGAGACGACGCAAATCAGCGCGCGTGGCCCGGTCCATGCCGCCTGCCACACAGTGAGGCTGTCTGGGGAGACCTGCGATATCCGGCGGCTCCCCAGATCGAGAATCCAGGCCCGCCTGTTCCCGGTGACCTCCTTGCCGGTAATCACCTCCGGTTCCCAGCTCTGCTGAGGCGTGGCACGGGGAAGTCGCCCGGATCCGTGCACGTCTGACCGGTCAGCTCCGGCCTCGGCGATCCCGAGCAGCAGCGAGCCGTCGTCGCGGGACCACTGCAGGTATTCGGCGGTGCCCGGAAGCCTGAAGGCGGTTTCCGCGCGAAGCGCCCGACCAGGAGCGCCGACCTCTGCCCTTGTCCCCTGGTCGTCTTCGGCTATCCACGCCAGCCGGTCACCGGCGCGGGACCAGCTGGGCCGGTAGGTCTCGCAGCCGGCGGCATCGTGCACGATCAGCTCCGCAGTCGCCAGGCGCAGCACCGCAACCCGCCGCGACGGGCCGGCGTGACCGCTCCCGGCGATCGCCGCGGTAAAGGCGACCGCCGTGCCGTCGGGCGAAACGGTCAGGTCGGCCGCGCCGGCTACCTGACCAGGGACCGGGCCGCGCAGGCGCTGATTGAACTCCTCGGAGAAGCGAGTCAGTTCGTGCGGTGGGGCCTCACGGCCGTCGGCTGGCATCGCGACAGCTACCAGAAGATCAGCGGGGTTGTGGTGAGCAGTTCGTTCTTGTCCGCGCCGACGATGAAAATGTCCTCGAAGGCCGCTAGGCCGGCGCCAGGGTCCCTCAGGAATACCTCGCTGGTAATTATCTGACCTTCGTGGAAGGGAACGTCGAGGCCGAAGAATGAGTCGTTTTCGTCGGCAGGCAGCGCGGAGCCTGCCGGGATCACCGGGCCCAGCCAGAACGTTGCCAGGCCATGGCCGTAGCACCCTGGATCGGCCTGATAGCCCCTGTCGCGGACCAGGCGGTCGCCGAGCGCCCCGAGTTCACGTGGTGTCCTGCCGGGCCTGATGGCGGCGGCTATTTCCGTGGTGAGCTGCGCCGCATCCTCGAGCAGCCGTCTTTGGCCGGCCGACGGCTGCAGGCCGCAGACGGAGCTACGGCCCGGGTCGAGCCAGTAGCCCTCCAGAATCGGGCCGATGACCCAGGCCCGCACGAGCTCTCCAGTCTTCGGCGCCGCACGTGAGTAGCCATAGAGAGGGTAGTCCCACAGCGCATCGTCGCCATGCGGGCCGGCATGGCATCCGAGACGCTGGAACCCCCCGCCGTGGCGCACGATGATCTCGGCTGCCCTGGCGGCGGCATCGGACTGGCGCTCACCGCGGATCAGTGCCTGCGTGAACGCGGTTAGCGCCTGTGACGAGATCTCCCCTGCCTCGCGGTAAACGTCGAGTTCGCGGGGGCTCTTGTCATTTTGCAGCGCGAACACCAGGTCATCCTCCGGAACCCATTCGATGCCTGGCGTCTGGGCGAGTAGTGCCCGGTACATCTGCGCGGGCAGGAAGTCATCGCCGTCATAGGCTACGGGTCCCTGAATACCGAGTTCCCTCAGCCTGGCCGCCACGCCGACGGCGAGATTGTCCTCGTGGCATGCGATGCGGTCGACAGCGACATAACGGCTCTCCACCTCCTCCATCGTCGAATAATCCGGCTGGAGGATATGAAGCTCAGGTTCCCGCCCGTTATGAGCGATCAGAGCAGCGAAAGCGCACCCAACACCTGAGGCCGCAGGCTCCTGCCCTATGTTATGGGACGCATAGTTAGCGAGGTACCAGACATTGCCGGCCCGGTCATAACCTCCTCCCGTGCGCTGCCAGATCACGGCAGTGTGATAGCCCCGGCGGCGCATCTCTTCGTAGAGCCTTGACCACCGGGTCTCGTATTCTTCTGGCGGGAAATACATCAGTGCTCCTTCGGCAGGCCAGTGGGGTAGCCAGTTCCCGGGCCCCGCGGCGGGACCGGGACGCCTACCGGCGAGATGGCATCGCGGCGAGGACGGACTCATCAGTGGGGAACTGAGCGGGCTGGAATCGGTCGGGCCGGTAAGGCGCCGGGTCAAGCCACTGGCTGCCGCCGGTGAGGATCACCTCAGCGAGCAGCCGCCCCAGGCCCGGGCCGTGGGTCACGCCCGCCTCGTTGTCGCCGGCGAGGAGATAGAGCCCGTTCACGCCGGGCACAGGCCCGGCGAGAAAGCGACGGTCCGGCGTCATGCACGGGACTCCCTGCAGCCACCAGCCGATGGAGGTGTCGTGGGCGGGGACGAGCTTGCGCAGCTTCGGCGTCAGGGCGACGTCAAGGCGCTCGACTAGCTCCTCGCGCCGGGGCTGGCCGTCAGCGCCAAGAGAGCCGCCGAGCTCAAAGAGCGGGCTGTATCCGTCGCCGTTGCCCCAGGTCAGTCCGCCCCGGTGCTCGCGCAGCCAGAGGCCGAACAGGTCCGGCACCATCACTGTGGGCATTGACCCGCTCACACCGGACGGCCGCGAGATCACCCGGGTCGCGATCATCCGCAGCAGCGGCGCGCGGTAGCCGGTCTCCGCGAGCACCTCGTTGCACCAGGCTCCGCAAGCGAGCACAACGGTCCGCGCGTAGATGTCGCCTCCTTCCGTCTGCACGCCCTCAACCCGGCCTCCGGCGGTGATCAGCCCGGTAAGCCTGGTCCGCGCGCGGACCTCAGCGCCGCGGGCCGCGACACGCCGGGCCAGCGCGCGGGTCGCCCGCCCGGCACTGACCTGGATGCCGCCGGGGTGCAGGGCCCCCCGCAGGACCGTGTCCGCCGCGATAACCCCGCCGGTGATCTCGGTGACCTCCGGGGCCGTCAGTGCCCGGACTGCGGCGGGCGCCAGCGGGTGCTGGAGGATGGTGTCGATCCAGAGACGGCAGCCCTCCTCGGTTGTGCCGAGGAAGAGGTTGCCATTGGATCGGCACTCGATGCTGGGATCCTCGGCCGCGAGGCGCCGGTAGAAATCGATGCCGTACTGCTCCAGTTCGAGGCCGGCATCGGCGAAGAAGTCCGCGTAGCCGGCGGCCCACAGTCCGACAAACCCGGCACCGGCACCAGAAGTCGCGGCCCCCGGTGTGTCTGCCTCGACCACCACAACGCGGCGGGCCCCGCTGTCGAGCAGGTGATACGCCGCGCAGATCCCGAGTATCCCGCCGCCCGCGATCACGACATCGGCTTCGGTGCGGTCCAGCATCAGTTTCTCCCTGCGACTATCGGATCGGTCAGAGGCCGGCGCACGCCAGCATGTCGGCGTAAGCCTGGTGGAAGCCAGCCACCGACGGCTCATCGCCCGACAGCGGCCCTGGAATGAAGGAGAGCGACCGGACGCCGAGCTGGGTGCGCTCGCACAGGGCCCAGTCCTGCAGATTGGTCTGGTCCCAGACCCGGATCAGATTGGCCAGGTCATAGTCCTGGCCGGCCTCGGCGTCACTGCGGACCAGCCAGGTCATCGTCACCTGCGTGCGGTCGATGGCCAGAGGCTGGTCGGAGAAGACAACGGCGTAGTCCGGGGAGCAGATCAGCGCGAACGTGGGCTTGAGATGGATCGCGGCGGTGTATGGCTGTCGCCCGCGCGCGAACTCGCCCATCGGCTTGCCGCACGCAGGCGTTCCGTCCACGGTCAGCGAGACAGCCCCTGGTTTCAGCGGGAATCGTGTGTGCTGGACCCGGCGGTCATCGCTTGGATGGACTTCGCACTCCTGCCAGTCCGCTGTGCTCGATGCGGAGACGTCGAATGCCCGGGTGAACTCGGGGTGATTGGCAGCGCAGTGGTAGCACTCCTGCGCGTTTTCCCAGACCAGCTTCCAGTTGGCCGCGACGCTGTAGGTGGCCGTGTGCGCAATCTTCGCGGCGCCGAGGTCGAACGGCGCGAAGAGCGGGTCACCGCCGCCGAGGAGGCCGGGCAGGTCGGGACCGGGCTGCCCGGCGAGGTTGATGAAGACCAGCCCGTTCCAGCTGGCAAGGCTGACTCGCGGCAGCGGGTACTGGACGGGATCGAATCCGGCTGGCATTTTTGGCGCGCCCTGCAGCGTGCCGTCCATCCGGTAGGCCCACTGGTGGTAGGGACATACCAGGCGCCGGGCTCTGCCGCAGCCGGGGTCCACCAGGCGGGCACCCCGGTGGCGGCAGACGTTGTGGAACGCGGCCAGGCCGCCCTCCGCCGTGTGCGCGACGATGACGCTCTCCGGCCCGCTTTCCACGGTGACGTAGTCGCCGGGCCGGGAGAGCTGGGACTCGTGACCGGCATAGAGCCAGCTGCGGTTGAAGATCACTTCGATCTCCTGCCTGTAGAGCTCCTCGGAGAGGTAGAAGTCCCGCGGCATGCCGGTGCCCAGTGCGATGTGGTCATACATGATCTGGCTGGCGGGCATCCGGATCTCAGTGCTGTTCGTCATCCCTGCGATCCTCTTCAGCGGAAGGCCAGCCGCCGAGGAAGGACTCGACGATGGCGAGGTAGGTGCCGACGTTCGGCTCATCGAACATTCCGTGGCCGTTGCGGTTCAGAGTGAGCCACTCGCAGTCCGGGATCCTCTCTGCTATGGCCTGGTTGACCTCGCGCGAGGACATGTCGCGGCCCCCGTGGATCACTAGTGTCGGCGCCGCGATCTCGCCAAGCCGGTCCTCGACGTCCCAGCCGCGCAGCGCGCCTACCGAAAACCACAGCCGGTCGCCCCAGAGGCCGTCTCCGGCTGGTCCGGGCTCAAGTGCCTCGCGGACAAGTTCCGCGGTGGCGTGCTCGTCGTCGTTGGTGGCATAGGCGGCGAGCCAGCGGCTGACAGCGGCGCGGAAGGCTGGATCGTCGTGCTCGCCGAGCGCGTCCGCGGTCAGCGCGGCCGCTGCCTCGCGGGGCGGAAGCAGGCTGAGCAGCTGGCTGATGAAGCCGGTGACCACGGCGCCGACGCTCGGGGCGGTACCGGACAGCACCAGCCGCCGGACGCACTCGGGGTGGTCGAGGGTGTATTGGAGGGCGAGCATGCCGCCCCAGGAGTGCCCGAGCAGGTCGACCTGGCCGACGCCGGCGTGGCGGCGGACGGCGTCGACATCGGCGACCGCCGCCTCCATGCTCCAGCAGTAGGCCTCGGGCGGTACTTCCGAGCGGCCGGTGCCGAGCTGGTCGAAGGTCACGACGGTGCGCCTGCCGCCGCCGAGACGGTGTAGCGGCTGCATGTAGCTGCTGCCGTCGCCACCGGGCCCGCCGTGGAGTCCGAGCAGGACCGCGCCCTCGCCGGAAATGTCGCAGTGAAGGCCGAACCCCTGGGATGATGATGCCGCCCGCTCGGCGCGGATGACAGGCTCAGCCACCATGGCGCGCCGCCATCGGTGTCACGGCGGGGTAGCCGCAAGCCGCAGCGGGCAGCGCTGATGGCTTGCCGTCAGGTCCGGCAGGAATCATCACAGAGCGGCCTCCTTGCTGATGGCCCGCCGCTTTCCCTGGCCGTCGCCGCTCTCCGTGACGGGAACGGGGAGCACCGGCGCCGCGGCAATGAGTTGCCGGGTGTAGGGATGGGCGGGTGTGTGCAGGATCTGGGTAATGGACCCGGTTTCGCGCATCGTGCCCTGCTGGAGCACGAGGACCCGGTCGGCGGTCACGGACACGACACCGAGATCATGAGTGATCAGCAGCACGGACAATCCCAGCTCGGCGCGAAGGTCGGCGAGCAGGCCAAGGATGGCTGCCTGCACCGACACATCCAGGGACGAGGTGATCTCGTCACAGATCAGGATCTCGGGCTCGGCCGCTAGCGCCCGGGCGATGGCTACCCGCTGCCGTTCCCCGCCCGAGAGCTGACTGGGGTACCGGCCAGCGGCCCGAGCGGGCAGCCGGACCCGGTCAAGAAGCGCGCCGACCTCGGCGCGCGCGGCCGATGCCGAGAGGCCGCGAAGCACCTGGGCGGGACGGGCGAGCTCATCGCTGACCTGACGGCGGGGGTTGAGCGACTCATAGGGGTTCTGGAACACATACTGGATGGCCCGGCGCTGGGCCAGGCTCCGCTTGCGGGCCCGGTCAGGCAGCGGGTCGCCATGCAGGCTGATGACTCCGCGGTCGGGACGGTGCAACCCCGCCAGGCAGCGGGCGATCGTGGTCTTGCCGCTGCCGGACTCGCCGACCAGGGCGAGGCACTCGCCGCCGCCAAGTTCGAATGAGACGTCATCGGCTGCCACGACCGTTTCGCTGCCGCTGCGGTGCGTGGCCCGCAGGCCTGTCACCTCGAGCACGGGACTCGGCCGGGCCGCCGCGCGGAGGTCGCGTTCTTCGCCGAGCGTGACCGGCGGAGTCTCGTCGGCGTGCACGCAGCGGACCTGATGTCCGGCCGTGAGGGTAATGAGCGCTGGCATCGCCTCGCTGCAGACGGGGGTCTGCTGGATGCAGCGGGGCGCGAACGCGCAGCCGGCCGGGCGGTCTTCCACGCCGGCCGCAATGCCGGGCATCGCGACCTGGCGTGTCGGCCGCCGGTGGTCGGGGATCGACTGCACCAGCCCTCTGGTGTAGGGGTGTCGCGGCCGCGCGAGGAGTGTCGCCGCTGGTCCTTCCTCGACGATCCGGCCGGCGTACATGACCGCGATGCGGTCGGCCAGCTCGGAGATGACGGCCAGGTCGTGCGAGACGTAGACCAGCGCGGCGCCAATCTGCTCCCGGAGGCGGCGGATCTCTTCCAGCACGCTTGCCTGAGTGATGACGTCGAGCCCGGTGGTGGGCTCGTCCATCACGATGAGCGGCGGCTCGCAGGACAGCGCCATGGCGATCGTGACCCGCTGCTGCTGCCCTCCGGAGAGCTGATGCGGCAGGCGGCGGGCGAACGCCTGGCTGGCAGGCAGGTCCACGGCGGCCAGCACTGCCATCACGTCAGCGCGGGATCTGGTCTCGTGCTGCCGCATGACATCGGAGATCGCCGCCGAGATGCGCAGCGACGGGTTGAGTGCCTGCCCGGCGTGCTGCGGGACATACGACACAAGACGCCCGCGCAGGCGTCGGCGGGCAGCGTCCGGCAGGTCGAGAACGGACTGGCCGGCGATCGTGACCTGTCCGCCGGTGATCACCGAGCCCGGACGGCTGTAACCGAGCAGGGCGAGCGCTGTGGTCGTCTTGCCGCTGCCGGATTCTCCGACGAGGCCGAGGATCTCCCCGCGGCTAAGTTGCAGGCTCACCTCGTCGATGACGGGGAAGCCGGATGCCAGCTCAACACGCAGCGCTTCGGCGTCCAGCACCCGGTCAGGGCTGGCGGTCATTGCCATTGCCTGCCTCCGGCGAGTGAGTCACTGAGCAGGTTGATCGCGACGCAGAGGAGGCCGAGCAGCGCCGCCGGAACCAGGACGGCCGCGGGGTTCGCGCCGATACCGCCCCAGTTCTCCGACACCATCAGGCCCCAGTCGGCGGCCGGCGGCTGCAGGCCGAGGCCGAGGAAGTTCACGCTGGCTATCAGCAGCACCGACCAGGTGAACCGCAGCCCGACATCGGCGGACAGCGGCCTGGCGATGTTCGGCAGAATCTCCCGGCGCAGGACCGATATGGCGCTTTCCCCGCGTGCGACTGCCGCTTCGACGAATCCGCGAACGGACTGCTCGAGCGTGGCCGTCCGCACGATCCGTGCTATCGCCGGTGCCTGGATGATCGCGGTGGCGACCATGACCGGGATGATGCCCTGGCCTGCAGCGGTGGAGACGAGGAGGATGAACACCAGCGCCGGGAACGAGAGCAGGACGTCGACCGACCGCATGAGTGCCTGGTCTGGCCAGCCCCGCAGGTAGCCGGCGAACAGGCCGAAAGCGAGGCCCGCCAGGTAGGCCAGGATGGTGGCCAGGCCGGCGTAGATCAGGACGGTGCGTCCGCCGAAAAGGACCCGCGACAAGACGTCCCGGCCGAGGACGTCGGTACCGAGGAGGAAATGGCCGCCTGACGGCGCATAGGGTGCGCCTACAGTGAGCCGCGGGCTGTAAGGAGCGAGCTCAGGGCCTGCCAGCGCGAGCAGCACCACGGCCGCGAGCATGATCAGGCCGATCTTGCCCGCAAGGGTGGGAGGCAGCGCAAGCCGGCGCTTCGCGCGCTGCTTGATGTCAAGGTCTTCCGCTACGCCGGTAATCATGCGCCACCTGTCCGGAGCTTGGGCACGAGTGTCATGACGACGAGGTCGGCCACGATGTTGATGCCGACGTAGATGGCCGCGAGCAGCATCGAAACCGACTGGACCTCGAGGTTGTCGTGGATGCTGATCGCATTCACCAGCTGCTGGCCGATGCCTGGATAGCCGAACATGTACTCCACGATCAGCAGCCCGCCGATGAGGTACTGGGCGATCATGGCTACCACCTGGACACTCGGCGCGAGTGCGTTCCGGAGCGCGTACCGGATGACGACCCGGCGCTCGGCGATGCCGTTGAGCCGGGCGACGGCGACGCAGTCAGCTTCGAGGGCGTCGAGCATCCCGGCCCGTATCATCCGTGCCGCCGGGCCCACGCAGACCCCGACCAGCGTGAGGACCGGCAGGACAAGCAGCGACGGAGTGTCCAGCGGACTCCCTCCCGGCGGGATGAGGGACACGGGAGGTAGCAGGTGCAGCGAGCCGAAGAACAGGCCGACCAGGAGCGCGCCGAGCACGAACTCGGGAAGCGCCGCGGGCACCAGGGTCGTCACCGAGATGAGGTGATCGACCCAGCGGCCGGCGCGAAGCGCCGCGCCAACGCCAAGCATGAGCGACACGGCCACGATCGGCACGAACGCGGCGGTCGCCAGGATTGCCGAGTTGGCCAGCTTGCCGCTGATCTGGCTCCATACGCTGATCTGGCCGCCGGCGGCATATCCCGCTGCGGAGTTGCCCAAATTGCCGTGTACCAGGCCCGTCAGCCAGGTCCAGTACTGATAGGCGATGGGCCGGTTGAGTCCCATCTCGCGCTCCAGATGAGCCAGCGCGACACCGCTGGCCTGCTTGCCCAGAATCGCGCTCGCCGCGTTTCCGGGCAGGACCGAGCATGCGAGGAACACGAGCACCGACAGGACCAGCAGGATTACAACGGCAGCCGCGACGCGCCTCAGGGCGTAGCGAAGCAGCGGGTGACGGCCTCGTCGCGGGCGGCTCTGGTCCTGCGCGGCGGGTGTCTCCGGCTCGGCTGTTGCCTGGATTGCCGCAGTCATGCGATGAAGTACGCGTTCGCCAGGGAGGTGGGCAGTCCGAGGTTCAGCAGCGGGCCCGGGCGGATGCCGCCGACCTGGTCCGAGGCGGCGTCGAGATTATCGACGTTGGCCCACCAGATGTAGCCGCCCTCGCTCCACTGCTGCTGCTGCACCGCTGCCCACTGGCGTCCGGCAGCTGCCGCGCTGCTCGCTGAGCTGGCTGCCTGGATCCAGGACGTGGTGTCGTTACTGTCCCAGTGCGTTTCGTTGCCGGCAGCGCCTGGCATCAGGGCGTACTGATAGAAGAGCTGCAGCGTGTTGTACCCGGACCAGAACGTCTGCGCGAACGGCATCTTCAGGTACAGTTCCGCCGGGTTGAAGTAGGCGCTCGGGTTTGCCTGCGTCACATTGACCGTGACTCCGGCTGCCGCGGCCTGCTGCTGGAACAGCGCCGCGGCCGCGGTCACTCCGGGGGCGATATCCGAGGTCTGCAGGTCCAGGGTCAGGCCGGAGCCATGCCCGGCCGCCCGAAGTAGTGACCGCGCTTCCGCAACGTCATGCTGATGCTGCGGCAGGCCGTTGTCGTAGAACTCCAGTCCCCTGCCGTACAGGTCGTTCGCCACCGTTCCGAAGCCGTCCAGTGCGACGTCGATCAGCTGCTGCCGGTCGGTCAGCAGCCGCAGCGCCTGCCGGACGCGGACGTCGTCGAACGGGGGCTTGTCGACGGCCATGTAGAACGCGTAGGCGCTCTGCCCCGGGCTGCGCAGCAGGGAGAAGCCATTGCCCAGGCCGGTCCTGGCCTGCGTGAACGGCACCTGAGAGCACACATCGATCTGACCGGAAATCAGGGCATCTACCCGGGCCGTGTCGCTGGCGAGCGAGTAGATGATCAGCTCGTCTACGTACGGCTTGGGATGATCCCAGTAGTGCGGGTTGCGAAGGAAGACGCTGTGCTCGCCCTGGATGAGCGACTGGAAGGCGAACGGACCGGTGCCCACGGGGTGAACGAAGTTTTTCTCGCCGTCCTGGATGATGTAGCCATCGCAGATGGTCTGCGGGAACAGCAGGTCCGGGGTCTTCAGTGGCACGACAACCTTGGATGTGCCGGACTGCCGGATGCCGGCAAGATCGACATTGGATACAAGCCCGGCCAGGCCATTGCCGGGGGCGGCCATCCACCGCAGCGAATAGATGACATCGCTGGCCGTGAACGGCTTGCCGTCGTGCCAGGTGACACCAGGCCGCAGATCGAAGGTCCATTCCGTGGCCGGCCGGTTCGAGGTCCAGCTCGTCGCGAGCCCGGGCGCGAGGCTCAGGTCAGGGTTGAGGATGATCAGGGTGTCGAAGACCGCGGTGGCCATGGCCAGGTTGATCAGCGTGTAGGCGGCCGATGACGGATTCAGTGACTCCTGATTCCCGGCACCAGTGATACCGATCCGCAGCCGGCCGCCCCGGCGGGGCTTGGCCAGCGTGCTGAGAGCCGAGGTCTGGTGCCCGCAGGCTGCCAGTCCCGCCCCGGCGCCCAGCAGGAGACCGGCCGAGGCCGTTCGGTGCAGGAAGGCGCGCCGCGACGGTCCTTGCAGCGGGGCTGGCGTTCTGTCCGTGCTGTTCACGTTGCCTCCAGAGCACGGGTTGCGGCGTCTGCCGCAACGGCTGATGCTGCTGCGCTGCCACCGAGGCGGTACCGCTGAGGGGCCGTCGGCGCGAGCCCGGGTCGGTCCGCGCGGAAGGCGCTGATCGGGTAGCTCGTGCGTCCATCGGTCGCGAGGTCGGCGAGGATTCTGCCGATCAGGCTGGCGAATTTGCCGGCGTGCCCTGCCCCGATGGCGATGTGCACTCGCGGATGCCCAGGTACGGGCCCGATGACCAGGTCCCGGTCTCGCGGCAGGTCGTAGACGCAGGTCTTGGCGAGGTGGACAGGACCGACAGCTTTCGGGAGCCGCCGCCGGAGGAAGGCGCGGACGTACTCCACTTCCGCCGGGGACGGCTCAAAGCTGCGCGTCTCGGGGGTGACGACCCAGCCGGTCATGTCACGCGCGGCCTTGACCGCGGGCTCCCCGTACACCGGGAAGCCGTAGAAGTCCTGGTCACCGTGCCAGACCCAGATCGGGAACCGGTCCGGGCGGAACAGGTCTAGGTTGGGGGCCGCGAAGTACTGCACCTGCTCCTGGGTCAGCGTGATCGTGAACGAGCAGCCGAGAGACGTGAGCAGCGGGCCCGCCCAGGATCCGGCGCAGACGGTCAGCGATCCCGCCGAGAACACCCCGGCACTGGTCAGGATCTCGACGCCGTTCCGCAGCGACCGAACTTCGTGTACCTGGCAGTCGCTCAGCACCGTCACGCCCTGCTCAACGGCCAGCCTGACATGGGCCGCGGTGGCACGCCGGATGTCTACAAGGCCTCCGTCAGCCTGGAAGATCCCCCTCACGTCTGGCGTAACCGTCCACTGCGGCCAGCGCGCCCGGATCGCGTCGGCCTCCACTCGGTCATACGGAATGCCGGCCGCCTCGAGCGAGCGGCGATATGTCTCGAGCAGCGCATAACCGGGTGTGTCCTCGCACGCCAGGTCGAGGCCTCCGGTGCGCAGCACTAGCTGCGTGCCGCTGTGTTCTTCGACCTCTGCCCAGGTGTCATAGGCGGACGGCGTCAGCGCCGTGTAGACAGGCGAGTGATACGAGTGCCGGATGATCCGCGAGTGGTCATCGGACGAGCCCCATGGGTGGCCGGCGTAGAACTGCTCGCACACCAGCACCCTGGCGTTCTCGGTCTTCCGGCTCAGCCAGTACGCCGCGGCGGATCCGAGAGCACCGGAACCGATCACGATGTGGTCAAACCTGCTGTCTGGCATGCAGATCAGCATGGCAGCCGGAACCCATCAGGGCACTCGACGATTGTCGACTCTTTAGTGCACTGCGGACTACAAAATGATGCTAAGGATCATGAAACCTGAGGACGTGGCGGGCCGGTGGGGGCGGTAGTTGGCCGCCCTTCAGGCCGGGCGGACGAAGAGGGTGAGCCGAATTCTCATGGTCACTGACGCGGACTAGCGGATGCCGTCCTCGCCGGGAAACACCAGCAGCGTCTGCGCTGTGTCGTATGTAACGGGCGGCTTGCCAGGTTCGGTCACGACGAACACGGTCAAGCCCAGTAGCTCGCCTTCCTCGTGCGGCTGGGGCATGCGCACGATGACCCGGCTGCCCGGCGCTACGACAACCCGCCGTATCTCAGGCGTGCGCGTCACGAAATGCCCAACACCCCGCCGTGTGTCGGCTATGCCGATGTCGCGAAGCAGCTGCATCGCTTTCCGCACCGTGTCCCGGCTCACTTTGTACCGCTCCGACAGCTCGGGCTCGGATGGCAGGGGCGAGCCTGGTGGGAGACGCCGGACGATGATCGCGCCCCGAAGGTAGATCGCCAGCTGGAGATAGGCCGGCAGCATGCTCCGAGGGTTGATGACAGAGACGTCGATGACGTCGCTTACGCCGTCGATTGCCCGCTGGTCATGGGCGGTGAAGTGACGTACGTCACGTTGCGTCATCTACGCCTTCCCTGGGGTGAATCGCCAGGATATGGTCAGGCAGCACTTGTACGGCTATCCAAACAAGCCTACAAGTACTGATGGGTGGGGGGCAGGCCTGCCCGATGCCGAGGTCGGACATAGGCATCGGGCAGGCCTCGCGAACTCGCAGGGCGCCGGTCCGACATCGGCGACCTAATGAACAGTGCTCACGCCCTACCTGCAGCGGGCACGACATCCCAGCAGCGATCCACCCGCCCGGCAGCCAGCGGGGGCGATCTAGCTGCAGGGCTATCCGAATAACACCCTGGGTGCGCAGCTGCTCACCCGCCGACGGCTACCGGAGCCGAGTCTGCCGGAACCCCGCAAGACCCGCTGACCCTCATTAGGCCCGGTGAAGTCTCTCGCCTGCGCGACCCGGCCGACCGGATGACGGCGAAGGCCTGGCTGGACAGACCGGTGGATCGGGACCGGATGGGCGCGGAGGCTTCGGAACCGCTCCGGCTGCCTTGCGTCCAACGGTTGCCCCCCGCAATTAGCCGGTCATCTGCTGATCATTTCCGAGCGTTCCGGTAGGTTCCCCGTGGCCTGGCTTCCAGCCGATCTCCGTGCTCTCGGCCTCGGCAAACGGGCGGCAAGGCGGCGCCGAGTCGCCACTCACCCTGTTCAGTCAGAGAGCGCTGAGAACGGGCAGTTATCTGACGGCGGGTTCAGTGTGTGCCAGCGCGAAGTCGGCGCGCGTACCGGGGGCGAGCTCGCGGGTCTGTCCGCGGACCAAGATCTTGATTGGCGCCGCGGGGCCGGGGCGGGAGGTGACCGACATCAGGTCCTGCGCCAGGGAGACTTCGACCCGATGGCTGCGGTAATGGACGCTGAAGCGGATGTGCCTGACTTCGGCGGGCAGCGCTGGGTCGAATCTGAGTGTTTCGCCCTGGGCGCGCATCCCGGTGAAACAGCGGAGCACGATGTCGATGGTGCCGGCCATGGCGCCGAGGTGGATGCCTTCGGCGGTTGTACCCCCCTGGACGTCGCCAACGTCGCTCTCTAGGGACGCGATGTACGAGCGCCACGCCTGTGCTGGGTCCAGCCGGGCCAGCACCCAGGCGCTCACGACGCCGCTGAGGGTCGAGCCGTCTGTGGTGCGGTCGAGGTAGTAGTGCACAGTTCGCGTCAGTTGTTCCGCCGTAACGTCGTAGCCGAGGTTGCGCAGGAGCTGGCGCAGCTCGTTGCGGGACAGCAGGAAGAGCAGCATCAGGACGTCGGCCTGCTTGGATACCTTGTACCGGTTGGTGCTGTCGCCTTCGGCCTCGAGCACCCGGTCAAGGCGCTTGATGTTGCCATAGCGCGCACGGTAGGCGTCCCAGTCGAACTCCTGAAGCTGGTCGTATCCTTCGAACTGCGCGAGGACGCCGTCATCCTGGATCACCACGCGCATCTTGTTGGTGATGTCCCGCCAGCGGTTAAGTTCGTCGGCACTGACGCCGAGCTCGGCGATCACCTCGCGGCGGTAGTGCGGCGGCAGCTCATCGAGAGCCTGCGCAGCCCGCAGCAACACCCACACCGCCATCACATTGGTGTAGGTGTTGTTATCCACTCCGGGCCGCTCGGCGCCTGGGTACGCGTCGTGATACTCATCCGGTCCCATGACGCCGAGGATCTCGAACCGGCCCAGATCGGGGCTGTAGGTCGCCAGGCTCGCCCAGAACCGCGCGATCTCGATCAGCGTCTCGGCGCCGCCGAAGCGGAGGTACTGGGTGTTGCCGGTGACCAGGTAGTGCTGCCACACGTCGTAAGCGACTGAGATGCTGACGTGCCGCTGGAGATGCGAGTTATCGGCCAGCCAGCGCCCGGAATGAGGGTTCAGGTGCAGCAGCTGGGCCTCCTCGCGTCCATCGCTGCCGCTCTGCCACGGATACATCGCGCCGCGGTACCCCGCCGCAGTCGCCGCGGCGCGGGCCGCATCCAGGCGTGCGTGCCGGTAGTCGAGTAGCGCGCTGGCCAGCCACGGCCGCTGGAAGTTGAAGAACGGGAAGGCGAACATCTCGTCCCAGAAGACATGACCGCGGTATGCCTCGCCATGCCAGCCGCGGGCGGGAACGCCCATGTCCAGGTCGATCGAGTTCGGGGAGATGGTCTGCAGCAGGTGGAAGATATGCAGGTGGAGGATGGTCTGGACCCAGTCGCTGCCGCAGTCTATCTGGATGTCGAAGCGGCTCCACATCTCGTCCCAAGCCGCTGAGTGCCGCGCGCCCAGCTCCGCGAAGCCAGGCGCTTGCTGCGCTGTCTGCCTGGCCTGCAGCAGGCTCTCGGAGATCGCCCGGTCCCGCGAGGTGTACAGCGCGGCAACCTTCTCGATGGTCACCGGCCGGTCCTGGTCGAGCTGAAGAGCAAACGCGTGCCCGACGAAGCCCGGCTCGCGGATCACGCGACGCTCGCCCGCACCAGCCCTCCCGTCGGGCCCGATCCTGGTCCTGGCGGCGATCCCGATCCGCACGTGAGACTGCACCGTCTCGGCTTGTAGCTCGATGGTCTCCTCGTCGGCCTCGGCCGCGTGCGGCACAGTCAGGTGATGCCCGTCCAGGTCGCGGTAGCGCTTCACCCCGGAGTTGGTAACCCGCCCGTCCAGGCCGGACCAGACCTCCATCGTTCCCGACCAGTTCTCGGCCGTAAATACCGTCTCCAGGCCGGCCAGGTGCGGGTCCTTCATGCTCACAATGCGGCGCTGCTCCATCCGGGTGCGGCGACCGTCTGGTTCCTGCCAGCGCAACCTGCGGATGAGCACGCCCGTCCGCAGGTCCAGGTCAAGCCGGTGCTGAAGGACCTCGGCATCCCGGATGTCGAACCATGGCCCGTCTGCTACCCGGAACCGGAAGGACAGCCAGTTCGGTACGTTAACCAGGTCCTCGTTTTCGACAGTGCGGCCGACCACCTGGCTCCGCAGCCGGTTGTACAGGCCAGCGACGTACGTGCCCGGGTAGTTGACGTTGTCGGCCACTGCCTCAGGCAGGGCGCCGCGGGTCACGAAGTAACCGTTGCCGAGCGCGCACAACGCCTCGCGCAGCCCCTGGCTCTCCGGATCGAAGCCCTCATATGCAAATGACCATGTGCCCGACGGCTGCTCCCGCTGCCGCGGCACCCGGTCCGCCCGCGCATTCCTGTGCTCGAGCATGCCCGCACGCAGAGCACTACGGGAGACATCGTCGAGCGTGGTCACGACCAGGTCCGCACCCGCCTCGGCCAGCATCTGCTCGTCCCCGAGACGGGCCACACCCAGTGCTGCCATCCCGCCAGCCCTGGCCGCCTGGACTCCGGCGACGGCGTCCTCCACCACAAAGCACCGGTCCGGCGGCGCGCCGAGCTCTTCCGCCGCGGTCAGGAAGATCATCGGGTCTGGCTTGCCGCGCGGAAAGTCGCGTGCGGAGATATCGGCGTCGAACAGGTCGAGGAGCGACAGCCCCGGCCGGATGAACGGGTAGTCGAGACGCTGCTCGGCCGCGAAGGTATCGAGCCTGATCTGGCGCAGGAACAGGTTGGCGTTTTTCGATGACGAAGCTGCCGCGACCGGGATGCCGGCAGCCTTCACGGCCAGGATAAAACGCAGCGCGTCAGCGAAAGCCTCGAACTGACCCGCCTCGATCAGCTTGACCACGTGCTCCTGCTTCACGGCCGCGTACTGCTCGACCCTGCTGTCCACGTCTGGCACGTGAAAATGCTCCAGCGCGGCGCGGGCACCGGCGAGCCGCGGCATCCCTGCCATGACTTGCTGGTAATCGGCTTTCGTGAACCGTTCGGGCGAATAAGTAGTTTTATCGCGGATGTCGCGCCAGTCGCCCTCCATTAGCTCCCGGAGAGCCTCACGCCACGCCCGCTCGTGTGGCGAGTCCACCAGCACGCCGTCGACATCGAAGATCCCGCCCTGGAACTCCATAACTTGTGCCTGCCCCCGTCCCGCGATCGCGCGACTATGGCGCTGCCTCCAGTGGCTCTGCCTTCAGCGCACTACGGCCGGTGGCCGGAGCCGGGGCACCCCAGACCACCTTGCGGCCCGAAGCTCCGTTCATACCCAGTCGCAACAGCTCCCATGGCCCTGGTCAGCTCGCCAGGACGAACTGTCCGACGCCCCAAGACGATGCACCGAGTCAGCGTGGAAGAACAGCTGCGGACGCCAGCTATCTCCATGTTTGCGCACCGTCGCCGAGTACATCCACCTGGCGCAGACGCCTGTTCGCGGGCACGACACAATAGGACTTGCCCGGACAAGATCAAACACCCGGCCGGCGGCGACACGCTCGCGGCCGGTGCCCTGACCAGTACCAGCTACTCGTCTGGGCTGGAGTGCCCCTGTGTCCGCGAGAGAACTGCGATAGAGCAGCTCCCCGACAAAAGCCGCGCAAGGCGTCTGCGCGGGTCAAACTGGGCGCGGCAACTCACGAGCAAACGGCCTCCGGAGCCGTGTGTGCAGGTTCGAATCCTGCTGGGGGCGCAGTTAGACGCCATTTTTTCGACCTAATGAGCCCATAACCTTATATGAGTCGACCAAGCGAGCGAGAATTGCTTGTAACGTCACCATTCATCGACCGACGATGCCGGCCGCTCCGCACTGAGCAGGCATGATCACGATAGGCCTGCGCTAGCGCTGCGCACCTGGACCGCTTCCTCAAGTCCTTCCCACGCTCAGGCACAGTCTCGGTGCGTCGCACGCGGAGACCGTTATCGAACCTGGCCGACTATGAATGCCGGGCCCGGGTGCTGCCGATAGGGTCGACGCTGCCTCCGGCAGTGCAGAGTGTGACCTTCGGCGGGCACGCCACCGCGCTGACCGCCGCCGATTCAGGGTTACTCGCCGAGTAGCGGACCGGTATTCCGGCTGGCGTGATCGCCTTGCCCCAGGCGCCGTGCCACTCGCTGATCACGAACCCGCTGTTCGCGCGGCTCAGTCCGCCGGCGGCGCAGTAGCCAGGCGAGGCGCACGACACCGAGTTGACCGCTGAGGTGCCGGACAGCACGACAGTACCGCCCCAGTGGTCATTGGTCTCGGACACGAGCTCGCCGGTCCACACGTCATCGCCGTTATCGTTAGCCCCGGCCGCGACGCAATCACCAGCGGCCGGGCACGTCAGCCACAAGACATAGCTAAGCCCCGGTTCAGCAGTCATCTGGCCCCACTTGCCGTGCCTCTCGTTCACCATGAATGTCCCGGTGCACCCCAGGTCGCAGAAGTCAGGATCGATGGCCTGGTAGTAGCCGGCCGCGGTGTAGTTGCCCGCCGACGGACACGTCATAAAGATGGTGCTGGCGTTCGCGAAGCTCTGCGGGCTGACGGTCTCGATGCCCGGGACCTCCTTCGCGTTGCCCCAGGTGCCCTTGGTCTCGGTGACCAGGAAAGGCTGGATAGGCGGATAGTTGTTATGGGATCCGACGGTCCCGATCTGGTATTGCCCGCCGGCCGCGCAAATGCCCGCCGACGCGCACGACACCGAGGTCAGCTCCGAGAAGGTAACGACACCACTGCCGCCAGTGTCCAGCGCCGCCAAGCCGGGCACCTCCAGCGCCGGCTGCCAGCGACCGCGTACCTCTGGGCGCACCCATGCCTGGCTGGCTCCGGTGGCATCGGTGAACGATCCGCCCGCCGCGCATAGCCCGCCGGGCGC
>Ga0209380_10000296_pt1 | contig 34572 bp, 32 predicted proteins | sample HubBroMetageWFT6_FD_188347 | JGI IMG/M metagenome (GOLD analysis project Ga0209380, IMG submission 188347) | Warmed and freeze-thawed soil microbial communities from the Hubbard Brook experimental Forest, New Hampshire - Hubbard Brook CCASE Soil... | ecosystem: Environmental > Terrestrial >... | reverse complement strand
GCGACGGGCTCGGGCTGGTGGTGGTGGGGCTGGGCGAAGGGCTCGGGCTGGTGGTGGTGGGGCTGGGCGACGGGCTCGGGCTGGCGGAGGTGGGGCTGGGCGACGGCGACGGTCCGCAGGAAGGAGGCACGAGGATGGTGTCGTCATCGAGAGTCACGGCACCGTTCCTGGCCAGCATGCGCCCGACAATGACCCCGCGATGCTGGACTGAGATCGAGGTCAGGGCCATGATGCTGCCCTCGAAAGTCGTGCTCGTGAAGAGCGTCGCCGAGCTACCCACCTGCCAGTAGACGTTGCAGGCATTGGCGCCGTTAGCGAGCACGATATTAGTGCCGACGTCGGTGGTCAGCGTTGAGCCAGCCTGGAAGATGAACACTGCATTCGGATCGCCCTGCCCGTCCAGGATCAGCGTGCCGCCGACCTCCAGTGAGCTGGTGGCGTTGTAAACGCCAGCCGTCAGCGTCTGTCCGGCGCCGATGAAGGTGACACTGGGGGCCGTCGGGGTTTGTCCGGCGGCCTCGTTGTATGCCGTGGTCAGGTCATTCTGGGCGATCGCCGCCTGAGGGTTGGCGACTTCCATGCTCCCGTCCACCAGACTCCCGGGAGGGAACCCGGTCACCGCGGAACCCGGGCTCACGCCGAGGTCGCCATCGGTGATAACGCTGAAGCCGGTGTTGGTCACCGTAGTTCCGGCCAGGACCCCGAAGTTGCTGGCGGTGCCGAGGTCCACCGGTCCTGGCGCAGCTCCCGCAGTGGATTGGATCGCGACAAGAGCAGCCATGATCGCAACGGGCACGATGAGTGCCGCCAGCCATGGGCGTGCGGTGCGCCAGCGCGAGGCACCCCCGCTGATTTCCGTCATTTGCCGATCCTTTCACTGATCGGGACCTATTAAATGTCAGCGTCGCTCAGATAGCCGTCGGGCAAGCTGCCAGATAGCTATCCCATCGTAACTACGGTGGTTAGTAGGCCCCACCTATTTCGGAGTCCGCGAATTCAGCGAGCACGCTACCCCTGAATGCCTGGCCGCGTGCGGAGAGCACCTTTTCCGTTGCGTAAACTTCTGGTCAACCAACAAGGTCGGCTGGGGCATCCGCTACTAAGACAGTGCCAGAAACTCTGCGCCCATGGCTGAATTCGATGATGCCTTATCTGACATGACTAAGACGAATATTTCGGCATGGTCCGCCCAGGCCGAGAACGTCGACACAAATGCAATTGCCGGGCGATGTGTGCTGCACCTTTGAGCAGAGTTATCTTTGCGCAGGCATCGCTAGCAGCGACGCGCTAAGTGCCGTGCTGCGGCAAGGGCGAAGCCAATCCAGCGGATGATCGCGCTAGCCGCAGCTCGCGGCATGCTGCCCTCAGGGCCGTTCTCAGCACTTCTCGCGTCGTGGCCGGGCGGGAACGCGATCTCACCCGGGCAGCCGGTCACGTTCGGGGCGAGGGTCGTCGAGCACGCATCTCGTTCCCGTAAAAATGCTGGGAATGCACTTGTTGCAGTGCGTACAGGTGCCGGCCGTCGCCGTGCCGGCTCGCATCCGGGCGACCAGGTCCGGCTCGCGGAGCAGGGCGCGGCCCATCGCGACGAAGTCGAATCCCTCGCCCATCGCGCGCTGGATCGAGTCGAGCGTGCTGATCCCGCCGAGCAGGATGAGCGGCAGGGACAGCGCCGCCCGGAACTGGCGGGCCATCGGCAGGAAGTAGGTCTCCTCGTAGGGGTAGTGGCGGAAGAGCACGGGACCCGCCAGCCGGAAGCCGAGGCGCTGCGAGCCGTGCAGGGTTGCGGCGAATTCCCTGCGCGGTGCGTCGCCGCGGAACATGTACATCTGGTTGAGCTGCGAGCCGCCGCCGCTGAGTTCCAGCGCGTCGAGTGCCTGCTCGGCCTCCAGCAGCCTCGCTACCTGGAGCGAGTCGGCCACCTGGAGGCCGCCGCGGACGCCGTCGGTCATGTTCAGCTTCGCGGTGACGGCGAGCGCGCTGCCGACCTCGGCCCTGACCGCGCGAGCGATCCGCAGCGCGAGCCGGGCGCGGTTCTCGACGGTCCCGCCGTAGTGGTCGGTGCGCTTGTTCCAGCGCGGGCTGAGGAACGCGGAGATCAGATAGTGGTGGCCGAAGTGCAGCTCCACCGCGTCGAAGCCGGCGTCGGCCAGCATCCGGGCGCCGCGGGCGAACTGGCCGACGACCTCGTCGATGCCGTCACGCGAGATCTCGTGCACCCTGGTGCCCGCGATCGTGCGGGTGGCCGACGGCCCGAGGTAGCGCTTCCTGATCGTGCCGACCGCGCCGGCGTGACCAAGCTGCGCGGCGATCTTCGCGCCCTCGGCGTGGACCGCGCCGGCGATCCGGGCCAGGCCCTCGGCGGCCGCGTCGTGGATGTAGATCTCGTTGGGCGCGCCCATGCCGTCGCGGGAGACCGCGACGTAGGAGATGGTCGTCATCGCGACGCCGCCGACCGCCATGCGCCGGTGGAACTCGATGAGACGATCGGTCACGAGGTTGCCCTGGCTCATGCCTTCGAACGTGGCCGCCTTGATGACGCGGCTGGACAGCTCGACTGGCCCGAGCCGGGCCGGGCCGAACGGGTCGCGGCCCGGTTGGAGCGCCGGCGTCTGCATGGCGTTAGCGGATGCAGCGTTAGTAGATCTTGTGCCAGGGGCCGCAGCTCGTCGCCTTGCCGCCCGCGCTGGCCAGCAGGCAGACCTGGATAATCATGTGAGGCGGCGGCGGCGACTGGCTGAACGCGTACTTCGCCGACGTGTAGACGCGCCGGCCGCCGTTGAATCCGTAGATGCCCTCGCTGCCCGGCCGGCTCTTGGCGTTCGCGGCGGCTACGGTCACCCGGACCCACTTGCCGTCCTTGCGCGCGTCGTGCATGACCCCGATCACCTTGCTGCCGCGGGCCGACCTGGTCCACGTGCCGTAGACCTGGATGCCCTTGTAACCCCAGAAACGCCACTTGTGCGTCGCGGTGCTCGCGAACGCGGCCTGGGGCGTGACCGCCAGGACGGCGGCGATGACGAAGGCGGTGCTAGCGAAGGCAGTGGCAATGGCTCGCACATTGCTGCGCATTGACGGCGACCTATCCCTTTCGTTCGCGGTTGTGCCACCACTGTAGGCCAGCAGCCCCGCATGTCCGGGCCGGCGACCCTGGCGGCTCTGCCTACGATGGCGCCATGTGCGCTGAAGACGGCCCGCCCGCCCCGCCGCCCGGTGTCTTTCACGACGTCCAGCTGACGACGACGATCGAGCTCGAGCCGGTGGACTCGGTCGTGGTGACGACGATCATCGACAACGTCACCGACGCGTTCATGCCTGACCAGGGCCCGGCCCGGCGGTTCGCGGGCCGGCTGCCGACGCGGCCGGCGCCCTTCATGGCTGAGGCCCAGACGTCCGAGGCTCTCATCGCGGAGCACGGCTTCTCCGTGATGGTGACCGTCACCAAGGCCGGCCGTGAGCACCGCATCCTGTTCGATGCCGGCACCAGCCCGGACGGTGTCGTGGAGAACATGCGCCGGATGGGCATTGACCCTCGCTCGCTCGAGGCGATCGTGTGCAGCCACGGGCACTTCGATCACACAACCGGGCTCGACGGCATCGTCCGGGTCCTCGGCCAGGTCAACCTGCCGGTGCTCATCCACCCGCACTTCTGGCGGCGCCGCCGCGTGCTGCTGCCCGGACGCGAGCCTTGGGAAGTGCCGACGACGAGCCGGCAGGCACTCGAAGGAGCAGGGTTCGAGATTATCGAGGAACGACAGCCGAGCTTCCTGTTCGAGCGGTCCGTGCTGATCACCGGGGAGGTCCCGCGCGTGACTGGCTACGAGCCGGGATTCCCGCCGCAGCAGGCCTGGCTGGGCGGGAGCTGGCAGCCGGATCCGCTCGTTCTCGATGATCAGGCGCTCATCGTGCAGGTCGCGGGCAAGGGGCTGGTCGTGATCACCGGCTGCGGCCACGCCGGCGTGGTGAACATCGCCCGCTACGCGACCAGGCTGACTGGAGGCCAGCCGCTGCATGCGGTCATCGGCGGGTTCCACCTGAACGGCCCGATGTTCGAGCCGCTGATACCGCGCGTGCTGGACGACCTGGCGGCGATGAGCCCGTCCGTGCTCGTTCCCGGTCACTGCACGGGCTGGCGAGCGCAGCACGCCATGTCGGCGCGGTTCCCCGATGCGTTCGTGCCCAACTCCGTCGGCACAAGCTTCTACCTGTGATGCCCGGCGGCAGCGCTCGCGTGACAGGCTGAGGTCATTGCGCACCCGGCAAACCAGCCGGCTGACGAAAGGCAGGCATCGATGCCCACCCGCACCGCTCGCACGACGTGGACCGGCAGTATTCAGGAGGGGAACGGGACGGTCGAGCTGGCCAGTTCCGGCGTCGGTACCTACGAGGTCAACTTCCCCCGGCGCGCGGCCGATGACGCCGGGGGCTTCACGAGCCCGGAGGAGCTCATCGCGGCAGCGCACTCCGCCTGCTTCGCGATGCAGTTCTCCGCGCTGCTCGGCGCGGCGGGCGGTTCGGATCCGTCGCTCGAGGTCACCGCGGATGTGACCCTCGGGCCCGACCCGGCCGGCGGGTTCCGGATCAGCGGCATCAAGCTGACCGTGAGCGGGTCGGCCACGGGGGTGTCGCCCGACGACTTCGCCCGGATTGCCGGCGAGGCCAAGGCCGCGTGCCCGGTCAGCAAGGCACTGGCCGGCACGGACATCACGCTTGACGTGAAGTAGCCCGCGACAGCGTTGTCAGGATGTGGCGGTCGGCGAGCCGGGTCAGCGCCGCCACGAGAGCCCGGCGATCGGCCTCGGAGAAGTCCGCCAGCAGCATGCCCTCGGCGTCGGCGATCGCTTCGTCGAAGCGACGCAGCGCCTGCACTCCTGATTCGGTGAGGATCACCTTGTTGCGGCGGCGGTCCGCCGGATCCGGCTCGCGCCGGACGTAGCCCTGCCGCTCGAGGTCGTTCAGTATGTCGACCATGTCGCTCGGGTCGAGGCCCAGCCGACGGCCGATCTCGGCCTGGGCGCCCGGCCCGAATTCCTCCAGCGTGGCGAGCACGCCGTAAAAGCCTCGCCGCAGGCCGACCTCGAACAGCCTGGCCTGCGTCAGCTGCTGGGCGTTGCGGGCCGCACGGCCAAGCAGCCAGAAGACGCGGCCCTCAAGCCGGCCAGGGGCCCGGTGCTCATCGTCGCAGGACTCGTCGCCGATCACGCCGCCAGTCTAGGTGAATTAGTTGGCGCATCCAACGATTCGTGGCTATCGTTGGCCGCACCAACGTTGGCGCGGCCAATGATCACACCCGGAGGAAGCCAGATGCAGGTAGTGCGGTATCACGACTACGGCGGCCCTGAAGTCCTGAAGGTTGAGGAAGCCGAGATCCCGGCGGCCGGTCCCGGCCAGGTGCTCATCCGCATGGAGGCTGTCGGTGCGAGCTGGGTGGACACGCTGTTCCGGCGCGGTGAGAACGCTTTCGGCAAACGGCCGCTGCCAGGCAGCCCGCACGGCGACGTCGTCGGAGTCGTGGCCGCGGTCGGCCCTGACGTCGATGCGGCCCTGGCCGGGCAGAGGGTCGCTGCCCTCGTCGACCCAGACGCCTACGCCGACTATGTGGTCGCCGGCACGGACTGGCTGGCGCCGGTACCTGACGGCGTGGGCCCGGGCGAGGCGAGCGTGCTGTCGATGCCGGCGCCGGTGGCGCTCCGGGTGCTGCGCGCGGGCCGGCTGGCGGCGGGGGAGACGGTCCTCGTGCACGCGGCTGCCGGAAGCATCGGTCACCTGCTGACCCAGCTCGCCCGACTAGAGGGTGCGGGCCGGGTCATCGCGACCGTCGGCTCGCCCGAGAAGGCTGACTTCGCCCGGCAGCACGGCGCCGATGTGGTGATCTCCTACCAAGATGGTGACTGGCCCGATCTGGTGCGCGCGGCCGCTCCGGGCGGGGTCGATGTGATCGCCGACAGTGTGGGCGGGCAGTTCACGCCGATAAATGTTGACCTGCTGGCGCCACTGGGGCGGGTTGTCCTGTACGGGGCCGAGAGCGGAGAGCTGCCGGTCGTCCCCGCGGTCGGCCTGCTCGGCCTGCGCAGCATCACGGGCTTCGGCTTGCTGGCCTGGCGCGCGGCCCGGCCGGAGCTGGCCCGGCAGGACATCGCCGACGTCACCGCGCACGCTGCCGCCGGCCGGCTCAAGGTCGCGGTCAGCGCGATGGTTCCGCTCGCGGAGGCGGCGAAGGCGCACGAGCTGCTGGAGGACCGGTCCAGGGTCGGCCGGGTCCTGCTCGTCCCGTAGCGGAAGGCTTCGGCGAACATCGGGACCGTTAGTCAGCGGATAGCACTGACTAACGGTCCCGGTCATCAGGCCGGGCTGACATCTGACCGTTTCATCGCAGTATGCGGTGCCGATCCTGCAGGCGCGGCGCACGCGTAAGTCCGGGCTGCGCGCGGAACACTGCAGTTATGGCCACCGCAATCGCTCCTGAGAAATCGCAGAGCCGGTCCGGATCGCTCCTGAGCCTGGGCTCCAGCGGGTCGATCCTGTCGATCGGCTCGACCGGTTCCATCCTGTCGATCGGCTCGGCGGGCTCGATCCTGTCCATCGGGTCCGCCGGGTCGATCCTGTCGATCGGATCGTTCGCGTGCGTCGCATCGATCCATTCGGCGTTCTCGGTGGGCTGCGTGGGCTCGCTGCTGTCCGGCTTCTCGCAGTGGTCGCTGAAGGCCTGGGGGTCCCGGACCGCTACGCCGTCTCAACCTGGCTTGCCGCCTCCAGCCCGAGCTCGGCGATCGACGTCTCGCGCATCTTGAACTTCTGCACCTTGCCGGTCACCGTCATCGGGAAGCCGTCGGTCACCCGCACGTACCGCGGCACCTTGTAGTGCGCGATCTTGCCGACGCAAAACTCCCGCACCTGCTCCTCGGTCACGGAGCTGCCCGGCCGCAGCTTCACCCAGGCGCACAGCTCCTCGCCGTACCTCGCATCGGGCACGCCGACGACCTGGACGTCCTCGATGTCGGGGTGGGAGTACAGGAACTCCTCGATCTCGCGCGGGTAGATGTTCTCCCCGCCGCGGATGACCATGTCCTTGATCCGTCCGACGATGTTGAGGTAGCCGGCCTCGTCCATCACCGCGAGGTCGCCGGTGTGCATCCACCGGCCCGCGTCGATGGCCTCGGCGGTCTTCGACGGCTCGTCCCAGTAGCCGAGCATGACGCAGTACCCGCGGGTGCAGAGCTCGCCATTCTGACCGCGCGGCAGCACGAGCCCGGTCTCGGGGTCGATGACCTTGATCTCCACGTGCGGGTGCACGCGGCCGACGGTCGCTACCCGCCGCTCCATGTCGTCGTCCGCGCGGGTCTGCGTCGACACCGGCGAGGTCTCGGTCATGCCGTAGCAGATCGTCACCTCGTCCATGTGCATCTCGCTGACCACGCGCTTCATCACCTCGACCGGGCACGGCGAGCCCGCCATGATGCCGGTGCGCAGCGAGGACAGGTCGTAGGAGGCGAAGTCCGGCAGCGCCAGCTCCGCGATGAACATGGTCGGCACTCCGTACAGTGACGTGCACCGCTCGGCCTGCACCGCGGCCAGCGTCTCTGCCGGGCCGAAGCCGGGCGCGGGGATCACGATGCAGGCGCCGTGCGTGGTGCAGGCGAGGTTGCCCAGCACCATCCCGAAGCAGTGGTAGAACGGCACCGGGATGCACACCCGGTCCGCCGCCGTGTAGCGGCAGCCCTCGCCGATGAAGTAGCCGTTGTTCAGGATGTTGTGGTGCGACAGCGTCGCGCCCTTCGGGAACCCCGTGGTCCCGCTGGTGTACTGGATGTTGATCGGGTCATCGAAGGCCAGCGCCGCGCCCGCCTCCGCCAGCGCGTCGGCCGGCACCGTCCCGCCCGCGGCGACCATCGCGTCCCACTCGGGCGTCCCGATGTAGATGACCTGCCGGAGGTCGGACAGCCCGTCGCGGACCTCCTCGATCATCCCGCGGTAGTCGCTGGTCTTGAAGCTCTCCGCGCTGACCAGCACCGAGATGCCCGCCTGCTTGAGGACGTAGCCGAGCTCGTGGCTGCGGTAGGCGGGATTGATGTTGACCAGGATCGCGCCCATCTTCGCGCTGCCGTACTGCAGCAGCACCCACTCGGCGCAGTTCGGGGCCCAGATCCCGACCCGGTCGCCCGTCGCGACACCGGAGGCGATGAGCCCGCGGGCCACCGCGTCGGTGGCCGCGTCCAGCTGCGCGTACGTCCAGCGCCTGCCGGTGGGCACGTCCACCAGCGCCTCGCTGTCGCCGTGCGCCGCCGCGATCCGGCGGAGGCTGTCGCCGATCGTCTCGCCGAGCAGCGGGTCCGGGCTGGCTCCGTGGCTGTAGGAGAGGTCGTTAGCTGCGGGCATGGCTGGCCTCCAGATCCGGGTGCACCCCCCATATTCCCCGTTCCGGTTCATGGGGGGAAGCGCGGGGTGATGCGCCCAGCGGCGGGAAGGAGTAGCTTCAAAAGCGAGGTCACCAGTAGGAGCGACGATGGGAACCTGGATCATCTGGGTCATCATCGCGGCTGTCCTCGGGACCATCGAGATCGTCACGACGACGCTGGCGTTCGGGCTGGTTGCCCTGGCGGCCATCGTGGCCGCCTGCGCGGGCGCAGCCGGCGGGGACGCGGCGGTCCAATTCGGCGCATTCGTGGTCGCCTCGGGGCTCGGCCTTGGGGTAGCCCGCCCGTTTGCCCTGCGCCATGTCCGGCAGCCGCCGCTGCTGCGCACCGGAACCGCCGCGCTGGTCGGCCGATCTGCCTATGTGCTGGAAGAGGTCAGCGAGCACGCGGGCAAGGTACGGATCGGCGGCGAGGTGTGGTCGGCGCGGTCCTACGACGAGACCCTGGTGATCGCGCCGGGGAAGACCGTCGACGTGATGCACATCGAGGGCGCGATGGCGCTCGTCTACCCCAGGGAATAGCCATGGTCGAAGCGCTTGCCATCGTCATCGGGGCCATCGCGCTGCTCTTGGTCATCGTGACCATGAAGACGGTCCGGATCGTGCCGCAGGCCCGGGCCCGCAACGTGGAGAGGTTCGGCCGGTACACCAGGACGCTCGAGCCGGGGATGAACTGGATCGTCCCGTTCATCGACCGGGTCAAGCCGCTGATCGACCTGCGCGAGCAGGTGGTCTCCTTCCTCGGCCAGCCGGTCATCACCGAGGACAACCTCGTCGTCAAGATCGATACGGTGCTGTTCTTCCAGGTCACCGATCCGCGCGCGGCCGACTACGAGATCGTCAACTACATCCAGGCGATCGAGCAGCTGACCGCCACGATGCTGCGCAGCGTGATCGGCTCGATGGACCTGGAGGTCACGCTCACGTCGCGCGACAAGATCAACACGATGCTGCGCGGCGTGCTCGACGATGCGTCAGGCAAGTGGGGCATCCGCGTGACCAGGGTCGAGATCAAGGCGATCGACCCGCCGAAGAGCGTTATCGACGCGATGGAGAAGCAGATGCGGGCCGAGCGGGAGAAGCGGGCCGCGATCCTCACCGCCGAGGGCGTCCGGGCGTCGCAGATCCTCACGGCCGAGGGCGACCGGCAGGGCACGATCCTGCGCGCCGAAGGCGACAAGCAGAGCGCGATCCTGCGCGCCGAGGGGCAGGCGCAGGCGATCGAGACGGTGTTCCAGTCGATCCACGAGAACGACCCGGACCCGAAGCTGCTGGCCTACCAGTACCTGCAGACGCTGCCGCAGATCGCGAACGGTCCCGGGAGCACGGTGTGGATGATCCCGAGCGAGCTGACCAGCGCGCTGCGCACCCTGAGCACGGCGTTCGACGGCTCCGGCCAGGATGCTGCCCCTGCTGCACCGCAGGCCGCGCCTGCTCCCCGGGCGCGGGCCGCCGACGCGATCACGGCGATGACGGCGGGGCTCCTCCCTGCGCAGCGCCCGGCAGACGATCCCGCGCCTGAACTCATGATCGGCGGGAACGGGGCTGCGCCGGCCGACTCGGAGTCTGCGGAGCCAGCGTAAAAGCGAAGAGGCACCGGGCCGCGCTGGCCCGGTGCCTCTTCGGTTGCTCTGCGTTCCTACTTGCGCAGTGGCGGGATGTCGTGCACGAGCATGTCCCGCTCGTCCAGCCACCCGTACAGCGGCGTGGTCCTGGGGTAGTGGCCCCAGGCGTGGTCGCCCTCCAGCTCGCCGGGGATGCCCTTGCCGACGTGGCCGAGCAGCTGCTGGCGGACCGGGCTCAGCGACTGCACCCACTCGGGGTCGTCGACGCCCGCGATCTCGTCGCGGATGGCGATCCAGCGCGGGCAGTAGGCGAAGAACATCCCCTTGCGGGTGACGTCGGAGTAGTTGTTCGAGCGCGAGTGCCAGATCCTGCGGTCGAAGAAGACGGCGTCGCCGGGGTTCGCGCAGACTTCGATGGCTCCGGGCGGGTCGGGCCACTCGACGTCGCGGCGCGGCGGGCCGTCGATCCAGTTGGTCAGGTGGCTGCCCGGCACGACCTTGAAGTTGCCGCGGCCGGTCTGCGAGACATCGGAGAGCCAGAACGCCAGCTTGACCGACAGCCGTTCGCGGGGCTCGCCCTCCAGCTCGCGGTTCTGGCGGCCGCCATCCTGATGCCACTCGAACCGGAACGGCGCCTTGACCGGAATGTTCGGGTGCACGTCGAGGTGGGAGTGGTAGATGTGCACATTCCAGCCGAGCATCGACCACACGAGCGGGAACGTGGCCGGGTGGTCGATCAGGCCGACGGCCTCGGGGCAGTTCGCCGCGGCGCTGAGCAGGTGCATGGACCCGCCCGGTTTGACCGCCCCGGCCGCTTCCTGCTCGTCGTACACGCGGTCCAGGGCGGCGGTGTAGTACTCGACCTCGGTCGGCGTCAGCGCGCCGCGGATGATGAGGTAGCCGTCCTTCTCGAACTGGGCCCGCTGGTCGGGCGTCATGGCAGTGGTCGGGCCCTCGTCATATGACGCCGGCCGCTGCTGGTCACTGCTGATAGCCATCGGAGAGGTCCCCATGCCTTCCTTATAGGTACGCGCCTTGATTAACTTGACTGTCCGGATCTCGCGATGGTTGCACCCTAGCGCGGAAAATCTGCCGGCTTGGCCAGCACTGGGATAGTGGTTCCGAAGATCACCCGACTCGCCTGGTCAGGGCGGCGGGCGTGTAAGTCAGGTCACACCCGGACGGCCATGCCGATGGTCAGCAGGGCGCCGAAGGCGAGCTGGAGGCGGCCGGTCTGGCCGAGCGCCGTGATCAGGCCCCGGCCGGTCGCACCCCCGCGGACCGAGCGGACCGGCGGGATCGCGACCGGAAGCGCCGCCAGCGTGAGCAGGCTCAGCGGCCGGAGGGGAGACAGCGCGACGGCCACGCCGAACGGCACCAGCATGCAGCCCACGTAGAGGGCCCTGGTCCTTGCGTCGCCGAGGACTACCGCGAGCGTTCGCTTGCCGGCGCCGCTGTCGGTCGGAATGTCGCGCAGGTTGTTGATGACCAGGAGCGCGCACGCCAGCAGCCCGATCGGGACCGCCGCGGCGACCGGCAGCCAGGCCAGGCTGCGCATCTGCACGTAGGCGGTCCCGGCCACCGCGACCACCCCGAAGAACGCGAAGACGGATACCTCGCCGAGGGCCCGGTAGCCATAGGGCCGCTTGCCGCCGGTGTAGTACCACGCGGCCGCGACGGCGGCGGCGCCCACGAGCAGCAGCCACCACGACGTCGCGGCGGCCAGCACGAATCCGGCCGCCCCGGCGACCGCGAAGCTGGCCAGGGCCGCCGTCAGGACCTTTCTCGGGGTCGCGAGCCTGCCCGCGACCAGGCGGACCGGGCCGACCCGGACCTCGTCGGTGCCGCGGACGCCGTCGCTGTAGTCGTTGGCGTAGTTGACCCCGATCTGCAGGGCCAGGGCCACGATCAGGGCCAGCGCCGCCCGCCAGGCGGAGAAGTGGTGATAGCCGGCGGCCACGCCGGAGCCGACGACTACGGGCACGATCGCGGCGGGCAGGGTGCGCGGCCGGGCGCCGGCCACCCAGGTCCTGAAGCTGGCGGTACCTGCGCGGCCCGGAGCCGCCGGGTCCGCTGCACCGGGGTTTGCGGCACCGGGGTCCGCGGCACCGGGGTCCGCGGCTCCGGGGCTGGCGATCTTGGGGTCCGCCACCTGTGCTGCCCGCCTTCGGTCGTGTCGTGAGTTGCCCAAGGGTACGGGCTAGCTGTACGGAAGGACGCTCTGGGCGGCGTTGTGGATCTCCCCGGCCTCTTCCCAGCCGAGCCGTCGGGAGCTGCGGGCGATCCGGCTGCGGCTGCGGAAGTAGCTGCCCACCGACCGGCCGGAGAAGACGTCGACCCCGCGGATGGTGGCGACCGCCCACGGAACGGTCGGCCCGTAGATCACCATCGCCGGGTGTACCTGGACCTCCCGGCCCAGCTCGGCGCTCAGCAGCCGGGAGGCCTGGGCGGCCTCCCAGCGCGCGTGGGCAAGCCTGTCCTTCTGGCTGAACGGGCCGTGATACAGGACCGGGCCGGCCGCCGAGTTGGTCGCGACGGTGCGGATCGGCAGGCGGCGATCCCAGCGCTCGGAGTCCACCGCGAACACTCCGCCGGGTCCGACCACCAGGTGGTCGATGACCGAATTGCTGCCGGGGATCGCGCGGGCGTGCACGGACAGATAGCCGAAGGGCCGGGCCAGGAAGAGCCGCCGCCGGGTCCGGCGCTGAGCGGAGGTGACCCGCGCCGCGGCGGGGATCAGCCCCATGGTCTTCGAGTGATAGATCGTGTCGAAGATCGCGACGGCGGCGGCCGCCGTCAGGCCCCAGCGCCAGTTCTGCCAGAGGGAGACGATGATCGCGATGACGGCCGCGATGAAGGCACGACGAATCCACACGGGCAGCCGGGGGTCGGCGGACAACCCGGCCATGATGGCGCGCGAAGGTGCGGGATAGTCCTGCGGCCCCTCGGCCACAGCACCGTCCCGTACCGTCGCGTCTGCGCTCGCCGTCGGGTCAGGCCCGGTCTCCCGGTCCATATGCCTAGCGTAACCGGCTACTTACCGTCTGGGCTATTGCGGCTCGCGCATGTGCGTGAAGGCCGCTACCCTTCGGTAACGTGACCCAGATTCATGACCTCACCGTGACCGAGCTGGCGGCAGCGATCCGGACGGGGGAGACCTCGTCGGCCGAGATCACCGAGCACTACCTGGGGCGCATCGACCGGCTCAACGAGCAGGTCGGCGCTTTCTATACGGTGACCCACGAGCTCGCACGCGAGGAGGCGGCCCGCGCCGACAAGGCGGCGTCGGCCTGGCGCAAGGATGGCTCGGCCGCCGAGCTGCCCGCGCTGACCGGGGTGCCGATCCCGATCAAGGACCTGAACATGGTCGCGGGCGTCAGGCTCACCTTCGGCAGCACGATCCTCGCCGACAACGTGGCCGACCAGGACGACTACATGGTCGGGCACCTGCGCGACGCGGGGATCGTGATCACCGGGAAGACCGCCACGCCCGAATTCGGGCTGCCCTGCTACACGGAGACGAAGATCGGCCCGCCAGCCCGCACGCCGTGGGACCTGACCCGGTCGGCCGGCGGTTCCAGCGGCGGGGCCGCCGCCGCCGTCTCCTCCGGTCTCGCACCCGCTGCCCAGGGCAGCGACGGCGGCGGCTCGATCCGGATCCCGGCGAGCGTCTGCGGCCTGTTCGGGATCAAGCCGACGCGGGGCCGGATCTCGCAGGGTCCGATGATGCCGGACCTGACCGGGCTGTCGATCGACGGCCCGCTCGCCCGGACCGTGGCCGACGCGGCGCTCCTGCTCGACGCGATGACCGGCAATCACCCGGGCGACATGTACACGCTTCCGGCGCTGGCCCCTGGCGATTCGTTCCTCGGATACGCCAGCCGGGAGCCGGGCAAGCTGCGCATCGCACGGTCGGTGGAGACCGTGGTGCCGGGTGCCGGGGTGGATCCGGAGTGCGTCGCGGCCTACGAGGACGCGAGCAGGCTGCTTGAGTCGCTCGGCCACGAGGTCGAGGACCTGGTCATGCCGTTCGCGGTGGAGGCGGTGCCGTCCTTCCTCGCGCTGTGGTACGCCATGGCGACGCTGGCGCCGATCTCGCCCGAGCAGGAGAGCCAGCTGCTGCCGCTGACCCGGTACCTGCGCGGCAAGGGCATGGAGCTGTCGGCCGCCGACCTGCTGCTCCACCAGGCCATCCTGCAGGGCGCCACCCGGCCCGCGATGGCCGCGATGAACGCCTACGACGCCATCCTCACCCCGACGCTCGCGATGCCGCCGCGGCCAGTCGGGTGGTTCGACGAGGTCGAGCCGGAGGAGAACTTCATCCGGCAGACGCTGTTCACCCCGTGGACGGCGCTGTACAACCTCTCGGGTCAGCCTGCGGTGAACGTTCCGCTGCACTGGAGCGACGACGGCCTGCCGATCGGCGTCATGCTGGCCGGCCGGATGGGTGCCGAGGGCACGCTGATCTCGCTGTCGGCGCAGCTGGAGTCCGCCCGGCCGTGGAAGGACAAGCACCCGGCGATCTGGGGTCAGTGATCAACCATCTGATCAGGATCACTCGCAGCGGGTGAGGCCCGTCGCATCCCGTCTGGGCAGGTTAGGAGCACGATGCCGCCCCCGCGCCCGGGCGCGGCGCTGCGTACCTGACGGGACGGTCGATGAGCCGACTGCTGGAGCGGCTGGGCAGCTTCGCCGCGCGGCGGCCCTGGATCATGTTCGTCGCCTGGGTGGTCATCCTCGGCGGACTGCTCGGCGCCCGGCAGGCCTTCGGCGGCACGTACGTCAACAACTACAACATCTCCGGCTCGAACTCGGAGGACGGCCTCAACCGGCTGAACAGCACGTTCAGCTCGCAGGGCGGCTACGGCGGCCAGATCGTCTACCACGCCGCCCACGGCACCGTGGCCGCGCAGAAATCGGCGGTCAACCAGGCCTCGGCCAACGTCGCCAAGCTGCCCGACGTGATCAAGTCGGTCAGCCCCTTCAGCACCGCCGGAGCAGGCGCGGTGTCGAAGAACGGCACGATCGCGTACACGAGCGTGTCCTGGAGCGTGAACCCGTACTCGCTGGACACGTCCTACCTGACCAAGCTGAACAACGCCACGGCGCCGGCCAGGAAGGCCGGGCTGCAGGTTGAGTACGGTTCCGGCGCCGGCAACATCGGGCAGACGACCAAGGACACCACGTCCGAGCTCATCGGCCTTGCCTGCGCGCTGATCCTGCTGCTGTTCATGTTCGGCGCCGTGATCGCGGCGGCCATCCCGCTGATCTCAGCCATCTTCAGCGTCGGCGCCGGGCTCTCGCTGCTCGGCCTGCTCGCGGCGGTCATGACGTTCCCGACGACGGCGCCCACGATCGCCACGCTGCTCGGCCTGGGCGTCGCCGTCGACTACGGCCTGTTCCTCGTGGCCAGGCACCGCGAGCAGCTGGACAGCGGGATGGACGTCCTGGAGTCGGCCCGCCGCTCCGAGGCGACCTCGGGTGCCGCCGTCATCGTGGCCGGCACGACGGTCGTGATCTCGATCCTCGGCCTCTACATCTCCGGCGTCGGGTTCGTCGGCACGCTCGGCCTCGCGGCGGCGATCGTGGTCGCGATCACCATGGCCGCGGCGCTGACGCTGGTCCCGGCCTTCCTCGGCGCGTTCAAGGGGAACGTGCGCGCGATCAAGTCGCGGGTCCGGGCGCACCGGGCGCACGAGACGGTCCAGGAGCAGGCCCGGCGGACCGCCGCCGCCACGCACGAGCAGCACGAGCGGAGCGCCTTCGCGCGCTGGGGCCGCATGATCAGCCGTCACCCGGTGCCGTGGGGAATCCTCAGCGTCGCCGTGCTCGTTGTGCTCGCGATCCCGTTGTTCTCGATGACGCTCGGCCAGCCGGACAACGGCACGAACCCGACATCGGAGAGCAACCGGCGCGCCTACGACCTCATGAGCCAGGGCTTCGGCGTCGGTTCCAACGGGCCGCTGACCGTGGTCGTGGTGCTGCCCAAGCAATCGGCGTCGGCCAACTCCACGCTGCTGAGCACCATGCAGAAGAACGTCGCCTCGACCCCCGGCGTGGCCTCCGTGAGCCCGGCCTCGGTGAACTCGGCCGGCACGACGGCGGTGTTCAACGCGATCCCGACGACCAGGCCGCAGGCCGGCCAGACCACCGGGCTGGTCACCACGCTGCGCGACAGCGTCCTGCCGAAGTCACATACGACCACGTACGTCACGGGCACGGTCGCCGGCGGCCTCGACTTCACCAACAAGATCAAGAGCCGTCTCGTCTGGCTGATCCTGGCGGTGGTCGCGATCGCGTTCATCCTGCTGACCGTGGCGTTCCGGTCGGTCGTGATCGCGACCAAGGCGGCGATCCTGAACCTGCTGTCGATCGGCGCGGCCTACGGCGTGATCGTGGCCATCTTCCAGTGGGGCTGGGGCGAGAGCCTGGTCGGCCTGCACACGACGCTGCCGATCCCCGCGTACGTGCCGATGCTGGTCTTCGCGATCGTCTTCGGCCTGTCCATGGACTACGAGGTGTTCCTGCTGTCCCGGGTGCACGAGGCGTGGCTGCAGACGCGGGACGCGCACCGGGCGGTCGCGATCGGGATCGGCAGCACGGCCCGCGTGATCACGACGGCCGCGCTGATCATGATCGCGGTGTTCACGAGCTTCGTGGCCGACAGCGATCCCGTGGTCAAGATGCTCGCGCTCGGCATGGCCTTCGCCGTGCTGATCGACGCGTCGCTGGTCCGGATGGTGCTGGTCCCGTCGATCATGACGCTGCTCGGCAAGCGGGCGTGGTGGCTGCCGAAGTGGATGGAGCCGATAGTGCCGCACCTCCAGCTGGAGGAGGGCGGAACGCCCGAGCCCGCTCCGGCCTCGGCGACGGCTGCCTATCGCCGCGGCGTCGAGGCGGGCCGCACCAAAGAGCCGGACCGTAACCGGCACGAGTGAGACATCTCCGGCCTTGATAACCCGCTATGGGGAAATTCTTCGGCGGCGGCGCGGTCAGGGCCGTAGTGCGTAGTGTCTTCCGCATGAGATTGGCGTGGCCCGGTTTCGCGGCGCTCGCGGTGGGCGGAGCGCTGCTGACCGGGTGCGGGCAGGCCGGCCCGGTCCCGCAGACGACCGCGGACAGCTTCCTTGCCAGCTGGTCCAGCCAGAACTGGGCCCGCATGCAGTCGCTGGTCAGGAAGCCGCCGGCGGACTTCATCGCTGTCAACAGGGCCGCGCTCAGCGACCTCGGCGTCGGGCACGCCACCTATCAGGCGGGCAAGATGCGCATTGCCGGCGACACCGCCAGCGAGCCGGTCACCGAGCACCTGCAGCTGGCCGGTGTTGGCACGATCACGATCGCGACCACCCTGAAGCTGGTCAGGGGCTCGTCGAACTGGCTCGTCGACTGGTCACCGGCGACCATCGCGCCGGAGCTGAAGCCGGGCGAGACGCTGTCGGCTCAGGTGAGCTGGGCGCAGCGGGCGCAGATACTCGGCGCGGGCGGAGCGCCGCTGACCACGCAGGCGCCGATGGTGGTGGTCGGGCTCGAGGGGCAGCGGATCAAGAACGCCAAGTCCGTCCGCACGGTGCTCCTGTCCGCCGGCGCCCCAGCTCAGGCGCTGGCGGGCGCGCTGGCCGGGGCCAAGAAGGAGCCGACCTGGTTCGAGCCGGTCTACACGCTCACCTGGGCCCGGTATCAGCTGCTGAAGCCGACGATCTACCCGATCCCCGGCACCGTGTTCGAGACCGAGCACGAGCTCGCGCCGATTACGCCCGGCCTCGGCTACGTGATCGGCGCGGTGGGCCCGATCACGGCGCAGGAACTGCAGGAGCTCGGGCCTCCCTACAGTGCGCAGAGCGTCGTCGGCCAGACCGGCCTGGAGCAGGAGTACCAGCGCCAGCTGGCCGGCCAGCCCGGAGTCACGGTCACGGCCGACGCCGCGGGCGGCACCCCCGTCGCCGCGGTCGCCAGGGTCGCCCCGGTCCCAGGAACGCCCGTGCAGACCAGCATTGACCCGCGGGTCCAGCACGACGCGGAAGCGGCGCTGGCCGGGGAGCATAAGCGCGCGGCGCTGGTCGCCATCAACGCCGCGACCGGCCAGGTCCTCGCCGCCGTGAGCGAGCCTGCGGGGACCGGCTTCAACGACGCGCTGGAGGGCGCGTTCCCGCCCGGCTCGTCGTTCAAGGTCATCACGTCGACCGCCCTGCTCGAGCACGGTCTCACGCCGTCATCTCCGGCCTCCTGCCCGCCGCGGATCACGGTCGACGGCGCCGTCTTCCGCAACTCCGAGGGGACCGCGCCGGTCAGTGACCTGCTGCACGCGTTCGCCGAGTCGTGCAACACGGCGTTCATCGGCCTCGCGACCAGGAATCTGACGGCCGCCGACTTCCCCGCGACGGCGGCGCAGTACCGGATCGGGACATCGCCCGAACTCGGCCTGCCCGCTTTCGGCGGGTCGGTGCCGAAGCCGACCGACGAAGCGGACCTGGCCGCGACGACGATCGGCCAGGGCCAGGTGCTGATGTCGCCGCTGGCGATGGCGATGGTCGCCGCCGACGTCGACACGGGCGTGGTGCGCGCGCCCCGGCTGGTCGCCGGGTCCCCGGACGATCAGGTCGCGCCGAAGCCGCTGCCGAGCGCGGTCGTGGCCAGCCTGCACGCGATGATGCGGCAGGTCGCCCTGACCGGCACGGCCTCGGGCAAGGGCCTGCCGCCCGGCACGTACGCGAAGACCGGGACCGCGCAGTACGGCTCGGGCAAGCCGCTGCCGCAGGACGCCTGGCTGGTCGGGTTCAACGGCAACGTCGCGTTCGCGATGGTGGTGGTGGACGGCGGCGAGGGCGGCCCGACCGACGGCCCGCTCGTCGCCAGGTTCCTCGACCTGGTCCTTGCTCACTAATTGTGTAGCGATGGCTACTGTGGGTAACGGACCATCATGGACGGGGAGGATCTTGATGCCGAGCCGGTGATGCCGCGGCATGCCTGGCGCCGGCTCTTCCAGTACGGGAACGTGGCTGCCGCCGCGGCCGTCTCGGGAGCAATGCTGGCGGTGCTGGGGGCCGGTCACGGCGCCATCCCGGCCCTGGGCCCGGCTCTCGTGCCTGGCCACGGCGGCTGGGCTGTGCACAAGACGGCTGTACACCAGACAGCTGCGCACAGGACAGCTGTGCACCCGCGGAGAACCCGATGAACACGGCCGTCAAGCGGTCCGCGCCGAGGCCGCTCACGGTGGGCAAGACGAAGACCCGCGAGCGCGAGCGGCTCGGCCGGCGTGGTTCCTACCGGCTGGGCCAGCTGCGCGCGCAGGGCATCAGGGTCGCGTCACCGCCCGCGATCGCCAGCTTCTCGTTCGCGCGTGACATCCGGCGCGGGCCGGCCTCGGCGTGGCTGCTCGCCCTGGTCGCCTGCACCGCGGCGCTGGCCGGCACGGCGTTGCTGGGCTGGTGGTTCATGCCGTTCGCGATCGGCCTGATCGCCGGCCTGCTCAATCGCATCGCCGGCCGCCGGACTCGGGTCGCGCTTCCGGCCGTCCTCGCGGCGGCGCTCATCGGGTGGGGCCTCGCGCTTGGCTGGCTCGGGCGGCACGGGCTGCCGGTCGCCGCAGTGGAACGGGTCATCGCGGCCGTTCACGGATTCCCGCACTCGGCGACCGCCGGGGTGACGGTGACCCTCCTGGTCGCCGCGGCGCAGGTGACGGCCGGGTACTGGCTCGGCCGCGCGCTCACCCCGCGTCCGCTCGACGACTGGAGCGCCTGATCAGGTGGATTCGGCCTGGTCACCGAGCTGGGCGATGATCGCCGCCCGGCGCAGCCGCTCGTTCCCGATCGCGTCGGTGCTGTCAACGAACTGGTCGATCGCGCCGATCGGGGGCAGGGCGCGGATGCGCTCGTCGCTTATGGCCTCCCTGAGCGCTGCGGCGAAGCGGGCCGCGCCGAGCACGCGGAACGGCCGGTCGTAGTACGTCGGCCGGACCAGCGGATCGAGACGCGCGGTGAGGCCAAGCTCGTTGTGCAGCCGCGCCGCTGCCTCGTAGCTGGCGCACAGGCGGTCCTCCCGGTCCGGCCACGTGGCCGCGGTGACCGCGCCGGTCAGCAGCGGGATGAGACCGGGTCCGGCCGCGCTGCGCGCGAGCGCGGTCCCGAGCCACTTGCTGTAGGGCGGATACCGGCGCTGCATGAGCAGCAGCAGCCGGGTCAGGTCACGGACGAGCCGGGCCGCCACGATCGCGGACCCGAGTTCATCGCCGGCCTCGGCGCAGCGGCCGGGGAACGGCTCCTCCTGGTCGATGCGCTGCCACTGGCAGGCGAGGACGTAGTACCAGACGTCGCGCGGATACCACGCGAGCGCCGCTCGCGCTCCCGCCAGTCCGCCGCCAGTCAGGGCGAGGCCGTCGTGGAAGACCGCGCCGCCGGTCACCTCGGCCAGCAGCTGCGTCGGCGTCGCCAGCCAGTCGAGCAGGCGCACTCCGGCGGCCGGGTCGAAGCCCAGATGCCCCGTCAGCCAGTCGCCCAGGCCTGCGACCTCGACCCAGTGGCTCGCGTCGTCGGGCGATGCACCCGACGCGGCGAACACCGTCGGATAGCCGTGGAACTCGCCGGGCAGGCTGGCGCCGATCTCCTCGCGCACGGCGCCAGCGCGTTCGTCGTCGCCGAGGAAGATCTGCAGTCGCGGTCCGAAGTTATGGTCGGCCGACCGAGGCGAGTCGAAGCCGAGCACCTCCGAGCCCCACCCGATGAGACTGGCCGAGTAGGGCAGGCCAGGGAAGGACTCGTCGAGCACCGGCCGGACGCGTTCGGCGTAAAAGCGCCGGGACAGGGCCAGGCCGGGCAGAAAGGCTGCGGTCACCGGCAGAGCATGCCTGATCGCCCGTGATGCGGGCAATCGACATTCTTGCGGCGGCAGCTACCCCTCTTCCCCGAGGACGTCGGTCCCGCCCTCCTCGGGGCCGCCGAGCTCATCCTCCGGTCCGCCGGTGTCGGTGCCGCCGAGCAGGTCGGTCCGCTCCTCGTCCGGCTCCGGGCCGCCGAGCTCGTCCTCGTTCTCGCCGGTGTCGCTGCCGCCGAGCACGTCAGTTCCCTGCTCATCGGGCTCGGGACCGCCGAGGATTCCTGAATCGTTTGCCATGGCTACCTCCGTGCGCGCGGAGAGCTAGCGTACGGAATCACGCTAGCTCTCCGGGGCGGCCGGTGGCCAGGGGGCCTACATCTCGACGGCCTCGTAGACCTCGACCGTGCCCCCGCCGTCGAGCACTGGGCAGCCCTTCGCCTTCGTCGCCGCCTCGCTGAGCGAGTCCGCGGTGACGATCGAGTAGCCGCCGGCCTTGGCCGCGGCCCCGTCGGTCACGCCGGCCGAGCTCAGGGTGGCCGAGGTGCTGAACGGGTTCCCCATGTCGGTCACCGAGTCGCCCAGCGTGCCGAACCAGGATATCCAGGCCTGCATCTGCTGCTCCTGGGCCTCGGGAGTCTCGGCCATCTGGCCACCCACGTAGATGTATACGAACTTTGCCATCGAATCCTCCTCGGGCGAGCCCGGCCGACGTCCGCAGCCGGGGTGTGGAGTCCACATCCACTCCGACGGACGGCTGGCGCGAAATTCGACAGGCCCGGGCGGCGGGCCGAGGGCACAATTGATGGCTGCCCACAACTGTGTTCCGGTTTGGTGGGCACAGAGCGGCATAAAACGGCCGTGATCATGACTCAAACCGGAACGGAGTTGGGGCCGGCCCGGACTTACCCTCAGTTTCGTTGACGCAAACCGGGGCAAGCCCGGCGCCGAGCCAGATGGAAGTGCTGGTAAGTGAGCCGATGTACCGGACGGCGACGTATCCGAAAGGCGTGAATAGGGCATCTGGCACCGGCGTTCTCGTATGGTAAGGAGTTTCTACCATTTTCGGGCAAAGCAAGTCGGCCGTGCTAGCATCGCCACGGTGTCGCTCAGGGTAGGCGTGACCGGCGGTGGCAGCGCAGGCCACGTCGTGCCGGCGCTCGCGGTGGCTGCGGAGTTCCGCCGTCGCGGGCAGGACGACCTGGTCTTCTTCGGCCGCGCGGACAGCATCGAGGAGCGCCTCGCGACCCAGGCCGGACTGAGCTTCGTGGCCCTGCCCGCGGCCGGGCTCCGCCGTTACCGGTCCTGGAAGAACCTGACGCTGCCGTTCGTGGTGCTCTGGGGGATCGCCCGCGCGATCATCACCGTGCGCCGGTCGCGCATCAGCGTCCTGCTCTGCAAGGGCGGGTACGTGTCGGTCCCGGCGGCGATCGGCGCCTGGGCCAACCGGGTGCCGTTCGCCATTCACGAGTCGGACCACTCGCTCGGGCTGGCCAACCGGATCCTCGCCCGCTTTGCGACGAAGGTGCTGACCTCGAGCCCAAGCACGCAGGTCTCGGTCAGGGGTCGCAAGATCACCGGCATCTGCACGGGCCTGCCGGTGCGGCCGGACCTGGAGACCGCCGACCCTGGCCGGTTCCGCGTGAAGCACGGCCTGCCCCCGGAGGGCCGGGTGCTGCTGGTGTTCTGCGGCAGCAGCGGCTCAGTCCGGATCAACGACGCGGTGCGGTCCGAGCTGGACGCGCTGCTGAAGGACTTCCTGGTCGTGCACGTCTGCGGGCCGAGCAACGTGGACGAGCAGCTGAACGGCACGCCGGGCTACTTCCAGTTCGAGTACCTCAACGAGGACATGGCGGACGCGCTCTGGCTCGCCGATGTCGTCATCGGCCGGGCCGGGGCGACGACGCTGGCCGAGCTCGACGCGCTGGGGAAGCCGGCGGTCCTGATCCCGCTCCCGCTGTCGGTCAGCCGCGGCGACCAGATCGTGAACGCCGACACGTTCGCGGCGTCGCACCCCTGCGTCGTGCTCCCCGACGACAGCCATCTCGCCGACGGGCTGGTCGCCGCGTGCGTGCAGCTCATCCCGGCGGCGGATGCGGCCGGCCGCGGCGTGGCCGAAGGCCGGGACGTGCACCGGGCGGCGCGTGCGGTCGCCCAGGAGGTAGCCGGGATGGCCAGGTCGCGCCATCGCCGGCCGGCCGCCCGCCCCGCTCGGTAACAGGAAGTCGGCAGGCCCGATGTTTGCGATCCATCGGCCGGGCCGATCATGGTGGGGTGGCTGACCCAGAGATCGCCCGGCGGGCGGAGGCGGCCGGGATCGCCCCGGTCTACGAGAACTGGCGGCGGCAGCCGGTCCACGTCCCGCAGGAGACGCTCGTAGCCCTGCTAGCAGCCCTGGACCAGGCGCCCGGCGGACCAGCGGCCGGCCCAGCGCTAGCCGAGACAGGGCCGGCCGCCGAGTCGGCTCCGGGGTCGGCTCCGGGGCCCCTTCCGGCGCTGCCGGCGCTGCCGGCCCAGCGGACCTGGGGCTTCACCGTGCAGCTCTACTCGCTCCGGTCGATGGGTTCCTGGGGCCACGGCGACCTGCACGACCTGGCCGAGCTCGCGGCCTGGAGCGCGCGCGAGCTGGGCGCGGGCTTCATTCAGGTGAACCCGCTGCACGCGGCCGAGCCGCTCCCGCCGATCAGCCCGTCGCCGTACCTGCCGATGACCAGGATGTTCACCAGCCCGCTGTACCTGCGGGTCGAGGACATCCCCGAGTACCACCAGCTCGCGGACGTCGACCGGGCCGCGGTCAGGCAGCTGGCGGCGCCGCTGCGCGCGCGGAACTGCACCCCCGACCTGATCGACAGGGACGCGGTCTGGCTGGCCAAGCGAGCCGCCCTGGAGCTGATCAGCCAGATCGAGCTGACGCCTGAGCGGCGGGGGCAGTTCGAGGCCTTCCGCGCCGAGCGCGGGGCGGAGCTGGAGTCCTGGTCGGCCTGGTGCGCCCTGGCCGAACGGCACGGGCCCGACTGGCGGAGTTGGCCGCCGGGCTGCTCGAGCGCCTCAGCGGGTCAGGCGACCGTGGCGGGCGATGCCGGGCTGCGCCGCGCCGCGTCGTTCCATTCCTGGCTGCAGTGGCATTGCGATCAGCAGCTGGCCGGCGCGCAGCGGGCGGCGACGGCCGCCGGGATGGCGCACGGCATCATCCATGACCTCGCCGTGGGCGTGAACCCCGGCGGCGCCGACGCCTGGGCGCATCCGGGGCTGCTGGTCGCCGGCGTCACCGTGGGCGCGCCGCCGGACAGCTTCAACCAGCTCGGTCAGGACTGGGGCCAGCCGCCCTGGCACCCGCAGCGGCTGGCGGCGGCCGGCTACCGGCCGCTGGCCGAGTTGTTCGGGGCCTCGCTGCGGCACGCGGGCGGCCTGCGCGTCGACCACGTCATGGGCCTCACGCGGCTGTGGTGGGTGCCCGCCGGCCAGCCCCCCGACCGCGGCGCCTACGTCAGCTACGACCACGACGCGTCCGTGGCGGCGCTTGCGGGCGCGGCCGCGCGCGTAGGCGGTATCGCGATCGGCGAGGACCTCGGCACCGTCGACCGCTGGGTCCGCGGCCACCTGGCCAGCCACCACATCCTCGGCACGATGATGCTGTGGTTCGCCTACACGCCCGACGGCGCGCCGCTGCCGCCGGCGCTGTGGCGCCGCGAGTGCATGGCGACGGTCGGCACCCACGACGTGCCGCCGATCGCCGGCTTCGTGACCGGCGACCAGGTGACCGTCCGCGCCAAGCTCGGGCTGCTGAGCCGGCCACTAGAACAGGAACGCGCGGAGTCCGCCCGCACTGTCGGCCGCTGGCAGGCGGCGCTCACGGCGGAAGGACTGCTACCGGCCGGGACCACGCCCACCCCGGCCGAGTTCACCGTGGCGCTGTACGGCTACCTCGGCCGGACGCCGTCGCTGCTGGCCGGCGTCTCGCTGGCCGACGCGGTGGGCGACGTCCGCACGCAGAACATCCCGGGCACGAGCACCGAGTACCCGAACTGGCAGATCCCGCTATGCGACGCCGACGGCCGGTCGGTGCTGCTCGAGCAGCTGGGGGAGAGCTGCCTCCTGCGCCAGGCCGTCGCCGCCGCCGCGGGCCTGTAGTTATCCCCGGCTGGCGCGCGCCGAGATGTCCCGGCAGCGCAGCGCCCTGGCCACGTCGTCGCGACCCTCGGCGAGCAGCCGGGCCAGCGCCGGGGCGGGCTGCGCGCTGGCGATGTAGGCGTCGGTCGCGTCAAGCGCCGCCGGGGTGATCACGGTGACCGGGTAGGCGTTCTTGGTGAAGAACTGCGCCATGTCCGAGGCCCCGTCACTCCACATGGCGGGCAGCGCCGCGTAGAACTTCCCGGCGTACGGCGCGAGCAGCTCGTCCTGATCCGGGTCGGCGAATCCGCGCAGCACGGCGCGGAAGGTGGCGTTCGGCTGCGTGCCGCCCGTGATCGCCGACCACGCCGCGGCCTTGGACTGCTCCGCGGGGATCGAGGCCAGGCAGGTCTGCACGTGCCGCTCGCCGGCGTCGGTCTTGTCCCGCACCAGCTCCGCCTCGACGGCGTCCGGCCCGATGACGCCGCGGCTGGCCAGCCGGTGCACGAGCTGCCAGCGCAGGTCGGTGTCGACCGCGAGGCCGCCGACTACGGCCGAGCCTGCCAGCAGCCCTGCCAGCAGGTCGAGGCTTTCCGGCGTGATCGCGGTGCGGGCCAGGGCCTCGGTGTACGCGAGCTGCTGGTCCGAGCCCGGCTCGGCGGCCAGGAGCCAGCCGCGCAGCGTCTGGTCGAACTGCGCCATCGCGTCCGGCCGCCAGGCCGGGTCGGCGTACCGGCGGACGGCGGTGCCGGTCATCGCGAGGACTCGTTCGAGCACCGTGATCTCGCCGATCGACGGCGCGCCGGCGGTGACGAGCGCGAGGAACTCCTGGGTGCTCATCTCGGCATCGCGGGTCATGTCCCACGCCGCGGCCCAGCACAGCGTGGCCGGCAGCGACTCGTCGAACTCGCCGATGCTGGTGATCACCGTGGCCAGCGAGTGCTCGTCCAGCCGGATCTTGGCGTAGGTGAGGTCGTCGTCGTTGACCAGCACCACGTCCGGCCTGGCCGCCCCGATCAGCTCAGGGACCGGCGTAACGGGGCCGGCGATGTCCAGCTCGACGCGGCGAGTGCGGGTTAGCCGTCTTTTCGTCGGCGCGGGGGGCTCCGGGGGGTCGTCCCCCCGGGTCAGCACGTTGTACAGGCCGATCGCGATCCGGTGCGGACGCAGCTCGGGATGGCTCGCCGCGGCCTCCTGGTGCACCGCGAAGTCGGTGAACGTGCCGTCCGGGCCGACCTCGTACCTGGCCCGCAGCGTGTTCACCCCGGCCGTTTCCAGCCAGGACTTCGACCAGGCGGCCAGGTCCCGTCCGGATGCCTGCTCCAGCGAGCTCAGCAGATCGGCGAGGGTGGCGTTACCCCAGGCGTGCTTGCCGAAGTAGTCACGCACGCCCGCCAGGAAGTTGTCCTGGCCCACGTAGGCGACGAGTTGCTTCAGCACCGAGGCGCCCTTCTCGTAGGTGATCCCGTCGAAGTTCACCTCCACGGCCTCGATGTCGGGGATGTCGGCCGCGATCGGGTGGGTGGACGGCAGCTGGTCCTGGCGGTAGGCGTAGGCCTTGGCGCCCTGCGCGAAGGACGTCCACGCCGTCGGCCAGCGGGTGGCCTCGGTCATCGCGACGAGGCTGGCCCAGGTGGCGAACGACTCGTTCAGCCACAGGTCGTCCCACCACTTCATGGTGACCATGTCGCCGAACCACATGTGCGCCATCTCGTGCAGGATCGTCTCGGCGCGGTTCTCGTGCTCGCCGTCGGTCACCCTGGACCGGAAGATGTAGTCCTCCAGGAACGTGACGCAGCCGGCATTCTCCATGGCCCCGGCCTTGTACTCGGGCGCGAAGAGCTGGTCGTACTTGCCGAATGGGTACCTCACCGCAAACGCCTGGTGATAGAAGTCGAACCCCTGCCGGGTGATTTCGAAAATCTCCTCGGGGTCGAGGTACTGCGCGAGCGACTGCCGGCAGTAGATGCCAAGGGGGATCCCGTCGTGGACGCGCTGCACGCTGTAGTAGTGGCCGGCACAGACCGCGGTGATGTAGGTGGACAGCACCGGGGTGGGCGGGAAGTGCCAGCGAGCCTTGACGTCCGTTGCCGGCTCGCCGGCGACGTCCGGGGCCGTGTTGGACACGACTACCCAGTCACCGGGAGCGGTGACGGTCAGCTCGAACGTCGCCTTGAGGTCGGGCTGGTCGAAGCAGGCATAGATGCGGTGGGCGTCGAAGGTCTCCAAGTCGCTGTACAGGTAGACCCGGCCGTCCGCCGGGTCGGTGAACCGGTGCAGGCCCTCACCCGTGCGCGAGTACGCACACGTGGCGACCACGCGCAGCTCGTTGCGCGCGGCGAGGCCGGTCAGCACGATGCGGTCGCCGTCGAAGGCATCGGCGGCCACCACCTGGCCGTTCAGCGTGATCTCGGTCACAGCCGGGGCGGTGAGCTCGATGAATGTGCCCGCACCCGGCCGCCTGCAGTCGAACGCGACGGTACTGGCTGAGGTGAACGTCTCGGCCGAGCCCGTCAGGTCCAGCTCGACCTGGTAGGCCTCCACGCTGATCAGGCTGGCCCGGTCACGTGCCTCATCGCGCGTGAGATTGCTCGCCACGTCGCTCACCCTTCTGTCGGAAGCCGCCGCCCGTTGCGGAATGCGCGGGGCGGTTCGTAGGTTGCCGCGAAGACATGACATCGCCCCGAGGAGTACGCATGCCCGAGCAGGAGCCTACCCAGGTCGATTTTTGGTTCGACCCGCTATGTCCGTGGGCGTGGATCACCAGCAGGTGGATGCTTGAGGTGGAGAAGGTCCGCCCGGTGCACACGCGCTGGCACGTTATGAGCCTGGCTGAGCTCAACTCGACCAAGGACAACATCTCGCCCGAGTACAAGGAGCGGCTGAAGGACGCCTGGGGTCCGGTGCGGGTCTGCACGGCCGCGGAGGAGAAGTTCGGCCCCGAGGTGCTCGGCCCTCTCTACACCGCGATCGGCACCCGGTTCCACGACGAGAAGGCGGAGCGCAACCGGGCGACGATCGAGGCCGCCCTTGCCGACGCGGGCCTGCCGGCCGACCTGGCCGACGCGATGGACTCCACCCAGTACGACGAGGCCCTGCGCGCGTCCCATCGCGACGGCCTGGACCGGGTCGGCTACGAGGTCGGAACGCCGGTGATCTCGGTTGATGGCGCGTCGTTCTTCGGGCCCGTCGTATCACCGATCCCGCGTGGCGAGGCCGCGGCGAGGCTCTGGGACGGCGTGCTGCTGGTGGCCGGCACCGACGGCTTCTTCGAGCTGAAGCGCAGCCGCACTCGCGACCCGATCTTCGACTAGCGGTCGCGCCGAACGGCGGCCGGCGGCGGCCCGCGCCACGGCGGTGATCAGCGCAGCGGCGAGCAGGATCAGGCCGGTGATATTTCCGGCGGAGGTCAGCGCACTCATCGTGGCTGCATCACTTTCAGCTGCCAGGAGCAGTTGGAGATGACCACCAGATGGTGGGTGCCGACGCCGGCCGTGAGCGAGGTTTCGCCGTGGCCGGCATCCCCGGCCTGGTCGATGCTCGCGCCAACCGCACCGGGCGCGGCGTCCTCGACGATCAGCTGTCCTACGGGCACTCCGGCCGCGCAGCTGTAGGACCACCAGATCTGCCAGGGTGCCCGGCTCTTAAGGGCAAACTGGCTGGTCGTCTCGTCCCCGCGGCCAGCGAACGCGGCTATCTCGCCGGCCGGAAGCGGGCTCGGTAAGCGGCTGCGGTGGCCGGCGAGCCGCTCGCCGGTCGCCCCGGACGACCGGCTTCCGGCCTGCGCTATCCGCGCCAGCGTCCTCGGGCTCGTCGAGGAGACCAGGACAATCGACCCGATCACCAGGCATAACCCGGCGGCCCAGGTGCCGACGGTCACGAATAACCGCAGCGCCCGGTGCGCCCCCGCGCGAGCGGGTGAGGAGAGCCCGAAGGTGGGCGCCGCGTGCTGTGCGACGCGAAATGGGCGGGCCTCTGCATCGTGATCATGATAGGTCGTCCACATAGCCTCGGTCCGTGGGCAGGCATCGTCGCTGTTACTGACAGGGAGCGTTGTATCACGAAATGCAGTCGGGCCCCGGCGTTAAAAAGGTTTATGCCAGTTAGGCGGGCACGGCCCGGCCCGGCGCGCCGGTCCTCCGCCGGCGGCGTCGCCGCTCGTGCCAGACTGGCCCGGTGCGCGTATACCTGGGATCTGATCACGCCGGATTCGAGCTCAAGACCGCCCTCATCGCCTGGCTTAACCAGGCTGGCCATGAGGCCGTCGACTGCGGGCCGTCGAGTTATAACCCTGACGACGACTACCCGCCTTACGTCATGCGAGCCGCCAACTCCGCGGTCAACGATCCGGGCAGCCTCGGCATCGTGATCGGCGGGTCGGGCAACGGCGAGCAGATGGCCTCTAACAAGATCCGCGGCGTCCGGGCCGCGCTCGTGTGGAGCGATGAGACGGCGCGGCTGGCGCGGCTGCACAACGACGCGAACGTGCTGAGCCTCGGCGCCCGCGAGTATCCGGTCGAAGATGCCGTGGGCTTCGCCAAGGTGTTCGTGGAGACGGCGTTCTCCGAGGCGCCCCGGCACCAGCGACGGCTGGACGAGATTGCCGCCTACGAGGCCTCAGGAGAGCTTCCGCCGCTGTCCTGACCGGGTCTCCTGGCCGGCCTGCCTAACCGGACACGGCGGCGGACCCTCGGCCGGGTCGGGCGCGGAGCACGATCCTGGCCTGCGACCGGCTGGCCGGTGCCGGTCTCGGCGGTGATGCTGGTCTCTGCCCGGCCGCCGGTCTGGGCGACTGCGGCTGTTTCGGACGAGGTGCCCGCGTCGACGATGGCAGCGGCTTCGGCCGGCCCGGCTGGCGGGTCGGGCCTGCGGCCGTTTCGCCGTCCGCCGCGGCGGCCAGGCACCGGGCCTGATCCGTCGGCCGGCCACGGGCGCGGGCGCGCAGCCTGGCCGTCCTGCGGTCGCCTCGGGCCGGGCGCGGCCGACGCGCTGAGCGCGGCCTGCTCTTCGTCTGCCGGACTCGGTCGCGAGACATCCCTGGCTCGCATGGCCGCGACGACCGAGATCTTCATGCCCGTCATATGTCGTCCATCAGAACATCATGCCGCTGTACGGCGCGATATCCCAGCACGTGGCGGCCGCCAGGGCGGTCAGCGCGCCCGGCGTGAGCTCGGCAACATGACCGGCGCCGGCCAGCTGGCCGAGGCTGGCACCGCCGAGATAGGCCGCCCCGAGTGCGCCGACCGTCAGTCGCAGATCGGCCGGGTCGGTCGTGCGCTCGCAGCGGGCCGGATCCGCTGCCCGCGGGCCGGACGTCCGCAGGCGCCAGCGCCCGGCGTTCGCGGGGATCACCGAGTCCGTGACCTCGAGGACCAGGTCGGTGCTGGCGGCGTAGGCCCGCTGGCTGAGAGCGGCGGGCAGGTCAACCAGGCGGACCCACAGCCCGTCCGCTGGCGAGGGCCGGGCCCGCCGGCGGTCGGCGAGCATGGCCAGCAGCGGGTCGTCGATCGGGCGCATCGGCGCGATGACCTCACCGACCAGGTCCCTGGAGAGCAGGTCGGTCCAGAGCGCCGCGGTGGCGGCGGGGTCGTTCGCGTACAGCTCCCTGACGTGCAGTGTGCCGGCCGGCATGTGGTCCTCGCCCCAGCCCTGCTTCGCGCGGTACAGGGCGTAGCCGCGCGGCCCGTTGTCATCCTCGGCCAGCACGCAGCGCAGCTCCGTCATGCCCGGAGGACGCAGTGCCTTCGGATCCCTGAGCAGGTAACCCCACCATCTGCTGTTCCTGGCCAGCATCCCTGGCCGGCGGGCCAGGGCGGTGTCGAAGACGCGCGCGAGCTCTGGCTGGGCCGCCTGCGGGGATACCGCCCGGATCCGGGGCTCCGCCTGGCTGTCTGCGGCCGAGCCGCTGGCGGCGCCGACGGCCAGCCGTCCCTCGCCGCGACCGATTGTGAACCGCTGATGCAGCGACGCGAGGCCGAAGCCGAACCGGCCGTAGATCACGGCTTCCGACGCGAACAGGATCGCCACCGGCTCTCTCCGGGCGGCGGCCTCGTCCAGCAGGCGGGTCATCAGCCCAGTCAGGATGCCGCGCCGCCGGTGCGAGGGCAGGACGGCCACGAAGGTGATGCCCGCGGCGGGCACCACGCCACCCGGCACGGTCATCCGGAAGCTGTAGGCGCCCGCCGAGCCGACCATCTGCTCGCCGTCCAGCGCGGCGATAGTCCGGTCGAACTCAACGACCTCGCGGCTAAGTTCGATTTGCTCCGGCTGCCATGTGTCCAGGAACGCCTGGCTGTCCAACTCGATGAAGGCGGGATATTCGTCGGCCGTGATCGTCCGGATCGGATACGTCGTGGTCATGGTGGTATTCCTACCGGTCGCTAGCGGCACCAGGCCAGCGCATTTCCGGCTGCCGCTGCGGACCGATAAAGTTCCGGCAAGATGGTTGCCAGATTTCTCCGCCGGTTCTGGTCCGCGGCCAAGTCCGCCGCGGCGCGGCAGCGGGGGCGGATCCGGCGTGAGGTCATCACCCGCAACCGCAGGCTGGCGATCGGGCTGGCGCTGGTCGTCATCGGCATCGGCGTCGCCGCGGTAACGGTCAGCAGCGACTGGATCTCGCCGGGTGTCGTGATCCTGCCGATCCTGGCCGGCGGCCTGCTGCTGTCTCCCCGGGCGCTGCGGCTGCTGTTCGTGATCGCCGCGATCATGCTGGCCTACGACTGGTTCGAGGGCGAGGCCGGTCCTGGCATCGGCGCGACCATCATCATCACCGCGATCTTCGCCGACGTGCTCGCACGCACCCGGGCCAAGCTCGGCGTGCAGGGCCTGCGCGGCGATCAGATGCTGATCGAGCTCCGGGACCGGATCCGGGCCCAGAGCCGGATACCTGACCTTCCTGACGGGTGGCATTCCACGGCGGTGCTCAGGCCGGCCGGGGGCTCGTCCTTCGGCGGCGACTTCCTGGTCTCAGCCTGTGACGGGAAGACGCTCGAGCTGGCCCTGGTCGATGTGGCCGGCAAGGGCATCGATGCCGGGACGAGGGCGCTGCTGCTGTCCGGTGCTTTCGGCGGCCTCCTGGGGTCGGTGCCGCCGGCCGACTTTCTGCCGGCCTGCAACGCGTACCTGCAGCGCGGCGGGATAGCCGAGGGCTTTGTGACCGCGGTGCATCTGGCGCTCGACCTGGCGACTGGCGAGTTCATCATCGCCTCGGCCGGGCACCCCCCGGCGGCGCAGTTCGAGGCCGGCAGCGGGCGGTGGCGGCTCACCCAGGCGCGGGGGATCGTCCTCGGCGTCGTGCCCGACCTGCGCAGCAGGCCGGAGCGCGGGCTGCTGCGGGCAGGCGATGCGCTGATGCTGTACACCGATGGCCTCGTCGAAGCCCCGGGCCGGGACATCGACGCCGGGATCGACCGGCTGCTCGGCGAGGCCGACCGGCTCATCGCTACCGGGTTCGGCACGGGGGCGAGCAAGCTCGTGCAGAAGATGCAGAGCGCCAGGCGGACCTCCGACGACTGCGCGCTGGCGCTGATCTGGCGCTCCTGACCGCCCTATCCGGCGCTCATCGCGTCGGCGCTGTTGAGCAGCCTGATGGCGTACTCGACCAGGGTCACCAGCACGTCCCGGCACGACGTCCGCTGCCGGGCGTCGCAGAGGACCACCGGGACACCGGCATCCAGGTCGAGAGCAGCCCGGACGGAGTCCGGCCGGAATCTCTTGGCTCCGTCGAAGCAATTCACGGCAACCACGAAGGGCATGCCGTTCCGCTCGAAATAGTCGACCGACGGAAAGCTATCCGCGAGCCTGCGCGTATCGGCCATCACCACGGCGCCGAGGGCGCCGAGCGCGAGTTCGTCCCACATGAACCAGAATCGGTGCTGGCCGGGCGTGCCGAACAGATACACGACGAGGTCGTCGCGCACCGTGATGCGGCCGAAGTCCATCGCCACGGTCGTCGTGGACTTGGCCTCGACTCCGTCCAGGTCATCGACCATGATGCTGGGCTCGCTCAGCACTTCCTCGGTCCGCAACGGTCTGATCTCACTGACGGCACTGACCATCGTGGTCTTGCCGGCGCCGAAGCCGCCGGCGATCAGAATCTTGATCGAGACCGGCGTGACACCGGCCGTCTCCTGCTCAAAGCCTACGGAGGGCATCTGCGACATCCTTGAGTATTCGCGGGTCAGTCAGGCCAGTCCGGGCCGGCTTGCCAATGGTAATGAGGCCGCGTTCGCGCATGTCCGAGAGCAGGATTCGGACCACGCCAAGCGGTAGATCCAGATCGGACGCCAGGTCGGCGACCGGGACCGGGCGGCGGCAGAGCCTGAGCACCTGCGCGTGCTCGGGCTCTAGGATCATGCGAGCAATCGACCTGACGTCCACCGCGGCGCCGACCGTCGATAGCAGGTCGACGGTCTCACCTACCGGGCGAGTGCGGCCGCCCGTGAGGGCATATGGCCGTACGACGGGACCTACGTCCCGATCGCGCCAGCGATCGTCAGGCACTCAGCTCACACTGCCTCGGCCTCGGTCATGGACGGTCGGGTGTTCACCGCCATGTGCTCACCGACTCGCCGGACCAGCACCGCCATCTCGTAGGCAATCTGGCCGGCTGCGTCTGCGTCAGCGCTCGCGAGGACGGCCAGGCAACTGCCTTCCCCGGCTGCCGTGACGAAGAGGAATGCGGTCTCCATCTCGACGATCGTCTGCCGGGGCGCGCCGCCGCCGAAGTGCTGGCCGACGCCTCGGGCCAGGCTCTGGAAGCCCGCTGCGACGGCCGACAGATGCTCGGAGTCCTCGCGACTCAGCCCGGCGGACGCGCCGATGGCAAGCCCGTCCCTCGAAAGGATCACTGCCTTGTCGATCTGCGCGACTCGTGCCACGAGATCGTCGAGCAGCCAGTCCAGCGCCCCACTCCGGCTCATATAGTCTCCCCTGCCCGATGCCTAGTTGCCGGCTCTAGTCTGTCTCGCTCTGGTCCGCTTCGCTCTGTTCGGTGCTGTTCTCGCCTGCTGTCGCAGGCGCCGGGTCGCTCGGCGGGACCACGGCAGCGGGAATGGGGCGCGTGGACTCGTTGGCCGGGCCCCCGGGGCTAGCCTGGCTCGGCGGGTCGGACGGGTTTGGCTGGCCCGGGGAGCCAGCCTCGGCCCGGCCGAGCTGCCAGCCACGCTGCAGCGCGCTCACGGTGCTGCGGGCGGCCTCGGGTGTGCCAGCGGGGTCGGGCCCGGCCACGGGCCGTGCGGCCGGGGTCGGCGTGGTTGGCTCGGCTGGCGCGGGCCCGCTGTCGCGCAGCTGCGGTGCCAGGCTTGCCTGGCGGACGCGCACCGGCAGGCCAAGCTCGGCGAGTTCGGCCGCGTTGACCTCGGCTCGCTGCTCGTCGCGCTGGGGTTCGGCTGGTGCGCGCCGGGGCAATGGCGACTCGTCGCGGCGGAACGGGCCGGGCTCGTCCCGCCGGAGCTGGACCGGCTCCTCCCGCGCTGGGTCGGCCGGGTCGTCTGAGGTGAGATGCCAGGCCGGGGCGTCTCCGGCCTGACGGTCGATCGGGGTAACCGGCCGGATGCGCGTCGGCAGGTCGGACGCGGGAGCCGTGCGCACGTCGGCAGCGCGCACGTCGGCAGCGCGCAGGTCGGCTGAGCCGAAGTCGGACGGGCTCCGGAACGGACCGGGGCCACGGCCGGACGG
>Ga0209380_10000295_pt1 | contig 34579 bp, 26 predicted proteins | sample HubBroMetageWFT6_FD_188347 | JGI IMG/M metagenome (GOLD analysis project Ga0209380, IMG submission 188347) | Warmed and freeze-thawed soil microbial communities from the Hubbard Brook experimental Forest, New Hampshire - Hubbard Brook CCASE Soil... | ecosystem: Environmental > Terrestrial >... | reverse complement strand
TATCTGCCTGTAACAAGGAGGACCAAGATGAGCTCCGAAACCAATGTGATCGCTCCGAAGAGAGGCGACCGCGTGGCCATGGTTCAGCAAGAGGGTGTGTATGAGGTGGCCGACATTAATTCGCTGATGCAGACGGCCAACCTGAAAACGACGGACGGGCAAGGGCACATCACGCGAAATGTGCCGTGGACGGCGCTTAAGCCACTTGGCAAGAAGTAACAGGAAATAGCAAGACGCGGCCGGAACGCCCGCGGCGTCCCGGCGCGTAACCTTCCTCAGAGACTATCTTCGAGGAACGAGCGGAGATTTCTCGACCTCGAGGGGTGTCGCAGCTTGCGCAGCGCTTTCGCCTCGATCTGACGGATGCGCTCGCGCGTTACAGCGAACGACTGTCCCACTTCTTCCAGCGTGTGCTCGGAACCATCTTCCAGGCCGAAGCGCATTTTGATCACGCGCTCTTCGCGCGGCGTCAGCGTCTTCAGCAGGGATTCCGTTTGTTCCTGGAGACTGATGCTGATGGCCGCCTCCGACGGAGAAACGGAAGACTTGTCCTCGATGAATTCTCCGAGGTGCGAATCTTCCTCTTCGCCGATGGGAGTCTCGAGCGAAATGGGCTGTTGCGCGATTTCCTTGGTCTTGCGGACTTTTTCGACGGGAACGCCCAGGCGATGGGCGATCTCTTCGGCGCGCGGTTCTCGGCCGAGTTCCTGCACGAGTTGCCGGCTGGTGCGCACCTGCTTGTTGATCGTTTCGATCATGTGCACGGGCACGCGGATGGTGCGGGCCTGGTCGGCAATGGCGCGGGTGACGGCCTGGCGGATCCACCACGTCGCGTAGGTGGAAAATTTATAGCCGCGGCGCCATTCAAATTTGTCGGCGCCTTTCATCAGGCCAATGTTGCCCTCCTGAATCAAGTCCAGGAATTGCAATCCGCGGTTGGTATATTTCTTGGCGATGGAAACCACCAGACGAAGGTTGGCCTCGACCATTTCCTTCTTGGCCTGGCTGGCTTCCGCTTCTCCGCGCAGCACCACCTGGAGCATGCGCTTGAGGTCCACGAGACCTGTTTCGCTGGCGGCTTCAATTTCGCGCAGCTCGGTGCGGCGCGCGCGCAGCTCCCGGCGCGCTTCCGCGGCATGTTCGCCCTTGGAAGCGTCGGCCCTGCGTTCCAGCTTGACGATTTCTCGCTCGAGCGCCTGCAACCGCTCGACGGTGTGATGGATTTTGTCGATGAGCCGCTTTCTTTCGAGCGAGTGGAAATCAATTGAGCGGGCATACTGCGACATCTGCACGCGCGTCCGGGCCAGGCGATTGCGATAGCGCAGGTAGACCCGCCTGCTCGATTTCGGCGTATTGGCCAGCTGGGCGGCCTGCTTGTGCGCCAGGGCGTAGAGCTGTTCGATCTTGGCAATGATGCGAAGAATATCGCGCGTCTTGCTCTCGGTTTCTTCTTCGGTCAGCTCTTCCTGTTCAAATTGAATGATTTTCTTGATCGAAAGCGAGCCGGAGCGAAGTTCCTTCCCGGCGGCAATCAATTCCTTCAACACGATGGGCGAGCGGGAAATTGTCTTCAGCACCATGAGGTGCCCGCGCTCCATGCGCTTGGCAATGGCCACTTCGTCTTGGCGCTTCAAGAGCGGAACGGTGCCCATCTCCCTCAGATAGAGGCGAACCGGGTCGTTATTTTTGTCCAGCATCCCCGGCGTAAGGTCGAGTTCGCTCTCCTCAGCGACCGCGCCGTGCTCGGCATCGACCGTGTCTGGAGTAACTTGGGCGGAGTTCGCCGGAGGGGCGTCCTCATCGACGGCAACGCCGATCTGGTCGAAGGCGGTGAGTTGGTGCTCGCCTTCCTCCGGCTCCGGCGAGGTCTCGACGGCAGGCAACACACGCTCTTCCTCGTCGGTGAGCAAGTACCTGCGCTCCTTACCGATGCCAATGATGCTCCGGACCTCTTCACCCGCTTCTTGATTATTCAGAGACAAGCAGTTATCCCCCTTGCGAATGAGCTCAAAACGGCCGTCAGCGCTTCCGAGTCAAGCCTTTGAGCGAAGCAGTTTGATGCACACACGACTCAGTTTGATTCTCTAAGTATTAGAGTCAAATTGCAGTGCAAAGTCACGTGGCGCAGGCAGAAGGAATGCTCCTATATAACACCATTCTTTTCAGCACGTTACGGAGTGGCAGGACGCGGCCCAAGCCTGGGATCGCCGATCCGCACCCTCACCGCGTAGGCCTACATCATTCGACGGAATAGATTGAAAAAAGTGTGCTCCAGAGGCTCTGCCAAAGCCGCTGAACCCCCATCAGATCGTCCAGAGAATGCAAACCTGCGGACACGATTATCTCATAATTTTCCGATTTGTGCACGCAATATCGTTCGGAGGCATTGCCTCATTTTGATACCTGGATAAAGCGAAAAACTGCCTGCCCCACAGACGGGCGGCCGCCACAAAATTAATGGCCTGTATGCCTTAGGGTATTGTAGAGGTCTCCCCGCTTCACGCTCTTCGGGACGGAATGGGCAAGGTTCAATTCCTGCCCGTCGGTTGCCCTCCGTGATTTGAGTAGAACCATTTGTTCCAATTGTTGCAAAATGTCCCGTCATGCCTGTCGATCGCATCCTTCAAGGCCTCAAGCAGTTTCAAAAGAAAGTGTTCCCCAAGCAGCGAGAACTGTTCCATCAACTGGCGCACCAGCAGAGGCCGGTGGCGCTATTTATCACCTGCGCCGATTCCCGAATTGATCCCTGCCTGCTGACGCAAACGAAGCCGGGTGAATTGTTCATTTGCCGGGTGATCGGCAACATCGTGCCACGGTACCCAGAGACGATTGGAGGTGTTTCCGCGACGATTGAGTACGCGGTCAGCGTATTGGCCGTGCCCGACATAATCGTTTGCGGTCATACGGATTGTGGAGTGATGCAAGGCGTGCTCCATCCGGAGTCGCTGAATTCGCTGGCCAACGTGAGCGCCTGGCTGCGGCATGCGCAACCCGCGCGCGAGGCCATCGAGAATTCCAAAGGCAGGTTGAACGATGCGGAATTTTTCATGGCGCTGACCGAGCGGAATGTTGTGGAGCAGTTGCATAATCTACAGACGCACCCATCTGTGGCGGCTCGACTGGAACAGAAGAGCCTGAAATTGCATGGCTGGGTGTACCACATCGCCCGTGGAGCCGTGACCTCGTACGATTCCGGCCTGGGACGTTTCCTGCCCGTGGGCGACGACGAATAATACAGCGCTCAACGCGAACCGCAATCCGGCCCACGCGGCCAAAGCCTTGAATCCAGACAGGAACAAATTGTTTGCCACGGCTTGGTTGACACCCCACGCACCCTCGGCTACGCTTCTTTGCTTTGACTAGCGTTACTTCACCGCATAAGGAGCGGTGCGCATGGCGGATTTGAAGCTTCCTTCTCGCTCGGAAGATTTTTCCGAGTGGTACAACCAGCTGGTGTTGCGGGCGGAGCTTGCGGATTACGCTCCGGTACGCGGGTGCATGATCGTGCGCCCGTACGGCTGGGCGCTGTGGGAAAACATCACGGCGCAGCTGGACCGGCGCTTCAAAGCTACCGGACATGTGAACGCCGCGTTTCCGCTGCTGATTCCTCAGAGTTTCATCAGCAAGGAGCAGTCTCACGTCGCCGGGTTTTCGCCGGAGCTGGCGGTGGTCACGCACGGCGGCGGGGAAAAGCTGGAAGAGCCGCTGGTGATTCGCCCGACGTCGGAGACGATCATCGGGCATTCGTACGCAAAATGGATTCAGTCGTACCGCGATTTACCTGTGCTGATCAATCAGTGGAACAGCGTGGTGCGTTGGGAGCTGCGCACGAAATTGTTTTTGCGCACGCTGGAATTTTTCTGGCAGGAAGGACACACGGCGCATGCGACGCTGGAAGAAGCAGACAAGGAAACGCGCCAGATGGTGGATGTGTACACCGATTTCGCAAGGAATGAGGCGGCGATTCCTGTGATTCCCGGGCGCAAGTCGGATTCCGAAAAGTTTGCGGGCGCTGATATCACCTATTCTCTCGAAGCCATGATGGGAGATGGAAAGGCCCTGCAATTCTGCACGTCGCATAACCTGGGACAAAATTTCGCCAAGGCCTTCGAGATTCGCTACCTGGATCAAAACGGGGCGCTGCAGCATTGCTGGACGACTTCATGGGGGTTGTCGACGCGCGTCGTGGGCGCCATCATCATGGTGCATGGCGACGATCAGGGGCTGATTCTGCCGCCGAGGCTCGCGCCGCATCAGGTGGTGATTGTGCCAATCTTCAAGACCGACGAAGAGAAGGCGCTGGTAATTGAGGCCGCGAAAAAAATCCGCGAACAATTAGTGAAAGCGGATATTCGCGTGAAAGTGGACGAGCGCGAGGGGCAAAGCCCCGGTTTCAAATTCAATGACTGGGAAATGCGCGGCGTGCCGCTGCGCATGGAGATAGGACCGAAGGATGTGGCCAAGGGCAGCGTGGTGCTGGCGCGGCGCGACCGGCCGGGGAAGGAAGGGAAGAGCTTTGTCTCGCAGGACGGCATCGCGGCCTCCGTCGAGCAGCAACTGGCCGCGATCCAGCAGGCGCTCTTTGACCGCGCACTGGCATTCCGCGACGCGCACACATTTGATCCCAAGAATCTCGAAGAATTCCAGGCGGCGGTGGAACAGGGATTTGCACGATCCTACTGGTGCGGCGACGCCAAATGCGAAGAGCAAATCAAGGAAACGACCAAGGCCACGCTGCGCTGCATCCCAATAGAACAGCCTGGCGGAACGGGCCTATGCCTCCAGTGCGGAAAATCGTCCCGCGAACTGGCCATCTTCGGGAAGGCGTACTAGGGCCATTTCGGGCCTCCATTCAGCAAGCAACTCATTTATTATCAGACGATTGAGGAAAGTAACTGGGCCGAAACCGGGCGCGGACTCTCTCTCGACACCCCTGCCATCCGATGCTAGCATTTTCATATGGAACTTTCCCCATGCGCGATGTTGCCCGGAACGGGTGCGTTCCGGCCGGCGGACGGGCGCAAGTATTTTCTTGCGGGTCCCGGCGGGGGTGCTCCGCCGAAACGCAATGGCGAGAGCGGGGCGGGCAAGGCTAAAGCCATTATCTGGACCATGATTCTGGCGGCGTTTGTTTATGCGGCAGCGATGATGCTCCCGGTATTAATTAATGAATACCAATTCCAGGACAGCCTGCAGACCATCGCGCGTTTCGCCAGCGTGAATCGCAGAAATCCCGAGCAGATCCGGCAGGCCGTAATGGAGGAAGCGCAGAAAGAAGATTTGCCGGTTCAAGCCGACGATGTGAAGGTGATCAGCAACGCTGGAAACATACGCATCGATGTCGACTATTCCGTGACGGTGGATCTGAAAGTGTACCAGTGGACGCTGAACTTCCACCCGGCGGCTAGCAACGCCTCGCTGTTATAGCCGGCGAGGATGAGTGGGGCATTCGCTGGCACTGGCGCCCAGCCAAGTGCGCATAAGCGGCGGCCACTGCCGGTAAACCTTCTCGCCACTCATTCGCGGAATTCGGGGTTGTCGCCATGGCGTGTAGGAAGATTCCAGTTCAGCCCGAATGCGCATCTAAGTTCTTAGGTGGGGGATCGGGGTCGTAAGAGCGACGGGCGGTTTTTTTCGCGGCGGAACGGAGAAATACCTTGCGTATTCGAATCGGCCGGGGTGATTGGGGCTCCCGGTTGGGCCTCATCCTTCTTGGGACTGCAGTTTTTCTTGTCATTACCGTTGCCGGGATTGGCACGTACTACTGGATTTCCTACGGCCGGATGATTGATCTGCGCCTTTCCGGTCATATTCAGCAAACTACCGCCAGAATTTATGCCGCTCCCATGCGGATCTACGCCGGAGAAGCCATTACCGTGGCGAATATGGCGAATCACCTGCAACGGGCCGGTTACAGCGAACTGGACGTTTCGGGGACTCCGGGGCGCTACGTTCTGCACGGGAATGAAATCGAAATTCGGCCATCGAGCGAGTCGTATTTTGGAAGCAAAAACCGGCTGGTGGTGGATTTCAGCAGCACGGCGATCCAGAAGATCCGCTCGATGGACAGCGGCGCCGCGCTGGATTCCGCCGAAGTCGAGCCGGAACTTCTGACCAGCTTGTTTGACAGCTCCCGCGAGAAGCGCCGCGCCATCAGTTACAACGATATTCCCAAGATCTTGCGCGACTCCGTACTTTCCGTGGAGGACCGGCGCTTTTTCGAGCATCCGGGATTTGATCCCATCCGGATTCTGGGAGCGGCCTGGGCCGATCTGCGTCATGGGGCGCGCGTTCAGGGCGGCAGCACGATTTCGATGCAAGTGGCGCGCAGCTTCTTTTTCAACACGGACCGGACCTTGCGCCGCAAGATCGCCGAAACCATCGTGGCGCTGGAACTCGAGCACCGCTTCAACAAACAGCAGATTTTTGAGCTTTACGCCAACGAAATTTATCTTGGCAACCGCGGCAGCTTCGCGATTCACGGATTTGGCGAGGCTTCGCTGGCTTACTTCAACAAGGATCTGCGCGAAGTGAACCTGCCGGAAGCCGCGTTTCTCGCCGGAATCATTCACGCGCCGAATCGTTACTCGAGTTCGGAACGGCGGCCGGACCGCGCGGTGGAGGCGCGGGACCGCGCGCTGCTGGCGATGTCCGAGAATGGCGTGATTACACCCGAACAAGCGCTCAGCGCGAAGAAAACGCCGTTGCAAATCGTGGGTGCCGGGCTGGAGGGCAGCACGGCGCCGTATTTCGTGGACATGGTGAAGGACCACCTGCTCGACCGTTTCTCCGAATCGGACCTGCTCTCCCAGAGCTTCCGCGTTTATACAACGCTCGATCCGGAGCTGCAGCGCGCGGCCAGCGAGGCAGTTGACGCGGGAGCGAAGAACATTGACACGCAGCTAGCCCGCCGTTACGCGCGGTGGAAAAAAGAAGGGAAGCCCGCGCCGCAGGCTCAGATCGCCATGGTGGTTTTGGACCCGCACTCCGGGGAAATCAAGGCGCTGATCGGCGGGCGCGATTACGGCGAAAGCCAGCTCAACCACATTCTCGCGCGGCGCCAGCCCGGCTCCGCGTTCAAGCCGTTCGTGTATGCGGCGGCGTTTGAAGGCGCGGTCGACGGGGTGAAGCCCATCGTGACTCCGGCGACGACAGTGATGGACGAGCCGACCACATTCGATTTTGACGGCAAGGAATATACGCCCAACAACTACGGTGAAAAATTCCATGGCCAGGTCACGCTGCGGGAAGCGCTGACGTTTTCGCTCAACGTGGCCACGGTGAAAGTTGCCGAGCTGGTTGGTTACACGCGGGTCACGGACATGGCGCATCAGTTCGGGCTCGATCCATCCATTCAGCCGACGCCTTCGGTGGCGCTGGGGGCGTATGAAATGACGCCGCTCGAAGTTGCCACGGGGTACACGATCCTCGCCAACGAAGGCGTGCGCACCGAGCCGATGTTTATCCGCAACGTGGTCAACGCCGAGGGGGCATCGCTGGAACAAAACTCGATTCGGTCGAGGAGGGCGCTCGATCCACGCGTGGCCTACCTCGTGACCAGTATGTTGCAGGACGTCATCGACCACGGTACCGGCGCGACCGTTCGCGCGCGCGGATTCATCGCGCCCGCGGCGGGGAAAACCGGAACCTCGCGGGACGGATGGTTCGCCGGCTACACCTCGAATTTGTTGGCCATCGTGTGGGTGGGATTTGACGATAACCGCGACCTGGGTCTTTCCGGCGCAAATGCTCCGGCGCCCATCTGGGCCGATTTCATGAAGCGCGCGATTACATTGCCCGTATATCGCGGCGTGCAACCATTTGAAATGCCGGAAGGGATCACCAAGGTCACCATCGATCCGGTGTCTCTGGCGCTGGCTACTCCGGAATGCCCGGTCACGCGCGAGGAAGTGTACATCCACGGCACAGAACCCACCGAGTTTTGCCCCTTGCATGGCGGGCACATGGCCAGCGATACGGCACCGGGTTCCTGGCTATCGCATATCTTTGGCGGAGACAAGGGCAAGGGAGCTGATGCCGCTTCTTCAGGCGCAGCGGGTGGTGCCGACGCGCACCCCTCTTCCACGCCACCCTCCTCGGCCGATAATCAACAGCCGGAAGAGGAGAACAAAAAAGGCGTGCTGAGACGAATTTTTGGTATCTTTGGAGGCAAGAAAGACGCCGACAAGGCACCGCCAAGTTCACAAGATCAGCAACATTAGCGCGGCGTCGTTCGGAGGTATTCGCCATGAAATGGAAACCTCCTCACTGGATTTTCCCGAGCCTGTTTTTATTTTTCGGGGCCACCTGCCCGGCCGCGCAACAGGCCGCGCCGAACCAGGCGGCTCAATCTCCGCAATCCCAGGCGGGCAACACCGCGCCCGCCGCGCTTTCCCCCAAAGACATGCAGGAGGAACGAGCAAGAATTCAGATTGCAGAAAAGCGCTACGATGCGGCCATTCAGACCTATCAGGATTTGTTGAAAGCCGATCCGAAGAATGCCGTCTTCCTGAATATGATCGGGATCGCATACCTGGACCTGTCCAATTACAACCAGGCCAAGAAGTACTTCACTCGCGCGTCCAAGGCGGACAAAAAATATTCGAGCGCGGTGAACAACCTGGGCATGGTCTATTACCACCAAAAAGATTTCCGCCGTGCGATCCGCGAGTATCAAAGGGCGGTGGCCATCGAGCCGGACCAGGCGGCGGCTCACGCCAACCTGGGATTTGCCTTTTACAATTCGAACAAATATCCCGAAGCGGCCACCGAATTTCAAAGGGCCATCGAACTTGACCCGCGCATTTTCGAACGCAACGACCGCGTAGGCACCACTGTGCAGGACCGCTCGGTTTCCAATCATGGCTTGTTTTTCTTTACCATGGCCAAGGTATACGCGCAGAAGCGCGATGCCGAGCACTGCGCGGAATATCTGCGGAAATCGCTGGACGAAGGGTACAAAGACATCGCCAAGGCCGCGACCGACCCGGCGTTTAAGGATGTCATCAACGACCCTGACGTGCAGGCCGTGCTGGCGCGCATAATCCCGGCGGAGCAGAAGGGATCCGCGACGCACCCGGGCGTGTAAGTTAACCGCACTGCGCGACGTGCGCGAACACGCGCCGCGCGGCCTCTGTTACAATGTGACTGCGATGCCCCCTCGAATTTTTCGATATGGGCTTTTCGTTCTGGGTGCGGCCCTTTGCGGCGCCGCAATCATGGGCCGTGCTGCTCCCGGACAATCCGCGCCGGATGCACGCCCCGCTGCCACGGAAGCACGCCACGAGACGCTTCTTATATTTCCTTTTGAGAACGAAAGCCGCATGGCCAATCTCGACTGGCTGGGCGAAGGCCTTTCGGAGCTGACGGCGGAGCGCCTTCAGGACCGCGAAATGAATGTGCTTTCCCGGGAAGACCGGCTGGCGACGCTGGAACGAATGGGGCTTCCTGATTCCGCGCGATTTTCGCACGCCACCATCGTGAAAATTGCCACGGAGGCCGACGCCGACGCGGTGGTTTACGGGCGCTTCCAATCCGACGGCAAAACGGCGACGCTGGAAGCGCGCGTGCTGCACCTCAGCCCGCCGTCGCTCTCGCCGCCACTGATGGAGACGAGCGCCATGCAAGATTTGCCGCGCGCGCATGCGCGCCTGACCTGGCAGATCCTTTGCGCGATCGACCGGAAGCAATGCCCGCCGCAGGGCGCGAGCAGGGACGAAACCAGTTTCTCCGAACCGCCGGCATCGCTGCGTCTGGACGCCCTCGAAAATTTTGTCCGCGGCTTTGCCGCATCGCAGGATGAAGAGCGGTTACGCATGCTGCGCGAAGCGGCGCGCCTGGAACCTTCCTGGGACCGGCCGGCGTTTGAACTCGGCCAGATTTATTTCAAGCGGCGAGATTGCGACTCGGCGCTGGTGTGGTATTCGCGCGTGCCTCCGAACCGGCCGGACGGGACCGAGGCAAGTTTCGCCACAGGGATCTGCCACCTGGCGCGCAACGACGCGGCCCGCGCGGATGCGGCGTTTTCCGGATTGCTGGAACGCGCGCGCAAAACAAGCGAGAAAGACGCGCTTCCGGAGTCGCCGGAAATTCACAATAACCTTGGCGTGGCGCGCCTGCGTCTCGGGAAATGGAACGAGGCGGGGACGGAATTCGACCGCGCATCGGCGCTCGATCCCGAGGAAGCCGATTATTGGGTCAACAGCGCCATTGCGAAAATCATAGGAAAGCAGGCGGCCGCCGCGGTCGCCCCGCTGGAACGCGCGCGAAAAATCGATCCGGATGACAAGGGAGCGAAATCGCTGTTGATTGCGACCCTGGAATCGCTCGGACGGAAACCGGAAGCGGCGGCGATTCGCGCCGAGAACCCCGAAAATGCGGATAAGACGCCGCCGCCGAATCTACAGGATGGCAATGGCCTGGCGCGGCTGGCGCGTGTCTCCAGGAATTTGGACCGCGTGCTTCTGCGCCCGGGCGGGGAAGCTCCCGATGGGCAGGCGCCGGCAGGGAAGGGGCCTCGCAAGAGCGACAGCGGCGGAGAGCGTCCATGAAGGATTCCGGCCATCGCCGCGCAAAAACAATTTTCCCGGCGAGCCGTGTGAGGGTCTTAGCGATAGCAACGTTTGCGGCTGCGCTGTTCGGCGCATTCGCTCTGCAGGCGCAGGGACCCGAAACGAAAATTTCCGCGCCGTCCGGCGGCCCGGCGCAAATCATTGAAATACGCATCGGCGACGAAATCGAGCCCGTGATGGCGGAGTACGTCGATAACGGCATCGAAGAAGCTGCTCGGCGTCATGCAAGCCTGGTCCTGATCACGATGGACACTCCCGGAGGGCTCTCGACCTCCATGGAGGACATCATCCACAACATTCTGCAATCGCCCGTACCCGTGGCCATATTCATTTCGCCCGCGGGATCGCGCGGGGCGTCCGCGGGATTTTTTATTTTGGAATCCGCGGACATAGCGGCCATGGCCCCGGGAACGCATGCGGGCGCGGCTTCGCCGCTTCTGGCCATCGGAGGAGTTCCGCTGCAGGTGGATGAGACGCTGAAGAAAAAAATACTGAATGACGCGACGGCGTTCCTGCGCAGCTACTCGGCGAAGCGCGGACGGAATGTGCAGCTCGCGGAATCGGCCGTCGTCGACGGCAAGGCCTGGACCGAAACGGAAGCGCTCGACGGCAAGCTCATCGATTTGATCGCGAACTCGCCGGAAGACTTGCTTTCAAAATTGGATGGCCGCACGATCAAACGCTTTGACGGATCGAGCGCGCAGCTGGCGCTGCGCAATCCGCAGCGCATTGCATTCTCCATGTCGTTCCGCCAGCGATTTCTTTCGCGGATCGTGCAGCCGGACGCGTTTTTTATTTTGCTGATCGTGGGAGTGCTGGGGCTTTATACCGAATTCACGCACCCGGGAATGGTCGCGCCAGGAGTGATCGGCGGGATCGCGCTGGTGCTGGCGCTTTACGCGATGCACATTTTGCCGGTGGCTCCCGCGGGCATCGTTTTGATTTTGCTGGCGCTGGGATTATTCATTCTGGAGGCGAAGTACACCAGCCACGGCGTGCTTGCGATCGGCGGCATCGTGGCCATGCTGCTGGGCGCGCTGATGCTGGTGCGTTCGCCGTTGACGCACGCGGGAGTGAGCCTGGGCGTGGCATTCGGCGTGACGCTGCCGTTTGCTCTGCTCACGATTCTGCTGATGCGGCTGGTGCTGCGCTCGCGCTCGTGGAAGCCGTTGACGGGCATGGAACAATTGGTGGGTTCGCCGGGGGAAGTGACCGAGCCGCTGGTGCGCCATAAGGACAGCGAGTTTTTTCAGGGAATGGTGCGGCTGCACGGTGAATTGTGGCGCGCCGTTTCGCGGGAGGAAATTCCCGCCGGGGCGCAAGTCCGGGTCACGCGCATTGAGGGGTTAACGCTGCACGTCGTTCTTCCCGGCCATCACGCGGCCGAAGCGTGAACGCGCGCTCCAGATAGAGTACGATACCCTCAGCACGCCAGCAGCGCCGAACCATTCCGGAGGCCAGGGCATTCTTGGGAGGGCGAGAAAATGGATTTTTCATTGTACGGGCTCATGATCGCGGTGTTCATTTTCCTGATCTGGTTCTGGAATTCGCTGTATGTAATCAAGGAGTGGGAGCGCGGCGTGGTGCTACGGCTGGGGCGCATGCAGCCGGACGCGAAGGGCGCGGGATTGCGGCTCGTCTTCTGGCCGATCGAGACGCTGTACCGGATTTCGCTGCGCATTGAGACGCTGGACGTGCCGTCGCAGGACATCATCACGCGCGACAATGTTTCCGTGAAAGTGAACGCGGTGGCGTATTTCCGAGTGGTGGACGCGAATCTCGCGCTTTCCCAGGTGCAGAATTATTTGTATGCGACGTCGCAGAAAGCGCAAACCACGCTGCGCAGCATCGTCGGGCAGTTCGAGTTGGATGAGATTCTTGCCGAGCGCGAAAAAGTTAACAGCAAACTGCAAGTGATTCTTGACCAGGATACCGAGCCCTGGGGTATTAAGGTAACGAAGGTGGAAGTCAAGCAGGTCGATATTCCGGAGCAGATGCAGCGCGCCATCGGCCGGCAAGCGGAGGCGGAACGCGAGCGGCGCGCCAAGGTCATTCACGCGGAGGGTGAAGCGCAGGCGTCGGCAAAACTGGCCGAGGCCGCGCAGGTTCTCGAAACGCAGCCCGCCGCGATTCAACTTCGTTACCTGCAAACGCTGACCGAAATCGGAGTCGAGAAAAATACCACTATCGTGTTTCCCCTGCCGATCGATATCATCAACGAGTGGGTCAAGGCGATCGGCTCTAGAAGATCATAAATGGCATTTAGAGAGAAAAAAAACGGCGGCGATTTCGTACTGGAGAGCAGACACCTGGTCGGACTGTTTCTGCTGCTGGTCGTGATTTTTGGTGTCGTCTTCACTCTCGGCTATTTGCTGGGAAGAAGCCAGTACGATTCCCAGCTTCGCGCCGCCGTCGGCGCGCCGCCGGGAACCAATGCGCCGGCCGCCTCCGCGGCCGCAAAATCCAAGACGCGGCCGGAGTCCGAGGACGCGCAAGTCGGGAAAAAAAATTCCGACTGGGATTTCTACCATTCCGCCGATCCGCAAGCCGCCGCGGATCACTTGCAGGCGGCTCCCAAATCTGTGACCGCCTCGGCGCCACCCGCGGCGACGCCCAAGCCGGGCGCTGCAGCAGCGTCGAAGACTGCAAAGCCGGCAAAATCCACGTCCGGCACGGACGGATCGTTGATTCCGAAAGGCGCGATCATGCTCCAGGTCGCTGCCGTGCTGCACCAGGATGACGCGCTGGCCCTTGCGCAAGCCCTGCAACAGAAAAAATTCCCCGCTTTTGTCATTACGCCCAGCGCGGACAAGTACTATCGCGTTCAAGTCGGGCCGTATCCGGACAACCAGTCCGCGTCGAGTGCGCGACAGGAACTCGAAGCCAACGGGTTCAAGTCCATCATTAAGCGATGAAGTTTTTCCAAATGAATCTGGACGTTTGTTTTTTACCGGGTCTGCTATTCCGGGCCTCGAATGAATTGAATGCTTGATGGCGCGGGCGGGAGTGGTCTCGCGGCTATAAAGCCAGGTGCCTTGGCGCTCCTGCAGAGCATTGCGCACCTAAAACTCGGGCCCCTATGCGGCGAAGAATGTATCGCCTGCGATGTCTTCCGTAGTTCACGTCGTGAAGAACTTCAGGTTGTGCCATTCCGGGGCAGGCGAGTCCAAATCTCCTTCACATCCATTGACACCCAGGAGTCTTCGGCGCACTGTGGTGGGGCAAGTTGGAAGCGAGTTCGGCAACGGATTCTGAAAGCGTTGTGCTCCCCCTTCATTGTTGCCACGTATGTCCTAGTCCAACTGACTGCACGACATGAAACTAAATCTCGCGCCATTGGTAAGCCGGCGCTGGCTGCAGCACTTAGACCGTGGACGAGCAATTGGTCAGGAGAAATATCCCAACAGAATCAGGCTCAATAGCACGGGTGCATCTAAACATTGTGCCCGAATTATTCAGGGGGCGCTACGTTTCATCGCAATTCGGACAGAAATACGGAACTAAGCGCGGCGAATTACAGCCGCCGCAGTAGAATTCCGCAGTCCGTTCTAGTGTTGGTGTCCGCAGTCATTTTCATGACGCTGTTTGAGCTGCTGAAATCGCTATTGTTTCCGTCCATCACCCTTTGGCAATCTCACTTCATGACGATTACCGTGACCGGGACCATTGCGACTGTTGCGAGTCGCTTTGTGATTAAGAAATTTCGCACGGCTGCGGAATCCTTCCGTGTGCTTGTCGAGCAATCACCGGATGCCGTGCTGGTTCATCGCCAAGGAAAAATCCTGTTTGCGAACAAGGCCTGCGTCACGCTGCTCGGCGCTGCCTCCGCTGCTGAACTCCTCGGAAAGCAAATGATCGACTTTGTACATCCGGATGATCGCGAGGGTGTGAGAACGAGGATCCGAGAATACGACCGCGACTTTACGAAGGTTCGTCACAACGAGACCAGACTTATTGGCCTAGATGGAAAGGAAACCTACACGGAAGCAGTGGCATGCTCGATCACTTATCTTGGACAAGCGTCGATGCAGGTGGCTTATCGTGATATTTCACAGCGGAGGGAAGCAGAAAAGAGGCTGCTGGAAAGTGAAGCAAGCCTGGCGGGGGCACAGCGGGTCGCACATTTGGGTAGCTGGCGGCGGGATCTCATTGACCTAGAGGATCGGGCGCACAATCCGTTGCGCTGGTCAGACGAGATGTTTCGCATCCTCGGCTACAGCGTTGGCGACGTCGAAGTATCGAGAGAAAACTTCGTTCGTGCCGTCCACCCCGATGACCGGGACCGTGTAGGCGAAGGTATGTCAGCAGCGATCCGCGAGAGAAGACCCTACAGCGCCGACTACCGAATCATCTTGCCCGACGGTACTGAACGCAACCTCTACTCGCAGGCCGAAATCGTCTACGACGAGAACACCAAGAGACCGTTGAAGATGGTCGGGATCGTTCAGGATGTCACCGACCGGAAGCGGGCTGAGCAGGAATTAATCGCAGCAAAGGAAGCTGCGGAAGCGGGCAACCGGTCGAAGAGCGAGTTTCTAGCGAACATGAGTCACGAAATTCGCACCCCGCTGAATGGCGTCATAGGGATGACCGACCTGGCACTCGAAACCGACCTCACGCCAGAGCAACGCGAATATTTGGAGACAGTGAAACTTTCGGCGGATGCCCTGCTCGGGGTCATCAACGACATTCTGGACTTCTCCAAGATCGAGGCCGGAAAAGTCGAATTGGAGCTGGAGGATTTCAATCTGCGCGATAGCCTGGAAGCCACCCTGAAAACACTGGCGCTGCGGGCGGATGAAAAGGGGTTGGAAATTTTATGCGAAATCGCTTCACCGGTTCCGGACTTTGTTCGAGGAGATTCCAACCGGCTCCGCCAAGTGGTGACGAACCTCATCGGGAACGCCATTAAATTCACAGGGCATGGCGAAGTTGCATTGAACATTCATGTCGAAGCCGAGGAGGGCGACGACCGAATCCTGCATTTCACGGTATCGGACACGGGGATTGGAATTCCCGCCGAGAAGCAGAAATTAATTTTTGAGCCGTTTGCCCAGGCAGACACCTCAACGACGCGGAAATATGGCGGAACCGGCCTCGGGCTGACGATCTCGAAGCGCCTGGTGGGATTAATGGGCGGGGACATGTGGGTAGAAAGCGAAGTAGGGCGCGGAACCCAATTTCACTTCACCGCCCGGCTCAAGATGTCAGAGAAGCCGATGGCCGCCGGAACGATGGCCCCATCCGTGTCATTGCGGGGCGTAAAGGTTCTAATCGTAGACGATAACAGGACGAATCGGCGGATTCTTGAAGCGATGCTACAGCGTTGGGAAATGAATCCGAAATCCGCGGAGGACGGTGAAGAGGCACTCAAGCAATTGACCTGCGCGCAGGATGTGGGAGATCCGTATGCATTGGTCTTGACGGACATGCACATGCCAAAGATGGACGGTTTTACTCTCGTTGAACAAATTCGGCAGCGGCGGGAATTTTCGGCGCCCATCATCATGATGCTCACTTCAGCCGGCCATCGAGGCGACGGAGCTCGCTGCCAAGAGCTGGGGGTAGCCGCGTACCTGTTGAAGCCCATCCGGCAATCCGAATTACGGGAGGCGATTGCTCGCGTGCTGGGAGCACCGGCGGGAAAAGGCGCAATTCCCCTGGTCACTCGATACTCGTTGCAGGATGCTCGCGCCCCCCAAACTATCCTGTCGGTGCTCGTGGCAGAAGACAATACCGTGAACCAATTGCTCGCCAAGCGATTACTGGAAAAGCGGGGACATCGCGTGACCATGACAATGAATGGCCGCGAGGCCCTGGAAACCCTCGCAAAAGACAGGTTCGACCTCGTCTTGATGGACCTGCAAATGCCGGAGATGGACGGATTTCAGGCTACCCTGGCGCTCCGGGAAAAAGAGAAGGTGAAACAAGATGGCTTCCACCAGCCTGTCATCGCGCTGACGGCCCACGCGATGAAGGGGGATAAGGAACGATGCCTGGCGGCCGGGATGGACGGCTACCTCACCAAGCCGATCCTGCCACAGGAACTCGACGCAGTCCTGAAAATTTATATGGCACGGGGGCTAGCTGCGGCGAACGCGCCGGAAGTCGTGCATATGAGGAAATGAACTTCGCAGTGCTGGGCGAGCGACCACGAACATGCGCCGCGTTTCTTATTTTAAGGATCGCTTTGAGGATTTGAACCCCGCATAGGCCAGGTAAGCGCCCATAAGAAGCAGAAGAGCGGCGTAGAGGATGGGTTGCCGCTCGAAGCCAAGCCCAACAAGGAGGACCCGAGATTCCGTCTCCGGCGAGAGCACCAACAAGAGCAGGCCTTTGATCAGACTGGCCCAACCGAAGAGCGTGACCAGGATCGGCAGCGCGCCGCCCGACCACACATTGTGCGCGAGAACGATGGCCAGCCCGGCGGTCATTCCCAGGAGACCCCCGATGAAAAGCAGCGGAGGGTCTCGAAGGATCGCCTTCATTGTTTCCACGGTCGCTTGCGCGTGCGCCAAAATAGCCAGCGAGATGGCGATGCAGTAGAGACCGAGTAGCTTGCCAAGAAATGCTGTACGGGGAGACGTGACTTCCTCCAAATCAAACCAATTTAGTCGGATTTCCGTACCAGAATGAATTTTTCGGTTTGGCTGTTGACCTGGGCATCGTACGCCCGTGCTGATCCGGCTGCAACAAATTTGCGATGCACACACGCCCCGACGAGTCTTTGTGAGAACTCTATTCTAGTTCGTGTGGCGCCCGTGTGAAGGCGGGCGCCACAAAAGTATGCGAATTTCGTGTTGCCTCGCGGACAAGAAGGGGCGTGGCCGGCGCGCGGGTCTCGAGAAAAATCTCATTGGCAAACTACTTGAAACGTTTGCGCGGTTTCCGGGTGTGCAGGGGACGCGCCGGCAGTCTACAATGCCGTGGCTATGAAATTGTCGAGGACTGTGCGGCTGCTGCTGGCGCTCGCTTCCGGCGTGGCGCTGGCGATGGCCTATCCCGCTTTCAATATCCCACTTCTGGGATGGATCGCGCCCGCGCTGCTGATCGTGGCGGTACTGGGCGAGGGGCCGCGATTCGCATTTCTGCTGGGATGGCTTCAGGGCGCGGCGTACTACGGACTGAGCCTGCCGTGGTTTTACACCGTGATGCGGCAGTACGGTCCTCTTCCTGTGATGCAGGCTGGCGCCGTATTCGGATTGGTCATCGTCGCGACTTCTTTGTTCCATGCGGCCTTTGCCGCGGTGATTGCCTGGCTGGGGAAATTTGGGCCGGAGAGAGCGTGCCTGGCGGCGCCGTTCGTCTGGGTATCGATGGAATTTGCGATGATGCACCTGCCCGCCATCGGCTTTCCTTGGGACCTGCTTGGTTATGTGGCGGCGGGAAATCTGGTATTTGTGCAAGTGACGGCGTTCACCGGAATTTTTGGCCTTTCGCTGGCGGTCGCGTCCTACAACGCGCTGGCGGCCCTGATAGTTCTGCAAATGTCGAAGCGCAAGCAGGCCGGCTCGGCGGTGTGGATCGGCGCCAACGCCGTGCTGATCGTGATTGCCGTCGCGGGTGCTCGCTTTGTTCCGCAAGGTCACGCCGATCGCGTTGCGCATTTGGTGCAGACGAACTTTCCCGTGTCCAACGGCTATCCCCCGAATTGGATGCAATTGCACGCGGCGGATATGGACCAGCTGGAACAGATCAGCATCGCCGCGGCGCAGAAAAATCCCGGCATCGTCGTGTGGCCGGAAGTTCCCGCTCCGTTTTCCTTGCAGGACGGAAATTTTCTTGCGCGCGCCCAGCGCATTGCGCGCGGCGCCGGCGGCGGCTTCCTGGTCGGCGTGATCGATTGGAAGCCTCTGGCCGGCGGCGGGCTCGGCGCGAATAACAGCGCGGTTCTCCTCGGCCCGAACGGCTCGCAGGACTTCATCTACGACAAGATTCATCTCGTGCCCTTCAGCGAATATGTGCCCTGGAGAAAATGGCTTTTCTTCGCCAGGGATCTGACGAGCCTCATCGGCGATTTTCAGCATGGCTCGCAATACAAAGTTGGAAACTTTTCCGGCGGCCCGTTCAGCGTCTACATTTGCTACGAAGCGATTTTCCCCAATGAAATTCGGCGGTTCACGCTGGCCGGCGCGCAACTCTTCGTGAATATCTCGGACGACGGCTGGTTCGGCGGGTCGGGCGCTCCGGCGCAGCACCTGGCGATGGCGCGCGTGCGGGCGGTGGAGAACCGGCGCTGGCTTCTGCGCGACACGAACGATGGAATCACCGTTTCCGTCGACCCTTACGGGCGCATCGCGGCGCGGCTGCCCGAACATACTCGCGGAGAGCTGGACGCCCCGTACGCATTTCGGGCGAAGCTGACGCCGTATGCGCGCTGGGGCGACTGGCTGGCGTGGCTGTGCGTTCTCGCCGCGCTCGTGTTAGTGTTGATGGCTGTGCGCGACACGTTCGCGCGCAAGACTTCTTAACCTTCCTTGAGCGGGCGGGACACCACATCATGATGATTGAAGATCTACAGCGGCAGCAGGAAGAACTTGGCAGGCGCATCGAACTTGTGCGGAGCTATCTTTGACGTTGCCCGCAGCCGCGAAACACTAGCCTCCCTGGAAAAGAAAATTTCGCAGCCGGATTTCTGGCAGGATCAGGAACAAGCCCAGAAAGTCATGCAGCAGCGCAAGGCGGCCGAGGCTGTGCTCGCCTCCGACGCGAAGCTGGCGACCATGGCCAGCGACATCGACACCTATTTTCATCTGGCCGAGGAGGAGAAAGACTCGGCGCAGCGAGATTCGCTGATCAAGGAAATCGAACGCGAAATGGCCGCCGCCGATACCTACGTTTCGGACCTCGAAACCGTCACGCTGCTATCGGGCGAGAACGACCGCCTGAACGCAATCATGACCATCAAGCCCGGCGCGGGCGGCATGGAATCGCAGGATTGGGCGGAAATGCTGCTGCGCATGTACCTCCGCTGGGCGGAGAAAAAAGGATTTACTGCAACGGTCATGGACCTGACGCCCGGCGAAGGCGCGGGTTTGAAATCCGCGACGGTGCGCGTCGAAGGCGAGAACGCGAATGGATTTCTATCCACGGAAAGCGGCGTGCATCGCCTGATCCGGATTTCGCCTTTTGATCAGGCCGCGCGACGCCACACTTCTTTTGCCTCCGTGTTTGTCATTCCTGAAATCGACGACCGGATTGAGATCGTCGTGAAGCCCGAAGAAGTGCGCATCGACACGTTTCGAGCCGGCGGCGCGGGCGGCCAAAATGTGAACAAGGTGGAAACCGCCGTGCGCATCACGCACCTGGCGAGCGGGATTGTCGTGCAGTGCCAGAACGAGCGCAGCCAGCACAAGAACCGCGAGTTGGCCATGAAATGGCTTCGCTCGCGGCTCTATGAGTTGGAAATCGAAAAGCGGCAGGCGGAAACGCGCAAGCTGGACGACACCAAGCGCGACATCAGCTTCGGCAGCCAGATCCGGACCTATACGCTCCAGCCCTACCGCCTGGTCAAGGATCACCGCACGAAATTTGAAATGGGCGATGTCGATCGTGTGCTGGACGGCGATCTGGATCCGTTTATTCGCAATTTTTTGCTGGCGCGGAGAAAAGGCACTTTGGGAAGCGCCGCTGACGCCGCCGAGGATTTATAGCTTACGCGATGGAGGCCCGCGGCGCATTCCAACCCCGCATTCTTGCTATTCAGTGTTGTCTCAACACGTTTGGACCCAATTCGTTGACACGTTTGGAGTCGCATGTTAGCGTCGATTCGGACTAAAACAGTCTCCCGCGCATGAAAATGATCGCCTGTTCCATGCGGATTTTTTCAGAAGAGGTGCTGGCTTGAGCGAGAAAAATCGCAATTTTCTGTTTACGTCGGAATCGGTGACCGAGGGCCACCCGGACAAGATTGCCGACCAGGTTTCCGACGCCGTACTGGACGCGGTGCTGACGGAAGACCCGACGGGCCGCGTGGCCTGCGAAACGCTGGTGACCACTGGATTGGTGATGGTCGCGGGCGAAATTACCACCAAGGCGGTCCTGGACTATTCCGACATTGCTCGCGATGTGGTGCGCGACGTTGGCTACACGCGCGCCAAGTACGGCTTCGACGCGGGAACCTGCGCGGTCGTTTCTTCCATCAAGCGGCAATCTCCGGATATCGCCATGGGCGTGGACACCGGCGGAGCGGGGGATCAGGGATTGATGTTCGGCTTTGCCTGCGATGAAACGGATGAGTTGATGCCGCTGCCGATCACGTTGGCCCATAAACTGGTGCAGCGGCTTTCCGAGGCTCGCCGCAAGGGAGTCGTCGACTTTTTCCGGCCGGACGGAAAATCGCAGGTGACGGTCGAATATCATGAAGGCCGCCCGGTACGCGTGGACACGGTCGTGATCTCCACGCAGCACAGCGAATCCGTTTCCAATGCGGACCTGCAAAATGCCGTGCGCGAGGAAGTGATTCGCAAGGTGGTTCCCGCCGAGTTGATGGACAAAAACACGAAATTTCACATCAATCCGACCGGGCGCTTCGTCGTCGGCGGACCGATGGGCGACGCGGGCCTGACGGGCCGCAAGATTATCGTGGATACCTACGGCGGCTACAGCCGTCACGGCGGCGGCGCGTTTTCCGGGAAGGACCCGTCGAAGGTGGACCGATCGGCTTGCTACATGGCGCGGCACGTGGCCAAGAATCTGGTGGCCGCGGGAGTGGCGCGCAAGGTGGAAGTGCAGCTGGCCTATGCCATCGGCGTCGCCGATCCCGTTTCCGTGATGGCAGATACGTTCGGCACCGGCGCGATCCCGGACGAGAAGATTACCGACTTGATCCGCGGCACGTTCAAACTCACGCCGCGCGGGATCATCGAATCGCTTAATCTTCGACGGCCCATTTACCGGCCGACGGCTTCGTTCGGCCATTTCGGGCGGTCGGGGCCGGGCTTTACTTGGGAGTTGACGGACAAAGCGGAGGCGATTCGCAGCCAGGCTGGGCTCAGCGGCAAGGAAGTTGCCGTACGGCGCTGAATTTTGTAGCACAGCCACTCTTGGCTGTGCGCCTTTGTTGAACGCTGCAAAAACCGCACAGCGAAGATTGGTTGTGCTACTTGAAAGACAGGAGAGATTCGCGTGACAAAGACTTTGCAGAGCACGGCGGGCGATGTTCGGGATATGGCCCTCGCGGAACAGGGCAAGCGAAAAATCGAATGGGCCAATCAGCAAATGCCCGTTCTTCAGTTGATTCGCAAGCGATTCATTAAGGAACAGCCGCTGAAGGGCGTGCGCCTTTCCTTGTGCCTGCATGTGACCAGCGAAACGGCCAACCTGGCCATCACGCTGCGCGACGGCGGCGCCGATCTGGTATTGTGCGCCTCGAATCCGCTCTCCACGCAAGATGAAGTCGCCGCGTCGCTGATCAAGGATTTTTCGATTCCGACGTACGCCATCAAGGGCGAGGACAACGCCACTTACTACGCGCACCTGAACGCCTGCGTGGATCACAAACCGCAGATGACCATGGACGACGGCGCGGACCTGGTGACATTGCTCCTCACCAAGCACAAGCATCTCGTGGCCGACGTGATCGGCGGCACGGAAGAAACCACCACCGGCGTGATCCGCCTGCGCGCCATGGCCAAGGACGGAACGCTGAAGTATCCCGTGATCGCCGTGAACGACGCCGAGACCAAGCATTTCTTCGACAACCGCTACGGCACGGGACAATCCACAATTGACGGCATCATTCGTTCGACGAATTTGCTGATCGCCGGCCTGAGAGTGGTCGTGGCGGGATACGGCTGGTGCGGCAAGGGCGTGGCCATGCGCGCCAAGGGCCTGGGCGCCGACGTGATCGTCACCGAAATTAACGCGGTGCGGGCCATCGAAGCCGTGATGGACGGTTTCCGCGTAATGCCCATGGCGGAAGCTGCCAAAATCGGCGATATTTTTGTTACCGTGACGGGAAACAAGTCCGTGCTGTCACACGAGTCCTTTGAACGCATGAAGGATGGAGCGGTGATCTGTAATTCCGGGCACTTCAACGTAGAGATCGATATTCCGGCGCTGGAGAAAATGTCCAACGGCAAGCGCGTGGCGCGCCCGTTTGTCGACGAATACTCGACCAAAGATGGCCGCCGGATATATTTGCTAGGTGAAGGGCGCCTCATCAACCTGGCCGCCGCGGAAGGACACCCGGCCGCGGTGATGGATATGAGCTTTGCCAACCAGGCGCTTTCCGCCGAATACATGTTGAAACACGCGTCGGAACTCAAGCCGCAAGTTTACGTCGTGCCCGAGGTCATTGACCGCCAGATCGCCAGGCTCAAGCTCGAATCGATGGGCGTGCAAATCGACAAGCTCACGCCCGAGCAGGAGCTGTATCTCGCCTCGTGGTCCGAAGGCACGTAAGATTTTCTAGGTTTTTCTCCGTGCCCTCTGTGTTCTCTGGGTTGAATGATTTTGGTTTTGCAGTTTTGAATCCATGATGCGGGACTTCGCCAACTGGGCGCTGGATACCGCGAAGTTGCGCGGCGCAACCTATGCCGACGCCCGCGTCATGGACATCCGCCTCCGCGATCTCTCCACAAAAAACGGCCAGGTCGGCACGCTGGCCGAATCGGAATCCTACGGCATCGGCATTCGCGTGATCGCCCGCGGATCGTGGGGTTTTGCTTCTACTGACCGCTTGACGCGAGAGGGAATTGCCGCCTGCGCCGCCGAAGCCGTGGCCATCGCGAAAGCTTCGGCTCTCGCGAAGCGGCACGATGTCGAGATGGTGCCGGTCGAAGCCTATCAGGACACCTGGCAGAATCCGTACATCAAAGACCCTTTCCAAATTCCCATCGAGCGGCAACTGGACTTGCTGCTGGCCGCCGACCGCGAAATGTCGCGCGTCAAGGGCGTAACGGTGGCGGAAACTTCCATGGCCTTTCGGCGCATCGAACAATTTTTTGCCTCTTCGATCGGTTCGGCAATCCATCAGATCAAAATGCAGTCAGGCGCGGGAATCGTCGCCACGTCGTTTGCAGGGAACGAAATTCAGAAGCGCTCGTATCCCAACAGCTTTGGGGGGCAGCACCAGCTTGCGGGATACGAACTCGTGGAGTCGCTCGACTTTGCGGGCAATGCGCTGCGCATCGCCGTGGAAGCCGTCGCGCTACATTCTGCGGCGCAATCTCCGGAAGGCGCGAAGACGCTGATTCTGGACAGCTCGCAGCTCGGCCTTCAGATTCACGAATCCATCGGACATCCGATCGAGCTGGACCGCGTGCTGGGCATGGAAGCCAATTTCGCGGGCATGAGTTTTCTGACGACGGAAAAATTGGGGAAACTGCGCTATGGTTCCGATATTGTCAATGTAGTAGCCGATGCGCGGCTCGAGCACGGGCCGGGCCTCGGCACCTTCGGCTACGACGACGAGGGCGTTCCCGCGCAGTGCACGCCGATCATTTCCAACGGGCTCTTCACCGGCTACCTGTCCAATCGCGAGACGGCCGTCTCCATCGGCCTCGCGCGCTCCGGCGGAACGATGCGCACGGAATCGTGGAATCGCCTGCCGATCATTCGCATGACCAACATCAGCATTCTTCCCGGAACGTGGCGCTACAAGGACCTGATCGCCGACACCGATGACGCGGTTTTGATGGAAACGAATCGCTCCTGGTCCATCGACGACCGCCGCTACCATTTCCAGTTTTCCACGGAAATCGCCTGGGAGATCAAGGGCGGCAAGAAAACGCGGATGCTGAAAAATCCCAGCTACAGCGGAATCACCACGGAATTCTGGAACAGCTGCGACGCCATTTGTTCGCGCGAGCACTGGACGCTGTGGGGTACGCCCAATTGCGGCAAGGGCCAGCCGCAACAAACCATGGGCACGGGACACGGCGCATCGCCCGCGCGCTTCCGCAACGTCAAGCTGGGCGCCGCATTCGCAAGATCATGAGCCCAGTTTTTTTGTGTAGGGCCCGCCTTCAGGCGGGCATGAGCCGGCAAAGTAAGATTCTCAGTCCAAGATTTGTGAGTCGGACCTTCAGGTCCGACATTATCGGCGACGTCGAGTGGGCTTTTAAGCCCTGACGTGTCAGGGGCTAAAGCCCCAAATGATTCTGACGCTTCCTGTCGGAGCTAAAGCTCCGACCCGCAAACCGAGTTGGCAATTTGGCTTGTGCATTTTATGGAAGGATTTGTGGCCCAGAAAATCAAAAAATCCGCGAAGAAAGACCGGGCAGCCTCGAGCCACAGATCCGGCGCGGCTGTGGCTGGGCTGCATCTGCTTTCCGATGCGGAGATGCGGCGCATCGCGGAGAGAGTCTTCAAATTCAGCGACGCGGATGAAACGGAAGTCGAAATCGGCATGATCTCCGACGCGCTCACGCGCTTCGCCAACAACACGATTCATCAAAACGTGGCGGAGCAGGCGCTGGCAGTTTCGGTGCGAACCGTTCTCGACGGGCGCACGGCGCGCGCGACCACCAACAAGACCGACGACGATTCGCTGCGGCGCGTGGTTGAAACTTCGAAGTCCCTCGCGCGCAGCCAGCCGCGCAATCCCGATCTCCTTCCGATGCCCGGTCCGCAAAAATACACGAAAGCCGCGCGCTATTATGAGAACACGGCTTACGCCACTCCGGCCGACCGCGCCCGCACCGTCGCCCGCGTCACTCAAATGGCCGAGAAAAACAAGCAAACGGCCGCCGGCATTTTTTCGACGGGCGTCACACAAACGGCGATCGCCAACACCAGGGGCCTGTTCGCATCGCATCGCCAGACGCGCGCCGAATTTTCGGTCACCATTCTCGAATCCGATTCCTCCGGCTGGGCCAAGGCCAATTCGCCCGATCTCGATTGCATCGATCCCGCGGGGATGGCTCAGAGCGCGAGCGAAAAATCGGCCGCCTCGCGCAACCCGCGCGAGGCCGCGCCCGGGCGCTGGACGGTAATTCTTGAACCTTCGGCTGTGCTCGATCTCGTCGGTTCTCTCTTTTACGATTTTGCGGGCACGGCCATGTTGGACCAGCGCTCCTGCTTCACGAAGCGCATGGGCAAGCGCGTCCTCGGTGAAAACATCACGCTGCACGATGACGCCTACCACCCGCTGCAGTCCGGCGCTCCCTTCGACGGCGAAGGAATTCCGCGCCAGAAAATTCTGCTATTGGACAAAGGCGTCCCGACCAATCTGGTGTACTCACGCGCCACCGCCAAAAAAATGAAAGCCAAGCCCACCGGCCACGGCCTATCCTTGCCGAATGATATGGGCGAGGCGCCCATGAACCTGGTTTTCGGCGGCGGCCAATCATCGGTGGAAGAAATGGTGCGCTCGACCGAGCGCGGCATCCTGGTCACGCGGCTTTGGTACATCCGCGAAGTGGATCCCTACGAAAAAGTGCTCACTGGAATGACGCGCGACGGAACGTTCTTGGTTCAAGACGGCCGCGTTGCCGGCGGCATTCGAAATTTCCGATTCAACCAGGGCATTTTGGAGATGCTTTCGAATGTCGAGATGATGGGCCCCGCCGTGCGCGCCGCGGGAGAGGAGTCGTTCGAAATGGTGGTTCCGCCGATGAAAGTGAGAAATTTCCACTTCACTGAAGTCACGAAGTTCTAGGCTGGATTTCTCACGGCGGTTGCAGCCTGAAATCGGATTCGTCCAAATGCGGCTTCGTGGTGCGGGTTTTGTAGTGCCGGCGTCACGCCGGCAGTTTTGCGCTGAGACACGAGTACAAAATTGCCGGCGGGACGCCGGCGCTACAAAACCCTGCTCTCCGGCGCGAAGTGCAAGGTCACCGAACCAATTGCTCGAGTCGTGGCGAGATTGCAGAGCTAGCGCGGTTATTGGCTGTGTTCCTTGACGGCCTTCTGCTCCAGCGACTCTCCCCCGTGCAACAAGCGGTCCTCGCAGGAGATAAATTCCGCAATTGTCCAATCGGGGTGGTACCTGTATATCGTGCGTCCCGTCCAGGGCTTTGTGAATGCTTTGGGGTCGTCGAACGTCCAGTCGATCTGCAATCTGTCGTGATTCACGCGCCGCAGGCGCCACACAGCGTGCAAGGCGTCACTGTGGGGATGGCCTCGGCGATCGAGCCAGGTGATGTCTTTTAGACCGATCGTGTCGACGACCAGCGTGTCCCCATCCCACTTGCCCACGGATTGGCCCATGTAGGTGGGATCGGGGTCCTCGGGAAGTTTTCGACCATCCGTCCAGATGTGGCTCACGGCGTAATCTTTTTCGAACAGGATGAGCACCCGGTCACGGAGCTGAACGATTTCAAAGGGCATGACTTCCGTCATGAGCCGGGGCATACCGGTCGGAAAGCAACTGGCAATGGTTGGGTCCAGGTCCACTCGTCCGTTGGTGATGCTTGGCTGCCCCGGATCATCGTTCTTGTTCGCTTTCCACTTCGCCTCGGCCCAAGGCTGAAAGGAAGGGTCCTCTTTCGGGTTGAAAGTTGGGCCCATCTCCGTGATATTTGCCCAAACTCCGGTCAGGTCCGGCGTGTGGACAGCGGACGGGGACTTTTTTGTTTCCGGATTCGCAGCGGTCTGAGCGAGCAACACGGGCGTGCAAGCGAGCATCGCCAAAATTAGAAAGATCGGTTGCATCCGTCGATTTCGCATAGGGAGGCTCTCCCTTCGATTGCGATCAATAGCATAACGGGACAGCGGGTAGGCGCTCCAGCGGCCGATTGGAGCCACTCGTCAATTTTGTATGGCAGGCGTAAGCACCCGGCCGTCCGCGAACGTAATCTTGCTAAAATTAATATAGTTGCCGCCGCCCTTGACGCGGTGGCCAACCAGGGTGATCTGGTCGCCAGTCTTCACGGTATTTTTATTCCACCCCTGCCGGGACAACGTGTTCGGGCTGTTCGTTTCGGCAATCCATTTTTCGACTTTCCCCGATTCGTCCGTAACATCGAGATGGATCAGCGCATGGGGGTTAGTCCACTCGAATTCGGTCACAGTCCCTTTCACGGTGGCGGCGGACGAAACGTCGTAATTCGACCTGCCGTGATGCGCGAGCACCGGCCCGGAAAAAAGGAGAAGACCAGCGGCCCCGAGGAACACAGCCATTAGCATATTTTTCATTTGAGTACCCTCTCGGAATTCAACCCCGTCCTTGTGCAGAACCATATGCCAGCCGCACGTTGGTGTCAATCTCATCTCGCCTTGGGCGCGGCTTGATGGAAACCGCTGCCCCAACGGCAGCATCGCATTCTATCCGGCAGGATGGCCGCGTTGTGGGGGAAACAGTCAGCTCGAAAAAGTTGGCCCGCCTATGAAGTAGCGCAATTTGTACTTCTTCGAAGTCACGAAGACTCAGTGGGACAGCCACTCTTGGCTGTTCTCCACGTACGCGGCAATTTCAAGGTTTGCCGTCGTCGAATAAGTTTTCGCAAGCCCGGCGGTTTGCAAAACCGGACAGCCAAGAGTGGCTGTCCTACTGTCTCATCCGAACGCCTCGATCATCCGTAGGATCTAAGTAGTGGTAGAGTCGAATGAGGTCACATGGACCGTCGCAGATTCATTTCGATAGCAGGAGGCGCGGGGCTGGGGATTCTCCTGCCCTATGCCTTATACCGTTCGCTGGCGTATGGATTTGGCGCGAGTTACGTCAATGTCAAGGGGTACGAGAAATATGGGCCGGAGGCGGCGCTGCGGGCGATTGCGCCGGTGGACCAGTTTTACATCACGTCGTCGCACGGCGAGCCTGCGGTGGATGTGAATAAATGGTCGCTGACGATTGATGGGCTGGTCACGGACCCGCTGCACTTCGACTATGGCGACATTCGAAAGCTGGCGCCGTATGAGACGACACTTACGCTCGAATGCATTTCGAATGAAATTGCGGGCGGGCTGATTGATACGGCCAAGTGGCGCGGGACGCTGCTGCGGCCCTTGCTGGAACGCGCGGGGATGAAGCCGAACGCGAAGTACGCGATTCTATATGCCGCGGAAGGATATACGACCGGCCATACGGCGGAGCGGCTTTTGCGCGGGGCGAATTTTCTGGCCTATGACATGGACGGCGAGCCGCTGACGCGCATTCACGGTTTTCCATTGCGCGTGCTCATGCCGGGCATTTACGGAATGAAGACGCCGAAATGGCTGACACGCATCGAGCTCGTCGATAAGAGCCATCTCGGCTACTGGGAATGGATGGGGTGGTCGGACACGGGCGAGCGGCAGTTGCAATCGGTGATCGATGATCCGCACGAGGCGGCGCAGATCGCGGGGCAAAGTTTTGTCGTGACCGGATGGGCGGTGACGAATGAAGTGGGCGTGACGAAAGTGGAAATTTCCACCGACGGCGGCGCCACCTGGAATCCCTGCCAGATTTTCAGCAATCCGATGCCGTCGCAAGTGTGGGCGTTCTGGCGGTACGTGTGGGTCAATCCGCAGAGCGGCAAGCACGAGATTCAAGTGCGCGCCTCCGACACGAACGGCAAGTTGCAGACCTCTTCGCGTTCCGGCGAATGGCCGGACGGTGCGACTGGGTATCACACGGTGACGGTGAACGTGGCGTAGGATCGTGATTCGTGAATTGTGATTCGTGATACGCGGTTGGCTTTGAGCTGGGCGAAGGTTGACTTTCATCCGTGATTCGAGGAAGACGCCGGCTCGCATCCGGCGCAGCCGGTTTTCACGAATCACAAATCACGATTCACGAATCACGGTGCGACGAACGTCAGGCTGTTTACGGCTTTGGCGATTACGTTTTCCTGGACCTGGATCAGGTCCGAGTCCGCATAGGTCATGCCCAGCAACGTGAAGGCGTCGTTGCCCTTATAAAGAGTCAAAAGGATGACGGACCAATCGCGGCCGTCGGCGGTGCCGCGCGAGCGCTGCTCCACGGCCGGAAATCCTGCGACGGATACATGGCGGGTCGAAATCAGGCGGTAATTCTCGTATACATCCTTGAGCGCTTTTTCCGTGGCCGCCGAGTGCGCGTCGAGGGAATCCTTCGCCTGCTCCCGGCCAATCACCAGAAGCGTTGTCTGATCGTTCGTTCCGAGCGCGGCGACGGCGTCAGGCAGCGCCTTGCGCGCCCCCGGAATCAAATCCCAACTCGGCGGCCTGTACATCTGGAATCCGTAAGTGAGGTTCACGTACTGGTTGCCGCGAATTTCGTCGCGAATCACCGGCGGCACCGGAGCCGGCGGCGGCGCCGGAGGCGCAACAGGCGGCGCAGGTTCGGCTGCGGCCACGCTCTTTATCTTGGGTGCGGCAATTTCAGTTTTCGCGGCAGAACTTCCCGAGGCGCCTGCGCTTACGGGCGCGCGCATCGGCGCAGCAGCAATTGCTCCTGGCGAGGAATTCGCAGGGGTGGCGGGCTCTTTGGCGACCGCGGGAATTACACTTGGAGCCGTGGCGGGAGGCGGCGGGACGGCTGCGTTGACCTTGGGTTTTTGCTCGGATTCTTTCTTCGCTGCGGTGATGCTGATGTCCGCGACCTTGTCCTTTTGGATGAGGGCGAATCCGTACGAGGTTTCGACGCGGAACGAATCGTTTTCAAAGCCGACGATGATGCCGATGATCTTGGTGCCGTCCTTCAAACGAATCTCGTCGGCACGCGTTGCGCCCGCCGTAATGAGCAACGACAGCAGGGCCAGCAGGAAGAGGGACTTGCCACGCATGATAGCTAGTATGGCAAAGCCGGGAATCGATCAGCAAGCCTCGACCGCGCGGAAGTTTCCGGGGCGGCACCGGCGCCAGAATTCGTGCGATTTGAATTTTCAAATTTGAAATTTCAGATTTCAAACCTCGAGTTGCGAAGGGTTTCGAGGCCTGGGCAGCCAAATGTTAAATGATCTGCAATCTCGAATCTCAAATTTTAAATTTCCAATCTGAAGTCTCCAACTTCCAATCTCAAATCCCCAGCATCCAGCCTCTAGTACGCGGTCCAGACTCCGGCGGCGAATTTCTTCACGGTGTGGAATCCGAGTTTTTCATAGAGGCGCACGGCGCGCTCGTTGCCCGAAGTGACAGTGAGCGAAACCGTCGTAAAGTTGCGCACACGGAGTGCCTGCAGTGACGCTTCCATGAGGCGGCGTCCCAGGCCGCGGCCCTGGTATCCGGGCATGGCGCAGATTTGCGTGGTGTGGCCAACCCCGTCGGAGACGCGCGAATTCAGGATCACGCCGACCAGGTGATTGGCGTGCTGAGCGCGCAATACAAAAGAAGCTTCGGGCTGAAACTGCCCGCAGCCGGGCAGGATGATGATGTTTTTCAGAAAACGCAGCGCTCCGGATTCGCTGCGGTATTGGTCGTTGATTTCGCCGTCCACATGGTTCGCGTAGGCCAGCTGGATCAGCCGCGCGCACGGCTCGAAATAGCGGTGGTCCCAGCGCTCGAGGATCAAACCCGCCCCGGGTCCTTCCCGGATGAGTCCCGGAATAATGTCGAGCGCCTCTCCCGCGGTCGGAGCGAGCGGCGCGATCATGAATTGCCTCATGTACAGGCGGAAGCCGTATTCGGTCAGGACAGGATCGAGTTGATAGCCGAACGGGATGAGCTGCGCCTCCACGCGTTCCAGCTTGGGGATGCCGCTTAGGGTGGTCAGCGTGTCGGTCAGAAGCCGGCGGCTCAATTCCTCCTGTGAGTAGCGGGGAGAGACGAACAGCCCGCCAACCAATCCCTTGTGATCCTCGAGCACGTAGAAGGCATACCCGACCGGGCGCCCATTTTCCAGGATGGCCGAGCCGGTGAGGGATCGCGCGTCGATGAACTTCTTGATCAGTTCCGTCGAGGCGCGGTAATCCCAGCGCAGCTCCTCCCGCCACTGCTGCGACTCTTCGGCGAGCAATGGCTCGAGCTGCCAGGACGACAACTGGCGCAGATCGACAATCTGCATGGATCCGATACCCAGCCTTTGGCTCGCAGCGTGCACAATCATTTTTATCATATTATTCGATAGCGGAGCCGGATGTACTTCGGAAACGTCGAGCGGATCAGTTATCCGTGGCGCGCCGCCAATTGTGCTACCATGCGGCTGCCGAGCGAAACGTGCATCTCCCCAGCGATCGGATCGACCGGCTGGGCGGAACTCCGCTTTGCGGCACAAATCCGAGCGCATGGGTTTCCTTTCAGAAATTCGACACCCGACGACGTGGTACACGAAACTCGCCATTGCCATTTTGGCACTGGCTTTTTTTGCGCTGCTTGCCGCTGCGTCGGTTTCAGGATACCTGGTCTACCGGATGCTTTCGCCCGCGCGGAGCCACTCGGACATTGATTTAAAGAATTTCCCCGGCCATCCCGAAACTCTCGATTTTACGGTGATCGGCGAAGGGCCGCGCGACGGCTGGTTTTTCCCCGGCCTGAAAACTGCCCCCACCATTGTTTTGTGCCCGGCCTATGAATCCAGCCGCGGAGAATTTCTCACGCTGGCTTCGGCCTTGCAGGACCAGCAGTACAACGTGCTGATCTTCGATTTTTCGGCCCACGGATCATCCGGGGGGCGCTCCACGCTGGGATTGCAGGAAGTTGGGGAACTGCGAGCGGCCATGAATGCTGTGGCCAACCGCGGCGACGTGGATGTGACCCGGTTTGGCTTGTGGGGCGTGAACCTGGGGGCCTACGTGGCGCTCGCGGAAGCCACGGGCGACCCGCGCGTTCGCGCCATCGCCGCGGAATCTCCCTACGGCCAACCAAAGGATATGATCGCGCTGCAGGTCAGCCGGTCCGGCCTTGGTTCGTTTCCATTGATCACCAGGATGGCGCAGATGATTTTTGGCTGGCTCAATCGGCAATACCGGAATGTACCGCCTTTGAACACGCGAATTGCAAAACTTTCGGGCGTCGCCCAACTCTATCTCGAATCGCCGGACGAACCTTTGCTTGCCGCGTCGACTGCGGAACTATTCCGGATCTCATCGCCACCTCATGAGTTCGTCGTTCTGCAGCACGGGAATTACGCCGGAATGCTGGACGACGAAAAACGAAATTACGAAAATCGCATCGTGAGTTTTTTCCTCGTGAATATGCCGCCGTCGGGCGGACTCTAGCTCCGGCCCGCGCCTACAATCATTGCAAGTGGATCGCCGGTGAAGAAATTTCTCCACACCGGCGATCCGATCCCCTAGATTTAGGGAAAACTTTCAGGCGTTTGATCCCGATTTTTTGCAATGAACCACAGGGAAAGCCGTTCCATTCTATTCTTCGTCGCCATCCAGCCCGTCCAAGGGCGTAATCGTGCCGAAGAGACCATCTGTTTCTTTGTTAGGTCCGGCTGTGAAGAACAAGGTGTCGGCCCCTCCGGCGCCCCCATCGTTCCCGAAAGTGAGCGACCAGATTCCATCAATGAACATGAGCGAATTGTCTTTTTTTCTCACAAAGTCTTCGAACTTGTAGGTGAACCCGTTGAATGCGGCGATCCAGCCGCTGCGGAAATTGCCGACAAGAATCGAGTTGCTGTACTCGCCGAAATCGCGAGTGGTCCACACCACGCCCCAAGGCGCGTTCATCCAGTCGCCATGCTGAAGGTGCCCGAGGTGTTTGCCATCAGGAGTGAAGAATTCGACGTAGCCAAGGCCGTCGCCGCCGACCGGATCGTGTCTTGGCGTATCCTGCTTGGCGTAGGTGACGAAAAGGATGCCGCCGACGTTTTGTATATTGAAGGGCGCGAAGCCTTCCGGGATGCGGTCATCGTCGCAGTCATGGTTGCCGTCACGGCCGCCGTGGCCGTCACGGTCGCAATCGCCGTCGGTCTTGAACGCATCATCATCCAGGTGCACGCGCTTAAAGTTGGTGTTGTAGACTTCCACTTTGCCGGAACGGAAATTGGTGACATAGAGGAACTTGTGGCCGTTAATCTCGGCGGACGTTGCGCCTTTGTAGACGGCGCCGTTGGCGGATCCGTTCTCAGAATTATCCACCTCCAGCACGGCTTCTAGACCGCCGGCCCAGCCGGAGATGGTTCCATCCTCCGTCGCAAAGATGAAATGAGCGGCACTCCCCGTTTTCAATATAAAATCATTGGAGCTGCCATTGAAGACAACGCCAGTCGGCGTTGATTGCGCTTTCGGCTCGAATCCCGGGGGAGGAATTTTAACAACATTGCTGGTTGGAGGGTTAGGGCCGGGCGGGTTGATGAGGACGGGGTTTCCCATGCCATCGTACAGCGTGGACGTGCCGGAGTTGTTGTTGGCGACCCACCAGGGGCTTCCGGAGCTGCGAGTGAGTCCCCAGGGATTTAGCAATTTGGGGTCGACCGTGGCGGCGTGTTCCGTTGTAAGGTCGGAAACCAGGTTGGTCTGCTGATAGTGCTGCGCATATGTCAGAACAGGAAGCACGAGCAGGAAAAAACTGGGAAGCAAGAGCAACTTCAACATCCTACCGCCAAACTTCATAGTTCACCTCATTCGTTTAAGTTTCGAAATTCGGACTCAAGCGCGGAGAAAGCTTGAGGGCTGAGCCGATCTTCGAGATTGCCCATAGTGGGATAGCAAGAAAGGTCCGGACGGGTTGTCACAGGCGTGTTTGCTATTTGTCAAAAGGTTGTACAAAAACTGGGGGAACGCACAGAAAACACAGTTACGAAAACTGCACCGCGAGGTTCTTTCCGGTAAATTTGTGGCCTTCGGGTGGGAGAGCTCCACGCCATCAGCGATTGGACGAATCCTTTATTCCCGGGATTGCCGGCCGATTAACACATAGATTTTCCCGTCAGACGTTGCTGGGAAGTGAGCGCCCGCGGGCTGATTGAAGAATTGCGAGGATTGATTCAGCGGCGCTTCGGATTCGCTGCTCAAAAACAGATACTTTGCCGTTTTGTTTTCCGGGGTCCACTTCGGCAACTCCGTTCCGAAGTAATAGTTCAATCCGTATTCGTAAGCACGGGGCAATTGGTAGACGGCCACTTCGTCCGGCTTAGCTCTATTGATAATATACATAGCCGCCGGTCTTGCGGAAATAAATGTATCGACTCCTGGCATCACCATGCGGTTAGCGACCAATAAGAGAGCCGCAATTGTGCAGGCCGCAATGGAAACTGCGCCATTCCACTTGCGATA
>Ga0209380_10000294_pt1 | contig 34643 bp, 30 predicted proteins | sample HubBroMetageWFT6_FD_188347 | JGI IMG/M metagenome (GOLD analysis project Ga0209380, IMG submission 188347) | Warmed and freeze-thawed soil microbial communities from the Hubbard Brook experimental Forest, New Hampshire - Hubbard Brook CCASE Soil... | ecosystem: Environmental > Terrestrial >... | reverse complement strand
CGAGGATCCCTGCTACCCGGGGATCATCGACCTCGCCTCCGCTCTCGGTCTGACCGTGCTGCCGATGGCGATCGATGACAGCGGACCGACACCGGAGGGTCTCGAGCGGGCCCTCCGGAGTGGCGCCGCGGCCTGCGCCCTGACGCCACGCGCGCAGAACCCGTATGGGTCCGCCGTCGATGCCGAGCGAGCTGAGGACCTCAGAGCCGTGCTCGACCGGCATCCCGCAGTGTTGGTGCTCGAGGATGACCATGCCTTCGACATCACAGAACGGTCGTGCCACTCGCTCTGTGAGCCGGGGCGGGCTCGCTGGGCACATCTTCGATCGGTCTCGAAGTCGCTGGGGCCGGACCTGCGCCTCGCGGTCATGGCCGGTGACGCGACCACCGTGGCACGCGTCGAAGGCCGCCGTCTGGTCGCCGCCGGCTGGGTGTCGCATCTCCTCCAGCGGCTGGTGGTCGGCGTATGGCGTGATCCCGGCGAGGCGGCTCGCGCCGCTTCGCCGCCGTTTGTTGGTTCTCAACCCCAGTTGGTCTTTAGCTGGGCCTTGCTGTAATTGCCGAAGCCTTCGCCGTTCACGGCAGTGAAGAAGCCGTTTTGCCACTGACCGACGGTGTAGACCTTATCGAGGATCTGGCCGGGCAACTCGATTTCACCGACGAGCGTCTTGAACTTGCGATTGCGGAAGTGAGCCGCAATGGCTTGGCGGTCGGTGGTGCCTACCGCCTCGATCGCCTGGGTCAGCATTTGCAGCATCGAGTAGTAGAACGGGCTGCCCCAATAGTCGGCGTCGACCTGGGTCACTTCCTTATGTTTCTTGTACCAGTCGAGAATCTCAGGCGAAGAAATGACACCACCAGCGCCGAGGATGTTTTCGGCTGCGGCGCCGTTCTTCTGCCCAAAGCCCTGAAAGGCGCAACCGACGGCGCTGTAATACGCCTTGACGTTGAGCGCTTCGATCTTGGAGGCATCCGCAAGACCGAACGTGTCGGGCGGATACGACCAGGCGACGAAGGCGTCGGGATTGGCGGCCTTCGCGGCCTTGATCACCGGCGTATAGTCCTGCGTCCCGAGCGGGTATGACTTGTCGTAGACGATCTCGAAGCCGGCCTCTTTGAACAGCGGCCGGCCGGCATTGGCGAGCTCGATACCGAAATCGTCGCCGACATTGACAGCCGCAACTTTGTTGCCGATCTGGCCGTTGTCTTTCAGCTTCTTGAGGACGTCGATCGTGCCCTTCGCATAGGCGGTCGTCGACGACTGGAACATGAAGAAACCGGGATATTGCTTGACCAGCTTCGGGCCCTGATCGGTGACGCAAGCTTGCGTGAGCTGCGGGTAGCCGTGTTTGGCAAATGTCGGTGCCGTCGCCAGATTGAAGCCCGTCGCATAAACGCCGCCGATCCAATCGCACTTGTCGACGGTTGCCGCACGCTCGACCGCCTTAATGGCTTCGGGCGGTTGGGTGCGATCGTCGTACTCAACGAGTTCGATCTTGCGCGCGCCGTCTTTCAGCTTGAGGCCGCCGCGCTCGTTGACTTCATGCGCCCAGAGCCGGTAGGGCGGGAAATGCGTGACCGCCGCACCCGGAGCGAGCGGCCCGGTCTTTGCTCCGATCACGCCTACTTTATACGTACCGGCGTCCGCGCTAGCCGCCCGAATAAACGGCGCAGCTACGGCGGTTGCCGCAGAATATTTTAGAAACTCGCGACGGCGCATGAAAATCCTCCCCTGGGTTCTGAGTGCGCTGCTGCCGGAGTTGCTGCCCCGGTCTTTGTTGTCAACAAACATGATACCGCTATAGGCTCGTGTTGCCTAGAGCAAGGCTTTGAACGCACGTTTCCAACACCGCGCGGGGAAACTAAAAAAGTTGCAGAATGGGCAGCGGTTTGCGGGAGCCGCGAGATCAGTGCCCACCGTAGGACGTCCAACGGATTAACCACACGGCGATTGATTTCCGTGGCTGCCCAAAGCGAAGACGTGTCTAAAAAATAATCAGGGACCGTGGCCACGAACGAGGGCTGGCTGACTATGCCGGGGTCAACCTGAAGCGCACTTGAGCCGCCACGAGCGTTTCGTTGGTGATTACGCGGCAGTTCAGCCGGACGCCCCGGGATCGAGCTCGTATTTCTTGCACATCTTGCGCACGATCTCGACGTCCTTGCCGCCGGCGATCAAACCGACCACCGCCGAGGAAACCTTGCCGCCGCTCACGTTGGCTTCGACGATATACGCTTGCCAGCCGCTATAGGCGGGGAACGGGCTCTTGGCGTTGACCATGCCGCAATAATTGACCGCGCCATCGCCAGCGGCGCTGATCTGCGGCCAACGGAATTGCGCCGTGTTCGGATCTTTGATCGAGAGGCCAACGGCGTCGCTGATGACCTTTTTTTCCGGAAGCGTCAGTTCGCGCAAGCCTTGGCCACCGCCGGCAGTGTTTGCGTGCAATCCAAGCAGGCCCTCGGCCGTGGACGACGAAGAAGAGGAGGACGAGGTCAGCGTGGATCCGGCGCAGCCGGCGAGTGCAATTCCGGTTGCAAATACCAGCATCGCGCGAAACACGGAGTGGCGTTCCCGCTGCCAATTGCGTGCGATCTTCATCGAGCCATAGTCTTCCGTGGTGAAGGGGTGCAGTGCATCTTAGCCTGCACACCGCCACCACAACAATCCCGGAAATGGAGTTCTTGGGTCCGCCCCGAGCCGTAGGCCCTGTAGCCCGGGATGAGGCCTATCGTGGTCGCCATCCGGCTATTGGCAACGCCGGATTTTTCGCGGCGCCGGTTTTGGCCGCGATTTGCCGTGCTACCGCCTCTTGAATGCTCGCGGGCCTTCGCCAAGTGAATGCGCATGCCACGCGTCGTCGGCATAGATCATCTGGTCCTCAGCGTCAGCGACTTCCGGCGCTCGAAGGCCTTCTATGACGAGGTGCTCGGGTTCCTCGGCTTCAAGCGCAAGTACGATTACGCGGACATGGCGGGCTGGAGCAACGGCAAGACGTTGTTCTGGATCGCCGCCGCCTCCCCAGGCAGAAGGCGGCGATATCGCAAAGGCGACGTCGGCTTTCACCATTATGCGTTCGAGCTGTCGAGCCGCGCCGACGTTGATGCGCTGGGTGCGTTTCTCAAAGAAAACCGCCTCACCATCCTCGACCCGCCCGGCGAATATTATGACCGCAATTACTACGCGGTCTATTTCGCTGATCCGGATGGCATGAAGCTCGAAGCTATGATTTGGGCGCCGCCGAAAGCGAAGTCAAACAAGAAGCGGCGAAAGAAGCTCCACTCACAGTCCAGTTCAACCCGTCGCGCCCAACGCTAACGGGGCATGCGCGACGACCGCGTTGCGGCCGCGGCGTTTGGCGTCATAAAGCGCGCGGTCCGCGGCTTCGACCAGATCGGCGGCAGGTTGTCGGCTTTCCGGCACCAGCGAAGCCACCCCGACGCTGATGGTCACGAGCCCGCAGGGAGCTTCGGCATGGGTGATCAGCAAATTTTCAATCGCCCGTCGTGCTTGCTCGCCCAATGCCGTCGCGCGCGCGGTGTTAAGTTCCGGCAAAAGTACCGCGAACTCCTCGCCACCGTAGCGCGCCACGAGCACGGCTTCGTGCAGAGCGACCAGCGACAGCGTCTCGCCGACGGCACTGAGGCAGGTATCGCCTCGCACGTGACCGTACCGGTCGTTGAACAACTTGAAGTGGTCGATATCGAACATCAGCAATGCCAGCGGCCGGCGTTGCTCGGCCGCGTGCTGCCAGCGCCGTTCGAGCTCGCGATCGAAGCCTCTCCGATTGGCAAGCCCGGTCAGACCATCGAGGCTGGCGAGTTCTTCGAGGTGCTGATTGGCGATGCACAACTCTTCCTCGCGGGTCGCAAGTTTCGCCGCCATGTCGTCGAATGCCACGGCAAGCGGTTCGAACTCGGCAATCAGGGGGCGCCGTGCGGCGCGCGCCTGCAATTCGCCGCCGCCGAAGCGCGTCGCCGTCTGCACCAGCGACCTGATCGGCCGCAGGATCAAATGTTCGCCCCCGAACCACGCGGCGATCAAAACCAGGATGCCAAACAGCGCGAGCTGAAAATAAGCGAAGCTGATTTCGTTATCGATCTCACTGTTCACAACCGCTTCGTCAAGCCCGACGACGAGCCGTGCCCGCATCCACGGCACGCGGACGTAGGCGAAAATCCGGCGCACGCCGTCGAACCCGGTCGCTGTCGTCACGCCCTCGTCCCCTTTGAGCATGTCGCGGGCGAGCGCATGATTAGCCAGGTTATGACCGACCAGCTTGGTGTTGTCGGCCGAGGCCGCGATGACTGTGCCGGCGCCGTCGAGCAGCGCAACCGAGATGCCCGGGCGTTGCGCCGCGGTTGCCGCGAGATCGCCGATCCATTGTAGATTGACCGCTGCCCCCACGATGGCCTCGACGGTACCGTCCGCTTTGATGATGGGGAAAGTCGCGGCCAAAGTCGGCACCTCGCGTATCCGCATGGTCAGATAATCGCTAATCATGAAATCGCGGGAATGGATGGCCTTGGAGAAATACGGACGATCGGCAACATCCAAGCCCATCAGACGCGGCTCGTTGGTGCATTTTACCCGGCCGTCGAGGCCGATGATGGCGACGGCGTAAATCCACGGCACGTTGCCGGCGAGATTGCTCAAGGTCTGATTGCATGCCGGCTGCTGCTCCGGAGTTTTGCTGTAAATGCCGGCGATGAGCTGCAATACCGCGCGCAGGGAATACACCACACTGCGTTGTGCTTCCGCGCCGCCGCGGGCGAGATCGATGACCTGGGTCTGGGCGATTTCGATGCGCTCCGCGCGCGCCCGCTCCAAGCCGCGAACCCGCTCGAAGATGAGCGGCGTAATGGTCAACAGCGCAACGATAATCAAGCGCGCGCGAATGCTGAGCAGCGGCTTGCCGCGCCGCGATAGCTTGTGCGATTCTACTTGCAGATACGCCATGCGCCGGTTCACCCCGCGTCCGGCACGCTAGGGCTGGGGCGTAAACGACGTTTTGGCGCCAGCGCTAAAATTTAACGGGATTCGCGCTGGAATTCTCCAGGTGGAAATCATGAATTCAGCGGCGGCACTTGCGGCGGTGAACGCGGACGTCGCCCGCGCCTGCGCCGATGCGGGGCGCGATCCGGCCGCGGTCACCCTGATAGCGATCTCCAAGACGGTCGCCGCAGATGACATCGCGCCGGTCATTGCCGCGGGTCAGCGGGTGTTCGGCGAGAACCGCGTACAAGAGGCGAAAGCAAAATGGCCCCCGCTTGTCGCGCGGCATCGACATCTCGAGCTGCACCTGGTCGGCGCCCTGCAATCGAACAAGGCCAAAGAGGCGGTCGCCCTGTTTGACGCGATTCATTCGCTCGACCGGGAGAGATTGGCGGCCGCGCTGGCCAAGGAGATCGCAGCCCAAGCCCGCCAGCCGCTCCTATTCATCGAAATTAATACCGGTTCGGAGCCGCAAAAGGCGGGCATCAAGCCGCAAGAGGCTGACGGCTTTGTCGCCCTTTGCCGTGATCGTTACGGCTTGGCCATTGCGGGGCTGATGTGCATTCCCCCGGCGGAGGAGGCTCCTGCCCCGCATTTCGCGCTTACGGCCCAGATTGCTAAGCGGAACGAACTTAAGCTTCTGTCGATGGGAATGAGCGCCGATTTCCGCATCGCTATCGCCTTCGGCGCCACGCATATACGTGTCGGGACGGCCATTTTCGGCTCCCGCGCGGGCAAAGCCCTAGATCAGGATCAACCTAGTTATGAATCGTGATTCTCGTCTTTGGCCCTATCCGCTGCGACAATCGGCGAAGATCTTCTAATCGCAGCGCCACGCAGCCTGCGGTTGGGGTAAAGCCCGGCCGAGCCACGTGGATGAAAACCGCACTGCCGCGGCCGGCTATCCGGGGCCGCACGTTATGGTCGATTTCAATGAAAAGGTCGTAGAGGCCATCGCTGCGCCAAAGCCGGTCGCCTGGTTCATTGGCCGACCGGGTCACGGGGTGGTTATAATTTCGGTCGGCGGGGTCCTCGCTCCAGGCGGCTTCACGGGTGATGCGGCGGGTTGGCAGCGCGGTGCGCGGGTGGCCCGATCGATCCGCCCGCCACCACAGTCGTAGCGGGCGGAACCGGCCGCGCGGCGTCCCGCCGTCGCCCTCGCGCTTATCGGCCTTGATGCCGCCCCTCCCCAACGCCACCGGCAGGCTCAGCGGACCGGCCTGCATCAAGCCTTGCGACCTGTGCCCCGGCCGCGCCCGCACCTCAATATTGCGTAGGAATATCCTGCGCATTTAAGTCCGCCTCCGGAAAGCAAATTCCCAAGTGCCGCTTGCGCCTGTATCCTTGGATGTTACTACGTCGCGCGGCCGACGCGGCTTTGCGCCGATTGGAATAGCGTCGCTGCCCAATAAGACGGCTGCGGTGGGGGTCTTGGTAGATGCCGAATACCCGTAAGATCCTCATCGTCGACGATGACGCTGAATTGCGCGATGCGTTGACTGAACAGCTCTCGTTACATGAGGAGTTCGAGGCCGTCGCGGTCGAAAGCGGCAGCAAGGGCGTCCAGGCCGCAAAAACCGGGCAAATCGATCTCGTCATCATGGATGTCGGGCTGCCCGACATCGACGGCCGCGAAGCGGTGCGCATCCTGCGCAAGAACGGCTTCAAGGCGCCAATCATCATGCTCACCGGCCACGACACCGATTCCGACACTATCCTTGGTCTGGAATCCGGCGCGAACGATTACATCACCAAGCCATTTCGCTTTGCCGTCTTGCTGGCGCGCATCCGCGCGCAACTGCGTCAGCACGAGGCCAGCGAAGACGCGATTTTCACGATCGGTCCCTACACTTTCCGGCCGAGTTCAAAGCTTCTCCTCAGCCCGAAGGGCAACAAGGTTCGGCTGACCGAAAAAGAAACCTCGATCTTGCGCTACCTGTATCGCGCTGGGCAGCGGCCGGTCTCCCGTGAAACTTTGTTGCAGGAAGTGTGGGGTTACAATTCGGGCGTGACCACGCATACGCTTGAAACTCACATCTATCGGTTACGCCAGAAAATCGAGAAGGATGCCGCCACACCCGCTATCCTGGTCACTGAGGCGGGCGGCTATAAGCTCGTTCCGTAAGCCGCTTCATCATGACCATTGAGGACGATATCGCGTTCCTGCAGCGGATCCCGATCCTGCGTCCGCTCGGCGCGACGGCACTGCGGATTTTGGCCATCGGCGCGGAAAGCTCCTACCTCGAGCCGGGGCAGACGCTGTTCAAGGCGGGCGACCCCGCCGATGGCGGCTACATCGTACAACGAGGCTCGTTCCGGCTTGATCCCGAAAAAGTCGGCGAGAACGAGTTGATCGCCGGCCCCGGCACGTTGCTGGGCGAGTCGGCGTTGTTCACGGAGACGCGGCGTCCCGCCACAGCCACGGCGCTTGAAGTCTCGATGGTGCTCCGGATTTCGCGAGCCATGTTCGTCAAGATGCTCGAAGGCTATCCCGACGCCGCGGAGCGTTTGCGCGACCTCATCGCCGCGCGCGCCGACGAATGGGCAAGAGATTTTGAAAATGTTCGCTCGGCGCTCACGCCTGACGGCGAGTCCAGCTAATCCCGCTGCGCGAGTGTCGCAGTTCTGCGCATTGCCGGAACGAAGGCACTAGAGTTCAAAAGTCGCCGTCACCGGGACATGATCCGACGGCCTTCTGCCGCCGCGGTATTCCTTCCCGATAGCAATTGCCGATACGCGGTCAGCTAGCGCGTCCGACGCCCAAATGTGATCGAGCCGCCTGCCCTTGTCCGCCCGCTTCCAATCCGGCGAGCGATAGCTCCACCAGGTGTAGAGCTTGGTCGGCTCGGGCACCAAGCCGCGCACCGCGTCGATCCAGCCGCCGGCCTTCTGCAAAGCGAGAAGCTTTTCGCACTCGACCGGCGTGTGCGACACGACCGAGAGAAGCTGCTTGTGACTCCACACGTCACATTCCAGCGGGGCGACGTTGAGATCGCCGACAATGATCGCGCGCTCCGACCGAGCGGATTTCAGCGCATCGCTGGCGCGCATTTCGTCGAGGAAGGCGAGCTTGTGGGCGAATTTCGGATTGACCGCGGGATCGGGAATGTCGCCGCCCGCCGGCACGTAGAAGTTATGCAGCGCGATCGGATCCTTGAGGCCGGCGCGTTCGCCCAGCACGATGCTGACATGCCGGCAATCGTTCTTGTCGCAAAAGATCCTGACCGCTTTCGATTCGAACGGCAATCGCGAGAGCACAACGACGCCGTGATGGCCCTTTTGGCCGTTGAGCGCGACGTGTTCGTAGCCGAGCCGGTGAAATCGCTTGATGGGGAAGCTATCGTCCGGACATTTGGTTTCCTGCAGACACAGAATGTCGGGGCGCGCCGCATTGACGAACTTGGCGACGAGATTAATGCGGAATCGCACCGAGTTGATATTCCAGGTGGTGACGGTGATTTTCATAGGTGATGCGTTATATGCGAAGCCGAAAATAACAACACAATACCGGCCGGAAATGCGATAATCGAAGCCGACCTCGCGAGCGGGCACCAGCGATGACTGGGCTTCCGGAACCAAGCATGAAGCAGCCGAACAAACGGCCGCTCGTGGTGATTATCGGCGCCGGGTTCGGCGGGCTGGAAGCCTGCCGCGCGCTTGCGAAGGCGGCCGTCGATGTCACCCTGATCGACGCGCAGAATCATCATTGTTTCCAGCCGCTGCTCTATCAGGTGGCGACCGCGGCGTTGTCGCCGGGCGACATCGCCTGGCCGATCCGCGCCATCGTCCGCGGTCAGAAAAACGTCCGCGTGATCATGGCGCAGGTGACCGCCATCGATGTAGCGGCGCGGCGCGTGCATACCGCCGAACTCGATTTGGACTATGACTATCTCGTACTGGCGACCGGCTCGACGCACTCGTATTTCGGCCACGACGAATGGGCGCCGTTCGCGCCGGGACTGAAGCACATCGCCGATGCGACCGAGATCAGGCGACGTCTCCTGCTCGCCTTCGAGCGCGCCGAAGTGGTCGACGATAAAGCCGAACAGGCCCGATTGTTGACCTTCGTCATTGTCGGCGGCGGCGCCACCGGCGTGGAAATGGCCGGCGCCATCGCCGAAGTCGCGCGCGGGACATTGCAGCACGATTTCCGCCGCATCGATCCACGGACCTCGCGTATCGTCTTGATCGAGGGTGGTCCTCGCCTGTTGCCGACATTTCCGCAAGCGTTATCGGACTATGCGCGGCGCTCGCTGCAAGCGATGGGCGTCGAAGTCGAGCTCAACCGTATGGTCATTGGCTGCGACGCCCACGGCGTGACTTTGAATGGCGGCCGCATCGAAGCCGGAACGGTGGTCTGGGCCGCGGGCGTTGTGGCGTCACCGGCGGCGAAATGGATAAACGCCGAACGCGATGGCGCTGGGCGGATTAGAGTAAAGCCGGACCTCAGCGTTCCCGGACACGAAGAGATTTTCGCCGTCGGCGATACCGCGCTGGTCTTGCGGGCCGATGGCCGGCCGGTGCCGGGGATCGCGCCGGCGGCGAAACAAATGGGACACTATGCTGGCGGCGTCATCGCCGCGCGAGCGGGCGGCCGCGCGGCGCCCGCTCCATTTGGCTATCGCCATTTGGGCGACCTTGCCACCATCGGCCGCAAATCCGCGGTGGTGAAGCTCGGCGTCCTTCAGCTCACCGGATTTCTAGGCTGGGTGTTCTGGAGCGCGGTGCACATTTATTTTTTGATCGGCTTGCGCAATCGCTTTGTGGTCGCGCTGAACTGGATGTGGAGTTATCTCACCTTCCAGCGCGGCGCACGGCTGATCGGAATGGCGCCGCCGCAAGCATGATCCCGAAAAATGGACGCCGGTTTTCGGAAAAGATCTTGCGTCACTAAAAAGCATGATCCCGAAAGCGCTATTTCAAATTGCTGGTGTAATTGATGACGAAAAGATTCGGGTCCGGCTTCTTCGCCGTGTCGATGTCATAGACCGCGACGGTGGTATCGAGCCCTTGCGGATCGGTAACGGTCCATTGCTTGAGCGCCACGGTTTTGGCGTCGAACATCATCATCAGCTTGCTGGTGCCGACCACGACTTGAGTTTCCTCGACGACCACCGTGATGAACGTATCGTCGGCCGAGACACTGGCGACGTCGGTATCGCGAAGCAGATCGATGCGGTCGGCGAGCAAATAGCGAAGCGGTGTTTGCGACAGGGGATAATTGTCCATCGTCTCCAGCGAGCGGTCGCGGACCACGACTGCGGCGCCGTCGGCGATAATATCGATCGGACTCGGCGGCTTGTACTGGAAGCGAACTTTTCCCGGCTTCTGGATCGCAAACGTGCCTTCGACGCGCCGGCCATCGGGGCCGACCTGAACGAAATTACCGACCATGGTTTGCACGCCCGACAAATAACTGCTGACCTTGTCGAGCAGTTTGCGCTGGGCGGGATCGAAGGCCGTGGCCTGGTTTGAGTTCGACGGCTTGCCGAGCGAAAACGAGAACGGAAAGAAATTGGTCGGTTTCGAACTTTCCGGAGTGGGCGTTGCCGCCGCGGCGGGTGACGGCGCGGCAGGCGCGCTGGTGGCCGGAACGGGCGCTACGGCGCCGGTCTTCGCGCGCGGCGCCGGCATCGGCAGCGGCACCTCTTCGGCGGCGGCCGCCGCGGTAACAAAGAACGCTACGCAGCCGATGGCCAGCAGAATCGATCTCGCTCCCCAAAACGCCATCAATCGCTCCCGTTGGCCCGCAGGCACCGCGCAGAAAAACCGCTAACTGGACGATATGGCGAATTCGCGGCTGCTTGGCTGCGGCTGCAGCTTGGCTTAAGCGCCCGGCGCGCGATTCTCAATAGGGATCCTGTTCGGCGGCTTCGACCAGAATTTCCCGCTTGCCGGCGTGATTGGGCTGGCCGACGACGCCTTCTTTTTCCATGCGCTCCATGAGCGAGGCCGCGCGATTATATCCGATCTGCAACCGGCGCTGAATGTAGCTGGTCGAAGCTTTGCGATCCCTGACGACGACTTGCACGGCTTGCTGATAGAGATCGCCACCCTCGGAGCCGCCCATCGCGGTCGAATCAAATACCGCTTGATCCTCGCCTTCGGCGTCGTCGGCAGTGACGGCCTCGAGATATTCCGGCGCGCCTTGCGTCTTTAAGTGCCGCACGACTTTTTCGACTTCGCCGTCGGAAACGAACGGTCCGTGCACACGGCTGATGCGGCCGCCGCCGGCCATGTAGAGCATGTCGCCCTGGCCCAACAGTTGCTCGGCGCCCTGCTCGCCAAGAATGGTACGGCTGTCGATCTTCGAAGTGACCTGAAAAGAGATGCGGGTCGGAAAGTTCGCCTTGATCGTGCCCGTAATGACGTCGACCGAAGGCCGCTGCGTCGCCAGCACCACGTGCAATCCGGCGGCGCGCGCCATTTGCGCCAGCCGTTGCACCGCGCCTTCGATGTCTTTGCCGGCGACCATCATCAGGTCGGCCATTTCGTCGACAATCACCACAATGTAGGGCAGCGGCTCGAGATCGAGCTCCTCTTTTTCATAGACGGCTTCGCCGGACTCGCGATCGTAACCGGTGTGCACCGTGCGCGAGAGCTTTTCGCCCTTGCCGTTCGCTTCTACGACGCGCGCGTTATAACCATCGATGTTGCGCACACCGAGCTTCGACATCTTTTTGTAGCGATCTTCCATCTCGCGCACCGCCCATTTGAGCGCGACCACCGCTTTCTTCGGATCGGTCACCACCGGCGTCAGCAGGTGCGGGATGCCGTCATAGACCGAGAGCTCGAGCATTTTGGGATCGACCATGATCAGCCGGCACTGGTCCGGCCGCAGCCGATACAACAGGCTAAGGATCATGGTGTTGATGGCGACGGACTTGCCTGAACCGGTAGTGCCGGCGATCAGCAAGTGCGGCATGCGCGCAAGGTCAACCAGCACCGCTTCGCCGCCGATCGACTTGCCGAGGCAAAGCGGCAGGCGCGCTGCCGTATCGGAATAATCGCGCGACGACAGCAGCTCGCGCAGGAACACTTTCTCGCGGGTCGGATTCGGCAATTCGATGCCGATAGCGTTGCGGCCCGAGACCACCGCGACGCGCGCCGACAACGCGCTCATCGAGCGGGCGATGTCGTCGGCCAGGCTGATGACGCGCGACGATTTGATGCCCGGCGCGGGTTCGAGCTCGTAGAGCGTCACCACCGGACCCGGTCGCGCGTTGATGATCTCGCCGCGCACACCGAAATCGGACAACACTCCCTCAAGCGCAGTGGCATTTTCCTGAATGACTTCCTCGCTCAGTGTCGTGCGCTCGCTGGTGCGCTGCGCCGTCAGCAGATTGAGCGAAGGCAGTTGATAACCGCTGGCGGAGCGGCGGACCGGCCGCGGCGCGGCCTTCGGCTTGCGCGCCGGTCGTTCGATCTCCAGCTCGGCCGCTTCATCGTCAGCCTCGTCGTCTTCCTCGCCACCGCGCGCATCGCGTTCAAAACGCGGCTCGACCCGCCGCGGCTGCGGCCCTTCAGTAGCGACCGTACTAGGCACCGGCACGCCGAAAAACGTTCGCCTGATGCGTGCGCGCAGACTGAGCATGGCGTGCATCAGGCGGCCGAGCGAAACTCCGGCCTTTTCGTCGTCGACAGCCGCTTCCTCGTCGTCCTCGTCTTCGGCTGGCTCCTCGGGTTCTTCGTATTCTCCTTCGTAATCGTATCCGTCATCTTCTTCGACTTCGTCGTCTGCGTCCGTCGCGCCGCGCCAGATCAAGCCGGCAGCGCCGGCAAAAGCAAACAGCGCGGCAAAACCAAAAATGGTGGCGAGCAGGAAATTGTTACCGGCATGCGGCGTGTGCATCAGCATCGCCGGCAAGCGCAATATAGCGTCGCCGACGACACCGCCGAGGCCGCATGGCAGCGGCCAACGGCCGCCGCGCGGCAGCGCGGAAGCAAACGCCGCCGTAAACACCGCTCCAAACACCCAGAACAGCACGCGCAAGCGCCGCCGCGTGACCGGGCGATGGCCTAACAGCCGGTAACCCCAAACCGAGAGCGGCAGGATCAGCGCCAGCGAGCCTAGCCCAAGGAGCTGCATCACCAAATCGGCGGCGATGGCCCCTGGACGGCCAAGCAGATTGTGCACGTGCGCGTCCGTCGCGTGGCTGAGCGACGGATCGTCGACCGACCAAGTGGCGAGCGCGAGCGCCGTCATCAGCGCAAAGGCGATGAGAACAATGCCGCCAACTTCACGCAGCCGCCGCCGGAGCACGGCGCCGACATGGCCGGAGAGAAAGGCCATTCCATCGAGACTGCGGTCGAGGCTCGACATACGCTATCGCTGCTCTTTTAGTTGGCGCATGATCTTTTCCGAAAACCGGTGTCCACTTTTCGGGATCATGCGCTTTAGTTGGCGCATGGTCCTTTCCGAAAACCGATTTCCACTTTTCGGGATCATGCGCTAGCCCAACACCGCGACGAGGCGATGCAGCCCCTCGGCGGTGATCTCTTTGTTCTGCACCATGGCTACGCGGATATAGTCGGCGCCCGGATTGCTGCCGTCGGCCTGCTCGCGCGCCAGGTAGCGGCCGGGGACGACGCGCACGCCCGCCTCGCGCCACAGCGCGAGCGTGGCGGCTTCGCTGCCGCCTTGCGCGGCTACGTCAAGCCAGAGGAAGAAGCCGCCGGCCGGACGCCGATAGCCGTAGCGGTCACCAATTATTTGGTCGGCGAGATCGAACTTCTCGCGATAGAGCCGGCGGTTTACATCGACATGCGCCTCATCGCCGTAAGCCGCAATGGCGACGTGTTGCATCGGAATAGCCACCTGCGGCGCGGCGACGTTGCGCAGCTCCAAATAGGCCGCGAGAAAGCGCCGATCGCCCGCGGCAAAGCCGACGCGCAAGCCAGGCAGGCTCGAGCGTTTGGATAACGAATGAAACACCACGGCATTGGCGAAATCGGGCGCGGCCGCTTGCAGCATACCCGACGGCGGACGGTCGCTGTAAATTTCGCAATAGCATTCGTCGCAGAACACCAGAAAGCCGAAGCGGCGCGCCAATGCCGCAAGCCGCGAGAGATAGGCGCGATCCGCCACCGCGCCTTGCGGGTTCGAGGGCGAGGCCAGAAAGAAAGCCACGGTGCGCGCCAGGAGGTTTTCGTCGAGCGCGTCGAGATCGGGCAAGAATCCGGTGGCCGAAGTCGCCGGCAGATAAACCGGCTCGCAATCGGCTGCGATCGCGCCTGCGGCATAGGCGGCGTAAAACGGATTTGGAATAAGCACAGCCGGCCGGCCGGGACGCGGCTTGACCCATCGCTTGGCGGCGAGCGCGGCCAGGAAAAGTCCCTCGCGCGTGCCGCTTAGCACCAGCACTTCGGTCGCCGGATCGACCGGACGTTCCAGCGCGTACCGGCGATTGAGCCATTTGGCGACCGCTTCGCCGAACGCGTCCAATCCCTTGTTCATGGGATAGCGGCCGAATTCGGCGACATGCGCGGCGACGATCGGTCCGACGAAATCCGGGATCGGGTGCTGGGGCTCGCCGACCGCCATGCTGATCGCCGGCTTGCCGGGGGCGATGTCAGCCAAAAGCTCGCGCAGCCGTACGAACGGCGAACGCGTATCGAGCGCGCGAACTGGCGATACAAAAGCCTGGCGGGTCATCCTGTACATCAATCAACAGCGGGGCTGCCCGCCGCAACTGCGACCTCGATAGCATAGGTGGGGCGAGGTTAAGGCCCGATTAACCATCGGTTTTCAAGGAGCGCCTTACGGCCGAGGCTCGATCATTCGAGACGTTCGACGGCACGCAGCGAGGGAAACAATTTCATCCACAACAGCGCGACCGCGATCGTCCCCAGCCCGCCCAAGACGGCCGCCGGCACGGCGCCGAAAAGGAAAGCGGCGATGCCGCTCTCAAACTCGCCGAGCTGGGCGGAGGCGTTGATAAACAGATAATTAACCGCGCCGACACGGCCCCGCATTTCGTCCGGCGTCGCCAATTGAACGAGCGACAGCCGGATGACGACGCTGATCATGTCGGCCGCGCCCAAGACCGCGAGCGCGATCAGCGAAAGCCACAGCCAGTGCGACAAGGCGAAGACGATCGTGGCCACGCCGAACACGATGACCGCCTGAAACATGCGAAGCCCGACCCGCTGCGTTATCGAGGTGCGCGCGAGCAAGGTTGCCATCGCCATGGCGCCAACCGCCGGCGCGCCGCGCAAAATACCGAGCCCCCACGGACCGGTGTGAAGAATATCGCGCGCATAGATCGGCATCAGCGCGGTCACGCCGCCGAGCAACACCGCGAATAGATCGAGCGATATGCTGCCCAGGATCAGCGGATTGCGGCGAACAAACCCGACGCCGGCGAAAAGCGAGGCGAGCGTCGGCGGCTCGGTTCGGGTCGGCTGAGCCGCGAGCTTGATCGCGCCGTTGACGGCGGCGGCGATCAGCCACGCCACGGTGATAATCGCGTAGGGCACGCCGGGCGACACCGCATAAGCGAGGCCGCCGAGCGCCGGCCCGATAATGGTCGCGACCTGAACGGTGGCGCTCGAGACCGCGGTTGCCCGTTGCAGCATTCCGCCGGGCGCCGCCAGCGGCAGCATGGCCGCGGTGGTTGGACTTTCGAAAGCCGCCGTCATCCCCAGAACCGCCACGGCAGCAAAAATCTCCGGCACCTCGAGCCAGCCGGCAAAGCTGCCATAGGCCAGAAAAGCGGCCGTCGCGGCGGCGACGATCTGCGACATCTGGGCGACGCGGCGGCGGTCGAAACGGTCGGCGGCATGACCGGCGACAAACACCAACAGCGCCATCGGCACGAATTGCGTCAGTCCGATCAGGCCAAGATCGAGTGCGCTGTTAGTCAGCGCGTAGACCTGCCAGCCGACTGCGACCGCGCCGATTTGGTAGCAGAATCGCGAAAATGCGCGGGCGGTGAAGAACAGCAGGAAAGGTGGATGGCGGAACAAGGCTGCAGCCGAGCCGGCCGCGGCGGGCGAAACTTGCGACATCGACCGACGTTATCACATGCGGCACATTCGATTGTGCAACCCTGCCCGTGAGTATTTGAGCGCGCAACGCGGCGGTGGAATTGGTATAGTAGCGCGGGAAACGCCAGTCTTTGCGGGATCAAAAACAATGCCCCGCAGCTTAGTCGCGCCGATGCGGCGCCGAACACTTCTCGGCGGCGCGCTCGCTTGGAGCGCGGCCACCATCGCCGCTCCCTTCCCGCTGCGCGCCCGCGGTGAAACGCCGATCAAATTCGGAATGGTCGAGCCGTTGACCGGCGCTTACGCGAAGCTCGCCGCGGCCGAAGTCGACGGCGCGCGACTCGCGATCGAAGAGGTCAACCGGACTGGCGGCATTCTCGGCCGAGAGGCCGAGCTTCTGATCGAGGATTCCGCCAACGACGCCGACACCGGCGTCGTCAAAACCAAGCAGCTGATCGATCGCGACCAGGCCGACTTCATCCTCGGCAACGTCAACTCCGCGGTCGCGCTGGCCATGACGCGGGTCACGGCGGAGAAGCGCAAGCTCCACATCGTCACCGGCGGCCATACCGACGAAATCACCGGATCGCGATGCCGCTGGAACGTGTTTCGCATCTGTAAGTCGGCAACCATGGAAGCCAACGCGATCGCCGACACGCTGATCGAGAAATTCGGCAAGAAATGGTATTTCCTCACGCCGGATTATGCTTACGGCTACGCGCTGCAAGCGGCCTTCGAACAAAAACTTCGCCAGCATGGCGGCGAATGGGGCGGCGATCTAATTCCGCTCGGCACGGTCGATTATTCGCGCTTCCTGCTCAACGCGGGAGCTTATCGTCCGAAGGTGCTGATCGACATCATGGGCGGCGACGATCAATCGCGCAGCCTGGACGAGATCGCGCAGTTTGGCTTGAGCCAAGACATGGCGGTCGGCGGTGCACTGTTCGAACTGGAAAGCATCCTCAACGTGTCCGATTCCGCGCGCGTTGGATGGTGGACCATGGAATGGTGGTGGAACCAGCCGGACGTTCCGCACGTCAAAGCGTTCGACGACACCATCCGCAAGCGGAGCAATCGCGCAGCCAGCGCGCGGGACTGGTTCGGCTATGCCGCGGTCCGCACGCTGGCGGCCGTCGCCAACCAGGAGAAATCACTCGACCCCGTCGTACTGGCGCACGCGCTACAGGGGTTTACGCTTCCACCCGACATCGCGCTTTCCACCGGGCGAACTTTCTTCCGCGATGCCGATCACCAATTGATGAGCCCGATCCTCGTCGGCGAGGTGCATCCGCCGCAAGGCGATCCGTTCGACGTCTTCACGACGCGCGCGGTGGTCGGCGGCGAGAAGGCGGCCGGACCCGCCAAGGCAAGCCAATGCCGGCTTGAATTCCCGAGCTGAGTTGAAGCGTCCGGCTTTACGAAAGCTGCGCCGGCGGGCCAGGCTTGATCTGAACCTTCTGGCCGTCGATCAGATCGACCGCTGGATTGAGGATCACCTGGTCGCCTTCCTTGACGCCCGCGGTGACCTCCACGGTCGTTCCGAAATCGCGCGCCACCGTGATCTTGTGGAAGTGCGCGACGCCATTCTCCACGACCGCGACGGTGAGTCCGGCGCTGTTGAAGACGACCGCATCCGACGGCACGATCAGCGAAGGCGTCTTGCGCGGGATTTTCAGTTCCACGTTGCAATAAAGTCCCGGCGACAGCGCGCGGTCGGGATTGGGCACGTCGATCTCGGTCAACAGCGTCCGCGTCCCCGGCGCCAAGGCGTCGGCGATGCGCGTCACCGTGCCAAGAAAATCGCGGCCGGGAATTTCCGGCACCCGCACTATCGCCTCCACTCCGGGCGCGACCCCCAAGGCCTCGTCCTGCGGCACATAGAGCTGGATGCGCAGCACATCGCTTTTCATCAGCGTGAACAGGAATGTGCCGCTCGCTGCGTCGGCCTGCACCAGGCTGCCGACATCGATGTTGCGCTGGGTAATGACGCCATCGAACGGCGCGATCACGCTTTGATAATCCTTCTGCTGGTCGAGGACTTTCAGTTGCGCTTGCTGCGCGACAATGTTGGCCTGGGCGACGGCCACCGCGGCTTCCCGCGCTTCCAGATTGAGCCGATCGGTGTCGCCTTGCTGTTTGGTGACCCAACCCTCCTTGACCAGCGGAGCGTCGCGGTCCCAGGTCACTTGCGCGAGGTCGCGATTGGACTTGGCCTGTTGCAGCGCGGCTTGGAGTTGCGCCAGCGTTCCTTCCGCCTGGGCAATTTGATGCTCGACCTCCGGAGCCGTGATCTCGATGAGCAGATCCCCCGCCTTGACCCGGCTGCCAATGTCGACGTTGCGTTTGGAAATGTAACCGCTGGCGCGGGCGAAAATGTTCGCCTGCGCGAACGCTTCGGTAGTGCCGGGCCAGGTGATCGAAACGGTGCTGGCGCTGGCCCGCACCGGCGCTACCCGAACGCTCGGCACAAAATCCCGGCGCTGCTCGGCGGTCGACATCACTTGCGCGTGCACCGAATAGTGCCGCCAGAAGCCGACCGCGAGCGCCCCGACCAGCAGCACGCCGACGCCAATGAAAAACCAGCGGCTGCCTCGTCTCGCGCCGGCGCTCGGCACGAAGATTTCGGGTTTACCGGCCTCGGGCTTTTCCGCGGGGAGCTGCGGAGCCCGGGCCTCTAGCGCGCGAGATCGCTCGACGTCGTTCACGTTGGCTCCTCCTCGAACACGCCATGGGCGGTTTTGTTGTCGTTGCCCTTGCGCAGCCAGGCGAACAGATAAGGCACGACCAACAAGGTGGTCGGCGTCGCGAACAATAAGCCGCCGATCACCGCCCGCGCCAGAGCCGCATTCTGCTCCTCGCCTGGACCGCCGATGGCCATCGGGATCATGCCGACGATCATCGCCGCGGCGGTCATTAGAACGGGGCGGATTCGGGTGCGGCCGGCGGCGATCGCGGCGTCGAATGCCGGTTTACCTTCGAGCTGCTGCTCGCGGGCGAACGTCACCAGCAGGATCGAATTCGCCGAGGCCACGCCAATCGCCATGATGGCGCCCATCAGCGACGGCACGTTCAACGTTGTGCCGGTCACGTAGAGCATGGTGACGATGCCGCAGAACGTCGCCGGCAGCGCCAGAATCACCACCAGCGGATCGCCCCAGGTCTGATAATTCACCACCATCAGCAGATAAACGAACACCGCGGCAAACAAGATGCCGATCGCCAAGTCCCTGAAGGCGTCATTCATACTGACAATCTGGCCGGTGATTTCGATGCGATTACCCGGCGACATCTGCTTCTGGTACTCGGCGACGATCTTGTTGATCTCTCCAGAGAGAGCGCCGAGGTCGCGGCCTTCGGCGTTAGCGAATATCTCGTAAACCGGCTGAACGTTGGCCTGGTTCGAGTTGGTCGGAACCGTATCGCGCTTGAAGGTGGCGACGTTGCTCAGCAACCCAGGCACCGTGTTGCGGCCCGACGAGGTCACCGCAGTGAAGGTGGCGACTGGGGTGTTCTTGAGGTCGTTGAGCGTGTCGACGCGATATTCGGGCGTCTGCACCGCCAGAAAATACGGCGTGCCGTTGCTCGGATCGGTCCAGAAATTCGGCGATACCTGCTCGGACGAGCTCAGGCTGGTATTCAGGTTGAGCGCAATGTTGTTGGCCGTCAGCCCGAACTGCGTGGCGCGCGCTCGGTCGATCGTGGCAAAGAATTCCGGGCCGTCGACCTCTTGCTGCAGATGCACGTCGGCAAGGCCGGGGATAGCCGCCAGCCGCTGCCGCAGCTCCTTGGCGATGCGCAAATTTTTCGTCCGGTCGTAACCGACCGTGCGCACGTCGATCTGCGCCGGGATGCCGAAATTCAGAATCTGGGTCACCATATCGGCGGCCTGGAAGTAAAAGACCGATTCCGGAAACGCGGCCGGCAGCACCAGCCGCAGCTTTTCGACGTAGCGTTGGGTTGGCGCGTGGCCTTCCTTCAGCGCGACCAGAATGACGCCGTCGTTGAGCCCGGTCGCCGTGCCGTCACCGAACGCGAAATTATACGAACGCTGCGGCAACCCGATATTGTCAACAATCAGATCGCGATCGCGCTCGGGAACAACTTCGCGGATTTTGTCCTCGATCGCCTGGAATATCTGCTCGGTCTTCTCGATGCGGGTGCCGGCCGGCGCGCGCACATGCAGCTGAATCTGGCCGCCGTCGATCAGCGGAAAGAAGTCGCGGCCGACAAACATGAACAGCACGCCGCCCAGCGCCAAAATCACCACCGCGGCAATGGGCACGATGATCCGCCTGGTCAACAACGTATGCAGCAGCGCCACATAGGTGGTGCGCATGCTCTCAAAGCCGCGCTCGAACCGCTGATGGATCCTGCCGAACAGGCCGGCCTTTCCGCCGCCGTCGCCCTGTTGCTCGCCGTGCTGCTCGCCTTTGAGCAAGAGCCCGATCATGATCGGCGTCAGCGTGCGCGAAAAGCCGTATGACGCCAGCATGGCGAACACCACGGCGAAGCCCAGCGGCGTGAAGAGATATTTCGCCGGACCGTGGAGGAAAACGACCGAGACGAACACACAGCTGATCGAAAGCGTCGACACCAGCGTCGGCACGGCGATCCCGGCGGCGCCATGCAGCGTCGCCGCCGGCAGCGCCATGTGCTCTTCGTCCAACAGCCGGTGCGTGTTCTCAATGGTGACGGTGGAGTCGTCGACCAGGATGCCGATCGCCAGCGCCAAGCCGCCGAGCGTCATGGTGTTGATGGTTTCGCCGAGAAAATACAGGACAATCAGCGAGCTCAGGATCGACAGCGGAATCGCGACCATGACGACGACGGTCGAACGCCACGACCCGAGGAACAGCACGATCATCAGCGCCGTCAGAACGGCGGCAATCGCGCCCTCCCGCAACAGCGCTTGCAGCGCTTCCTTGACGAAGACCGACTGATCGAACAGCTCGCGTATCTGCATGCCGGCGGGCGCCGCTTGCCGCGACACTACGAGCTGCTTTTTCACGCCATCGACGACGGCGGTGGTCGATGCGTTGCCGTTTTTGATGACGCTGAGCAGCACCGAGCGCTGCCCAGCGATGCGCACGATATTCTGCTGCACCGCATAGGCGTCGCGGACCTGTCCAATGTCCTTGACGAACACCGTGGCGCCGTTGGCGAACTTGACCGGGATGTTGTTGAGATCGGCGATGGTCGTCGGCAGCGCGTTGGTGCGAACAGTAAACTGGGTGTCGCCGATCTTGGCGAGGCCCGCCGGCAGCGTCAGGTTCTGCGCATTGACCGCGTTGACAACGTCGAGCGGCGTAAGCCCCTTGGCCTGGAGCTTGAGCGGATCGATGTCGACCATGATCTGGCGGTATTTGCCGCCGGCCGGGGTCGGAAACGTGACGCCGTGAATCGGCGCGAGCTGCTGCCGCAACCGATAAATGCCGTAGTCGTAAAGCTGCTGCTCGTTGAGCGTCTCCGACGACAACCCGATCTGCAGCACCGGAACGCTCGACGCATTGTACTGAACTACGATCGGCGGCTGAATTCCCGCAGGCATCAGCGCGCGGATGGAATTCGTCCCGGCGACGATTTGCGAGATGGCGAGATCGAGATTGACGTCGGGCTGAAAGAAAACCTTCTGAACCGAAATGCCGTTGAGCGTTTGCGCTTCGATGTCGCGGATGCCGTTGACGCTCGACGACAGCGAATACTCGCTGTAGGTCGTGACCCGCTGCTCCATCTCCGGCGTGCTTAAGCCGGTATACTGCCAAATGATGGTGACGACCGGGATATTGATCTCGGGAAAGATATCGGTCGGCATGGAAACCATCGCCGTCGCGCCCAAGAACACGACGAGCACCGCGAGCACATAGAACGTGTGAGGCAGTCTCAGAGCAAAGCGGACAATGCCCATGCCACTCGATCCCGCGAACTCATGCCTGGACGCCGTGGATCAGCCGCCAGGCAGGTGGTGACGCCCCTTTAAGCGAATTTCCTGCCCTGACTTCCGATAGCCGGCGATGTTACGCCGGTTTAAGCGGGTAACGTATGCCGTCTTCCGGCAATTAAAAGTACTTGGCCTTAAAGTAGCGGCCAAAGGCACTTGGCTAAAAGTACTTGATCAGAAGTACTTAGCCTGTAGATCGAGGGTCGATTTGACCCCGATATGGTCGAAATTCGCGGCCAGCCATTCATCGGCCCGGGCCCGCCCCGAGTCGTGAAGCTGCTTGAGAAAATCCCAATCGCCGTTCAACCGGCTCGACCAGGCCAAGTCCCGGATCAAATCCTCCGCCTCGATCAAGTGGACGTACCTGCGCACCACATCCGGCAAATTGTTGGTGTCAACGAGCTTGGTCACGTAAGCGATAGTGCGCATCTCGCGGATCAGCGACACGTTGAAGCTGATCTCCTGCATCCGGTTCATGATCGAGGGCGACGTTTTCGGCACACCCGGCCGCTCGGCCGGCGTGATGTGCACCATCATGATGTCGGGAGCCTGGCATTCATAGATCAGCGGAAAGATCGCGGGATTGCCGGTAAAACTGCCGTCCCAATAACAAGCGCCGTCAATTTCGACGGCTTGCATCATCAGCGGCAGACAAGTCGACGCCAGCACATGGTCGACGTCGAGCTCGCTGTTTCGAAAGACCTTGACCTTGGCGGTTTCGACGTTGGTCGCGCAAATAAACAATTTGATCAATTGCTGCTCGCGCACGCGCTTGAAGTCGATGGTTTCGGCAAGCAATTCCTTGAGCGGATTAATATTGAACGGATTCATTTGATATGGCGAAGCAAAATACGTCAGCGACTCCATCCACAAGTAGCCTGGCGAATGCTTGAGGCCGTGATCCGGATCGGCTTTGTCCCACGGCGAGGGCGCGAAGATTCCGCGCGCGGAGATGTCGGCTACCTTTCGCCAATAATTGCGCAGTGTTTTCCGCGCGCCTTCGCGGCCGCCGGCCGCCAAACCATCGGCCAATGCGACCGCGTTAAAGGCGCCGGCGCTGGTCGCGGTGATACCCTCAAAGGAGAGCCGCGTCTCTTCGAGCAACCGATCGAGCACGCCCCAGGTAAAAGCGCCGTGACTGCCGCCACCTTGCAGGGCAAGGTTGATGCACTTCTCACCGGCCGGTCGCGTGCTCGCGGTATTTGGCGTACTCGCCGACTGATCCGTACTCATTGCCGCAATAAATAAAAAAAGCCACCGTTGGCGGCCCACACATAGCACGCTTGCGGCGACAAAAAACCCCATGCAATGGGGTTTTCCGGCCCAAGCGGCGGCGGTCTAAAAATACTTTTCCTCGAGATCGACGGTCGAGGCTTCGCCGAGCCGAACGAAATTGTCAGTCAACCAGGCGTCGGCCCGTTTGCGGCCGACTTCGTGGAGGTGACTGAGAAAATCCCAGGAATTGTTCAACCGGCTCGATCCCGGAAATTCGCGAATGACGTCTTCAGCTTCGATGACGTGGATGAGCATTTCCTTGCCTTCGGCCATCTTGCCCTCGCCGAGGCGCTTGTTGATAAAGGCGACGGCGCGCATCTCGCGGATCAGCGCGGCATTAAAACCGATCTCCTGCATCCGGTTCATGATGTCATGTGAGGTGAACGGCACTTCCGGGCGCTCGGCCGGCGTCAAGTGCACCATGACCACGTCGCGCGAATTGCATTCGTAGACCAGCGGGAAGATCGCCGGATTTCCCGAAAATCCGCCGTCCCAATACGCTTCACCATCGATGTCCACCGTGTGCATCAACAGCGGCAGGCAGGTCGATGCCAGCACGTGGTTCGGACCAAGTTCTTCGGTCTTGAAGATTTTTACTTTGCCGGTGCGCACATTGGTCGCGCAGAGAAACAGCTTCACCGCCGGCCGGCGGCGCAATCGGTCAAAGTCGACGATCTCTTCGAGCACCGTGCGCAGCGGGTTTAAGTTGAGCGGATTAAAGAGATACGGCGAGGTGAAGTAACTCATGACATTCACCATCAGATAACCGGGCGAATGTTCGAGGCCGAAATTTCCGCTGATCTTGTCGATCGGCGACGGCTGCAGCATGCCGTGGGAAGTCTTTTCCGACATGCGTTTCCAGAACAGCCGGAGCGCATCTCGTGCCGCCTCGCGGCCGCCGACGGCCAAACCGTGCGCCAGCACCACGGCGTTGACAGCGCCGGCGCTCGAGGCGGTGATGCCTTCAAAAGAGATACGATCGTCTTCCAGCAACCGATCGAGCACGCCCCAAGTAAAGGCGCCGTGGCTGCCGCCGCCCTGAAGCCCCAAATTAACCGTCTTGGCCTCGACCTGCGCCACCTTGGCTGCGGCCGTATCTATTCTTTGGTCCACAAAATTACCTTTTAAAAACAGCGCGAGGCTTGGTGGCCCCTGGTTCCAATACCGAGGCGGCCATGTGGGTTCCCGCGCGATGATAGCCGGCCAAGCGCCGGAACCCGCCGCCAGGCCGCGCGTTGCCGAAACGCAATGCAGCACGAACTCGATGATATCTCCGAAAAGGAGATCCTTTCGGCCAGGGAAAAGCGCCGTATCGCCGATGAAATGTCGGTATCGACCGGCGTTCTAGGCGCCTTGTGCGCCGCCGCGCTCTTGTCGCTCGGTCTTCTGATGTTGTACGGCTCAGACGTCTTACCAACGGCCGGACATTCTTTGCTCACCGCAAACTCCAAAGCGCCGCTGACACCGCGAGCGACGGTGGCGATGCGTTTTTACTTCGACAACGAAGCGCGCCGGCAGATGTAATTTGTATTTACGCGTGCGCCTTGCGTTGGGGGTCGATGATACTTTCGAGTTTACCGAGCACGCGCATCGCCGGCAGCACTTGCGCGAGACTGGAATTCGGCGCACGTTTTTCCGTGATCGCCGCAATGAATTCGCGATCCTCCAGCTCAATGCCGTCCATCGAAACGTCGACTTTCGACAGATCGATTTTTTGATCTTTGCCGTCGACCAGATCGTCGTAATAGGCCTTGTAGGTGCCGTTGTCGCAGATGTAGCGGAAGAACGAGCCGATCGGCCCATCATTGTTGAATGACAGCGACAGCGTGAGAATCGATCCCGACGGCACCTTAGCGACGATGCCCATGTCCATGGCGATGCCGAGTTGCGGATGGATCGGTCCTTGCACCGCATAGCAATCGGAAATCGTCTCGCCAGTTTGATACTGGAACAGATCGACGGTGTGCGCCGCGTGATGCCACAACAGATGATCGGTCCAGCTCCGCGCCTGACCGGCGGCATTCATGTTTTTGCGGCGGAAGAAATAGGTCTGCACATCCATCTGCTGAATTTTTAGTTCGCCCTTTGTGATGCGCTTGTGTACCCATTGGTGGCTGGGGTTGAAGCGCCGGACGTGGCCGGCCATGGCGACGACACCGGTTTCCTTGGCGATGCGCGCCAGCGCCTCGGCATCCTCGACGCTGTCGGTGATCGGGATTTCGATCAGCACGTGCTTGCCGGCGCGCATCACCTGCTCGCCCTGGCGGAAATGCATTTTGGTCGGGGTCGTGAGAATCACCGCGTCGGCGCGCGCGATGCCTTCGGAGAGCTCACCGGTGGCATGCGGAATGCCGTATTTTTTCGCGACCTCCGCGGTGGCGTCCTGATTGCCGCCGACCAGCGACGTGATCTCGACGCCGGCAATGCGCTTGAGCGCATCGAGATGCTTTTGGCCGAAGGCGCCCTGCCCCGCTACGCAGATTTTCATTGGTGACCCCTTCTCTGAGCCGTCATGCCCGGCGTCGTGCCGGGCATCCACGACTTAAGGCCCACGGACCAAGACGTGGATGGCCGGGACAAGCCCGGCCATGACGACGTTAACTGCTGATGCGATCAGTCTTCGCGCGCGCGGCGGCGCGTTTGTGTTTCGCGGCCGGCTTGTGCTTGCGCGCCTTAGAGCCCTTAGCGCGGTTGGCGAGAATAATATGGCCGACGGCGGTATTGGAGGCCGGCACGGTGTAGAAACGATAGACCTCGTCGACTTTCTCATCGAGAGCGCCGCGCATGATCAACCACATCACCATCTCGATGCCTTCGGCGCCGGCCTCGCGCATGTAGTCGACGTGCGGAATCTTCACGAGCTTTTGCGGATCCTTCGACAAGTTATCGAGGAACGCCTTGTCCCATTTGCTGTTAATCAAGCCGGCCCGCGGACCGGAAATCTGATGCGACAGGCCGCCGGTGCCGAAGATCACGACGTTGAGGTCTTCCGGGTAGGACGCCACTGCTTTACGAATGGCGCGGCCCAGCATGAAACAGCGATGGCCGGTGGGTGGCGGATACATCACGACGTTGACGGCGAGCGGAATGACCGGACAGGGCCAGTGCGAATTCTTGTCGACGTTGCCGAACAGGAGATTCATCGGCACCGTCATGCCGTGATCGACTTCCATCTTGTTGCAGATGGTGAGGTCGAATTCGTCGAGAATGACCGACTGCGCAATATGCGAGGCCAGCGCCGGATAACCCTGCACCACCGGCACCGGACGCGGTCCCCAACCTTCGTCCGCCGGCGGAAATTCGGCGGCGCAGCCGAGCGCAAAAGTCGGGATCATGTCGACCGAGAATGCCGAGGCGTGATCGTTGTAGACGATGATCGCGACATCGGGCTTGGTCTCGCGCATCCAAGCTTGCGATTTTTCGAAGCCCGAGAATACCCGCTTCCAGTACGGCTCCTCGGTTTTGCCGTTGTCGATCGCCGCCCCGATGGCGGGAACGTGTGAAGAGCCTATACCTGCAATGATTCTGGCCACGGCATCACTTCCGTTTCTTTGATTTGGATTTGGCTTTTGTTTTGGCTTTAGCTTTGGGCTTGGTTTTGGTTTTCGCTTTGACTTTAGCTTTCGGCTTGACGGCGGACTTTTTGGCTGACGCTCCGGCCGTCATGAATTTTGACGGCGTATTCTCACCCGACCGCGAACGATTGCCTTCGACCGAGCGGCCGCCGCCGAGCATCATCTTGGCGTAGTCTTCCTGCGTGTTGCTGGTCATGACCGCGGCAAGATGCTGAAACGAGTGGCCGTCGGTGGCGCCGAGCTTGGCGGTGAAATAGATGTTGCCGCCAAGTTCGAGCAGGCGATTGTAATCGCGCCGCAGGACGGCTTCGGTTTGGTCCTGAGTGAGCCTAAACTTCTTGAGGTACTCCGCTTCGTTGGCCTTGAAGGCTTTGCGGTTGTCGTCCTTCATCAACGACATGCAGAACATGTTGATGCCGTAGCCCTCGCGCGAGCGCTCGGCGTCGAACACGTATGTTCCGGGGATGTCGTCGTAAATTTGCGCTTTGCGAGCCATTTTAGGTTTCTCCCGGGCGCCGCACCGTGTGGCTGCCACATAATATAGCGCAGCAGAGCTTGGCAACGTAAGCCGCTCGCGGGCTGGAACGTCTCTAACGTAAGACGCAGTCGCCACACGCTTGGCGGCCGGTTCCGATGCGGCTAGCTCCAATAGAGCCGCATTGGGTTATCGACCAATAAAGCTTGCTGCAACGCAGCCGTCGGCGCGACCTTCGGGATGAAGTCGACCAGCGCGCCATCATCGGGCGCTACCTTCTTCATGTTGGGATGCGGCCAGTCGGTTCCCCAGATCACCCGCTCGGGGAAACGCTCGACCAGGGCGCGGCCGAACGGGACGACATCGTCATAAGGCGGCCCGGCGATGCTGACGCGTTCCGGGCAAGTCACCTTCACCCAGAAATTCTTGTGTTTTTCCAGGAGCCTGTGGAAACGCTGGTTGTCCGGATAATCGACGCCTTTGCTCACGTCCGGCACGCCCATGTGATCGACCACAACCGGCGTCGGCAGCGCGGTAAAAAAGCTCTCCAGTTCCGCGAGCTCCGCCATCTCGAAATAGACGACAATGTGCCAGCCCAGGCGCTCGACGCGCGCGGCGATTGTTGTGAGCACCTCGCGCGGCGTGAAATCGACCAGCCGCTTGAGAAAATTGAAACGGACGCCGCGCACGCCGGCCTTGTCCATCCGGCTCAATTCGTCGTCGGTCACTTCCTCGCCGACAAAGGCCACGCCCTTGGCGCGGCCATTCGCCGACAAAAGTGCGTCCACCATCGCCCGGTTATCTTTTGAGTGGCAGGACGCTTGCACAATCACATTCTTGTCGAGCCCAAGAAAATCGCGCAGCGCAAACAATTTCTCTTTCGGCGCATCGCACGGCGTGTATTTGCGTTCGGGCGCGAACGGGAATTTGCTCTCGGGGCCGAACACGTGACAGTGAGCGTCGACCGCGCCGGGCGGCGGTTTGAACTTCGGCTTCGAAGGATTCGGATCAAACGGGACGTAACCCGGCGACATCGGCACTTAAATTTCTCCACCAAAAATTTCAAAAGTTGAAAAGCAGTTCTGCAACAACCGCAAAACGCGGCTTTCCGGAACTTGAACCATCAAGTCGTTAGTCGAGACAACAATATCAAGGCGACGGTCAAACTTTCTCCAGCGCGAGCGATACGCCCTGCCCGACACCGACGCACATGGTGGCGAGCGCACGTTTGCCGCCGCGCTTTTCCAGGCCGTGCACGGCGGTGAGCGCGAGCCGCGCGCCGGACATGCCGAGCGGATGACCGAGCGCAATCGCGCCGCCATGCGGGTTCACGTGGTCGGCGTCCTCGGGCACACCGAGCTGGCGCAGCACGGCGATGCCCTGCGAGGCGAACGCTTCGTTGAGTTCGATCAAATCGAAATCGCCGATCTTGAACCCGAGCCGCTCCATCAGTTTGCGGGTCGAGGGCACCGGGCCGATGCCCATGATGCGCGGCGGCACGCCCGCCGACGCCATGCCGAGGACGCGCGCCCGCGGCGTTAAGCCATGCTCTTTCGCCGCGTCCTCGCTCGCCAAAATGATGGCGGCGGCGCCGTCGTTGACGCCGGAAGCATTGCCGGCGGTGATGGTGCCGGGATTGCGCACGAACGGCTTGAGCTTGGCCAAATTCTCCAGCGTCGTGTCGGGACGGATATGCTCGTCTTTGTCGACCTTGACCGGTCCGGCTTTACCGCCCGGGACTTCGACGGCAACGATCTCCTCGGCGAAGTAGCCATCGGCCGCCGCGTTGCCGGCGCGCTGTTGCGAGCGCAGCGCGAATGCATCCTGATCCTTGCGCGCCACCTGAAACTCCTCGGCGACGTTCTCGCCGGTTTCCGGCATTGAATCGATGCCGTATTGCGCTTTGAGGAGCGGATTGACGAAGCGCCAGCCGATGGTGGTGTCGTAGATTTCCGCGTTGCGTGAGAAAGCCTCGGCGGCCTTGCCCATCACGAACGGCGCGCGCGTCATGGATTCGACGCCGCCGGCAATCGCGAAATCCATATCGCCGGTGCGGATGGCGCGCGCCGCATCGCCAACCGCATTGAGGCCCGAGGCGCAAAGCCGATTGATGGTGAGGCCGGGAACGCTCTCGGGCAGTCCGGCAAGCAACAGCGCCATGCGCGCGACGTTGCGGTTGTCTTCGCCGGCCTGGTTCGCACAACCGAAGAACACTTCATCGAGGCGCGACCAGTCGGCCTGCGGATTGCGCTGGACCAGCGCGCGGATCGGCGCGGCGGCGAGGTCGTCGGTGCGGACTTTCGCCAGCGCGCCGCCATAGCGGCCGATTGCGGTGCGCGCCGCGTCGCAGATGAAAACATCCCGCATTGTTCTCTCCTCGCGCCGCCCACCCTATTGCTTTTGTAGGGGCGCGTGCCGGGAGCGTCAAACGCACCTAATGGTCCGATTTGGCTGCCGACTTGACGGCATTTCCCGGTAGTGTCACGCGGATGGGAACGCCATAATCCGCACCCCACCGCCCAACGTCAGTGTCGCCGGCCAGTTAACAACACCCACAGCAAAAGCGAGTTGATCATGGACATTCGCGGACACGCAGCGCTCGTCACCGGCGGAGGCTCCGGCCTCGGCGCCGCCACCGCGCGCATGCTCGCCACCGCCGGCGCCAAAGTCGCCATCCTCGATGTCAACGACAAAGCGGCGGCCGAAGTGGCGATCGACATCAACGGTATCGCCGTCCATTGCGACGTCGCCGATAGCGCCAGTACCGAAGCCGCCATCGCCAAGGCTGCCGCGGATCACGGGCCCGCCCGCATCCTGGTGAACTGCGCCGGCATCGGCACCGCCAAGCGCATTGTCGGCAAAGAAGGACCGCAGCCGCTCGCCGATTATGAGCGGATCATTCGCGTCAATCTCATCGGCACGTTCAATGCGATGCGGCTTGCCGCCGCCGCTATGCAGGGACTCCCCGCACTCGCGGACGGCGAACGCGGCGCCATCATCTGCACCGCGTCGGTCGCGGCGTATGAAGGCCAGATCGGCCAGGCGGCCTATGCCTCTTCGAAAGGCGGCGTCGTTGCCCTTGTGCTCCCGGCGGCGCGCGAATTCGCCCAATTCGGGGTGCGCGTCAACGCCATTGCGCCCGGCATTTTCCTCACGCCGATGTTGCTGGGTCTGACGCCGCAAGCCCAGGAAAGCTTGGCTTCGTCATTGCCGTTTCCAAAAAAGCTCGGCGATCCCGCGCAATTCGCGTCGCTGGCGCGGGAGATGATCGAAAATTCTTATCTCAACGGCACGGTGGTCCGGCTCGACGCGGCGTTGCGCATGACGCCGCGCTAGCCGACGACGGGAACGCCTTAATCTCATGCTGATCAACACACGCCGAAGCCGGGTCGAATGGTGCGACTGCGATCCCGCCGGCATCATCTTTTATCCGCGTTACTTCGAGTTCTTCGACACCTCGACCACCGCGCTTTTCGAGCGCGCGCTCGGCATGAACAAAATCGCTTATCTCAAGCACTACAATTTCGCCGGTTATCCCATGGTGTCGGCGCAAGCGCGCTTTCATCTGCCCACCCGGTTCGGCGACGACATCGCGATCGAAACCAAGGTGGCCGAACATGGCCGCTCGAGTTTCAAGATCGAGCATCGGTTGATGAAAGGCGACGCGCTGGCGGTGGAATCGTTCGAGACGCGGGTGTGGGCGATCCGCGAGCCTGGCACCGAGCGCCTCAAGTCGCATCCGATCCCACCCGAAGTACTCGCGCGCCTGCAGGCCTGACCGGCGCGTCATTCGCACGACAGCGCGCCCGCGCGATGCTAGAAGGCGGGCGGGGGTGACGACCAGGAGAACAGTTGCTCATGCGCATCGACGCCTACACGCATTTCTTCCCGAAGAAATTTTTCGACAAGCTCAACGAGGTCGCGGGCGACTACAAGGACATGGGCAAGCGCGTGCGCTCGTTGCCGGCGCTCTATGACGTCGAAGTGCGCAAGAAGATAGTCGACGGCCACAAGGACTATCAGCAAATCCTCTCGTATCCGCAGCCGACCATCGAAAAATTCGCCAAGACGCCGGCCGACATCGACGAGTTCTGCCGCATCATCAACGATGGCTTCGCCGAACTTATCGCCAAAGAGAGGGATCATTTTCCCGGCTGGGTCGCGCAAATCTCGCTCGCCGCGCCCGACGCCGGCGTCGCCGAAGCCGAGCGCGCGATCAAACAGCTCGGCGCGCTCGGCGTGCAGATTCACACCAATGTCGCCGGCAAGCCGATCGACCGTCCGGAATTTCGGCCGTTCTGGAAGAAGATGAACGAACTCGGCGCGCCGATCTGGCTGCACCCGACACGCGGCGCCGAAACTCCCGATTACATTTCCGAAGACCGATCGCTCTACGAAATCTGGTGGACCTTCGGCTGGTCGTACGAAACGGCGACCGCCATGGCGCGGCTAGTATTCGCCAAGATCATGGATGACTTTCCCAATCTGAAAATCATCACCCACCATTTCGGCGGCATCGTGCCAATGCTCGAGGGCCGGCTCGGGCCCGGCAACGACGTGCTCGGCTCGCGCACGTCCGACACCGACTACGTCGCCTTGCGCAAGAACCTAAAGAAGCGCGTGCTCGACTATTTCAAGGAAGATTTTTGGGCCGACACCGCGGTATTCACCGCCGGTCCCGCGACCAAAGCCGGAATGGAATTCTTTCCGCGCGACAAAATCGTATTCGCTTCCGATTGTCCGTTCGATCCCGAGGGCGGCACCATGTATCCGCGAGAAACCATGCGGATCCTCGACGAGCTAAATCTGTCGAAAACCGATCAAGACAAGATTTACTTCAAGAACCTCGAAGCGGTGACGGGACGGAAACTGACCAAATCCTAAGCAGAAAAAATCTGCCGCCGAATACTTTCGAAGTGGAAACGTTTTGCTTGAGGCCGCAGGCCTTGAGTGGGCAGCATTCCTTGCTTCGCCCCACCCGGCTTCGTATGGTTCGGCATGTCAATTTCGGAATCGCATTCGCCGGCGGAAAGCGGCGTTAATCACGAGCTTTTTCGCCGGGTCATGGCGTCGTTCGTCACCGGCGTCACCGTCGTGACGACGCAAGTACGCGGCGAGATTCGCGGCATGACGGCGAACGCCTTCATGTCCGGATCGCTCGAACCGCCGCTGTGTGTGATCTCGGTCGCCTTGAAAGCGCGTATGCACGCGTTCCTTCTGGAAGCCGACCATTTCGGCATCAGCATTTTGGCGCGCGGCCAGGAAAAATTGATCGGTCACTTCGCCGGGCGGCCGATCGAAGGGCTCGACGTGAAATACGAATATGCTGGCGACACGCCGCTTCTGGGCGACTCCAACGCAACGCTTGCGGCGAAAGTGATCGCCCGACACCCGTGCGGGGATCACTCATTGTTCGTCGGGCATATTTTTGCTCTACGGCACGCCCACGGCGTGGCTCCGGTCGTGCTGCATGTCGGACGGCTCGCTTCTTTGGTCCATTCCCACGAGCAGACAGTATGGCCGACGCTTGATTTCTGGTGAGGCGGCTGCACCGAAACCCATCGCGCGAAAACCATAGCCGATAGAATAGACCGAGTAATTCGCTCGCATTCTATTTTCGCGTGTACTTGCCGAACCTTGTTTCCGAGATTTTTTCGCGCCGCTCAACATGAAGTGCGCGCGAACGCAAAGCTTTTTTAACCATTCGTTAGACATGTGTTGCTCCGAAGGTCCTGCCGACCGCTGACCCGGTCGTCGCGCGGCAGACCGGATGGAGAGCCAGATGCTGGAATTGAGGCGGGGCGCATTAGCAGCGGCTGGGGCGCTGCTCATCTTGACGGTTGGCGTCAGCACGAGTTTCGCGGTCGAATCCTCAAGCTTCACCAACACGCTTGGCGGCGCGAGCGTCGGCGTGCCCGCGGGGGCCGCGCCGCCTCAGGGTGTCTATACCGGCATTGAAGTTGTTTGGCCGCTGCCGGCTACAGCCTACGGCAATGCCGGCGCCAGCAGTGTCAATCCGACGGGCAGCTCGGAAAAAATTGGCGCCGCCATCGGTATCATTCCCGTGGTCTGGTCGACCGGGTGGAATATCTTCGGCGCAAACTACACCGTCAGCGTCATCCAGCCGTTCTACACGGCTTTCACATGCGCAACTTGTAGCGGGCCCGGACCTTATCCCGGCCTTGTCCTGCCGACGGTTGCCAACACAGTTTGGCAGCCCATCAATTTGTCGTGGAAGCTCGGCGGCGGCTGGTTCTTTGATGCGGCTTTCTCTTTTGTCGCGCCGGATGGCTCGAACTGGGCCACCACCTCCAACCCGGATTATTGGAGCTTCGCGCCTGGTTGGGCGATCTCATATCTCGACAAAAACTGGGTCGTGTCCGCGAACATGGCTTATTTCATCAACACCAAGTCGCAAGGAACTTGTTGTGCCCTGAGCGGCACGACCGCGGGAAACGGATATCTCAGCGGGCAGGAATTCTATTTGGACTGGACCGTGCTTTATCGAATCGGCAAATGGGAAATCGGCCCGGTCGGATATGTGATCGACCAAACAACAACCGATATCCCCGGCGGCGGCATTCCTTGCTCGGCAATTGTCGGCACTGTCGTTCACTGCGGCCAACAACAGGCCATCGCCGCCGGCGCTCTTGTCGGCTACGATTTCGGTCCAATGACCGTCCAAACTTGGGTTACGGATCAGTTTTACAGCAAGGACACTCCTGGCGGCGGCATCTCGGTCTGGACCCGATTCGGTTTCCGCATTTGGGGGCCCGAGGCGGCGAGCCCGATCGTCACCAAGAACTGATGCGCCGGCGCAAAAACCTCGCGCCATCCGACCGACTTAGCGGGACCTCGACGACTCGGCCAACGCCGCAATTCGTCGCCGAATTGCGGCGTTCGCCTTTCTGACTGGGCGCCCGATTCGCTCGCCGGAAACCCCCTTGAGTCGCGCGCGCCAACTCATCGGCGCCGCCTCGAAAGGGGTCGCCGCGAGTTTGCCTTAAGAGGTTGAATTTGCTTTACTAGCTGGCCCGAGCAAACAGGCCAGAGGCGTAGAGTTTTCGTGTCATTTTTGCAACTATCGCAGCAGAAATGGCGTTTCCCCCTGCCGAAGCCGCGCCTAACCATTGCATTCTTTATCCGATTGCACGACGCTGCGTCCGCGTCGGCATTGTGCCGACAAGTTCATCTGCGCGGACGCTAAGCAGGTCTCTACGCAGGCAGGTCTTATACGGAGGGGCATATGACCCGACTAAGAAATCTCGTGCTGGGGGGCATTGCGGCACTCGCCATCGGCGGTGCGGCAACTTCTGCTCTGGCCGAGGAAACTGGAACGTTCCAAAACCGCTTGAACGGCGCCACGATCGGTCTGCCGTTGGGCGCACTGCCACCG
>Ga0209380_10000293_pt1 | contig 34677 bp, 28 predicted proteins | sample HubBroMetageWFT6_FD_188347 | JGI IMG/M metagenome (GOLD analysis project Ga0209380, IMG submission 188347) | Warmed and freeze-thawed soil microbial communities from the Hubbard Brook experimental Forest, New Hampshire - Hubbard Brook CCASE Soil... | ecosystem: Environmental > Terrestrial >... | reverse complement strand
TGAAAGAGCGAGAGAAAGATTGGTCGGGGAGAGAGGATTTGAACCTCCGACCCCCTGGTCCCGAACCAGGTGCTCTACCAGGCTGAGCCACTCCCCGACGTGTGCAGAGGCGCTGGAGAACTGCTGAACGCCTTTGGCAGGAACTGCTTAACCTACTCGCAGATTATAGCACTCTGGGCGAAGCTTGCTTTGCTTCGACGCAGCGCCACTGGAGCCAGCGTGGGGCTCACGCGCTTGAGGCCGCAAAGGAAACCAGCTCTTTCCTTGGCGAGGTTGTCTGAAACTGAAGGTACGACTACGATAGATTTTCGCTCCACGACAACCCCGAATGAAAACGGTATTCACCGCAAGCCGACTTTATACTCCGGAGCAGGAGATTGTGAATCCGTTGCTCGTCGTGGAAGACGGGCTGATCTCGGAAGTGTCCACGCGGTCGGAGAAAGAAATCTCGCGTAACATCTCGCTCGTTGATTTCGGCGATGCGGTGTTGGCCCCGGGTTTTGTCGATATCCATATTCATGGTGGGGCGGGACTGGATGCGATGCGGGCACTGCCATCCGAACTGCCGCGTCTGGGCAAGTTTCTGACGACCCACGGAGTGACCGGATACTTTCCTACCACCGTCGCGGCACCGCTCGATGCAACCTGTGCTGCTCTGGGACGGTTGGCCGACGCGATCGAGACGGCCGCCACAACGACGAATGGTCATCCCGTACAGGCTCGGCCGCTGGGCCTTCATCTCGAAGGACCATTTCTGAGCCACAAGCGGCGAGGAGTGCATCCTCCGGAAAATCTGGTCGCGCCTACCGTTGACATCTTCGAGCGCCTTTGGCAGGCGGCGCGTGGGCATGTGCGCATGCTGACGATTGCCCCGGAAATTCCCGGCGCGATGGGCGTGATTGCGGAGGCTGCGCGGCGCAATGTTTGCGTAAGCATTGGACACTCCGACGCTGAGATGCCTGTCGCTCAGGATGCCGTAACAGCCGGAGCGCGCCACGCGACGCACACCTTCAACGCCATGCGGCCGCTGGACCATCGCGACCCCGGAATCATCGGTGAAGTGCTCAGCGATGACCGCCTCAGCGCCGACATCATCGTCGATGGAATCCATGTGGCACCTCCCGTCGTGAAAGTTTTCCTGCAGGCCAAAGGCTACGAACGCGCTGTGCTCATTACCGATGCGATTTCAGCGACCGGCATGCCGGACGGACGTTACCAGTTGGGACCGATCGAGGTCGACGTGAAAGACGGAAAGTGCACCTCCAATGGCAGCCTTGCGGGAAGTGTGCTCACGATGGATCGTGCGGTGCGCAACGTGACGAAGTTTTCTCACTGGAGTCTGCGAGATGCCGTTCGTGCGGCAACTCTGAATCCTGCGCGAGCCGCAGGGTTGTCGGCCCGACACGGAGCTTTAACGCCCGGTGCTTTTGCGGATTTCACAGTGCTGAGCGCGACTGGCGAAGTGCTCAAGACCATTGTTGGCGGGCGTGGATTCTAGCGAAGGGGTTGGCTTGGTGAGAAAAGACGCAGCCAGCTACATCTCTACGAAGTACCCTGTAAGTTAGTTTGGTTTGCGGCGTCTGGCCTCCGCCAGATGATGGAGCAACATGAGTTCGTCGGCGCGGGAAAGCTGATCCAGAAAAGAGGTGCCGGTCTTCGGCGCCTCGTCGGTGGCAGTTTTCGTCGGCCCTGCCTGTCGCAGCTTGTCTCCCAGTTCCGGTTCGTTACTCATGACTTGCGAATAGAACCAGAGGAAGTGGCGCATCTGATCAAGAGCTGAGCGCAGGGTTTCAATCGGCTCCGTTTCCGAAAGGGAGTTGAGCGACTCCATCAGTTCCGGGTCACTCGGCGCTTGCATGGCGGCGCAGTTGAGGTCCTGCTGGATGGTGCGCAGATCTTCGGTGACGCGCGCGATTCGGAGATGGAGGTCGTTCATGTCTTCGATGGACATTCTGTTTGCCACTCAAACATCTCATCGGCAGCGTGCAGCGAATAGATTCCCATGGGCATGCGCCTTTCGTAATTCTGCGCGTTACTTTGGTCCGACCAAAGGTCACAACGTCAAAACTCTGGATTGGCGCAGCTTTTCACGCCTTCGCGAAGTGGTCCAGCCACAATTCAACCTGCAATATTTTTCTCTGCACGTTAGTGCTCTCGGTTTTTTGTCGAACGTCACCATGCGACCGAACGAACTTCTCGGCGCCCGCGACAAACGGTTCTGCCTATTCCATGGACAAAGTCTCCACGGTTTGTGATACAAACTCGCGGTGATCGAAACCAGCCAGAAGAACACGTCCAGCGTGGGATTGGTTCGCGCCATCGGTCGCTGGAGCCTTACGGCGCTCATCGTGAACTCCATTCTCGGTAGTGGCGTGTTCGGACTACCGTCCACTGTGGTTAGTCTCATTGGAGATCTCAGCCCGATTGCCGTTCTTCTGGCGGGGGCTGGGATGGGCACGATCTTCGGCTGCTTTGCCGAAGTTGCTTCGCGATTTCAGCAAGCTGGCGGTCCTTACTTGTACGCACGTGCGGCCTTTGGGCGCGCGATGGGAATTCAGGTGGCTTGGATGCTCTGCCTGGGACAGATTGCAGCCCCGGCCGCCAATGCAAACCTGTTTGTGATTTATCTCGGCGAGTTCTGGCCGCATGCCACCGATCCTTTGCCACGCGCGTTGATTCTTACCGTCCTGGTCGGCGTGCTCGCCTCCATCAACGTGCGTGGCGTGCGCGCGGGTACCCAAGTCAGTAACTTCTTCACGGCGGCAAAACTCGTGCCCCTGTTTGCGGTGATCGCATTGGGATTATTCGCACTGCATGCGCATCCCGGCGGAATCTCGACCCACGCGCCAGCTGTCGTTAGCACCAACCAATGGTTGCGAGCCGTGTTGTTGCTGGTGTTTGCCTACGGAGGATTCGAGACCGCGCTCGCGCCGATGGGGGAAGCTAAGGATCCGCGCCGCGACGCTCCATTCGCGCTGTTCGCCGCTCTTCTGACCTGCACTGTCCTCTATGCGCTCATTCAATGGGTTGTGGTTGGCCTCCTTCCGGACGCGGCGCACAGTACGCGTCCGCTGGCCGACGTGGCTCGGATCGCGGTTGGTGCTTTCGGAGCCGCGTTGGTCGCGGTGGGCGCGCTTGTTTCTTTCTATGGCTATCTGAGCGCCAAGATTCTGGGCATGCCACGCGTTACTTACGCCTTGGCCGAACAAGGAGATTTCCCCAAAGTTTTCGCATCGATCCATCCGCGATTTCACACGCCCTACGTTTCGATTCTTGTGTTTGCGGCGCTGGTTTGGGCTTTTGCGCTAAGCGGCGAATTCAAGTGGAATGTCACGCTCTCCGCCGTCGCACGCCTGCTTTACTATGCCGTGTGCTGTGCCGCGCTGCCAGTGCTGCGGCGAAAGCAGCCGGGGAAAGCCGGGTTTCGTTTGCCTGCCGGGAATATCCTCGCTGTTGCCGCAGTTCTGATGTGCGCCGCACTTGTAACACGAGTGGACTTCGGTCAGTCGCTGATCGTCGCTGCGACCATCGCCTTAGGCCTGCTAAACTGGTTCGCCGTTCGCAACCGCGAGCCGGTCCACGCTTCTTAGTTTAGTTCGTGTACACCCGAACGTAATCGATCAACAGCTCAGACGGGAACGGAGTGGTTCCGTCGGGAGAACCCGGCCAACTCCCGCCGACCGCCAAATTCAAGAGGATGAAATTGCTTTGCCCGGCATCGAATGGCCAAACCGCACCACTGAGGCTACTTAAACTCGAGGTTGTGTACGTGGCATAGGGATGAGTGGGATCGTCAATGTAATAGGCCACGCTGCCCCGGGACCAGATCATGCCGTAGGTATGCCACGCGGCTGCGGTCGTCCCATTGGGGAAGTCGTAGAGAGTGCCGAGTCCCGTGCCGCCAGTGAAACCGGTTCCGTGTACGGACCCCGCATTCCAATCGGGCGAGCCTGGTCCATTGACGCGCTCCAGCACGTCCTGTTCGCCACAGGCCGGCCAATTAACGGTTGCGATGTTATTTCCCATCAACCATGCTGCGGGCCAAAACCCCTGTGCCTCCGGCACCCGGGCACGCACCTCAAGGCGGCCGTACTGAAAGCTGAACAAGCCTTGAGTTTTCAACCGTGCCGAGGTGTAAACCCCGGCTGACGGCTGCTGCGCCTCGATATGCAGATAGCCGTCGGTTCCCACAAACGCGCTGGGGTTCGTCGTGCTGCAGGGACTCGCGGAAGAGCCCCACGCGCAGTAGTTTTCGAGTTCGTTGTTTCCAAAGCCGCTGTTGCCGGTGTCGTAGGTCCAGAACGCGGGATTCGGTTGCGCCGCAGCGCCGCCGGAGTTAGTGAATTCATCGCTCCACGCCAGCGTGCCCGACGGAATGTTCGGTGAGAACGCCTGGCTCCTGACCGCACTGACGGTAAGCGCACTGGAGTTGCCGGCAATGGCTATCGCATTGACGGTGAGGCTCGACGCCACTAGAAACGGCGCCTGGTACTGCTGCGAGGACGGAGTAGGAGTGCTGCCGTCGACGGTGTAAAAAATAACCGCGCCCGGAGTCGTGGAGGCGATACTTGCTATCACCGCGCCATTCTGCGCGGCTGCCGTCGAGATGGTCGGCGTCGCCGGCGGATTCCCCACGCCCCGTCCGGCACCACCGTTCATTCCGCTCCCGCCTCCACACGCACACATCAGCAAAGCGCTCGATAACAGGATCGCTTTCAGAGTCGCCTCATCGCTTCGCATACTCTCGCCTTCGCGAGCAGCTCAAAACAACCTTCCTGCAGACTCTCTATTTGACTGCCAGTCAGCAGAGGAGTCAAACACGAAACGAGATAAGGCAATTACGATCGGACGTCCTGGTCCATTCAGGTACACGAAACTGTGGCGGCGCGCTAAACCAAGGCGGCCGGCCCCCTTTTACGGATCCTGCCGCTCCATCTCCAGCAGAGCCTTCTTGCGCTCGATGCCCCATCGATAGCCTCCCATGCTGCCATCCTCGCGCACCACGCGGTGGCATGGAATCGCCACTGCGACCGGGTTTGTGGCGCAGGATCGGGCAACGGCGCGACAGGCGCTAGGCTGGCCAATTGCCTGGGCAACCTGGCTATAGGATCGCGTCGCCCCGAAGGGAATGGATTGCAGGTACGTCCACACCCTGCGCTGAAATGCGGTGGCCCGAATGTCGAGCGGGAGCGAAGAATCCAGAGCCTTGCCGCGCATATGTTTGAGCAGTGAGTCCACCCACGACTGCAATCCGGCTTGATCCGACTTGCGGGTGGCAAATGGAAATTCGCGCTTCAGACCCTCGATCAGCTCGCCGTCGGAGCGGGCAAACTGGATGGCGCAAATGCCGCGTTCGGTGGCGGCGATGAGCATTCGCCCCAGTGGCGAATCGGCGCAGGTATAACGAATGGCGGCGGCAATGGCGCCGCGGCGATACTTGTCGGGCGTCATGCCCAGCTGTGAGGCCGTGCGTTCGTAGAGCCGGCTGCTTGAACCGTACCCGGCGTCGTACATCGCACGCGTCACCGAATCGCCTGCCTGCAAATTCCTCTTCAGCATCCGCATGCGACAAGAGTCGGCGTACTCTCGTGGCGTGATCCCCAGCACGGCCTTGAACCGACGCTGCAGATGAAACGGGCTCTGACGGAATTCTTTGCCAAGACGCTCCAGAGTCAACGGTTCGTCCAAATGCTGCTCGATAAAGCGGCAAATCGCCTTCGCTCCGCTGGACTCGGCGTTTCCGCTGAACGATTCAGGTTTGCAGCGCAGGCAGGCCCGATATCCTCCTCGCTCGGCCTGTTCTGGCCCGGAAAAGAATTGGACATTTCCCCTGCGTGGCCGGCGCGCCGGGCAGGAGGGCCGGCAATACACTCCCGTGCTCGAGACGGCGAAAACGAATTCCCCATCCCGCGCGGCATCGCGGGCCATCACGGCATTCCAGCGCCCTTCGTCGACTGCGGCAGACTGAGTTGAGGCGGACTTTGACGCCGACTGGGTTGGCGGTTTAGGTTGACCTTCGGGCATTGGCTCCAGGCTTTCCGCTGTGAGTATGGCATTGGTCGTCATAGTAAGAAAAGCCTACGGCGAAGCTGTCCGGTGGACTATCCGAATCTTGCGGGCAAAGCGAAAATGGCGGATTTGCGCCCGACCCTGGGAACCGTTAGAGTTCCGGCAGCATTCTTTCACTCTCACACTCGAGGACGAACTGTCATGAAGAAGAATCATCTGGCGATTCTGGGCGCTCTCGCCCTCACGCTGGCGTCGGCGGTGGCGCAACAGACATCGAAACACATACTCAGCAGCGACGAGCTGAAAAAAGCCACCCCGGTCGAATATTTCTTCCGCGGCCAGAAAGCACCCGTTGAGGTGCGCAACGCCATTGGCTTTCAGTTGGCGGACGGCAAGATGATGCTGGCTGCTCTCGTCGACGCCTCGGGTTATTCGACGGCGATCCAACAGAAGTATCAGGGCATGTTCATCACCGAAGCGAAGCTCAACATAGGCGGATCAGAGTTGAAGCCGGGGCAATACGGTTTCGGATTCTCCGCGGACGGCAAATTTATCGTGATGGACGTGGCCAACAACGACGTACTCAACGTCTCCTGGCAAACAGCCCAGGCGCTGCCGCATGCAGTCCCACTGAAACTGGTTGAGGATGGTGACGGCTACAAGCTCTATGGCGGAAAAAAGTGGGTAGCCATTAAGCTCGAGTAGGCTACGATAATCGAAAAAACGGGTCTGGGTCTCGCGGGAATCCGGTATTTGAAGACCCTCCGAAACGGCAGCCTGAGGCCCTCGACTAAGACGTGAACTCTTAGTGCGACATTGGTTGGAACGGTCCCAACACCGTCGTCATCCCCGCCCGTTTGCGCAGTTCCGTCAGCAGGGCGCTGGCGGCATTTTGATAAGTTTTGCTGGGGTCCGATGGATCGGCCCAGACCGCGTCGTAGATGATCTGCGCGGCTTCTTTCAGTTCAAGGTGCAGAGTCGCTTCCAGAACGTCTACGCGCTCTTGCAGCTGCTCATAGCAAGGCTGGCAGATTTCAGCGCGGGCTGTTTCCCCGGAATGGTGTTCTCCGAACTTGCAGACCGTCTCGGGAGCGTCCACCACCTCGGCGTGTGCCTCCAGAAGCTGCGACTTGAATTGTCTCAGGAATTGTTCGCGTTCCTGTTCGACGATCGAAGTATCGGGAACGGAGTCAAGCGCAACTGGAGCCGCATTGATCGGAATCTTGGGCACCACCGGAGAAACACGCTCATTGTTTTTGCAGGTCGGGCAGACATCCAGATCGGCAGGAAAATACAGGTGGCATTTCGAGCACGGTAGGCCGTATCCCGCTGATTTCCGAGGAGAATCGACAAGCCCAACGGATGAGGCCTCCGCACGGTGGGCGCTCGTTTCCCGCGCCATAGCCGCCTGCACGGCGGAAGTGGCTGTTGCCTGCTGAGACTGCGTATTCGTCGCCATTCGGTCTTCCCCTTGTCGATCTGTTCCGCGGCGCGATGGGTTCGGCCTCGTCTCTAGTTTAGGTACTACCGCCACGTTCTCCTACGCACTGTGGTACAGAACGGGTACTGGCCAACCGGTCAAGCGGCGCGCTGAACGTGAAACGCAGGTCGGCGGTCTTAGCGTAGATTTGTCTCCTTCATCACCTTGATCAGTTCTTCGCGGCGAGCGCGGTACAACGGGCGTTCAGGATCAAGGCGCGAAGCCAATTCCAACTCCGACAAAGCTTCCTCGTTGCGGTACAGGCTCATCAAGCATGCGGCGAGCGCGTAGTGGTTGTCCGCGGAAGCATTCAAGCGAAGCGCCTCGCGAAATTCTTTCTCGGCTGCGTTCAGTTGTTGCTGCTGAAACAGCACTGTCCCGAGCAAATGATGAGCCATGTCAGAGTCGGGGTTGAGAGAGACAGCAAGGCGTAACTCCCGCAATGCCTCCTCGGGTTTGTTGTTGAGCAGCAGGACCTGCCCAAGAATGCGGTGCTCATTGGGACCGGTCGGGTTCTGCAGCAGCGCCAGTCGCAACTCATCGACCGCGGCGCCGTAATTCTTCTTTGCCACGTACGCGCTGGCCAGACAAGCGTGGCCTTGCTGCCACTCCGGATGCTGCCTGTACAGCGCTCGCAATTCCTGGATCGCCAGGTCGTAGTTTCCCTGATCGCAATAGGTGTTTCCCAGATTGTTTTGGATCGTCGCTTCGCCCGGAGCGATTCGTCTGGCCTCGCGATATTGGGCCACGGCTTGAGCCAGGTCTCCGTTTTCGTGCAGGACCAGTCCCAGGTTGGAATGAGCTTCCCAAAACGCTGGCCGAAGCCGGATGGCATGCTCATAGGCCGCGATGGCAGGGGTCGGCTTCCCGTCAGCGTGCAATGCAATTCCCAGGTCGTAGTAGGTGTCGGGGTTGGCTGGATCGCGCGCCAGCGCCTCGGCGTAGGCGTGGAACGCAGCTTCGTACTGACCATTTGAGTAGAGTCCCAGACCGAGATATTGGTAAGCCTCCGCGTTTTGAGGATCGATGCTGAGCGCCGTGCGCGCCTCGGCGATCGCGTTCGGGCCGTCGTCCAGGCGATAGAAAAGGTAGGCTAAGGCGCTATGGTTCTCTGCCAGGTCCGGCCGGAGCCGCGTAGCCTGCGAGAGTTCGTCAAAAGCCTCGTCCCATTGCTCTTGCTGGCGGTAGAGGGTCCCGAGAGCGAAATGCAGAGCGGAGTTCTGCGCGTCCGCGCCCAAGGCCTCCCGGAGGCCGGCTTCGGCTTCCTTGAAGTGCTGTTGGCGGGTTTCGGCAACCGCGGCCAGTAGTCCTGCGGGAATAGGAGCCGCGATCCTGGCGGACTGGACATTTCCCGAGCGGACGACTGTCATCAAATCTTTGCCCGCTCCCACAGCCGCGAGTTGGCGGAGTTCCTTATGGGTAGGCAAAGTGGCAAGGCCGCACTCCTTCACCAGGTGGGCCAGCCGGCTGCTGGAAACTCCACCGGTCAGCCAGGCAACGAGCTGCGTGATGTCTACTGGTTGACGCTCCGTAACTTGGATATTGCTGGATTGAGGGTGGGCGAACCGGACAGCAGCGGTCAGGCTGAGCAGCAGAAGTAACAGGACAGACTTAACTCTCACCGGACTCCCCAACGCTATGAATTGGCTTACTGGTGGTTGGCTTGGAAGGGAATGGTGCCCACAATGCCCCTCCAGAAACCCCTACGAAAACATAGCCCGCCGAGCAACCCATGGGTAAGATCACCGAGGTAACCGGCCATGCCCGCAGGGTTGCGCCTTGGTGCGATCGAAATCGCAACTCCCCGTAGTCCGGTTCACCGAGGGAGCGACAGGCAGGGGATAAAAGGAAGGGGAGAGGTCTTGACTAGCCATAGGCCATCGGCCGAGTCGCTTGACCTTCCCCAAGGCGTCCGAGTAGCGTATGATTGGGAATTATAGTTTTGCCCCTTTGGAGGCTCCCATGCTTGAAGGTCTATTTCAACCGATGCACCTGGTAGTGATTTTCTTTATTGCTTTGCTGGTGTTCGGGCCCAAGAAATTGCCAGAACTTGGCAAGGGTCTGGGCGAGGGGATTCGGGCCCTGAAAGAGGGCATGAAGGATAATCCCCCGGCGCAAGCCTCGACGGATGCGACGAAGAAAACTGAAAACAAGTCCTGATCTAAGCCCGTTCGCCGTAACCATCTCCATTTCTTAGGCGCCATCCTGTCTCGATTTGTGTGCTAGGCAACCCAAGTTGATCTTTCATTCTCCAATGTCTGCCAGTTGGGAGGTAGGAAGCTTTGCGTAAATTCGGGTTGCTCACTGTGCTCGCATTTTTTGGACTGTCGTCGACTCTATTGGCCGATCAAGTCGCTTTGAAGAATGGCGATCGCCTTTCTGGCACGGTCGTCAAGTCCGACGGCAAGACGCTGCTGCTGCACACCGACGCGGCGGGAGATGTCACCATCAAGTTTGACGCTATTCAGGAGATCAAGAGCGAAGAGGCGTTGCACGTCACCTTGAAGAATGGGAAAACGGTGGTCGGCCCGGTCACCACCGCCGATGGCAAGATTGAAGTCGCCACCAAGACCGGGGGCACAGTGGAAGCGTCCAAAGAGGAAGTGACGCTGATCCGTAGTGAAGCCGAACAAACCGCATACGACAAGTCGCTGCATCCCGGATTGATGCACGGCTGGAACGGCGGCATCGACGTAGGCTTTTCGGTCGCCCGCGGAAACAGCGAGACCGAAAATCTGGCGCTGGCTTTCAACGCGATCCATCCCACCCTCAACGACAAGATCACGCTCTACGCGAGTACCATCAACACCAAAAACGATCTTGCTACCCCCAGTGACGTCGCCAGCCTGCAGCAGGGCGGAATCCGCTATGACCGCAATGTTGCCCCGCGAGTTTTCGTCTTTGCGGGCGCCGATTTCATGGCGAACGCCTTGCAAGAACTCGATTTGCGGCAAGTTTACACCGGCGGTTTCGGCTTCCATGCCATCCAGAGCAAGACCACCATCTTGAACTTCCTCGGTGGCGTCAATTACACGCACGAAACCTATTCCAACGGGCCGTTGGTACCCGACAGCGCACCCCCGGTTTTTGCCTCCTACGGCAAAACCAACAAATTTGTGGCGCTCACTCTGGGCGAGGAAGTGACACGTAAAATCGGCAAGGGTACGGAGATAACGCAGAATATGGATTTCTATCCCGATCTCCAGGACACGGGCCAGTATCGCTGGACCTTCAATCTCGGCACCGTGACCAAGATCAGCAAATGGTTGGGCTGGCAAAACCAGTTCGGGGACATCTACGTGACCAATCCGCCGACCAGTTCAAAGAAGAACGACGTGATCTTTACCACCGGCCTCAATATTGCGTTCACGCCCGCAGCGAAGTAGCACCGATTAAGATGAGCCCTCATCGCCGGGTCTGCGTTTTCATTCAACGGTCGCGCATTTCTATTTCTTCGGCAGGGCTAATACCCGCCCTGAGATGGCCTGATTCTTCAACATGCCACCGACGACCAGCGGCCCGATCGGTGTCGAAACGATGCCTCGGCTGTCGCTGCGCACATCAAATGTGTCCGGGATAATCGTGCCCCACCGATTGCCATGCAGTTCGAACGCAAAGGTCACCGGGGAGATCTCGGTGGGCTTCCCGTCGTAATCCAGACCCTTGAGATTGTGTGGATTGGTCGTCCCACCCGAGAAGAGCATCCTGTGTTCCTTGTCGCTCCCGCCGACGATCCCAAACCGCCCTGGCCCGGGATGCGGAGGCAACTTGCTCCATTCGATCTTGTTCGGATCTTTGCGGTCGATCTTCCCCATCCAGCACTCGTCGGACGCGACGTATGGGTTTCCAGTCTCCGGGTTTTTCCTGGCGCCATCGACGAAGACGATGGCATCGTCAACCAGGCCGCCGGCATGGCCAAAAACCGGTGTTCCGGGAAACGGCGTGGCTTGGCTCCATGTATTTTTTTCCGCGTCATACACCTGCACGTTGTTCACCGGACCGCTCTTTGATCTACCGCCGACAAGGTAAATGTAACGGTCGTGATTCAAGCCGATCACCGCGCTGTCCACAGGTACTGGAATGTCCGCGGCGCGATACCAGCGATGTTCTTCCGCCACGAAGGAATTCACGTCAGCGACCGTAATCTCATTTCCCTGCCCGTCCACTACGTATCCGCCGAAAACAAAGACTTGCCCTCTGGCGCCCACGGCAGAAGAACCCACGCGGCCGGCAACTCCCGGCACAGGGCGGCCTTCTGTCCACTTCCCCGACGAGAGGCGCAGAACAAACATCCTGTTGGTGATGTCGTCCCAGGTTTTCTTGACCCCAATTCCCATCAAGGAGTAGACCTCGATGCCATTCTTGAGCGAGGCGACCGCATTATTCGAAACCGCCATCGGCATCGGTGGAATCTTCGGTTGATCGGCCGCCAGCAGGAAAGCGGCGCATAGCACAGGGAGGAAGAGGACCGAAAATTTTTTCATTGCTGAGATATTACGTCTTTCAAGACGGCACCGGCAAAGCCCTTGACGCTGACAAGATCCCATCGACTTCTAGCTAATCGGCCTCTTACTGAAACAGTCCCTGGCGCACCCCGTGAATGAAGTCTGTGTACGCCGGAGTCTGCCCGTTGGCGCGCATCAGCGTGGCGATCTGTCCCCGGTGATAGGCGGAGTGCATGATGACATGAGTGAGTACATCCACAATCGTGCTCGTCCACTCCTCACCCTTGCTGTTCTTGTAAGAGATCGATTGAGAAACGTCCCCCGCCGTGATCAGGTCTAGAAATGCAAGCCACAGGCCGCCCATTTTGGCGGCTTGCGCCTCGCACTGAGCCAGATCGGGCTCCGGCCATACCGGAACACTCTGCGGTTGTTGTTTCAGCCGCTCCAGCCAGACCATTTCGGCAGCCAGGATATGCGACATCAGTTCGAGCGATCGCTCCTTGGCACCGCCTGCGGCTCGTATCGCGTTCAAGACTTCCCGGTTCGCCCACTCATCGTATGCAAACTGCCGGCGCAAATAGTCAGCAAGGTTCACGAAACTGCCCTCCTTGGCAGCGATTCCTGCGGTTCCATGTACTTCGTGATTCTCCCCCAAGCAATGTTGTAACCATCCTTTCACATTTCAGGTCTAGACTGCTTGGGAAGCGACTCCTGATCGCGTCCCGATTTCCCATGCCACGGAAAGTGCCGACGTCTCGAATTATCAAAGGGGAACCGCCGGAAACCGGTCCGCGCCTGGCGAGATCTACCCCCGAGTCGCGAGCCAGAGGTGCTGACGATCTGGCCGGCCTGGCGCTGAAGGCATGCCTCATCGCTCGCGATGCAGCTTTCAACGTTCGGGACCTGCTCACCAATTCGTCGCGCATGGCATTTCTGGCCATCAAGGATTGCGAACAAGAACTGGACCGGATCGAGCGCCAGATCGACGAGCAATTGCCTGCGGCAATCACGCGAGTGAATGAAGCTCGGGCACGCCAGTTGCTTTCCAGTCTGAAGTCCACGACCGATCTGGAGCGCATCGGCGACCTGGTGATGAGCGTGGCATTGCGGTCACAGTCCAGACCCAAAAAAGTTGCGGCATCCGACGCGCGTGACCTCGTCGAAATGTCGACCGTCTTGCGTGACATGCTCGACCTCATTCACCAGGGTTTCTCCACCCTTGATCTGGAATGCGCCCGTAAGGTCTTGCAAATGGATAAGGACATCGACCGCATCTGCCACGCTCTGTTCCAGAAACATCTGGCGGAAACCGTAGCGCAAGGCGATACGACCGGCTTCGATGTGCTGCTCATGGCGCAGGCCCTGGAGCGCGCCGGAGACCACACCACGAATCTCGCCGAAGATCTCTATAGCTTGATCGAAGGGCGCAGCCTGCGGCATGTTCCTAAAAGGAAAGCCACCAACTAGCGTCTTTCCAATTTCAAAATTCATCATTCTTTAACACGCGGTAAACATTCGCGCAACATTGTCCTCATAGAGTTTTTTAGAGCTGAATGCCGGAGGTTCCGCGGGCTTCCTGCGTGATCCTCACTCAACATGCATCTCCCCTTGAATGCTTTCGAGCGGACCCCAGCCGCCAGTGTCTCTGGCGCGCTCCGTTCTCTCATTTTCGTAGTCGAGGACGATGCCGACATCGCCCGCCTCATCACGCATAATCTGCGGGCCAGTGGATTTGAGGTGCGAAGTTTCGTCAGCGGCGCATCGGTCGTTTCCGAAGCACTGCGCGAAATGCCGGCATTGTTCCTCCTGGATGTGATGTTGCCGGGATCCGATGGCTTTGAACTCTGCCGCCACATACGCCAGACTCCAGCCATCTCGGCGATCCCGGTCATCTTTCTGACCGCAAAGACCTCGGAATCCGACCGCGTCAAGGGACTGGAACTGGGCGGCGACGATTACATCACCAAGCCCTTCAGTCCGCGCGAACTCGTGGCCCGCATTCGCAGCGTTCTGCGTGGGTTAGCGCAGGATACCGCGACCGCCGAAGTGCTGCGCCTGGGCGACCTGGAAATTGACATGTCGTCCATGACCGTACAGGTGCAAGGCCGCAATGTTCTCACGACCGTTCGCGAATTCCGCTTGCTGGAATATTTGGCCACGCATCGCGGCCGCGTGATGACTCGTGATCAGTTACTCGACGCCGTCTGGAAGGAAACTCCGTTCGTGACCCCACGATCCATCGATGTCTACATCCGCCGCCTTCGAGAAAAAATCGAACTTGATCCCCGTCATCCGCAATACCTCAAGACCCTGCGGGGTATCGGCTACCGCTTCGAAGTACCCAGATGAGTGCGTGAATAACGGAATCACTTCACGACTTCAATCGCGAGTTCTGAATTCTGTGAGCGGCCCTCCCTCTGGCCCTCACTCACTCTTTTCATCGCACGCTCGCCCCGCGTCGTTTATTCTTTTCCCATCCTTCTCATGGCCTCAAACAAGCCCAAGCCGCTTTGGAACGCCGACGACCAGAACGCCCGCCTGGCAGAGCTAACGGCGCATTCGGACGAATCCGTGAAAGATCATCCTCTGCGCCGCGATGTACGCTCGCTGGGCGCGATCCTCGGGCAGGTTCTGGTCGAACAATCCGGTCAAGATTTGTTCGAATCAGTCGAAGAATTGCGGCGATTGCTGATCCAACATCGCGAAACGGTGCGGCGCACCCCGGAGCATGGTTTTTCGCCCGAACTCATGGTGAAGGCACAAGACATTGTTTCGCGGATGGACTTAACCCGCGCCCACCAGGTCACTAAAGCGTTCGCGACCTATTTCGAGCTCACCAATCTCGCCGAAACGAACCACCGCAAGCGCCGGCGGCGCGCGGGCAAATTGGACCGCGATTATCCGTCGCTTCCGGGCTCGTTTCGCGGAACGCTGCGGCGCATGAAAGAGGTGGGACTCTCGGTGGAGAATGCCGTCGTCGCCCTCGGGCAGATCGCGATCACGCCGGTCTTCACGGCGCATCCCACCGAGGTCGCACGCCAGACGGTTCTTCTGAAACGACGCCGCATCGCGCAACAACTGGAACGCCTCGACCGGCTTCCGCTTACGGCCGAAGAGGCGGAAGATTGTGAAAATAACATTCGCGCTGAAGTCACGTCACTCTGGCAAACCGATGAAGTACGCCTGGCAAAACCCACCGTGGACGATGAAATCCGCATGGGCCTGCGATACTTCCGCCTTTCACTATTTGACGCGCTTCCGAAGATCTATGCCGAGATCGCAGAGTCGTTTCGCGACGTGTACGGAGTGGACCTCGACGTAAACACTTTGCCGAACCTTGTCCATTTGGGCTCCTGGATTGGCGGAGACCGCGACGGTAACCCGCTGGTCAAACCGGACTGCATTCGTGACGCGCTCGAAATGGCACGCACGCTCATCCTTCGCGAATATCTCAACGACGTGGAGTCTGTTAGCGACCACCTTAGCTCCTCGAGACGGCAGACTCCGGTTTCAAAAGAACTGCTTTCGCGTTTGCAACACTACGAACGAAGCATCGCAGGTGTGCACCTCGCATGGGGACCGCACAATACGACGGAAAGTTATCGCCGATTTCTCTCCTACATGTTTCACAAGCTTCAGCAAAGCCGCGAGGGCCCCCTCACCCCCGCAGCCTACCTCAATGCTCAAGAGTTTGAGGACGACCTGCTTCTGCTGAACCACAGTCTTCTGTCCAACCGCGGAGAACGGCTGTCACGAACCTACGTCGATTCGCTCCTGCGGAAAGTTCGCACCTTCGGCTTTCACCTGCATACGCTTGACATCCGCCAGCATGCTTGCGTGCACACACACGCCATCCAGGAACTGGGGCAGGATCTCAACGTTACCACCCGGTCGGCCGAGACGCGCGAACTGCTCGACACCTTCCACGCCATCGCTCGCCTCAAACGCACCTATCCCGCTCACTCCATTCGCCACTACATCATCAGCGGCGCGGAATCCGAAAATGATGTGCTGGCCGTGGTCCGCCTGGCCAAGGCGGCGGAAGTTCGAGTTGCAGGATCGGCCGACGATCCCGGTCTCATGCCAGTGCCGCTGTTCGAATCCATCGACTCACTCCGGGAGGCCGGAGCCGTCATGCGCCGGCTGTGGAGCCATCCCGAGTATGAACCTCTGCTCGATTCCTGGGGACGCTGGCAGGAAGTCATGCTGGGCTACTCTGATTCCAACAAAGACGGCGGCATGTTCACAAGCACCTGGGAACTCTATAAGGCGCACCGCGAACTGCATCAGGCGGCGCAGGAGCAGGCAGTAAAACTCCGCCTTTTCCATGGTCGCGGCGGAACGGTCGGCCGCGGCGGCGGTCCCACTCATGCCGCAATTCTCGCTCAGCCGCCCGGATGTTTCTCAGGACAGATTCGCATCACCGAGCAAGGCGAGGTCCTCAACTGGAAATACGCCGACCCGGTTCTCGCCGAATGGAATTTAGAACTGATGATCGCGGCGAGTCTCGAAGCACTCACGCGGAATCGTGACCCTCAATCGGAGCAATCTCTTCGCTGGGAAGAAGCTATGGAAGAGATGTCCGAGGAGGCTTACAGCGTCTATCGCCGTGAAATCGCCGACAATCCAGACGTGCTCGAATATTTCGAGCAGGCGACTCCGGTCAATGAGCTGGATACCGCGCGCATCGGGTCCCGCCCCTCGCGCCGCACCAGGGGCCGCCGTCTCGAAGACTTGCGCGCCATCCCTTGGGTCTTCGGCTGGATGCAGAGCCGTCATGCCGTGCCCGCCTGGTTCGGCGTCGGGCATGCTTTGCAGCACTTCGCCAACAGTGGTCCCGGGCATGAGCAACTGCTGCGTCAGATCGCTCGGGGCTTCCCCGTGTTCTCGGAACTCCTCCGCAACGTGGAACTCGGCATGGCCAAAGCTGATCTTGGAATCGCGCGTGACTATTCTGGGTTGGTCAAGAATGCCGCGCTTCGCAAGCGGGTTTTTTCCATGTTGGAAGAGGAGTTCCTGCAGTCGCGTCGCATGATTCTGCGCGTAACCGGCCAGCGGGAACTGCTGGCGCGCAATCGCGTGCTGGCCCGCTCCATCCGGCTTCGCAATCCTTATGTGGATCCCATGAGCCTGATTCAGGTGGAACTATTGCGGCGTAAACAGCAGGGACAACAGAGTTCGGAGTTGGAATATCCTTTGGGCGCCACCATCAACGGAATCGCCGCCGGCCTCCACAACACGGGTTAGCACCCCGCCCAAGATTCCCCACTCCCGCCCCGGGAAGACGCCTATTCTTTGGCTGGCTCATGGGCGGCAGGGGCGACCACTGAACCCGAACCCTCCCGAGGCGCCTTCTTCTTGGCGGGTTGTTTCGCGGCTTCAGCCCGTTTCCGCTCCTGATAGCGGCGGTCATGAAACTGTTGATCGGACGCTTGTTTCTTCATTCTTCTATCATGTCACAGATTGTGCCTGTCCTCCGCTAACCTCCCGCATTGTTCTCCGTCTGTAGTATGTTGTTTGTTTGGGCCGAACTGTGCCCTATCGGCTCTGCATGTACGGAACCTGCTTTCCTGACTATGCGTACCTTCTACCGGCCCGTTCTTGGCAATTCACGATTCACAAATTTCAAAAAAGAGGTATTATGCCGATTCCCCGTTTTTCTGCCGCATTGATCGCCGGTCTGATCGTGTCTGCAGCCTCTGCCCCGAACATCTTCGCGCAGACCACATCATCCAACTCCGGTCCCGCCGTTCAAGCCAAGGAAACCAAGCTCGAGCATTTCGATCCCGAACTGGTCGACAAATCCCTCGACGCCTGCAACGACTTCTACAAGTACTCCTGCAGCAAATGGCTAACCGCGAATCCGATTCCGCCGGACCAAGTCTTCTGGAGCACAGGCAGCGGCCTGGAACTGTGGAACGAAAACCTGTTGCGCGAAACGCTCGAAGCCGCCAGCAAGAACGATCCCACCAACAGCGCCGTTCAGCAGAAAATTGGCGACTACTGGGCTGCCTGCATGGACGAACCCGGCATTGAAGCCGCCGGCCTGAAGCCAGTACAGCCCGAACTGGATCGCATCGCCGCCCTAAAGTCCAAGAAGGACCTGACGTTAGAGATCGCGCATCTGCAGCATTTGTTCCCCGGAGCTTGGATCCAGGAAGATAATCAGACGAATTCTCCTTTCTTCGGCTTCACCGGCCAGCAAGATTACGACGATGCCTCGAAAGTCGTTGCGCAAATTGATCAGGGCGGGTTGAGCCTTCCCAATCGCGACTACTACCTCAAGACTGACGACAAGTCGAAGGAACTGCTCGCCAAATACCGTGCTCATATCCAGAAGATGTTCGGGCTCGCAGGGGAATCCGAAGCGCAGGCCACGGCCGATGCCGGCACCGTGATCGAGATCGAGACGGCATTGGCTCAGGCCCAGATGGACAACGTCAGACGCCGCGATCCGAAGAACGTCAACAACAAGATGAACCTGGCACAAGTCCGCGCGCTCACGCCTTCCATCGACTGGGAAGCCTATCTGCGAGCGGTGTCTGCCCCCGCCAGCGATCACTACATCGTTACTGCTCCCGACTTCTTCCGCGCTGAGGAAAAACTCATCACTCGGCAGCCTCTCGATCATTGGCAAAGCTACTTGCGCTGGCAGGTGCTTCACCATGCTGCGCCGTTCTTGAATAAAGCGGTGGTTGATGAGAATTTCGATTTCTTCGCCCGCACGCTCGCCGGCGCTGAACAACAGCAACCTCGCTGGCGGCGCTGCGTTCGGGCCGCCGATCGTGATCTTGGCGAAGCCCTTGGCCAGGCCTACGTCGACCGTGCGTTCCCGCCGGAAAGCAAAGCCCGCACCATCCAGATGGTTCACGCCATCGAAACGGCACTGGGCGCAGACATTCAGGGCCTCAGTTGGATGTCCCCGGCCACGAAAGAGCAGGCTATGGTGAAGCTGAAAGGGATTGAGGACAAGATTGGCTATCCCGCGCACTGGCGCGATTATTCCACCGTGAAGATCGGGCGCGGCAGCTATCTCGGGAACGTCTCCGAGGCCTCAACGTTTGAGTTTGAGCGCTGGGTCGCGAAGATCGGCAAGCCCGTCGATCGCTCCGAGTGGACGATGACGCCCCCGACGATCAACGCCTATTACGATCCGCAGCTGAACACCATCAACTTCCCCGCTGGCATCCTGCAGCCTCCATTCTTCGATCCCGCGAAAGATGACGCCGTGAACTATGGCGCGATCGGCATGGTCATCGGACACGAAATCATCCATGGCTTCGACGATCAGGGACGCAAGTTCGACGCTCACGGCAACCTGCGAGATTGGTGGACTGCGGACGACGGCAACCAGTATGACGAACGGGGTAAGTGCATCTCCGACGAGTACACGCAGGAAGTTCCCGACGCCGGCGCCGGCATCAAGCAGAACGGCCTGCTCACTCAAGGAGAAGATACCGCTGACAATGGCGGGATCCACCTCGCGTTGAACGCTCTGGAAGCCACTCTAAAACAACAGGGCAAATCGCTGGACGATAAAGGCTCCGATGGCTGGACCTACCGGCAGCGCTTCTTTTTGTCGAATGCGTACTCGTGGTGCTCAAACGTGCGTCCGGAAGTCGCTCGCATGTTAGTGACGACCGATCCGCATTCTTTGCCCATCTTCCGCATCGACAATGTGCTTTCCAATATGCACGAGTTCGATCAGGCGTTCGGCTGCAAAGCCGGCCAGCACATGGTCAGAACCAACGCCTGCCGAGTCTGGTGAGTGAGGACAGAGGAAGAAATGGGGCCAGCCCAAAAAGTTGGCCCATTTTATTTGTTTATGTGGCATTTGCAATGGCCATGTGGCGAGGGCCGCCTCGGCCGTCCAAGCCAGGGCGAAGCCCGGCGCCGGCATGCAATTCCTACCGGTTAATATCCTCCTTCGCCTGCAGCCGCTTTACATAGTTTTCCAGGTTGGCCTTGTTCGAATCCGGCGCTCCTGTCAAGGCGACTTTCACTTCCTTCACTGCATTGTCAAAGTCTCCCTGCGCGCTGTAAACCCGGGCCATGCCCATGTGCGAAGTCCAGTAATCAGGAAACTTCTTTGCCGTCGACCGAAAAACTGCCAGCGCCTCGTCCTGCTTCTTCTCTCCCTGCAACTGCCGGGCATAAAAATAGAGTTGCAGCGGGCTTGCCGCGTCCAGCGCCTTGTTGCGGTAGACCGTGGCGTCCTCCTTACGGTTCATCGCTTCCAGAATGTGCGACTTGTTGAGCAGGTTGTCGTAGCGCTCTTCCGACTGGATCGACTGATCTTCGTACTTCAGCGCTTCCTCCAGATTGATCTTGTTGGCCAAAAGATAGCCCGCCGCATCGTCCCAACCTTCCCAGTAGTATTGGTTGAACCCGTGCAGCTGCCGGTGAATGCTGGCAGTAACCAGGTCGTTCACCTTGACCTGGACTTTGAACGGCACCGCAACTTTGTCCCAACGCATGGTGACAACAGCGGAATCCGGCTTCAACTCGTCAAAATCGTAGGCCAGCGCATCATGGGCGTCGGCGGCCTGCGGCTTCACGTTCACGCGCAACGCGTCTTCCTCCTGCTTGTATGTGAAGCTGCCCCAATCGCTCGAGTTCTTGGAGAAGATCACTGTCCATTGGTTTTCTCCTGGGATCATGTGCAGTCCGTAAGTTCCCTTGTCGAGCGACTGGCCTTCGATCGTGACCGGATCAGTGAAGGTAATGGTCGTATTTTCGTTCGCGCCCGCGCGCCACACCTGCCCGTAAGGCGCAACTTTACCCCAGATCTGGCGGCCATTCGCCAGCGGGCGGTGATAGTTGACGGTGATATCAGTGATACCCAGGCGCTGAGTTACCACAGCGTGCTGGCTCTGCCGAGGCAGATTGAGCATCAGGGTTTCGCTGGTGGCCGTTTGCGCGCGGGAAACGCTGGTTAGAGAGAGGGCACCTGCTAGCAGGGCAAACAGACTTCTGTGCATAGGGAGCTCCTTTTTTCGCTGCTGGGATCGGCAGCCAATTCGGTCAAACGTGAAATGGAAGAACAGAGATTGATCACCGTGCGTGAATTTCGTTGACGTTTCGCTTAGACGTGAGACGGGTGCCGAAGTGAGCAGCGAGTGCCGACCTCACCGGAATTGAGGACGACTATCCGAAGTTCCGTGACCGGTCTAGGATCGGCCTAGAACATTCTCGAACCGATAGAATTCATTAAGTTTCTTAGCCTTTTCCATGCGCAGATCCGTTCCGAATCTGTCGACGTTCGGTTCATTTGGAAAGTAAATCTTTCATGCGTCTTGACAAGGGAAAGCTCGCAAGCGCAGAATCCCAAAAGGCGAACAAAAAGCGAAACTGCCTCCGCGGCTCTAGCCCCGGCGTTCCCTGAAATCTTCGAGGATCTTATGTCTTCCGCAGTGATTTCCACGTCGGCGGCCTTGAGCCGCCCTTTTGTCTTTGATGCCAAAGCAGTTCCAGAAGTGTCCCTGCCGTTTGAGCCAGAGAACGAGTCTTCCGCCCAGCTCGCTCCTGCGTCCGCCCAGCCTCGTCCTCCCCAGCGTATCCGCCGCCCCAATCTGTCCGCCGAACTCGCCTCCGCCGACCCCAGGCTGGCGCACATCACCCCGGCTTCCCGGCTTGATATTCGTCCAGCGCCGGAGATGGTCTCCAGCGGCATCCCCGCCATCGACGCCTTGACCGGCGGCATGCCCCGCGGATGCCTGACCGAAATCTGCGGCCCCGCTTCCTCGGGGCGCACCACCTTGCTTTTGGCCGCCCTCGCCGCCGCCACTCGCCGAGGAGAATTCTGCGCTGTGGTAGATGCCAGCGACGTGCTGGACCCGCACTCTGCACAAGCCGCTGGAGTCGACCTCGATCGTCTGCTGTGGGTGCGATGCGGCGATGATCCCAAACCCAAATCACACGCCCAGCAAAAAGGGTGCCCCATTTCTCGCGCGTCTGGGGAGCGAGAAGCTTGCCCTGAGCTTGTCGAATGGGTGGGGATTTCCTCTCAACCTGCTTTCGACTTCAAGCGCACCAGTTCGCATCAATCCGATCACCGTCTGGAGCAAGTCCTGCGCGCCACCGATCTGCTTCTCGAAAGTGGAGGCTTCGGTTTGATCGTCCTCGATCTCGGCGATCTGCCGCCGCAAGCCGCACGTCGCATCCCGCTGACCACATGGTTCCGCTTCCGCCGCGCAATCGAACACACTCCCACAATCCTGCTCACCATTGAACAACAACCAATAGCCGGAAGTTGCTCCTCGATGCTGCTCAAGTTGGGAGCTGCGAAGCGGCGAAAGAATGTAGCTCCCGGCCTAAGCCGTGGGTTAGGTGTGGAAGCCCCGGAGGAACGAAAGAAAGATTGCGCCTGCGATTCTAAATTTGCACAAACTGCACACGCTCACTTGCTTTCCGGGTTGGAAATCACGGCAGAACTGATTGTTTCCCGTCTGGTACGCAAACCCGCTCGCTCTGTCGTGTTCGCAACCAAAACCGCGTGGGCTGGGTGATCATGACTCCCTCGCAATGACCAAATGACGCAATGCCACCATGCCTTTCGCCTGCATCTACGTGCCGAATTTTCCCGTGGCCGCTGCTCTGCGCGCCGAACCGGAATTGCACGCTCACCCTGTGGCAATTTTCGAAGGCAAGCCTCCTCTGGAAAAAATAATCGCCGTCAATGACAAGGCCGTCGGCATCACGCCGGGCATGACCAAAGCCCAAGCCGAACTATGCGCAGAGCTCGCATTACGCCCTCGTTCTTCGCTCCATGAATCTGCAGCGCACGCTGCCATGCTCGACTGCGCTCAATCTTTTTCCCCTTGCGTCGAAGATGCCGCCTGCGACACAGCCCTGCTTGATCTGGCAGGCATGGAATCTCTTCTCGGATCATTGCCGGAAATTTCCCGTGCCATCTCCAACCGCGCTGCCACCCTCGGACTCGCCGCCAACGTCGCCATCGCTTCCAATTCCGACACAGCCGCGCTCGCCGCTCGCGGTTTTTACGGCATGACGGTGATCCCTCCAGGCAAAGAAGCAGAACGATTGGGCCCATTGCGGTTGGAAGTGCTGTTCGCGAACCATTTGGAAAAAGATCGTCCCGATGGAGATCAGAAAAAAAACGCCGATCGTCTGCTGGAAACACTCGCCCGTTGGGGCGTCCGTAACCTGCAAGCCTTGGCCGCGCTGCCGGAAATTGCATTGAGCGAGCGTCTCGGGCAAGAAGGTCTGCGTCTGCAGCAGTTGGCGCGGGGCGCCACCTCGCGCACTCTGGTCTCTGTAGAAGCGCCGCTGGTTTTTGAAGAAGCCGTCGAACTGGAGCATGCCGTCGTGCTGCTCGAGCCTCTTGCCTTCTTGCTGAATCGCCTGCTCGAACAACTCTGCGTGCGCTTGGGTTCGCGAGCTTTGGCCACGCAGGAACTGCGTCTCACTCTGGAACTCGAAAATTACTCGCCCTTCCATCAATCCTCGGCAAGCGGAAATTCTCGGTCGACAATTTCTTACTGCCGCACGTTGCGTCTGCCCCAACCCATGCTCGACGCCAGAGTTTTCCTCAAATTGCTGCAACTGGATTTGAATGCGAATCCTCCGGGCGCGCCCATCGTGAAGATTCATATGGCCGCCGAACCTGCACCCCCACGTTCCGCCCAAGGAGGTCTGTTTCTGCCTCCATCGCCAGAAGCGGAAAAACTGGAACTCACCCTCGCCCGCATCGCGAGCCTGGTAGGCGAAAGCAATGTGGGAGCGGTGGAGTTGCTCGACACGCATCATCCGGAAGGATTTCGCATGCGGCGCTTTATATCCGAACCCCCACAAAAAAAAGCGCGTGAAAAAGCTCCTGCTGTGTCCAAAGAACAATCAGCCGTCACCGCTCTACGCCGCTTCCGCCCACCGCTGCGCGTGAATGTGGCTTTGGAAAACTGTCAGCCCGTGCGCGTGGCTTGCGCAAAAAAGAAAGATGTCCAAGGCAACGTGCTTTGGAAGGCCGGCCCCTGGCGCGCTTCCGGCGATTGGTGGGAACGGGAAGCCTGGGCCCGCGACGAGTGGGACCTCGCCCTACAAAGTGAAGAAGCTATTTCTTTTTACCGCCTCGTGCACGACCTGCTCGGTGGCGGCTGGTTCGTGGAAGGGACGTATGACTGAATTTTTCACCACGGGGGCATTGAGCCACGGAGAAGTAATTGAATTGTAAGTTTGAGTTTGAGTTTGAGTTTGAGTTTGATTTTGATTTTGATTTTGATTTTTGCTTTGTTTTCTGTGCCTCTGTGCTTCCGTGTCTCCGTGGTGGATTTGGCTTGAGAATTGATGGCTTACGTCGAACTTCACGCCCGTTCTGCTTTCAGCTTTCTCGAAGGCGCATCCCTGCCCGAGGAATTGGCCAGGGTCTGCCGCCACATCGGCCTGTCCGCCATGGCGTTGCTCGACACCGACGGCGTTTACGGCGCTCCGCGCTTTCACCTGGCCGCGAAGAAAATCGGCATCAAGGCCCACATCGGCGCAGAAGTTTCTTTTTCACCACGGAGTCAGGGAGCCACAGAGGATATCAATCAACCGGCAAAAATCAAAACAATCTCCGTGGCTCCGGGGCTCCGTGGTGAATTCCGTCTTCCAGTTCTCGTCTCCTCCCGCCCCGGCTACCAGAATCTCTGCCGCCTGATCACCAAAATGAAGTTGCGCGCCAAGAAAGGCGAAGGCGCAGTCTGCGCAGAAGAACTCGAAGAGCACGCCGGCGGCCTGATCTGCCTCACCGGCGGCGCCGAAGGCCCGTTAGCCGCAGCCTTGCAACAAGGCGGCCTTGAAGAAGCTCGACGTCGCGTCGATCAACTGATCGGAATCTTTGGTTCCGGCAATGTCTACGTCGAACTGCAACGCCACTTCCAGCGTGAAGAAGAATCTCGCAATCGCGACGCCATCACTCTCGCCCGTTCGCTGCATCTTCCTCTGCTCGCGACCAACGGAGTCTGCTACGCCACCGCTCAAAGTCGCGAACTTTGCGACGCTTTCACCGCCATCCGCCACCACCGCACGCTTTCCACCGCCGGACGACTGCTCACTCGCAATGCCGAACGCTTTTTGAAATCTCCGCAGGAAATGCGGCAGCTCTTCGCCGACCTGCCGGAAGCCATCTCAAACACGCTTGCACTTTCCTCTCGTCTGGAATTCACCCTCAACGATCTCGGCTACGAATTTCCACGTTATCCCGTGCCCGAAGGCGAGACCATGAACTCTTTTCTCCGCGAGCGATCATGGGAAGGTTTTCACCAGCGCTATGGCCGCGCTTCTCACGATATGCAAGCTCGCGCCCGCCGCCAGATTGAAAAAGAACTGGCCCTCATCGAAAAACTCAAACTGGCCGGATACTTCCTCATCGTCTGGGATCTAGTCCGCTACTGCCGCGAGCAAAATATCCTTGTCCAGGGACGCGGGTCCGCAGCCAACAGCGCTGTCTGTTACTCGCTTGGTATCACCGCGGTCGACGCCGTCAGTATGGAACTACTTTTCGAGAGATTTCTTTCCGAAGAGCGCGGCGAGTGGCCCGACATCGACCTCGACCTGCCCAGCGGCGACGAGCGCGAAAAAGTCATTCAGTACGTCTATAAACGATATGGCGAACGCGGAGCCGCCATGACGGCCAACGTCATCACCTATCGCAATCGCATGGCCGCGCGCGAAATGGGCAAAGCTCTCGGCTTCGATCCGGAAACGCTCCAGAAGATCTCCGCGGCCGTCGCCACCTGGGAATTCCGCGACGAGAACGATGCGCTCGACCGCCGCTTCCGCGATGCCGGACTCGACCTCAGCCATCCCCGCCTGCGCAAATATTACGAACTCTGCATCGCCGTACAAGACATGCCGCGCCATCTCGGCCAGCACTCCGGCGGCATGGTCATCTGCCAGGGACAACTCGACTCCGTGGTGCCGCTCGAGCCCGCCTCGATGCCCGGCCGCGTCGTCGTGCAGTGGGACAAAGAAGACTGCGCCGACATGGGTATCGTCAAAGTCGATCTGCTCGGCCTCGGCATGATGGCCGTGCTCAAAGATTCCATCGAGCTCATTCGCGACCACTATCACGAAGAGGTCGATCTGGCGCACCTTCCCCAAGATGATCCGCAGGTGTATTCCTCACTTCAGCAGGCCGACACGGTGGGATTGTTCCAGGTGGAAAGCCGCGCGCAAATGGCATCACTGCCGCGCCTGCTTCCCAAACGCTTCTACGACATCGTGGTACAGGTGGCAATCATCCGCCCCGGCCCGATCGTCGGCCAGATGGTGAATCCTTTCATCCTTCGCCGCCAGGGACGCGAAGAAGTCACCTATCCGCATCCTTCGCTCGAACCCGTGCTCAAGCGCACGCTCGGCGTCCCGCTCTTTCAGGAACAACTGCTGCGGCTCGCCATGATCGCGGCCAACTTCACCGGAGGCGAGGCGGAAGATCTGCGTCGCGCCATGGGATTCAAGCGCTCGCAGGCACGCATGCGCGAAATCGAAGCCAAGTTGCGCACCGGAATGACGCAAAACGGAATCTCTCCGAAAGCGCAGGAAGAGATCATTCTCTCCATCACTTCTTTCGCACTCTACGGCTTCCCCGAGTCGCACGCCGCCAGCTTTGCGCTGATCGCTTACGCCAGCGCGTATCTGAAATGCCGTTACTTGGCCGCGTTCACTGCTGCCCTGCTCAACAACCAGCCCATGGGATTTTATTCTCCCGCCACCATCGTCAAAGATGCCCAGCGCCACGGTCTGAAACTTCTGCCTGTGGATGTGACCGTATCGGAGTGGAACTGCACGCTGGAGAATTGCGTGGCGCGGGCGCCCTCGCCCGCGACGGTCGGGGAGTCTTCCCACGCCAAAGGGTCGGCACTCCGCATGGGCCTACGCTACGTCCGCGGCCTGCGGGAAGAAGCGGCTCAAGCCCTGCTCCGCGAACGCCCGCGCGCTCCCTTCGCATCCATTCCCGATCTCACCCGCCGTGTTCCCGAACTGCGCAAAGACGAGCTCACCACGCTGGCAGAAATCGGCGCGCTGAACTCAATCGGATCGCAGAGTAAAGACTGCAGATTGAAGATTGCAAAACCAAATCAATCTTCAATCTACAATCTAAAATCTGAAATTTCTTCTCACTCGCAGCCTGAATCTCGAAACTCGAAACTCCACTTCCACCGCCGCGACGCCCTCTGGCAAGTCGAGCGCGCCGTTCGCGCTTCCGGCCCTCTTCTCGAAAACCAGCTCGAGCCCGACTCCCACTCGCCGCTTCAGCCCATGAACCACGAAGAGCGTCTGGTCGCCGACTTCCACGGCACTGGCCTCACAGTCGGCCCGCATCCCATGGCCTACCGCCGCCAATGGCTCAATGCCATGGGCATTCGCCGCGCCAGCGACCTGCGCAACATTCCTAACGGCAAACGTCTTCGCATCGGCGGTTGCGTCATTACCCGACAGCGCCCCGGAACCGCAAAGGGATTTGTTTTTCTAAGCATCGAAGATGAAACCGGCGTAGCCAATGCCATCGTGACGCCCGACCTGTTCCATCAAAATCGCTTGCTTCTTACTAGCGAGCGCTTCCTCGCCATCGAAGGCATTCTGCAGAATCAGGACAACGTCATCTCCGTCAAAGCCGAACGCGTTCTGCCCCTGTTCGTTACGAAAGCCGAAACCGTCTCGCACGACTTTCATTAAAAACCTTCACCACGGAGGCACGGAGAATCGTTGATTTGATTGTTGATCGAATCCGCGTGAGAATCCGTGGCTGGCTTTTCTCCGTGACTCCGGGTTTCCGTGGTGAAGGATCCGCTACTCTCACTTCCCCGTGTAGCTAACTCTCCAGATCGAGTTCGATCCGTCATCGCTCACCAACAGCGATCCATCCGGCGCCACTGCGACTCCCACCGGACGCCCCCACACATGTCCGTCGGGCAGGACGAATCCCGTCAGGAAGTCCTGATACTCGCCCGTTGCGTGCCCGGTTTGATGCAGAGGCACTCGAATCACTTCATAGCCCACGCGCACCGCTTTGTTCCACGATCCGTGTTCCGAAGCAAAAATATCTCCCTTGTATTCCGCGGGAAATTTGTCCGCTCCATAGAACGTCAACTCCAACGACGCATTGTGCGGTTGCAGCAGCACGTCAGGAACAATCGCCTTATCCTTCAACTCGGGATGCTTCCCCTGCTGCCGCGGATCCTGATGCGCTCCCATGTACCACCACGGCCAGCCATAGAATCCGCCTTCCTGCACGTGCGTAATGTAGTCGGGCACCAAGTTGTCGCCCAATGCGTCGCGCTCATTCACTGAGCACCACAACTCGCCGGTCTGAGGATTGACCGCGATTCCGCCTCCGGCGTTGCGGATCCCATAGGCATACACCTGCAGTTGGCAATTCGAAGAATCGCACGCCAGAATGTCAGCACGGTCCTTCTCGCCAGGATGGGTGTCCGTATCATCGTCATTCGACGCCGAGCCGACAGCCACAAACATCTTCTTGCCGTCCTGAGAGAAGTCGACGGCGCGCGTCCAGTGTCCTCCGCCGTTGGGCAAATCGGCAATGTGTTCTGACGAACCGCTCGCCTTCAAATCTCCATTGTGATACGGAAAACGAACCACTTCGTTGGTGTTACCAACATAGACCCACTGCGGATCCGGTCCGGGCGGATAAAACGCAATTCCATAAGGCTTGCTCAAGCCGCTCGCAAAGATCGCTGTCTGCTCCGGCTTGCCGTCCGCTGTCATTCCTCGGAAGACACGAATGCGTCCCGAATCACTTTCAGCCAGAAAGATGTCGCCATTCGGAGCCGTGCGCAGCCATCGAGGGTTGTCGAGTCCGGTTGCGAAAAGTTCTACCTTGAACCCCGCCGGGGCCAGCGGCCATGCATTCTCCGGACGAGCCACCACCTGCGCGCCATTCTGGGCGGAGTCGCTGGCGTATGGCTGGGGAAGATCCTTCACCGTAATTTTGCGAGTCGCTCCCGGCTTCTCGTAACGGAAATCCGTGAACGGCGCCTTCGGAGCCGCACCCTTCACCTTCATCCCGCTCACTTCCTCTTGCGGGGCAGAGCTTGGGCCGGCGGCATTCGCCTTGCCCGCTGTCAATGCCTCCACGTAGGTCACGACCTGCCATCGCTTTTCCTCCGGCAGAGCCGCCCACGACGGCATCCCGTTTTCCTTGCTGCCCTTCGTGACGAACCAAAAAATCTCTCCCGGGGTCACGCCATTCAACTTGCCATCTACCAGGGACGGGACGTTGCCCGTGCCTTGTCCGGTTTTTCCGTGACAAGCCAGGCAGTTCCGCGCGTAGACTGTCTTCCCGGCATCGGCCGCGGCCTGCTGTCCCTCAAACGGATTGTTTTGGGCTTTCGCCGAGGCCGGCGCATCGTGAAATGGTTGATCGATCGCCTGCAAGGCGGCAACGGGAAGGAGAAACAACAGAGCTGCCCAAATTCTGTTAGCACCCAAAGGCATAGGTATCCTCACGAGTAGATTTTTTCCATTTTAGACTATTGTTTCTTCGTTTTCGTATGCAGGGGAGGGTAGGATGCAAAAGAGAATAAGCGGCGACTTGCCGGTAGACGTCGTTTTCATCCTGCAACGCCTCCTCCGCCGGACCTTGACCAAAATCGTAATACCGGGAAAGACCAGCGCTGCCGGCCAGATGCGCAGCTTGCGTCCAGATCTCGTGGTCCCGTTTCACATAGTCATAGGCGGTCTCGATCCATCCCCGGTCGTTCTGACCCGCTGCTTTCTGCGCTTCATGAACGGCCCTCTCCATCGAGCTAAGACACCGAGGTTGAGAGCGCGTCAAATAATAAGCGCGATTGGTATTCAGCACCGCGCCAAAGTTGTCAATCTCGAAAACAAAGTTGTCTGCCATCCCGCGCGCCGGTTCTATTCGCCCATCTCGCAACAGGCCGCGGATGAGGAATTAACTGTCATACATTTCATTGGAGCGACGGCTGGGCACAACGTACTTGTTCGTCAGGTAAAGCAAGCCGTTCGAAGCCCGCTCTATCGCGACTCTGACGGTTGACCAAACCTCCCTCAGTCGTCTCGATAAGAAGTTGGTAGGGTGCATTGCTGTTTAGCACCAGGTCGGCATCGAGCTTCCTGAAGCTCACCTGTGAAATCAGCAGATCGCTGGAGTCAGTAATGTATCGGTCCTGCAGATATGCCTGATATCCCCGCTCATTCAAGTCGGGCGTGCTCGGTTGCGGTGTGCAGGTGTTCAGCCCTTAGTAATCAAGTTTTTGGAGAAAGATCGCAAACGATGCAGTCGCGGTTTGCTTCGGGCTGATGTTCATGTCGAGTCGGGTGTAGGAGTCGAAGGTTTCAGTTCGCGTGTCGTTTTGCAGTGGCGGCAGACTATAAACCTGATCTCGTTCGTAGCGATACTCCAAAGACTCCGTGAAGGCGAGACGGTCTTTCACGATCGGCCCGGAGAACGTCATCCGCGGCGTGGATTCCGCGATGCCCATAACGGAGCCGTCGAGTCTCCGCAAACGGGGAAGCAGGTTCTGCGCTGGCGGTCACAGTGGTTGATTCGGCAGCGGCTTGGACTTTCATTTCCAGCTCGACTTCCGAGACAGTCGCGGCGGTAACGTGAATGCTCTCAACTGCGGCGATTCCGGCGCTTGCGCGGTGATCGCGTAAGCACCGGCAGGAATGGCGCTGAGCACGAACTTACCTTCGTGGTTGCTTTGAGTTTCGATATGAGTCGCACCGTCGAGCGAAATCTCCGCGGCGGGTAGGATAGAGCGCGCGCCATCGGTATCGACCGTGAACACAACACCCTGAATCGTGCCAGTGGCTGGCGTGGAGCTCTGACCAAAAGCAAAGCTAGCGAGCAGGCCCAAGGCGATACCGATCTTTGCGGGTGTTCGGATCATGCCGTCTTCCTTCCCGCCTCCGGCTCGGCGTTACTCGCCTTGCGCATCCGCACAGAGGAGCCGCCATCCTCGAAAGAGACTTCGTCCATCAGCGTCTTCATGAGATAGATCCCCCGACCATGCGTGAGCAGCCGATTGTCGGGAGCAGTCGGGTCCAGTACCGTGGCAGTGTCAAACCCTCGTCCTTCGTCCCGAACCGTGATCGAGACTTCTCCGTCCATATAGCAGCGGCACCTGACGTAAACTCGCTTGCAGGAGTTCTCGCCATTACCGTGGATCACGGCATTCGCTAGGGCTTCACGCAGTGCCATCTCGATGTCGGTCTCGCGTCCGTCCGCTTTTCGAAAATTCAGAATGAAGCGTATGAGTTGATCCGTGAAGGGAGATATGACCGCGACTTTACTGGGAAGCGACTGTCGCAACTCGACGAAGGGAACGGAGTGAGCGTTTCGTGGCAGAAGCGAGAGAGATTGAGTGTGAATCATAGCCGCAACCTCCATCTGAAATTTCCGTGCCATTACTCATAGAAGGCAAGGCTCATGCCAAATGTCACCCTGATTTAAGTGATGGAGTTCTAGAGCGTGGATCCGAGATATTGCGTCAATTAGGTGACGAATCTGTTGAAGTGTTGACAGCGACGATAGTCGACTTTGAGGACCCTGATGAGGTTTGAGGTCCGGCTCGGATTCGACGCTAGTGATCGCAGTTGATTTTGCATGAGCCCGGGCGTTACAGTGAGGGGCCGCTTGGTACGACTGGTAGGGCTACTTTACCTTTGGCGCGAGCTCGAGGGTCACGAGCAGAACTTTCTGGCACTCGCGTTCGGATGGAAAGTTCTCTTCCTTGTGCGGGTTTTATTTCATGTGACCACTTCTTCGAGTGAATTTGCCGAAAAGGAACTCTTGGGCCAGGCTTGCGCCGATGCGTTCAGCCGTCTGGATAGCAAAATTTCCAAATACCAACCCGGCACCACGATTGGACGTCGGATAATACAGGTCCGCGAGGGCGGATGATGCCAAATCACCGCCCAAGCTCGAGTAGTTCGGCTGCCACTTTCCGTTGTCCCCTTTTGCCACAAACGGACTGAACATCGCATGCCGGACTCGGGAACTGGTTGTGCCTGTTCCTTGATAGAAGTAGCGCGGATCCTGGTGCAACAACGAGGGCAGTATGGCGCCACCAATCATGATGTCAGAAAAACCGTCGACAGCAGTCACACCCGCTCGTTCGCCAAACGCGCCCCAGCCCTGTCCGAAGTTGGGACTGTTTCCAGCCTGCTTAGCGCTGGCTACAAGAAAGACTCCCGCGGCGGTCACCGGATCAACAGAGACTTTGAGGGCGAGCTTGAACTTCATCTTTGCCGTAAGCGGCGCAGGATCACTCTCAAAGGACACGTAGAAGTTTGGGATGATTCCGAAGATTCGCTGCTTTTCCTCGGCCTTGAATTGCTCGGTTGCTACGTGCATAGGATCGTAATGAACATCGACAGTGGTTCGATCAGTCTCAATTCGGAGTTGGATTCCAGTCACAATTTTGAATTGGCCGGGATCGAGGGTGATGGCGGATGATGTCCAGTCTGCAAAACCCTTTGCTCTGATGTTGATCTGATACGGCGTGCCGCGCTTCACATCATTAAATTGGAAAAACCCATTTTCCCGCGTCACGAGTGTGCGGCGATCACCGCCTTTCGGAGCCTCCAGAGCAACCGTCGCGTTGGGGACGGAGTCGCCGTTCACATCGATGACCGTCCCCACAAGCGTTCCCGGTCTGGGTTCCGTGCCTGGAACACTTTGTGCATGCGCACAAATGGAAAACACCAAGGCCATAGCTGGTACAGTCACGAAACGGAAGGGAGAAAGAACCCACATCGCTGTTGTCCTTACGCGTATCGAAGGCAAGAAACATGCCAAACGGAAACCGCAGCCAAGTCCCTATCGGTTTTGCCTGCAAATATTCCGGGTGATGCGCTTCTCCAAACTCTGGGCGCGGGCATCGACGGGTTCGTAGATGACCTCGCCACGTCCAGCCGCGGCTGATCAAAAGCGGAAGACGATGCCGGCCGATGGTTGGGCAATCTGCGTCCAGCTGTCTGTATTCAACCCGGCAACACCAAAGTCGGGTGCCTTGTACAGGTAGCCGCGATACTCCGCCCGCAACGAGATGTGCCTGGTGAAAGCGTATTGCGCGCCCACGCCGTAAATGAACGCGGCTTTGGTTTGCAATGTTGCACCCGCGAAACTGCCACCCGAGTTGCCGGTTGGATCAAACACCAGGGCTCCGACTCCAGCTAGCGCGTACGGTTGCAGCCTGGCAAAGCTTGGCAGCTTGACTACTGCTGAGCCAGTGATTTGGTGGATGTCGGACTGGACTCGGGCTGATGTGCCGCCGAAATAGAATTGCGTATTGCGGTCGTAGCCGTAGTTCGCCTCGGCCGCGAGCCAACGATTGAAGTTGTAACGATAACCAAGCAGAAATCCGCCCGTTTCGTTGCCCCGTTCGGATACGCCGTTGCCTGCCGTGTCCTTCGTGAAAAATCCCGTGCCCTGGATGCTAACTTCTGATCGATTCTCCTGTGCGACTGCAGTGAGGGATACGAGTGCCAGAGTGCCCACAACCACTGCTGCTCGTTTTATCGAGTACTTCAACTCCATGTTCGGTCTCCTTTTGATTGCTGCGACCCCCGTTTCTTGTGCTGGGCAATATCCGCGCCGGCTAGCAGGTTCCTTGCAGCCATGAAGAACACTTCCTCCAGCGTGAAGTCTCGAGTTGTGATCTTCCACATGACCACCTCGCAATTGATTCGAAGCGTCGCTTCTCTTTCCAAGGCAAAAGCAGTGCCAAACCTCGCGGCACACGTAAGTACTGGAAAACGATGATGGTTGGCAGAAAATGGATCAGCGCGAGAGTGTCGAAAGTCGAAAGTGTCTATTGAATAGAGGAGTCAGTCTGAACCAAGCCGCATGCCATACCCGCAACCTTCACCTGCGTTGAACCATCACCAGCCGGGTTAGGGCAGGATGCGCGTTCGGCATGAGTCTGACATCGGCGCGTTCCCAGGCCGTGGTTTCTGGGTAGTGGTTTCTAGCTTCCCCAAGTAGCTACGCTCGAAGATCGGGCCTGAACAGAGACTCGTTATGCTCAACCACTTGCTGAAGGAGAGCGGCCGTGCTTAAGCAATCCTTCAGCTAGAGCAAGATTTTGCGACGCGCAGAGCAACTGAGTCATCATTGAGCGTAGGGCGGATTAGGACATGGGGTCGGCGTCGAATTGCGGCGTTGTGAGAGCTATGGGAACAAATGCGGAGATTGCACCTGTAAGCGACAGCGACCGGTATGAGGCCGTGTTGCGCATCAGCGAAGCGATCGCCGCTTGCCGCGAACCTGAGGAACTGGCGAGGACTCTCGCGGATGAGATTGGCAAGTGTCTGCACTTTGATCACCTTTACTTCATTGTGTTGAAGGAGGACTCCACAGAAATCGAGTACCTCGTTTGGGGCAAGGGTCCAATCCCTCTTGCGGACCTGCCGATGGAGGAGTGGCCCGGGGAGCCGCAACATACTGGCGATGGGGACACGGAAGGGCGTTCTCCGCGACTTAAAGAGTGGAGTAAGAAAGTAGGCGTCGGTTCCGGAGTCCGCATACCATTGGCGACACCGCATCGTCGATTGGGCGTGTTCGGAATCAACCGCGACACGGTGAATCCATTCAGCGAGGAAGAAATAAGCTTCCTGGGGCTGATCGGGCGCGTCGTCGCCTTCGCGCTGGATGATGGTTTGAATCTGAGGCGCGCGCAACAGCAAAATGATCAGCTGCAGTTGCTTCTGAACCTGACGAATCGAATCACGTCAAATCTGAGGCTGCGGGACGTG
>Ga0209380_10000292_pt1 | contig 34696 bp, 35 predicted proteins | sample HubBroMetageWFT6_FD_188347 | JGI IMG/M metagenome (GOLD analysis project Ga0209380, IMG submission 188347) | Warmed and freeze-thawed soil microbial communities from the Hubbard Brook experimental Forest, New Hampshire - Hubbard Brook CCASE Soil... | ecosystem: Environmental > Terrestrial >... | reverse complement strand
GGAGGGGACAATCGCGCCGTGCCGAAATCTACGTCCGTCGAAATACGCGCCGGCGGCGGCCTGATCGCCTTGCTGTCAAGACTGTTGCTCGGCTGGTATCTCCGTGAAATCCGGCGCGTTGAGGTCCCCGAAGAGACGGGCGAGGCCATCATTACTTATCCGCTCGCCTGATTTCCGCATGCCACTCCGGCGGCTCCGTTTATCGCTGATTTTCTGGCTGCTCGGTCCGATCGCGCTGGTTCGGCGTTTCCGGCGGCGCCCTGTCGGCTGGATCGAGGCCGGTCGGGAGCGCTGACGTGCCGGTGATGGGCATCTCCTGCTATTACCACGACAGCGCCGTCGCGCTCGTCGACGACGAGCAGATCCGCTTCGCCATTCATGAGGAGCGGCTGAGCCGCCTGAAGCACGACGCCCGGTTTCCGGTACTGGCGATTGGCAGCGCGCTGAAGGCCACCGGTCTGCGCATCAACGATATCGACCGCATCGTCTTTTACGAAGACCCAAAGGTAAAACTGGGTCGCCTGTGGGATCAGGTCATCGATTATTGGCCGCGCTCGCGCCGGATCTTCGATCGCGACATCCCGGGTTTCCTGCAGCACAAGCTGCCGGTCGCCGCGCAGCTGCGCACGCATATGGGGTATCACGGAGCGGTTGAATTCTCCGAACACCACCGCTCGCACGCCGCTTCCGCCTTCTTCACCTCACCGTTCGAGCGCGCAGTGGTGGTGACGCTCGACGGGGTCGGCGAGTACGAGACCGCTACCGTACATCTCGGCGAAGGCAACCGGCTGACCAAGGTGCGGTCGATCCATTTCCCGCACTCGCTGGGCCTGTTCTATTCGGTCTTCACCCAGTATCTCGGTTTCGAGGTCAACGAGGGCGAATACAAGGTCATGGGCCTCGCGCCCTATGGCCGGCCGGTGCATCTCGACAAGCTGATCGGCCCCATACTGAGATTGCGGGAGGACGGCGCGTTCAGCTTGAACGAGCGCTTCTTCGATTTCTGCTCGCGCGAGCGCCATTACGATCGGGCGTTGATCGCGCATCTCGGGATACCGCCCCGCCCGCCCGACCAGCCGGTCGGCGAAGAGCATTGCGATCTGGCGGCTTCGGTGCAGCAGGCGCTGGAGATGGCCATCGCCGGCATCCTGCCGCCGCTGATGCGCGAATACGGCACCCGCGATTTCTGCTTTGCCGGCGGCGTCGCCCTCAATTGCACCGCCAACTCCCGCATGATCCGGGATCTGGGCATCCGCTCGCACATCCATCCCGCCGCCGGCGATGCCGGAGGCGCGCTCGGGGCCGCGCTGCAATCGGTGATGCGCCCGCAAGAGAGCCGGCCGACCCGGCGCTATCACCTCGATGCCTACCTAGGCGCCGAATACGCGAAACCAGTCATCAAAACCACATTGTCGGTGAACGACATTCCCCATCGCGAATGCGCCGATATCGCCGAAGAGCTGGCCGATGCGCTGGTCGCTGGCAAGGTCGTCGCGATCCTGCACGGCCGCGACGAGTGGGGTCCGCGCGCCCTCGGCGCCCGCTCGATCCTGGCCGACCCGCGGCGCGCCGAGATGAAGGATCACCTCAACGCCAAGATCAAATTCCGCGAGGAGTTCCGCCCCTTCGCCCCGGTCGTGAAGCGGGAGGCCTACGGCGACTGGTTCGAGACGCTGGGCATGGAGGAAAGCCCCTTCATGCTCTACACCCACAAGGCCCTGCGCCCGGAACAGACCGGAGCGGTGACGCATGTCGACGGCACCAGCCGCGTGCAGACGGTCTCCGCCGAGCAGAACCCGTATCTTTATCGCATCCTCGACGCGTTCGAGCGCCGCACCGGCGTGCCGGTGCTGATCAACACGTCGTTCAATTTGCGCGGCGAACCGATCGTGTCGAGCCCGTCCGATGCGTTGAAGACGTTTTACGCTTCCGGCATCGACTGCCTCGCTCTCGAAGACGTTTTGATCGACAAGGAAACACCGGGACATGGCAGCGCCCCGGGTTGATCCCGCGACGTTGCGCACCGTGCACGTGATCACGGAAGGCGAATCGTTCAAAGCGCTCTACTACGACCGCGAGAGCGCGGCGCTGCGGCCGAACCTCGTCGTTGTCGAGCCGGACGGCTCGGGCGGCTTCGAAATCAACGAGGTGGGGTTGAAGGGCGACCCGCTCGATCCGCGGCGCAAGCTCGCGGTGGTCTGGGGCGATTCGGTCGTGTTCGGCTCAGGCCGAGGCTGGGTCTGCCTGCTGGACCGGCTCGCGTCCGGCTATCAGTTTCTGAACGGCGGCCTCGACGGCGATCCCTATGCCAACATTCTGCGTCGGGCGAGCGAGTTCAACCGGCGCCATCCGGTGGCGCTGAACCTCTTGATGCTCGGCTGGCATCCCTTCGTGCCATCGGTACTGGCGGCGCCTCCTTCGCGTCGGTCTTGGACGGGCTTCGGCAAGAAGGGAGCTGGACATCCTCGCCGGGGCAACGAAAACATCCGCGCCGATCTGACCGGCTTTCTCGAAGCAGCCCCGAACACCGTCGTGCTGACGATGCCGACGGCGCTCAATCGGCGGATCATTGACTGCGATCTGTCGTCCCGTCTGGTGCAAGGGGACGACGAGACCGGCTTCCGTTTCCTCGGCAACAACCCTTATCGGGTCGAGGCGCAGCGCCAGGGTTTCGAACACATCGTCGAGCGCAATGCCATCGCCCGCGAGGTCTGCGCTCGGCTGGGCGTTTGTCTGGTCGATCTTTTCGCCGCGTTGGATACCGAGCGCCTCCCCGATTTCCGCGAGCATTTCGTCGATCTGCTGCATCTTCGGCCTCGCTCCTATCCATTGGTGGCCGAGCGCATTTACGACGAGATCAAGGACCTGCTCACCTGACCTTGGTACGGCGCGGCATTGAGCATGCCGATGCCCGCCGGTATCCTCGGCGCGAAACGGGAGGGCCCGCCATGGATTTTGCCGATGCGCCCGAGCACGCCGCCTTCCGCCGCGAGTTCCGCGACTGGCTCGACGCCAATCTGACCGAAGACCTGAAAGTCGAGGACGCACAGGATCAGCGCGTCTCCCCCGACCGCGAGACGCTTGAGAAGCGCCGCGTCTGGCAGAAGAAGATGCACGCGGCCGGCTGGGTCGGCCTGTCCTGGCCAAAGGAATATGGTGGCCGCGGCGCCAGCTTTATGCAGCAGGTCGTCTTCGACGAGGAGTATTTCCGCGCCCGCGCGCCGATCCTGCCCGGCACCGTTGGAATGAGCCTGCTCGGCCCGACGCTCATTCATTGGGGTACCGAGGAGCAGAAGAAGCGTTACCTGCCGAAGATCCTCAGCTGCGACGAAATCTGGTGCCAGGGCTATTCCGAGCCGGGCGCCGGCTCCGACCTCGCCAGCTTGCGCACCCGCGCCGTCGACAAGGGCGACCATTTCCTGGTCAACGGCCAGAAGGTGTGGACCTCGGGCGCGCATTTCGCCGATTGGTGCTTTCTATTGGTGCGCACCGATCCCGACGCGCCGAAGCACCACGGCATCTCCTACCTGCTCGTCGACATGGAGACGCCGGGCATCACCGTGCGGCCCCTGGTGCTGCTCAACGGCCACCGGCATTTCAACGAGGTGTTCTTCGAGGACGTTGTGGTGCCGAAGGAGAACCTTCTCGGCCTGCTCAACGAGGGCTGGAAGGTTACGACCACAACCCTGATGTTCGAGCGCGGCGGCGCCGGTGGCCGCGATCACGCCGCGCAGATCGCCCGGCTCGTCGAATTGGCCAAGCAATTCCCCAACCGGCAGGAGCCGGCCTTTCGCGAAAGCCATATCCGCCAGCAATTGGCGCAGCTGGCAATCGACGCCAAGGCGTTGCAGGTGACAAGGCTGCGCGGGCTGAGCCGCCGGCTGCGTGGCGAGCCGCCCGGCCCGGAGGGCTCGATCCTGAAGCTGTTCGGCTCGGAACTGGCGACCCGCATCGCCGATTTTTCCAGCACGCTGCTTGGCCCCTACGCGACCTTGGAGACGTCGACCGAGACCGTGCCGGACGCGCCGCGCTGGTCGCACCGCGTGCTTGGCGCCCGGCAATACACGATCGCCGGCGGCACCAGCGAGATCCAACGCAATATCATCGGCGAGCGCGTCCTCGGCCTGCCGAAGGGCTGAAGAAGGTGCGATCGGTTCGCTCCTCCCTACCAGCCGACTCTCAGTTCGTCATGGCCGGACTTGATCCGGCCGTCCATGTCTTGGATCGGGACGACGACCCCCAAAGCGAGCGCCAAGACGACCCGCAAAGATTGTCGCCAGCGGGCGGCGCCAGGATCGCCGGAATCGATCTGTCGCGGCCGCTGTCATCCGAACTGAAGGACCCGATCTGGCGCGCCTTCCTTGCCCATCACGTCGTCGTATTTCCGGAACAGTCGCTGACGCGTGAGCAGCAGTTCGCCTTCGCGGCCAATTTCGGCGAGGTCGAGGTCCATGGCGAGCATCGGCCGGAGAGCAAGCGCCACGGCGTCGCGCATGTGATGTCCAACCTCGACGCCGATGGCAACCCGACGGTCCGATTCTCCCGGGCCGCGAATTACCACTGGCACACCGACAAGCCTTACAATCAGAAGCCGCCGATGTTGACGACGCTCTACGCGGTCGAAATACCGGCACGTGGCGGCGATACGGAATTCGCCAACACCGCGCTGGCGTACGCGGCGCTGCCCCCGGAAACAAAGAAACGTATTGCTGGATTGCGGGTGGCCTTCAGCCCGGCCTTCGACCCGAGCCGCGGTTCGGTCGACCAGCCGCTGGTGCGCACCCATCCCGACACCGGCCGCAAGGCGCTCTACCTCGGCAATCATTCGACGCACATTCGCGATATGCCCGAAGCGGACGGCGTAGCGCTGCTCGGTGACCTGGTCGAACACGCGACGCAGCGGCAATTCGTCTATGCCCATCGATGGCGTGTCGGCGACCTGGTCATGTGGGACAACCGCTGCCTGCTGCATCGTGCCGTGCTCGACGCCGACAGTGGCAAATATCGCCGGGTCATGCATCGCAGCATTGTCAGAGGTACCGTGCCGTTCTGAGCTCTTGGTGGAACAATGGATATCGGCTTCAGCGAAGAACAGGAGTTGCTGCGCGACACCGCGCGCAAATTCCTAGAGGGCGAGTGTACGACAAAGTTCGTGCGCGAGATGATGGCGACCGAGCAGGCGGTCACCGACACGTTCTGGCAGCAGCTCGCCGAGAACGGCTGGCTCGGCATTATTTATCCGGAGAACGATGGCGGCAGCGGGCTCGGCCTCGTCGATCTTGTCGTGCTGATGGAGGAAATGGGGCACGCCGTCATGCCGGGGCCGTTCCCGGCGACGGTGTTACTCGGCGGCGCGGCGATCGCCGAGGCGGGCTCAGCGGCGCAGCGCCAGGAATGGCTGCCGCGCATCGCCGCCGGCGCGGCCAAGGCGACGCTGGCGATAACCGAGCCGAACGCGCGTTGGGACGCCGCCGGCATCACCGCGAGCGCGCGCGAGGCGCGCGGCGGCTTCGCGGTGTCTGGCAGCAAGATGTTTGTCCCCGACGCGCATCTCGCCGATGTGCTGGTCGTCGCCGCGCGCAGCCGCGACGGCAGCACGATGGAGGATGGGGTCAGCCTGCTCCTGGTGGCGAAGGACGCCGCCGGCCTCGACATTCGCCTGCTGCCCTCGGTCGACGAAACGCGCAAGCTGTGTGAAGTGCGACTCGACAATGTCACGGTGCCAGCTGCAGCTTTGCTCGGCGAATTGCACCAGGGCTGGCCGCCGCTGCAACGGGTCATCGACCGCGCCGCGGTGGCGCTCTCGGCCGAGATCTGCGGCGCGGCGCAGCGCGTCCTCGATATGACCGTCGAATACGCCAAGCTCCGCGTCGCCTTCGGCAAGCCGATCGGCAGCTATCAGGGCGTCAAGCACAAATGCACCGACATGCTGGTCGAGATCGAGAACGCCAAATCGCTGACCTATTATGCCGCCTGGGCAGTCGATCACGGCGATCTCGAGGCGGCAATGGCGGTGTCGATGGCCAAGGCCGCGGCATCCGATGCCGGCCGCAAGGTCTGCGCCGCGGGCATCCAGCTGCATGGCGGCATTGGCATGACCTGGGAGCACGATCTGCATCTGTACCTGAAGCGCGCCAAGGCCGACGAGGTCGCCTTCGGCGACGCCACCTGGCATCGCGAGCGCATCGCCCGGATGATGGGGGCGTAGTGCCGGAGGCGGCATCGCCGCTGCGCCTTGTCCCGCCGAGCCTCGAGCGCCTGCCCGGCTATGTCGCGGCGCTTGCAGCCTGTTGGTCGCCCGACACCACGCAGGATGTCAGCGCGTCGCAGCTGGCCGAGATCCGCCGCGACCCGGCCGCGTTCCTCGCCGAACTGACCCGCCAGGACGGGACGCTAAGGCAGGCCTCGGGCCGCGAAGTGCCGCGTCTGCCGTCGCGGATCTTCTGGCTCGACGATGGCGAATTTTGCGGCGTCATCAATCTGCGCTTCGTATCGGGCAGCGACGTCTTACCCGACTATGTCTCCGGCCATATCGGCTACGCCGTGGTGCCGTGGAAGCGGCGCTGCGGCTATGCCACCCGCGCGCTCGCGCTGATGCTGCCGGTGGCGCGCGACGTTGGCCTCTCCGGTATCGAGATCACCTGCGACGAGGACAACGAGCCGTCGCGCCGGGTCATCCTCAGGAATGGCGGAGTTTTCGCCGGCACCCGGCCGATCCGGACGGCAAAGCGAAGCTTGTCTTCCATATCCACCTTGCACCGCCCGCTTGACGCTGTCGGCCGCGAGCGGAAGGATGCCGCGATGTCGGGTCAGCCCTACGACGCACCCTATCTTGCCCGCAATGCCGCGAATTTCGCGTCGCTGAGCCCGCTCGGCTTCCTGGCGCGCTCGGCCGCGATCTACCCGGACAAGCTTGCGGTGATCGATGGCGAACGCCGCTTCACTTACCAAGAATTCTATGTCCGCTGCCGCCGCTTTGGCGATGCGCTGCGCCGGCGCGGCATCGGCCCCGGCGACACCGTCGCGGTGATGGCGCCGAATGTGCCGGCGCTGCTCGAAGCGCATTACGGCGTGCCGATGGCCGGCGCGGTGCTGAACGCGCTGAACTACCGGCTCGATGCTCGCTCGATCGCCTTTATCCTGGGGCACGGCGAGGCCAAATTGCTGATCGCCGACCGCGAATTTGCCTCGATCGTCAAGCCGGCGCTGGCCGAGCTTGGCACGGACTTGCCGCTGGTCGAGATCGCCGACGGCGAAAATGGCGAGGCTCTCAGCGGCATCGAATACGAGGACTTCCTCGGCGAGGGCGATCCGGCTGCGCCGTGGTCGCCCCCCTCCGATGAATGGTCCGCCATCGCGCTCAACTACACCTCCGGCACGACCGGCAATCCGAAGGGCGTCGTCTATCACCATCGCGGCGCCTATCTGAACGCGCTCGGCAATGCGATCACCTTCGGTCTCGACCGGCATGCGGTCTATCTCTGGACCCTGCCGATGTTCCACTGCAACGGCTGGACCTTCACTTGGGCCGTCACCGCCATTTCCGGCACGCATGTCTGCCTGCGCCGGGTCGATCCGGCGCCGATCTTCGCGCTGATCGACGAGCACAAGGTCACGCATCTCTGCGGCGCGCCGGTCGTGCTGAACATGCTGGTGCACGCGCCCGATAGCGTGAAGCGCCGTTTCGACCATGTCGTCGAGGTGGCCACCGGCGGTTCGGCTCCTCCCTCGCCGGTGATCGAGGCGATGGAGCGGATGGGCTTCCGGGTGACCCACCTCTACGGGCTTACCGAGTGCTACGGGCCGTCGACCTCATGCGCCTGGCAGGAGGAATGGGGCGAGCTGCCGCTCGCTGAGCGCGTTGGCAAGATGGCGCGGCAGGGTGTGCAGTACCTGACGCTCGACGGCCAGCGGGTCGTCGATCCCGAGACGATGCAAGACGTCCCGGCGGACGCTGCCACGATCGGCGAATTGATGCTGCGCAGCAACACGATGATGAAGGGGTATCTGAAGAACCCCGCCGCGACGACCGAAGCATTCGCCGGCGGCTGGTTCCATACCGGCGACCTCGCGGTCATGCACCCCGACGGCTATGCCGAGATCAAGGACCGCTCAAAGGACATCATCATCTCCGGCGGCGAGAACATTTCTTCGATCGAGGTCGAGGAGGTGCTGTACCGGCACCCGCAGGTGATGGAAGCCGCGGTTGTCGCCAAGCCGGACGAGAAATGGGGCGAGATCCCGTGCGCCTTCGTGACCCTGAAGCCCGATGCGGGCGCGGTCTCGGCGGTCGATATCATCGCTTTTTGTCGCGCCAATCTCGCCCATTACAAGGTGCCGAAAGCCGTCGTGTTCGGGCAGCTGCCGAAGACCTCGACCGGTAAGATTCAGAAATACGCGCTGCGCGACCGCGCCAAGGAGGCGCAGTCGTGAGCGAGGCGGCTGGCCGCTATTTCCATCGAGATTGCTTCATCGCTGCGCTCCTCGTAATGACGACCCTTTCTGCTGTCATTGCAAGCGAAGCGAAGCAATCTCGCGAGAGGGGCGCATAGATGGTCGGCCTACCCAGCTTCGATATCACCGGGCAGGTGGTGCTGGTGACCGGTGCGTCGAGCGGCATCGGCCGTCATTTTGCCGACGTGCTGGCGGCGGCCGGGGCAAAGGTCGCGCTGGCGGCGCGCCGCACCGACCGTCTCGCCGACCTCGCGAGCGAGATTGAGGGGCGGGGCGGGACGTGCCTGCCGGTTGCCTGCGACGTCACCGAACAGAGGAGCATCGTCAGCGCGATCGCCACCGCCGAAGAGCGGCTCGGGCGGTTGTCGATCCTGGTGAACAATGCCGGGGTTGTGGTGTCGAAGCCACTGTTCGAGCACACCGAGGCGGATTGGGACTATGTGGTCGACACCAACCTCAAGGGCGCCTGGCTGGCGGCGCGCGAATTCGCCCATCACCTGGTTGAGCGCAAACGTCCCGGCCGCATCATCAACATCGCCTCGGTGCTCGGCTTTCGCACGATCGGGCGGGTGCCGGCCTATTGCGCCGCCAAGGCCGGGCTCCTTCATCTGACCAGCGTGCTGGCGATGGAGCTGGCGCGTCACCGGATACTCGTCAACGCGCTGGCGCCGGGCTATGTCGAGACCGACTTCAATCGCGAGTTCTTCCAGACCGAGGCCGGCAAGAACCTGATCAACCGCATTCCGTTGAAGCGCATTGCGCAGCCCGAGGATCTCGACGGGGCGCTCCTGTTCCTGGTCTCGCCGGCGAGCGCCTATGTGACCGGCGCGGTCATCTCGGTCGATGGCGGCCACGGCGTCGCCGCCATCTGAGGCCGCGCTCGCCCGCTTTCTGGCCGAGGCGAGCGGCGCCGATCGGGTCGAGATGGCCGGTCTTGAACTCCTCGCCGGCGGCGCGATCCAAGAGAATTGGGGGTTCGGAGCCGAATTGGTCGGCGGGCGGCTCGCCGGGACGCACCGGCTTGTATTGCGCACCGATGCCGCCACCGGCGTTCCGTCGAGCCTCGGTCGGGTTGAGGAATTTGCGATTCTGAGAGCGGCGCACGCGGCCGGGGTCGCGGTGCCAGAGCCGCTTTTCGCCTGTGCCAATCCGGATGTGATCGGAAAACCATTCTTCGTGATGCGGCGGCTTCCCGGCAACGCGCTCGGCCGGGCGATCACGATCGATCCGGCGCTGGAACCAGCGCTGCCGCGCATAGCCGCCCGGCTCGGCGCGGAGTTGGCGCGCATTCAGACGATCCGGCCGCCGCGCGCCGATCTCGGCTTTCTGCCGAGCTCCGAAGAGAGCGAGCCCGAGACGCAGATCGCCGGCTTTCGCGCCTATCTGGGCCGGCATCCGCGGTCGCGTCCGGTGCTCGAATGGGCGATCCGCTGGCTCGAAACCCACATTCCCGCGCGGTTGCCACCGGTGCTGTGTCACCGCGATTTCCGCACCGGGAACTACATGCTCGACGGTGTGGAGCTGACCGGCATCCTCGATTGGGAATTCGCTGGCTGGGGCGATCCGGACGAGGATATCGGCTGGTTCTGCTGCAAGGGCTGGCGCTTTGCCCGGCTCGACCGCGAGGCGGGCGGCATTGCCGACCGTGCGCCGTTCTATCAGGGCTACGAAAGCGCCTCGGGTCGCCGCCTCGACCCCGAGCGGGTGCGGTTCTGGGAGATTTTCGCCAATGTGCGCTGGGCGGTGATCGCGCTGCAGCAGAGCGACCGCTATCTGACCGGCGGCGCACGCGACCTCTCGACCGCGATCATCGGGCGCCGCGCCGCCGAATGCGAACTGGAATTGCTGATGCTGCTCGACCACGCGGGACCGCCGGCATCCTGCCGGCAGGCCGGCTCTCGGCGAAGCGGAGCTTCGCCTGACGCCGACAGCGCAAGCGCAGCTTGCGCGAGAGGCGAGACGCCGGCGGTCCGTGATCTGATGCGCGACCTGCCGAGTGGCTTCGATCTGGTCGAGCTCGGGCGCGACCTGCTGCTCGACGAGTTACTGCCGCTCGTCCCGGAGCCGCGGCGGCGCGAGCTGCACCTCGTCGCCACCGCAATCGCGATCGCCAGGCGCGAGGCCTTGGCCGGCGACGAACCGATACGCGAAATTTTGGGCTGGCTGACCGAGTTTTACGGATGCCTTCCCGAGGACGCCCTGCTTTGCCGCTTCGCGGCCGATTTGCGCAATGGTGCCTTCGCAACATCGCAACCGCGCGAACAGGCCGCCCGTGCCATATTATGGCGCATGACGATCGCCAGGCTGCGCGAAGGAAACCCGCAATTCCTCGCCGCCAACGGTTTTGCCTGAGCTTGGCCTGGGGCGCGGGTGAGGAGAGAGAACGTGTCGCAATCTAGCGTCCGCGAAGCCATCGACGCCTTCGCCCGCGGCGAGATCGTCGTCGTCACCGACGATGACGATCGCGAGAACGAAGGCGATCTGATCGTCGCCGCGGCGCATGCCACGTCGGAAAAGATGGCCTTTATCATCCGTCACACATGCGGCATCGTCTGCGCGCCGATCACCAGCGAGACCGCTCGCCGACTGCATCTGGCGCCGATGGTCGCCGACAGCGACGCGATCCACGGCACCGCCTTCACGATCTCGGTCGATTACAAGCACGGTACGACGACGGGCATCTCGGCCGATGACCGTACCGCGACGATCCGGGCGCTCGCCAACGGCAATTGCGGGCGGGCCGATTTTGTTCGCCCCGGACACATATTTCCGCTGATCGCCAAGGATGGCGGCGTCCTGATCCGCTCGGGCCATACCGAGGCGGCCGTCGATCTGTGCCGATTGGCGCAAACAGAGCCCGTGGCGGCGATCTGCGAGTTGGTCAACGATGACGGCACGGTGATGCGCGGCTTGCAGGTCACCGCGTTTGCCAAGCGTCACAGCCTCAAGCGGATCTCCGTCGCCGACCTGATCGCCTACCGTCAGGCGCGCGAGAAGCTCGTCAACCGGGTCGCGGAGTTCAAGATCGACACCGAGGATGGCGAGTTCACCGGCTATGCCTATGTCACGCCGTTCGACAAGGTGCACCATTACGCCTTTGTCTATGGCGAGATCGGCGACGGGCGCGGCGTGCCGACCCGGCTGCACCGCGCCAACGTCGTCGAGGACGTGTTCGGCGGCGCCAAGACCATCCATGCCGCGTTGAGCCGGTTCAAGCATGCCGGGCGCGGGGTGCTGGTCTATCTGCGCGACGGCACCTCGGGGGTGCCGACGACGGCGCTGTCAGAGGAGAGCACCGCCTCCGAGCTGGAGCGCAGCCGGCAATGGAAAGATATCGGCCTCGGCGCCCAGATCCTGCGCGATTTGCGGATCAGCTCGATCCGCCTCTTCGCCACGCGCTCGCGCACCTATGTCGGGCTGGCCGGCTTCGGCATCGAGATCGACGCGACCGAGCCGCTCGAAGAGCCGTCGACACTGCGCCTGATCGTCAAGGAAATGCGGCCGCCGCGCCGCGCCGCCAACAGCTGACGATGCCGGCAAGGTGGGACCGGGTATGAGCGTCGCGCAACTTAGGCTGACCGCGAGTCGTGTGCACTACGCCTGGATCGTCGCCGGCGTGACCTTTGTCGTGGTGCTGCTGACCGCCGGGGTACGCGCCGCCCCCGGTATATTGATCGTGCCGCTCGAAGAGGAATTTCACTGGTCGCGGGCAACGATCTCCTTCGCCGTCGGGGTCAACCTCCTGCTCTATGGCGTGGTGGGGCCATTCGCGGCGGCGCTGATGGACCGCTTTGGCGTGCGCCGGACGATGACCCTGGCCCTGGCTGTCGCGGCTGGCGGCGTGGCACTGAGCCCGGCGATGCGCGAACCATGGCAGCTCGTCTTGCTGTGGGGTGTCGTCGTTGGCTGCAGTTGCGGCTGCATCGGCGCCTTTATCGGCCCCTTTATCGCCGCGCGGTGGTTCAAGCAGCGGCAAGGGCTCGTCGTCGGGCTGCTCACCGCTGCAAACGCCGCGGGCCAACTGGTCTTTCTGCCGAGCATGGCGACGATCGCCACCCATGCCGGGTGGCGGGTGATGTCGCTGATACTGGCTGGTTGCGTAATGGTCTTTGTGCCGGTGCTGGCGTTGTTGATGCGCGACCGCCCCGAACAGCTTGGCCTTTCCGCTTACGGCGACATCGCCGGACCGCGCAGGGGAACGGCGCCGGCCGGCAATCCGATTTCGGCCGCCTTTCGCGCCCTCGCCGACGGCGCGAAAATGCGGGATTTCTGGCTGATCGCCGGCAGCTATTTCATCTGCGGCGCCTCGACCAACGGCCTGATCGGCACGCATCTGATACCAGCTTGCGTCGATCATGGATTGGCCGAGGTCGTCGGTGCCGGCCTGCTCGCCGCCACCGGCGTCTTCGCGTTCATCGGCGGGACGGCCTCCGGCTGGCTCAGCGATCGCATCGACAATCGCTATCTGTTGTTCTGGTATTACGGGCTGCGCGGCCTGTCGCTGATGTACCTGCCCTTCGCGCTCGACATGTCGTTCTACGGCATGACCCTGTTCAGCGCGTTTTACGGGCTCGACTGGATTGCCGGCGTGCCGCCGAGCGTGCGCCTGTTGAGCCGCGCCGTCGGGGCCGAGCGGATCGGCATCATGGTCGCCTGGATCACCGTCATTCACCAGGTGGGCGGCGCCTCCGCCGCCTATCTCGGCGGCGTGCTGCGCATCACCTTCGGGACCTATCTCGAAGCCTTTATGCTGTCGGGGCTGTTGTGCATCGGTGCCGCGCTGATGGTGCTGTTCATCGGGGCCGGGCGCGGGGGCCGGGAGGAAACAGCCGGCGTATCCGCCGCGGCCTGACACATCTCCCTGCGACGACCCCATAAAAAAGCCCGAGCGGGCAACCCCGCTCGGGCCAGGGTCGGCCAACCCGAAGATTACCAGGGGTAGTAGTACGGCGCCGGTCCGTAATACGGCGCGTAATACGGTGGCGCGTAGTAGTACGGCGCCGGAGCCGCGATCCCGATACCGAAACCGCCCGGACCAAAGCCGAAGTACAACTGCGCGTCAGCCGAGGACATCGGCACGGTGAGCGCACCCAAGCCTATCGCGGCAACGGCGGCCGCGAGCAGAGGACGAAACCGGCGATTGTGTTTCTAAACGGACATACTTACCTCCGTTTGAAATTCAACACGTTTTACTGAAGGAACGATTCCACGACAGCGCGAGTTCCGCTGAGAACTCGCGGTCAAGCGCGCATCGAGGGGCCGAAGTTGCTGATTTTTGTAGAACGGGCGCGTCGCAGCGTCTGACCCGCTCCGGTTCTATTTTCGGATCAGTGCGCCAGGATCTGGCTCAGGAACACCCGGGTGCGCTCGCTCTTCGGGTCGGCGAAGAACTCCTTGGGCGGCCCGCGTTCGACGATTTCGCCGCGGTCCATGAACACCATCGTGTCGGCGACCGTGCGCGCAAAGCCCATCTCGTGGGTCACGCACACCATCGTCATGCCTTCCTGCGCGAGCTCGACCATGACGTCGAGCACTTCCTTGATCATCTCCGGGTCGAGCGCCGAGGTCGGCTCGTCGAACAGCATGATCTCCGGCTTCATGCATAAGGAGCGGGCAATCGCGACGCGCTGCTGCTGGCCGCCCGAGAGCTGGCCCGGATATTTATCGGCCTGCTCCGGGATGCGGACCCGCTCGAGATAATAGTGCGCGGTCTCCTCCGCCTCCTTTTTAGGCAGCTTACGGACCCAGATCGGCGCCAGGGTCAAATTGTCCAGCACCGTCAAATGCGGGAACAGGTTGAACTGCTGGAACACCATGCCGACCTCGCGGCGGATCGCCTCGATGTTCTTCAGGTCCGAGGTCAGCTCGATGCCGGCGACGATGATCCGGCCCTGCTGGTGTTCTTCCAGCCGGTTGATGCAGCGGATCATCGTCGATTTGCCTGAGCCCGAGGGGCCGCAGACGACGACCTTCTCGCCTTTCTTCACTTCGAGGTTGATGTCGGTCAGCACATGGAAATCGCCATACCATTTGTGCACCTGGTGCATCGCGATCATCGCATCCGCCGGCATTCGCGCCTCGCTGTCGGCCATCGCGGCGGCGCCGTTCAGCGCCGGTGGCCACGGTTGAACTCGCGCTCCAGCATCTGGCTGTAGCGCGACATGAAAAAGCAGAAGCAGAAATAGATCGCCGCGATGAAGACATAGGTTTCTGTCGCGAAACCCTGCCAGTTCGAGTCGGTCAGCGCGGTATTGGCGGTGTTGAGCAGGTCGAACAGCCCGATAATCAGCACGAGCGAGGTGTTCTTGAACGCGCCGATGAAATTGTTGACGAGAGGCGGGATCACCATCGCCAGCGCCTGCGGCAGCACGATCAGCCGGATGCGCCGCCAATAGCCAAGGCCCAGCGCGTCGGCCGCTTCGATCTGGCCCTTCGGGATCGACTGCAGGCCGCCGCGGATCACCTCGGCGAGATAGGCGGCCGCGAACAGGATGAAGGCGACCTGCGCGCGCAATAATTTGTCGATCGTGAAGCCGCTCGGCAGGAACAGCGGCAGCATCACCGACGCCATGAACAATACGGTGATCAGCGGCACGCCGCGGACGAGTTCGATATAAGCCACAGAGACGACCCGCACCGCCGGCAATCGCGAACGCCGCCCGAGCGCCAACAGGATCGCGAGCGGAAAGGCGAAAACCATCCCGATGACGGCGAGGATCAAGGTCAGCGGCAAGCCGCTCCACAACTCGGTGTCGACATAGGTGAGGCCGAATACGCCGCCCCACATCAGGATGCCGACGAGCACCACGCCTGTCGGCCACAACAGCATCAACCGCTTGCCCCACAAACGGCGGTCGCAGCTCGCCAGGATCAGCCCAATAATGATCATCACGACGAGCAGCGGCCGCCATTGCTCCGCGTACGGAAACCGGCCGAACAGGATGAAACGAAGCTTCTCGCCGATGAATGCCCAGCACGCGCCAGCACCCCGGCAAGCCTGGCCGTTGGGTGCACTCCAGACGGCGTCGATAAAGGCCCAGCGGATCAGCGGCGGGACGGTGACAGCTAGAAAATAGGCCGCGAGGATGGTCAGGATCGTGTTGAAGACGCTGTTGAACAGATTGGCCTTGAGCCAGCCGATGATGCCGCTCGAAGCAGCCGGCGGCCGCTGGGCGGCTATCGGGATTTCTTGGGCGATGTCGATGTCGGCCACAGCTATCGCTCCACTAGCGCGACCGCGCGGTTGTAGAGGTTCATGCACAGCGAAATTAAGAGGCTGATCGCCAGATAGACCGCCATGATCATGGCGATGCCCTCGACCGCCTGGCCGGTCTGGTTCATCGTCGTGTTCGCGATCGAGACCAGGTCCGGATAACCGATGATCACGGCGAGGGAGCTGTTCTTGGTGAGGCTCAGATATTCGCTGGTCATCGGCGGTATTATGACCCGGAGCGCCTGTGGCAGGACGACAAGGCGCATCCGCTGTCCCGGCCGCAGCCCCAGCGCCATCGCCGCCTCGCTCTGCCCCCAGCTGACGGCCAGAATGCCGGCGCGCACGATCTCGGCGATAAACGTGCCGGTGTAGACGACAAGGCCGATCAGCAGGGCGCCGAATTCTGGCGAGAAAGCAGTGCCGCCGGCAAAGTTGAAGCCGCGCAGCACTGGCCAATCCAGCTCAAGCGGCGCGCCATATGCGAGAAAAACCGCGAGCGGCAGCCCCAATGCGAGGCCAAGCCCGGCCCAGCCGGCCGGAAACTGCCAGCCGGTTTCCGCCTGCCGCTGTCGGGCCCAGCGGTGCACGACATATGCCAGGGCAAGTCCGATTACGAAGGCGACCGCCATCCATAGGTGGGCCGGCTGGCCGAGCGGCACCGGAAACAGAATGCCGCGATTGCTGACGAAAACGCCGGGCAAAGGCTCCCAGGCTTCGCGCGGCCCCGGCGCGACCTGGCGCAACAATGCCCACCAGAACAGCAATTGCAGCGCCAGTGGAATATTACGGAAGGTCTCGACGTAGACGCCGGCAAGCTTGGCGACGAGCCAGTTCCGCGACAGCCGCGCCAACCCCATCAGGGTGCCGAGAATCGTCGCTAGCACGATACCGATTGCCGACACGTAGAGCGTGTTGGTGAGGCCGACCAGGAAGGCGCGGGCATAGGTGTCCGCCGGCGAATAGGGGATCAGGCTCTCGCCGATGCCGAACGCCGCCTCGCGCTCGAGAAAGCCGAACCCGGTGGCGATGTTTTGCCGGCGGAGATTGACGGTGGTGTTGTAGGCGAGAAAGCCGATGATCGCGGCGATTACCGCCACGAAGATGATCTGCAGCGCAATCCCCCGCAGGCGCGTGTCGCGCCACGGCGCCGGTCGATGTGCCCGGACAACTATCGCTGCGGTCTCGCTCGCCATCGCTGCGCTCCCGCTCAGCGGATCGGCATCGCGTAAATCAACCCGCCCTTGGTCCACAAATTGTTGTAGCCGCGTTCGATCTTGAGCGGCGTGTTGAGCCCAAGGTGCCGATCGAAGATCTCGCCGTAATTGCCGACCGCCTTGATCGTGTTGTAGGCCCATTTCTCGTCGAGCCCCAGCGCCTTGCCCATGCCGGGAGTGACGCCGAGCATCCGCTTGATGTCGGGCGAGTCGCTCTTCGCCATCTCGTCGACATTCTGCTGGGTGATGCCCTTCTCCTCGGCCTCCATCGTCGCATAGACGACCCAGTCGACGATGTCGTGCCATTCGTCGTCGCCGTGCCGAACGACCGGCGCCAACGGCTCCTTCGAGATCCGCTCGGCCAGGACGACGTAATCATCGGGGTTGCTTGCTCGCCCCACCCGCTGTGCCCCGAGCGCCGTGGCGTCGCCGGTCATCACGTCGCAGCGGCCGGAGAAGAACGCCGCGTAGATTTCGTCGATCTTCTCGATGACGACCGGCTTGAACTCCATCTTGTTGGCGCGGAAATAGTCGGCGAGGTTCAGCTCGGTGGTGGTGCCGGGTTGGACGCAGATCGTGGCGCCGTTGAGGTCCTTGCCAGTTTTGACGCCGAGCTTCTTCGGCACCATGAAGCCCTGGCCGTCATAGAACACCACCGGACCGAAATTGAGGCCGAGCTGGGTGTCGCGCTGCAAGGTCCAGGTCGTGTTGTTCGACAGAATGTCGACCTCGCCCGATTGCAGCGCGGTAAAGCGCTGCTGCGCGGTCAGCGGCACGTATTTGACCTTGTCTGGCTCGCCGAAAATCGCCGCAGAGATCGCGCGGCAGAAATCGACATCGAAGCCGGCGTACTTGCCCTGACTGTCGGGTTGGGCGAACCCGGGAATGCCGGTCGGCACGCCGCAACTGAGGCTACCCGCCTGCTTTATCTTGTCGAGCGTCGGCCCGGCCGTCGCCGGGACCGGAAAGCCGAGCCCCATCGAGAGCCCGAGCGCCAGGGCCAGCAGCCCCCCTGCGCGCGTGGATATTCCGATCATTCCCTAAGCCCCCTGTTCGCCGCAGGCGGTAACCGAACCGCGGCCTCGCCATGATTACCCGAACGCTAGCATAGGCGGGCGGCAGCCAGCAACGCGGCGTCCGTTGCAAATGGCGGGCCGCCCCTATCCCGGGCGGCGAATTTCGGCGGTATGGCGCTCGACCGCGCGCCGCAGATCTTGCCCTGCCGGGCCGGCCCCCGCGATGCCTCGGGAGATCGATGGAATGACGCGGGAATAGTGCCGCCTGAAATGGGTCCGCACATCGGCTATCGTCGCGCCCTGGGCGCCGATGCCCGGCACCAGCAACAGCGCGTTCGGCAAGCGATCGGCAAGTCGCGCGACTTCCTGGCCCTTTGTCGCGCCGACGACCGCACCGATAAAACCGAGCCCGCTCGGCTCGTCGGCGGCGTTCCGGGCCGCGATCTGGTCGGCGATGTGCTCGGCCACCGACCGGCCATCCGGGATTTTCGCCTGCTGCAGCTCGCTTCCTTCCGGATTGGACGATCTGACCACGACGAAGACGCCAGCGGCCTCGCGGCGGGCGATCTCGAGGACCGGCGCGAGTGACCCGAAGCCGAGATAGGCGCTCGCGGTGATCGCGTCGCCGCCATACGGGCTGCACGGTCCAAGAAAAGCTTCGCCGTAGGCCGCCGCGGTGGAGGAAATGTCGCCGCGCTTCACATCGATGATGACGAGAGCGCCGTGGCTCTTCGCCTGCTCGACAGTGCGGCGCAGCACCTCCATTCCGGCTGGTCCGTGCCGCTCGAAAAATGCGGCCTGCGGCTTGATCGTCGCAACGAGCGGGGCGCAGCTATCCACCATGCGCTCGCAGAATGCGCTGAGCCCCGGCAAATCGTCCGGCAGCCCCCAGCCCTGCAGGCTTTTAGCCGACGGATCGATACCGACGCAGAGTGGCGACCGCTCCGCCGCAAGCTCCACAAATCGCGTTTGAAACGGCACCATCATCGCGCCCGTCGTATAACAGCCGCGGATTGGGGAGGATAGGGATGCCGAAGCAGCAGATCCGTTCCGACAAGCTGCGCCAGCCGAGCGGCGTGTTTTCGCACGCCACCGCGATCGAGGCGAAGGGGCGGCTTGTCTTCATCTCCGGCATGACCGCGCGCCGAGCCGACGGCTCGCTCGCCGGGGTGGGCGACATCGAGGCCCAGACGCGACAGGTCTGCGAGAACATCAAGGCCGCGGTCGAGGCGGCCGGCGGCGGCATGGACGACATCTGTCGGGTCGATGTCTATATCCGCAACATGGAGCAGTTCGAGGCGATCCACAAAGTACGCCGCGAATACTTCCGAGAGCCGCTGCCGGCCTCGACCATGGTCGAGGTGGTCAAGATGACCCACCCGGACTACCTGATTGAGATCAGCGCCATCGCCGTGATCCCGGACTGAGCGTTACGATGCCCTCGCTTTTCGTGGCCGGCCGCCGAGCCGCCCATTGGCCCGGGCGGCCGCCGCTTTGGCCGGACTCGTTGCGCTTCCGCCGCGGGCACCCAGGCGGGCGGCCATCCAGGCGCGCGAGCCGAGAAGCCCTTCCAGAAGCGCCGGTAAGTAGAGGTCCGCATCCAGCTTGGGAAAATGGATACCGAGGCCGGAAGGGCTGATCTCGATCTGGTCCAATTGATCCGGCGTAGCATTCTCCAAACCCTGAGCGTCATGCGCCGAGAAACCTATGTCCAGGCCCGAACTAAGGCGAATGACGATCCGTTTGCTGCGCCGGTCATAGTGCGCGTCTGACGCGGTTGGCCCAGTATCGCGACGTTTCTCGCCGCGCCTTACCGCACGCGCGAATTCATCGGGTGTAACCATGAATGCGCTCCCATTCACTGCACAACGTCACTAGCTCGTCATCCAACACCGCCGCGATCCTGGCGATTTCGCGGCGCGGGAAGCCGTAGTTCTCGCGCAGCTCCACCGGCCCGCCAGGGCAGTTAAGCCGAAACACCCCCTCCTGGTCGCGGCCGATTACGTGTACGTGCGCGGGGCGATGGTCATTTGGATAGACCACGACCCGCAATCCGCCAGATCGCAAGACGGTCGGCATCAATTAAGCTAGCGCATTCCCAAGCGGTTGGCTATCCATCGCTGAACCGGTCGATGCCGCCCAGCAGCTGTCGCGGTTGCAATCGCCGCGGCGGCGGCCCAACTGTTTGCGCGACCACGAGCCCGAGGACCAGCCGAATGGAAATGCATGGCGAACGTCGCATCCCCGCCCCGCGCGACGAGGTGTGGGCGCGGCTCAACGACGCCGAGACCCTGAAGAATTCCATTCCCGGCTGTCAGGAGATCGAAAAGACCTCGGATACCGAGTTCACCGCCAAGGTCGTCGCCAAGGTCGGGCCGGTCCGCGCGACCTTCACCGGCAAGGTCACGCTCACCGATCTCGATCCGCCGAACGGCTACACGATCTCCGGCGAGGGGCAGGGCGGAGTTGCCGGCTTCGCCAAGGGCAGCGCCAGGGTCGACCTCGAGACTACCGATGGCGAGACAGTGCTGCGCTACGGCGTACAGGCCCAGGTCGGCGGCAAGCTGGCGCAGATCGGCTCCCGCTTGATCGACGCCACCGCGCGCAAGATGGCCGACGACTTCTTCACCCGCTTTGTCGAGGCGGTGAGTCCCAGCCAGGCGGCTCAAGGCTGATCCGCCCGACCTCCGACCCACTCTCTTTTTTGGCGCCTTGACCCGGCGCGGGCGGCGCACGAAACTCCGGCAAAGCCGCGGCTCCGCCGCAGCCAAGGGTTTGCGCGACGAGGGAGGTTGCAATGCAGAAAACGGTGAGCCTGACCGTCAATGGCAAGCCGGCGACGGCGACGGTCGAGGGCCGCACCCTGCTGGTGCAGCTGCTGCGCGAGCATCTGGGCCTTACCGGCACGCATGTCGGCTGCGACACCAGCCAATGCGGCGCCTGCGTCGTGCACGTCAACGGCGAGGCGATCAAGTCGTGCACCTTGCTCGCGGTCCAGGCCGAGGGCGCCAACGTGCTGACGATCGAGGGCGTCGCCAATGGCGACGAGCTACACCCAATGCAGGAGGCTTTCCGCAACAATCACGCCTTGCAGTGCGGGTTCTGCACCCCGGGCATGGTGATGAGCGCGCTCGACCTGGTGAAGAACAACCCGAAGCCGACCGAACGCGAGATCCGCGAATATCTCGAAGGCAATCTCTGCCGCTGCACCGGCTATCACAACATCGTGCTCGCGATCGCGGAGGGGGCGGCCGTAATGCGCGGCGAGACGCCGGCGCCAGCTCACGGAGTGGCCGCGGAGTAGCGGCGATGACTACGATCGGAACGCCGATCCGGCGGCGCGAGGACTACCGGTTCCTGACCGGACAGGGAACCTACACCGACGACATCAACCGCCCGGGCCAGCTCTACGCCTATATTCTCAGGAGTCCGCACGCCAACGCCCGGATCAATCGGCTCGACACCGGCGCCGCCGCAAAGGCGCCGGGCGTCGTCGCGGTATTCACCGGCAAGGACATGGCGGCCGACGAGATCGGCGGCCTGCCCTGCGGCTGGCTGATCAATTCCAAGGACGGCTCGCCGATGAAAGAGCCGCCGCACCCGGTGCTGGCGGTTGAACGTGTCCGCCATGTCGGCGACCCGGTCGCGGTGGTGATCGCCGATAGCCTCGGGCAGGCGCGCGACGCGGCCGAGAACATCGTCGTCGACTACGTGGTCGAGCCGGCGGTGGTCGATCCCGCCGCGGCATTGAAACCCGGCGCGCCGCAGGTTTGGCCGGAAGCGCCCGGCAATGTCTGCTACGACTGGCATCTGGGCGACGCCGCCGCGGTCGATGCCGCGATGGGCAAGGCGGCCAGGATCGTCAAGCTCGACCTCACCAACAACCGCCTCGTCCCTAATGCGATGGAGCCGCGCGCGGCGATCGGCGAGTTCGACCGCGCCACCGGCGAGCATACCCTCTACACGACCAGCCAAAACCCGCATGTGATCCGGCTGTTGATGGGCGCCTTCGTGCTGCACCTTCCGGAGTCGAGATTGCGGGTCGTCGCCCCCGATGTCGGCGGCGGGTTCGGCTCCAAGATCTACCACTACGCCGAGGAGGCAATCGTTACCTGGGCGGCCGGCAAGCTGAAGCGGCCGGTCAAGTGGACGGCCGACCGCTCGGAAAGCTTCATGTCCGATGCGCATGGCCGCGATCATGTCACCCATGTCGAGCTCGGCCTCGACAAGGACGCGAAGTTCACCGCCCTCAAGGTCTCGACGATCGCCAATATGGGCGCCTATCTGTCGACCTTCGCCACCTGCATCCCGACCTATCTCTACGGAACGTTGCTCGCCGGCACCTACACGACCCCCGCGATCTACGTCGAGACCAAGGCGGTGTTCACCCACACCGTGCCGGTCGATGCCTATCGCGGCGCGGGGCGGCCGGAGGCGACCTATCTGTTGGAGCGGATCGTCGATCTCGCGGCCGACGAACTCGGCATGGACCCGGCCGAATTGCGCCGGCGCAACTTCATCCCGGCGAACGCCTTTCCGTACCAGACGCCGGTGGCGCTGCAATACGACAGTGGCGATTACCAGACGACGCTCGAACTGGCGACAAAAGCCGCCGGCTACGAGGGCTTCGAGGCGCGCCGCCAGGAGGCCGCCCGGCGCGGCAAGCTGCGCGGCATCGGTCTGGCCACCTATATCGAGGCCTGCGGCATCGCGCCATCTGCGGTCGTCGGCTCATTGGGCGCGCGCGCCGGGTTGTTCGAGGCGGCGGCGGTGCGCATGCATCCGACCGGCAGCGTCACCGTGCTGACCGGCTCGCATTCGCACGGTCAGGGACACGAGACGACGTTTGCCCAGCTCGTCTCGGACCGGCTTGGCATCCCGATCGAGCAGATCCAGATCGTCCACGGCGACACCGCCAAGATCCCCTACGGCATGGGCACCTACGGCTCGCGCTCCTTGGCGGTCGGCGGCAGCGCGATCGTCAAGGCGATGGACAAGATCGTCGCCAAGGGCAAGAAGATCGCCGCCCATCTGCTGGAAGCCTCCGAGGCCGACATCGAATTCAAGGACGGCACGTTCAGCGTCGCCGGCACCGACCGCGCGAAGACCTTGGCCGAGGTCGCGCTGACCGCCTATGTGCCGCACAACTTCCCGCATGACGAGCTGGAGCCGGGGCTCGACGAGACCGCGTTCTACGACCCGAAGAACTTCACCTTCCCGTCGGGCGCGCATATCGCCGAGGTCGAAATCGATCCCGACACCGGCAGGCTGGAGATCGTCAACTTCACCGCCTCGGATGATTTCGGCCGCATCATCAACCCGATGATCGTCGCCGGCCAGGTGCATGGTGGGCTGGCGCAGGGGATCGGCCAAGCGGTGCTCGAAGGCTGCGTTTTCGACAAGGAGACCGGGCAGCTGTTGACCGGCTCCTACAACGATTACGCGATGCCGCGCGCCGACGACCTGCCGGAGTTCCATCTGTCGACGCATGTGACGCTGTGCACGCACAACCCGCTCGGGGTCAAAGGCTGCGGCGAGGCTGGTGCGATCGGCGCGCCGGCGGCGATCGCCAATGCCGTCGTCGATGCGCTGAAGCCGCTCGGCATCCGCCATGTCGAGATGCCGCTGACGCCGGAGCGGCTATGGCGCACGATCCAGCAGCACCAGCCGCGGGCGGCCGCGGAGTAGTATTTTTTTCGTCATGGCCGGGCTTAACCCGGCCATCCACGCCTGCGGCTCGTGGACTGCGTGTCGTGGATGCCCGGAACAAGTCCGGGCATGACGTGGTGAGGGGATAGGAAGGGAGAGGCCCGATGTACGAATTCGATTATGTCAGAGCCGCGAGCCTCGACGACGCCGCGAAGCGGCTCGGCAGCGAGGAGGCGAAGCTCGTCGCCGGCGGGATGACGCTGATCCCGACCTTGAAGCTGCGTCTCGCCAAGCCCTCGGAGTTGATCGACCTCGCCGCGATCTCGTCCCTTAAGGGGATCAGCGAGGACGGCAACGCCGTCGTGATCGGCGCGATGACCCGCCACGCCGAGGTCAACCGCTCGCCAGTCGTGCAGAAGGTGATCCCGGCGCTGGCGGCGATGGCTGGCATGATCGGCGATCCGGCGGTGCGCAACCGCGGCACGATCGGTGGCTCGGTCGCCAATAACGACCCGGCCGCCGATTACCCGGCGGCGGTCGTCGCGCTCAACGCCACGGTGCGCACCAACAAGCGCGAGATCGCCGCCGACAATTTCTTCACCGGCATGTTCGAGACGGCGCTCGCGCCCGACGAAATCCTGACCGCGGTGCGCTTTCCGAAGGTCGACGCGGCGAACTACCAGAAATTCCGCAACCCGGCCTCGCGCTACGCGATTGTCGGCGTGTTCGTCGCCCGCGCCGGATCGGGCGTGCGGGTCGCGGTGACCGGCGCCGGTCCTTGCGTCTTCCGCGTGCCGGAGATGGAAGCGGCGCTCGCGAAATCCTTCACGCCGGATGCGATCAAGGACATCGCGATCAAGGATGACGGACTTAACTCCGACATCCACGCCAGCGCCGAATACCGCGCCCATCTGGTCAACGTGATGGCCCGCCGCGCGGTCGCCGCCTGCGGATAGCGTGCGATGCTGCCGCGCCGTCTCGTGAAACGGCGCGAACTGATTATGTCCGTCGGCGGTACGGCGGTCTTATGGCCGTTCTCGGTACGCGCCGACGTTTCGCGGCCCCGACCGTTGATAACCTGGTGCTCGGGGCTCTCGCAAGAGAGCGCCGCCCCCGTAGTTGGCGCCTTCAAGGACGGATTGCGGGAACTGGGTTATAACGAAGGGGTGAATATCGGGGTCGTCTATCGCTTCGGTGACGGGCGCGAGGACCGAATACCCGCCCTTGCTGAGGAACTGGTTGGGCTGAAGCCGGCGGTGATCGTCGCGGTTGGGACGAACATTGCCGTCGCGGTCAAGAAGCTGGCGTCGACAATCCCGATCGTCTCGGGCTTTCTCGCCGATGCAGTGAATCTCGGGCTTATAGAAAGCTACCCTCATCCAGGAGGCAATGTCACTGGGGTGGCGCCCTATATGGAGGGCCTGCCCGCCAAACAAATGGAGCTTGCGCGGGAAGTCGTACCAGGCGCCATCAGAGTGGGCATTCTCGGCAACTTGAATGACCCGAAGGGGCCTCCCCAGCGACGCGAGCTCGACGACGCTGCTCAGTCGCTGGGAGTCAGCGTGGTCGCGCCGGAGATTCGCGCCCCTGACGACATCGAGGGTGCGATGCAAACTCTGGCAAAGGAACGGGTTGATGTGGTCATCGTGTTGCAGACCACGATGCTTCTCAGCGAACGTCACCAAATTGCGGTGGCGGCAGCAGCGAGTCGATTGCCGACTGTCTACGGATACCGGGAACATGTGGTCGAGGGTGGTCTGATCAGTTACGGCGTTGATACGCGCTGGTGCAGCCGCAGCACCGCCGCATACGTCGACAAGATCCTGAAAGGTGCTGCGCCAGGAGATTTGCCGGTTGAGTTCCCGGCGCGACTACAACTGGTCATCAATCTCAAAACCGCGAAGGCGCTCGGCATCACCATTTCGCCATTGCTGCTCTCCCGCGCCGACGAAGTGATCGAGTAGCAGTCGGCAACGGGCGAGCGCCCGTCAATGTGATGGCCCGCCGCGCGGTCGCCGCCTGCGCGTAAGCCGACGCCTCAGCCAGAAAGAAGGCGGACGCGGCCGGCCAGTTCCGGCCGGGTTGCGACGGCGGCAAAACGTCGATCGGCCGTGACAACATGCGTGCCCTGTTGCAGCGCGAGCGCGAGGTAAAGGCAGTCATAGACCGGGTGCCCGATCTCCATCGCAAGCTTTAGCGCATGATCGAGATGCGGCTCAATTGCAAGCGAAGCAACGGGAGCGTTCCGCAGTTCGTCTAAACGTACAGTCGCTTGACCCGCTGTGATTTCGCCGATGCATGCTCTGCGCCAAAGCACGTTTGCCGCTTCGGCAAGCCACAACACAGGCGCGATCAATTCGATATCATCAAGGAGTGCATCCGCGGCGTCGCTATCCGGCTCGCGAACGACCCATTTCACCGCGACGGAAGCGTCTATGACAATCGTCACCGCTCGTCCCGGTCCTGCCGGATAAGCACCTCCGACGGGATCGAGATTCGACCGCGAGTCTCCTCACGCAATGCGGCGGCGCGTTCGCGAAAGGCGGCGCGCCCTGCGCGCAAAGTTTCCTCCAAGATGACGCGGTGCTCGGCCTCGGCGCTTCGGCCGTGTTCGGCGGCTCGTCGCTTCAGTGCCTCGACCACCTCCTGTGGAACGTCACGGACCAATAGCTGCGGCATTGGGCTCTCCGTTTTGCTATCAGACGATAGCATATAAGTCAGCGAGCTTCAGCGGCCAAGGCCGGGGTGGCGCTGCCGCCGCCAAGACATTAGATATCGGAAGCGAGGCGCATGTCCCAACTCATGCGAGGGTCGGCGGCTCGTTAGCCCTCTCCCGTCGGGAGAGGGATTTTGTTGCGACCGGGATCATTGTTGATGGCTCGTGGCAATTCCGGCTCGGTTCCGGCCAATGTCGACGACACGCTGGCTTTGCTCGCCAGCGCCGATTACGTCGCCGACCGCTCTCTGGCGACGGCGGTTCACCTGTCGCTGCATCTGAAGCGGCCCCTGTTTCTCGAAGGCGAGGCCGGGGTCGGCAAGACCGAGATCGCCAAGGTTCTGGCGAGCGCGCTGAAGCGCCGGCTGATCCGGTTGCAATGCTATGAGGGCCTCGACGTCTCCTCGGCGGTGTACGAATGGGACTACGCCCGGCAAATGATCGAGATTCGCCTTGCCGAGGCGGCCGAGGAAGACCGCGGCGAGATCGAGAGCACGATCTTTTCCGACCGCTTCCTGATCAAGCGGCCGTTGCTCCAGGCGTTGGAGCCCGAAATCGGCGGTGCGCCGGTATTGCTGATCGATGAGCTCGACCGCACCGACGAGCCGTTCGAGGCCTATCTCTTGGAGCTGCTGTCCGATTTCCAGGTGACGATCCCCGAGATCGGCACGATCCGCGCGCAGCAGCCGCCGATCGTGGTCATCACCTCGAACCGCACCCGCGAGATCCATGACGCGCTGAAGCGCCGCTGCTTCTACTACTGGATCGATTACCCGAATGCCGAGCGCGAAATGGAGATCCTCCGGCGCAAGGCGCCGCATGCCAGCGAGGCGTTGTCACGCCAGGTCGTCGAGTTCGTGCAGAAGCTGCGCAAGATGGATCTGTTCAAATTGCCCGGCATCGCCGAGACGATCGACTGGACCGAGGCCTTGATGCAGCTCGACGTATTGGAACTGGCGCCACAGGCGATCAACGACACCTTGGGCGTGCTGCTCAAATACCAGGACGACATCGCCCGCATTCAGGGCAGCGAGGCCGCCCGGCTGCTCGACCAGGTCAAGGCCGAGATCGCCTCCGCCCCTAGAGAGGCATAATTGGCGCGAGATTGCTTCGCTTCGCTCGCAATGACAGCAATGGGTGTCATTGCGAGGAGCGTGGCGACGAAGCAATCCAGTCGGGGCTGAGAGTTGGCAGTCACAGCCTCGACATCACCTGCACCCGACGGGCGGCTGGTGGCCAATCTGATGCATTTCGCGCGCACCTTGCGCACCGCCGGCCTGCCGCTTGGTCCCGGCAAGGTGCTGGACGCCGTCGCCGCGGTCGAGGCGGTCGGCATCACCGACCGGCGCGATTTCTATTGGGCGCTGCATTCGGTGTTCGTCAACCGGCCGGATCAGCGGGTGCTGTTCGACCAGGCCTTCCACGTCTTCTGGCGCAATCCCGAGCTCCTGAAGAAGATGATGAGCCTCGTCCTGCCGCAGATGAATGTGGATGCGCCGCCGGAGGAAGGCGCCGAGATGCTGCGCCGCTTGGCCGAGGCGCTGCACCCGCACCAGGAGGCGCGCGACAGCGAGGAGACCGAGCTCGAATTCGACGCGGCGATGACCTTCTCCGACCGCGAGCAGCTGCGGCAGATGGATTTCGAGAAGATGTCACTGGACGAGCTGGCCCGGGCCAAGGCGGCGATCGCGCGGCTGCGCCTGCCGATCCACGATCTCCCGACCCGGCGCTATGCCCGAGACCCGCGGGGCGCCCGCACCGATATGCGCGCGACCCTGCGCGCGGCGCTGCGGTCGGGCGGGCTTATCGAGCTGAAGCGCAAGAGCCGGCGTCTGCGTCCGCCGCCGCTCGTCGTACTGTGCGACATTTCCGGGTCGATGAGCCGGTATAGCCGCGTCTTTCTGCATTTCATGCATTCGATCACCAACGACCGCGACCGCGTCTATACTTTCGTGTTTGGCACCCGGCTGACCAACATCACCCGCTATCTGCGCTTCCGCGATGTCGATGTGGCGCTCGACCGGGTCGCCGAGGCGGTCGCCGACTGGTCGGGCGGTACTCGCATCGGCCAGTGCCTGCGGGAGTTCAACCGGTTCTGGTCGCGCCGGGTGCTGGGTCAGGGAGCGGTTGTACTGCTGATTACCGACGGGCTCGACCGCGACGCCGGCACCGGTCTCGCGCATGAGATGGACCGGCTGCACCGTTCCTGCCGCCAGCTGATTTGGCTCAACCCTCTGTTGCGCTACGAGGGCTTCGAACCAAGATCTCTGGGGATGAAGGCGATGCTCCCCTATGTCGACGAGTTCCGGCCGGTGCACAATCTGGAGAGCCTCGAAGCGCTGATCGAGGTGATCAGCGGCGCGGCGCACCGGCACAGCGCGGTGGCGATGGCGGGCGAGCGATATGGAATGAGGGAAGAGGCATGAGCGATACCGCGGAGATCCTTGAACACGCGGCGCGCTGGCGCGCCGACGGGCACGGCGTGGCGCTGGCGACCGTGGTCAAGACCTGGGGTTCCTCGCCGCGCCAGCCTGGCGCCAAATTGGCCGTGGCGGACAACGGCGCCTTCGTCGGTTCGGTGTCCGGCGGCTGCGTCGAGGGTGCCGTCGTCGGCGAGGCGCAGGAGGTGATTCGCGACGGCAAGCCCCGCCTTCTCGATTTCGGCATCAGCGACGACCAGGCCTGGGAAGTCGGCCTTGCCTGTGGCGGCAAGGTCGCGATCTTTGTCGAGCGCGTCGAATGAAGGGCAAATATCTCGGCGCGATCCTAGCCGCCAACGCCGAGCGCCGCTCGGTCGCGCTCGCGACCGAATTGAAAAGCGGCCGCCAGGTTTTGCTCGATCGCGACCGGTTAGAGGGCGATCTCGACCTTTCCGATCCAAATCGCGCGGCAATGCGGGACGCTCTGCGCGCCGACCGCAACGTGACGCTGGAAACAGATGACGGCAGCGTCTTCGTCCAGGTGTTCAGCCCGCCGGGACGGTGCTTTGTGATTGGCGCCGTTCATATCGCCCAGCCGCTGACGCAGATGCTGCCGCTAATCGATTACAAGCCGATCGTGATCGATCCGCGCGAAAGCTTCTGCACCGAGGCGCGGTTCCCCGGGATCGAGCTGTCGACGGAATGGCCCGATGAAGCCTTGCAGCGTCTCAAGCCGGACCATCGCTCGGCGGTGGTGACCCTGACGCACGACCCGAAGATCGACGATCCGGCGCTCGAAGTGGCGCTGAAATCAGACGCTTTCTACATCGGCGCGCTGGGCTCGCGGCGCACCCATGCCGGCCGGCTCGGCCGATTGAAGGAGCGCGGCTTCAGCGACGCCGCGCTGTCGCGCATCCACGCGCCGGTCGGGCTGGCGGTTGGCGCAGTGTCGCAGGCCGAGGTCGCGATCTCTATCCTCGCCCAGATGACCGAGGTGCTGCGCCAGCCCGAAGCCAAACGGCGAACCGCCGAGGCGGCATGAAGTTCGGCGAAGTTCCGGTTCGGGAGGCGGCGGGCGCGATCCTCGCGCACAGCCTGAGGCGCGGTGCGACGGCGCTGAAAAAAGGCCGTGTGCTGTCGCCGGCCGATCTCGAGGTGATCGATGCCGCCGGGCTGTCGCACATCGTCGTGGCTCAACTCGACCCCGGCGATATCCGCGAGGACGCCGCGGCGCACCGCATCGCCGCCGCTGCCGCGGGCGAGAACATCGCGACCGCAACCGCCTTCACCGGCCGCGCCAATCTGTTCGCCGAGACCCGCGGGCTCCTCGTCTTCGACCGCGACCGGCTCGACCGGCTCAATCTGGTCGACGAATCGGTGACGCTCGGCACCTTGCCGCCTTACGCCGTGGTCGAGCCGCGCCAGATGGTCGCGACGGTCAAGATCATCCCATTCGCGGTGCCCGAGTCGGCCGCTGCGGCGAGCGCTGCCATCGCCGGCGAGGGCGGGCCGCTGCTTCGGGTCGCGGCGTTCCGCTCGCTCGCCGTGTCGCTGATCCAGACGCGGCTGCCGGGCCTCAAGGAAAGCATTCTCGACAAGACCCGCCAGGTCACCGAGCAGCGATTGGGCGCGCTCGGCTGCCGCCTCGCCTCCGAGGAGCGTAGCGATCATGCAGCCGCCGATCTGGCGCCACGTATCGCCGCCGCGGTGGGCGAGGGGGCCGACATGGTGCTGGTGCACGGCGCCTCGGCGATTGTCGACCGCCGTGACGTGATCCCGGCGGCGATCGTCGCCGCCGGCGGCGAGATCGAGCATTTCGGCATGCCGGTCGATCCCGGCAATCTGCTGCTGCTCGGCCGGGTGGCCGGAAAGCCGGTGCTTGGCCTTCCCGGCTGCGCCCGTTCGCCCAAGGTCAACGGCTTCGATTGGGTGTTGGAGCGGCTTGTCGCCGGCGTGCCGGTCGGCCCGCGCGACATCATGCGCATGGGCGCGGGCGGCCTGCTGGCCGAGATCCCGTCGCGGCCGTTGCCGCGGGCCGAAGCAAGCCCGGCGCCGGACACGAAAGTGGCGGAAAAGCGGCCCGCGCCCGGCCCGCGCATCGGCGCGCTGCTGCTTGCGGCCGGCCAGTCGCGGCGGATGGGGTCGAACAAGCTGCTGGAAGACATCGACGGCCGGCCAATGGTCGTCCGCACGGCGCAGCGGCTTCTGTCCTCGCGCGCTCGCCCGATCGTCGCCGTGCTCGGCAACCAGGCCGAGGCGGTCGATGCCGCGCTCGGCAGGCTCCCGGTCGAGCGCGTGGGCAACCCGGCCTACGCCGAGGGCCTGTCTACTTCGCTGAAGCGCGGCCTCGCGGCATTGCCGCCTGACATCGATGGCGTCATCGTCTGCCTCGGCGACATGCCGCTCGTCGCCGGCCGCGACCTCGACCGCCTGATCGCCGCGTTCAACCCGCTCGAGGGTCGCGCGATCATCGTGCCGACCCGGCGTGGCAAGCGTGGCAACCCGGTGCTGTGGGCGAGGCGTTTCTTCCCGGAAATGACCGAGCTCGCCGGCGATGTCGGCGCCAAACACCTGATCGGCGAGCATGCCGAGCTGGTGGCCGAGGTCGAGATGGACAGCGACAATGTGCTGGTCGATATCGACACGCCCGACGCGCTGGCCGAGTTGCGCGCCAGGGTAAAGCCGAGCGCTGCGTAACGGGCCCGTTACCGTCGGGCGTTGTGCATCAGATAGGCGGCGAAATCGGCCGGCTTCAGCTTCAGGTCGATCCTGTCGCTATCGCCGGCGAGGGCTCGCGACACGAGGATGTGGTTTTCAACCGACGTCGCCGGCAGCCGAAACACCCCCGCGGCTCCCTTGAGCTTCGGGTAGATGTTCGGGTCGATCATCTTTTCCTTGCGGCCAAGCCGCTCAATCGCGTCTGCCTCGCTCAGTCCCTCAACCTCTTCTCGGCCGACGATCTTCCAATCGGTTTCGCCGGCCCAGCCCGCCTCGGCGAGCGCCTTCGTATCGCCGTCGCTGAGGCCGACTTTGTAGATATGCTTGCCGAGGCCGACATCCGAAGCCCAGCGGCAGAGTTGGGTGCTGCGCGCGACATATAGGACCGCCATTGGCACCTCCCTGCTGATGATTCGCCGGCGCGCGGAATAGAGCGCCGGGGTCAGCCGTTACAACCCCGCTTCTCCGCCGCTGTCAATTCGGATCGCCCCCATGCCCCTCCTGATCGGATCCGCGACTGTTGTATCGATGTTGCTCAGCCTTTCTCTCGGCCAGGTCACGATGGGAATGGAGGCGGTCGGCGTATTGCTTGCCGCGATCGTGGTGATGAGCCTACAACGCGAATAATCGGCAAGAAAATCGCGTAAACGATCTGCGCCAGTTGGTCGCACATCCCAAGACTCCGCAAACTCTAGAGTTTGAGCCATCTTGCGGCGGTCAAAACGTTGATCTCGATCAACGTTACGAAGTGACACAAACCGACATCTTTTGTTAAGCTCCGCGCGGTACCCAATGCCGAAAGCAAGGGGGGTTGCGTGCGGATGAAGGTGCTGCTGGCAAAGAACCTCTTCGGTTTGGCTTTCGCGGTCGGGCTTTTGGCGGCTGTCCCGGCCTTCGCTCTCGGGCTCGATTCGGCTTTTCCCGGGCCGGCACTCGGTCCCGGCAAGGCAAAGGGCGTCGTGATCTGGAGCCACGGCCGCTCGATCAACGCTGAGGATTCGCAATCGCCGACCCCGGCCTATCTCAGCGTGCTGCGCGAGGATGGCTGGGACGTGATGCGCTTCGACCGGCTGAGCCGCGGCGATACGCTGACCGAAAGCACCAAGAAGCTCGTCGAGTACAGCGCCAAGCTGAAGCACAGCGGCTACAAGCAGGTTGTGCTTGCCGGCCAGTCCTTTGGGGCCTTCCTGTCGCTGATGGCAGCCGACGCCTCGCCTGAGGTCGACGCGGTGGTTGCCACCGCGCCCGCGGCCTACGGCAGCTTCGACGATTTCTACGACAGCTGGCGGCTCAACGCGACCAAGCTCTATCCACTCCTGGAGGGGGTCAAGCGGGCTCGCGTGATGGTGTTTTATTTTCACGGCGACGATTTCGATCCGGGCGGACGCGGCGAGCGGTCGCGGTCGATTCTGTCGTCGCGCGGGGTCGGATATTCGGTCGTCGATCAGCCCGCTTTCCTAACCGGACACTGGGCCTCGTCGAGCGGGTTGTTCCTGCGTCGCTTCGGCAGCTGCATCCGGGATTTCGCCGACAACCCGAAATTGTCGGGCGAACTGGCCTGCGCACCGCGCTGGGGCTCGACGCCGAGCGCCGAATTGAAGCTGCCGCCGGAAATGACCGACCCGCATACCGTGCGCGCCACCGCGGCGGCGCCGGCGACCCAGAACGGCTCAGGGGTCGGTGGCGACACCAGTAAGCCGCCGCAGGGTTTTCGCGACACCTGGTACGGCTTTTATCCGAACGGCCGAGAAGTGCTGTTCGGCGTCGAGACCGTGCATGGCGATGACCTGACCGCCGTCTACGCGATCGGGCCGAGCATCGATAACGAGCACCCGGCAGCCTGGACCCTCCGCAAGGGCCATATCGATGATGACACCTTCACCTTCGAGGAGCCGGGCAAGAGCACCATCCGATTGCGACCGCGTCAGGATGGCGGCCTCGCCGTGACCTGGATCTCGACCGACGGCAAGACCTCGATGACGGCGCATTTGAAGCCGATCGACCCGCACAGCCTGATACGGCATGCGGCGAATGCGTCGGCCCCAGAGAATGCGTCAGCGCCGGAGAATGCATCAGCCCCAGAGGATGCGTCGGCCCCGGAAGATACGTCAGCCCCAGTAACGACCGCTGCTACCCACAGCGACGGTGACCAGTCCGAGCAGTAGATTGATCGTTACGATCATCCGGATCTGACCGAGCTGGCGCCCCGCCGCCGCATGATCCTGCCCGGCGAGCGCCGCCCGGAAGCGGCGCCACGGGGCGAAATAAAGATGGAAAAACAATAGCATCATGATAATGCCGAGGCCCTGCATGATGTGTACGTGCAGGCCGATGCCGCGGAACCCGGCATAGACGCCGAACACCATGCCATAGCCGCTCGCCAGCAACAGCACGATCGCGGCGATCACCCAGGCAAAAAACCGGCCCAGCACGCGTGACCACAGCTCCAGCCGGTGCGCCGGCTCGAGCTGCAGTGTGGCGGCGCGCAGCATGACCAGCGCGAAAAACATGCCGCCGACCCAGACCACCGCCGACAGCGCGTGCAGGATCAGCGCGACCGTGGCGGTCGCCGCCGTGCCGCTCACGGTCAGGCGCCATAAGCCGGGGCGCGGCGGGCGAAGCCGTCGAACAGGTCGAGCATGCGGCCGCGCCAGGCGGCGACCGGGTCGTCCGCCGCCAGCACCTCGAAATCGCTGATCGCGCGCGCCCACTGAAAAGCGCCGAAGGCAACGTAATCGGCATACGCCGGGGACTTGCCGGATATGAAGTCCTGCCGCTCCACGGTCCGCCGCAGCGGGTCGAGACTGGCGCGAAAGCTGGACAGGCGGGCGGCTCGGTCGCCGACAAAATCTTCGAGCGTCATGCCGAAGCGCTTTTCGCGGTCCTGCCGGAAATAGGCTTGGTCCCCCGGGCCGAGATGCCGGTAAATGTCCAAGAGAACGAGCCGGATAAGTCCGATATGCAGGACGGTCTCGGTCCAGTTCTGGACGAACCGCGTAAGGCCACGCGCCGCCTCGCCGCCAAACAGCGCCGGCCGATCCGGATAGGTTTCGTCGAGGTAATCGGCGATCGCCGTCGAATCGTGGATGATCCGGTCGCGGTCGCAGATCACCGGCACCCGCCCCTGGTTGGGTGATGGCAGTTTGTCCTTCTCGGTAAAACGCCAGGGAACGGCCTCGACATCGAGCCCTTTATGCGCGAGCGCCATTTTTGTGCGCCAGCAGAACGGGCTGAAGCGGCGGTCGGCCTCGGCCCCGGCGAGATCGTACAAGGTGATCGTCATTTCAGGCCTCTCG
>Ga0209380_10000290_pt1 | contig 34832 bp, 27 predicted proteins | sample HubBroMetageWFT6_FD_188347 | JGI IMG/M metagenome (GOLD analysis project Ga0209380, IMG submission 188347) | Warmed and freeze-thawed soil microbial communities from the Hubbard Brook experimental Forest, New Hampshire - Hubbard Brook CCASE Soil... | ecosystem: Environmental > Terrestrial >... | reverse complement strand
GGGCGCCGATCGCAGCAGGGCAAATCCAATCTTGTTCTTTTGGCCTTCCAGGGGCCCCACGTAGACAACCCGGCATTGCTGCTCTTCTTGCGTGGCCCTGTTAACGACCAGAAAAATTTCACCCAGCGCAACTCGAGAGGAAAGCGCGACCAAGCCGCCTTGCGCGTTCACAATGTCCGTGGCAGTTTCTTCGCGAAACGCGCCTATTGCTCGATTCTGCCCGTAAACGGCCACAGGTATCCTGAGATGTATCCTCTTGCTGCGCCGTCGGGCTTTGAGCGCCCTCCCAGAGGCCGTTCTTATCGTTGGGTGCACCTCCAGGCTGACGGGGGCGTTTATCTCTTTCGTCTCGATGGGTATTTCCTTCTGCACTCCGTGGACGGGGCACTCAAAATGCCAGGACGAATTTTGAATCTGCTCGAGGGTCTCTTGGCGATTCTGGAGAATGAGGATCTCGTCCGCATCCCCGTGCGCACACCTGAATCTAAGCATGTAGTTCTTGGTCACAGTGCCCCACGGTAAAATTCTAAAGGACTGGATGAATGGCGGCCTGGATACATTCATGCTCGTTGCCTAGAAGGTAAGCCATGCGCCGGGGGACTATACTTTGATAAGAGGACATTTCCGGAGATGGCCGATCTGCGATGGGGTGGTCCACGAGTGATGCGGGAATTTCTCAAAAAGATTCATATCAACAGGCGGGCAAATCTTGCGCGAAGATAGCTTTCGCGAAGGCGGCCATTCACCCTAAAAGCTTACTTCGGGCCTGCTTCACGTGCAATTACCGCAGGTCACTTCACCGCCGCCACTACTTCAATCTCGATCATATAATCCTCCCGGACCAGCGACGTCACGCCGATCAGCGTGCCGGCCGGCGGGTGCTCTGCAGAAAAATACTTGCTGCGGACTTCGCGGATGACGGCAACCTGATCCGACTTCAGATTCACGACATAATAGTTGGCCTTGATAATATCTTTCATCGTCGCTCCCGCTGCCGCCAGAGCAGTCTCCAGGTTCTCCATCACCTGGGTGACTTGCGCGCGCAGATCGCCCTTGCCCACAACCTCGCCGCTGGCATTCACTGGCACCTGCCCGGAAACGTATACCAGCTTGCCCGATTGCGCGACCACCACCTGCGTGTATCCCATCGGCTTGCTCAACCCCTGTGGGTTGAGAAATTGCATCTTCGTGGTTTCCTTGGCAGTGCGTTCACCCTGCGCAGCCGCGAGCTGCGCCATCAGGACAAGGGTCCCTGCCAGCAGCGCGAAACGGAATGCCGAATTCTGCGTGCTCATTTTGTTGCCTCCGGGTGCGGAGAGATTTTCGCCGGAATATGCTCTGGCCTGCAAAAGCGGCAGCCAGTATACAGTCATCCCGGGCGCTAGCATATCCACTCGGTTACGTGGCACAGCACGCCGGAAGGAGTTTCGAGTAGCCGAATTATACCGATCTCGGTGACGCTTCCACTGTTAGTGAATATGTTGTGTCGAACGCTGGAGAGGCGTACGATTCGTCGAACACAAGGCCCATTTGAAAATTCCTGGTAAAACACCACGGAGAGCTTTCATGCGCGAAAAGATCGCGTTTCTTCTGCTCGTCTTCGCTGTTTCCGCGTCGTCCTTGGTTGCCCAGACGCGGGCAGCGAGGACGACATTGGACATCTATGTTGTGGATGTCGAGGGCGGCAATGCCGTGCTGTTTGTGCCCCCCTCGGGCGAGTCGGTCCTCATCGACACGGGGAACGTGGCTCCGGGCGCCGTTCGCGATGCCGAACGCATTATGGCCGCTTTGAAAGACGCAGGCGTCACGCAGATCGATCACCTGATCATTACGCACTGGCACGGCGATCATTTTGGCGGACTGGCGGAACTGTCCGCGCGCGTCCCGATCAAGCAGTTCATCGATCATGGGCCGAACGTTCAGCCCGGCCCAGCCGCCGATGAATTTCTGCAGAAAACCTACCCGGCGCTAATCGCCAAGGCCACGCACACGGTCGTGAAGCCCGGCGACAAAATTCCGGTGGCCGGTCTCGATTGGCGGATTGTGGCGTCCGCGGGACAGGTGCTCAAGACGCCGCTCCCTGGCGCCGGCAAGCCGAATCCATATTGTTCCGAGTTCAAGCCAGGAGAGAACAATGCCGAAGACCCGCAATCCGTCGCCAGCTTCATTACTTTTGGGAAATTTCGGACGATTCATTTGGGTGATCTGACTAAGAACAAGGAATTTGAGCTGATGTGTCCGAATAATCCCATTGGCACCGTCGATCTTTTTTTGGGCTTGCATCACGGGCAGGCGAGCTCCAATTCGATCGTGGTCGTACACGCGCTTCGTCCGCGCGTCGCCATTATGAACAACGGTACCCGCAAAGGCGGTGAACCTGAAACGATGCAGACGGTTCACTCCTCTCCCGGCCTCGAGGATCTCTGGCAGATGCACTTCTCGCTGCTGAGCGGCCAGGAGTACACCGTTCCCGGCATGTTCATCGCGAACACGCTTGATGAAGAGCCGGCTAACCTGCCGATCGCTCCCATGCCTGCCCCTGCGCCGGGTCCCGGAGCGCCTCCGCCACCCCAGCACAATGGGACGGCGTACTGGATCAAAGTGTCGGCGCAGACCAACGGCACTTTCACGGTCACCAACGCCCGCAACAGCTTTGCCAAGACTTACACAGCGGGAACAAAATAGCGCTCACAGGCGCTTCCTTCTTAGCTTCGGGGTCAGGATTAGAAATTAGATACATATAGACATTCACGAAAATACGCACTCCCATGTATTTTCGAAGCCAGAGCGAGAGTCTTTCAATGATACCGCGAGATAAAAACCCGGAATGCATGCTTGGCGCAATCACAATGAGTTGAGTTAAAGCTTCGCAAACTCGAGACTCGATTGCGCGGGGTTACAAAAGTGAGGGGCTCATGAACGCTGAAAATCAGCCGAGAAAGACGCCGCATCATTCGCCGAACGACGCCATCCGAATTGTTCCTCTTCATAAACCTGGGGCGGAGGCGCTGGCGCCGGCGGCCGCCCCGAAGCTGGTGTATCGCAGCGGCCCTCTGATCACATCCGTAGAAATCTTCACCATATTTTGGGGCAGCGACTGGCAACAGCAGCCGTCGGCTGGAATCCTCACGCAGATGAACCAGTTTTTTGATTTTGTCCTCACCAGCAGCCTGATGGATCAATTGAGCGAATACAGCGTTGCGGGGCAGTCCATTGGGCATGGAAAACGGACAGGGAGCATTACGCTCACCACGCCCGCGCCGTCCGCTTCCGTAACGGATCAGGGCATTCAACAACTCCTGCAACAGGAGATTTCTGGCAATGCCGCGTTTCCTCAGCCGTCTCCGAACACGCTGTACTTTGTCTTCGCGCCACCAGGGACAACTGTGGTGCAAGGCGGGAGCAGTTCTTGCCAGCAATTCTGCGGCTATCACGATGCCATTGACGCGAAGATTTTTTATGCAGTCATGCCTTTCCCGGACTGCGCCGGATGCCTCGGTGGAATCGCTCAACTCGACGCCTTGACCTCGACGAGTTCTCACGAGCTGTGCGAAGCGATCACCGATCCGATTCCCGGGCAGGGTTGGTACGATGACGCCAACGGCGAGATCGGCGACATCTGCGCCTGGAAGAGCAAGAAGTTAGGGCAGTTCTCGGTGCAACTGGAATGGTCGAATCGCGCGAATAAGTGCCTCTAGCAAGGCAATCAATCGCGCCATGAAAGTTTATGGGCTTGTGGGAGCGGTGGATTGACACCGCGGGCCTACAGTTCCATTTTGATATGAGGATTTATCTAGAGTCAGCCTGACGATGAGCGGCCCATCCTGGCGATTCGTTATTGAACGCAATTACGACGGCGCTGGGACCGGGAAGTATATCGCAACGCTTTCGGCTACAGAGCTTAGGAACCCCCTGCTTTTTGGCCCATCACCCACGCTTTCATGTTCTTCCAGTCCGGGTCGTCCTCAGATGCAAACTGCCTGCCCCCCTGATGGGTGTCGGCGATACCGCCCGCCTCGGGCGCCAGCGGCATTCGGAGAAACAGGCTCATTTCCGGTTTGCCGGGAACCACCAATTTCGAGACGGTCTCGAAGTTACGGCGAGACTGCTCTTCGGTCCAAAAACTCGCACCGGGCGGCAGCATCTCCAGACTAAGGGGTCCGCCACCGTGACGCATCATTTGATGGCAAACATAGCAACGGGCGTGGTCGTCAGATCGCTTCTTCAAGAAGATAGGTTCGACGCGCGTTTTGAAAAACTCATAATCAAGCTGGGGTCCTTGCGTGTCGGGGCTCCCGGAGTTCTGCGCCGTAACAAAGGGAGCAAACAGACACAATGAAACGCCAGCCGCTACCGCGAAACCAGAAGAGATTATCTTTGGCAGAAGCTTCGAAATCATACTCACCTCACATTCGCCAGCTCAAGTTTTGTGTGACAGGCAAAGGTTCCGCGCATCCGACACAGGGCTGAATAACAACTTAAGGCAGCGTCAACGTACTGATCCGGTCGGGCATCTCTCCGACGGGGATGCGAGTGATCTCTTTCATTGCCTCCACATCGATGGCGGATATCGACTTGGTCCCGCAAGTGGAATCATAGACGGTCCTGCCATCGGGAGAGAAAGTGATCCACGCGGGTCCACCTCCCCTCGGAGCCTTTCCCGGCACAGGCGTTTCGGGCAATGAGACATGTCCTAGCAGTTTGAGGTCAGGCAGTGAGTAGACAAAAACAGCATTGGCTGGCCTGCTGTTGGTCCACAACGTCTTATGGTCCGGGGATATGCCGATGCCGTGGCTGATGCCTTCGCACCCGGGGCCGAACCCGCTGGGTTCGTCAGGGTTCTTAATTCTCGCCACTTCCTTGTGCGTGGCAAAATCCACCACGGAGAATCCGTTCGTCCGGTTCAGCTGTGCGAAGATCCGGTTGCCCGAGCCGTCGGGGTTGCTTTCAATGATTACGGGGAGTACTCCCTGGTCATAGTTGACTTCCCAGGCGATTTCCATCTTCTGAAGATCGAAGACGGTTATAAATTGCCCTGGCGGCGATCCGGCGGCCGCAAATTTTCCATCGTCCGTCAAGGACACGTCGTGCAATCCTCTTCTCACCGGAATACTCTTGACCTTCTCCAGCGATTTGGCATCGATGATATCCAGCGCCCCGACATCCACGGCCTCCTGGCCGGTATTGCGGATGCAGACTACAATCAGTTTTCCATCGCTTGTCACTGCGGCGTCGTTGGCCCAGCCGCTGAGAGGCACCTTCTTGATGTACTTTCCGCTTTTTCGATCCATGACGTAGAGGACGTCCACGCTCCTGTTGGCGATATAGAGCCTGCTTCCGTCGGGAGAGAATCGCACCACCTCGGGCGACTCAATGCCCTTGATCACCTCCACGACCTTATTCGTCGCAGGGTCGATGATGCTGATGGTGGTTCCGCCTCTGTTCGTGACATAGATCCGTGCTGTCGACGCCGCCAAGGGCCCCGCCGCGAACAGCAGCCCAAGCAGTAACCGCACGTCCCATCGCCCGCAGAAATATTTTTTCATGCTAGTTGAGTTCATAGCGAGAAGGCGCTCCTTACCCTTCGGCGCAGAGAGTAGAACTGCGCGGGCCGCAAGTCAAGCGACTCTGGTCGGGGGTGTTTCGACGGGTGCGGGCGCGCCAATGCCACGCCCGCATCCCACCGTTCTCGGCGGACACTCAAATAGAAAACAGCGAAGAAAATCCCTCGCCAATTCAGATCCTCAAAATCGAATTTCGCTTTCCCGGCGCTCGAATGCGATCGTCGCTTCCGAATTCTATTTTTCGACTTTCAAGTCGTTCATCACCGAGAACACGCCTGAAACTGTATTGGCGCGCGCGTTCGCAAGAATCTTGTCCGCTTCGTTGGCGACCACCCCGACCAGCGTTACGTGGCCGTTTTTTACGATGATATGGATAGGCGGCACGGCCTGGATCGAATATTTCTCCATGCCCGGCGCGGAATAAATCGCCCGAAATTCGGCCCGCCGGATTTGGTCGTCGCTCGGCGAGACGGGCAGGACCTCGATTTGATTGTCCAATGCGGCGACGCCTTCGATGGACTTGACTGCATTTCCGGCGTCGATCTTGAGCGTCGGCGTAACGACTTGGCCCAATAGAGTTACGCGGTCGCCGTCAACCTTATACGCCAAATTATCGAACACCGTGTAAAAAGGCTGCGTGACCAGAACGTGACGCACTTCGTTCTGGAGCCGTGCTTCAGCCTTTGCCTGGCGTTCCTGGTTTGACCCCTGCGCGCCTTGAACCTGGCAGACAGTTAAGGCCAGCGTTACTGCCGCGCATCCTGCCACGACATGACGAAACATATTCTTGGAAAGGATAAACATGATCATCCTCCTGAGAGTGAGCGGAAGCCATAAACCAGAAGATGCGGTTGAAGTGTCAACCGTTAGCCGGACATTAACATATCTGCGCCCCGAACGGGCCGAGAGCTTGGGTTGGGCGTAGGGCACTTAAGGTTTCGCCCGAGAAACATCTTTGAGGAAGTGTGGCCGGAATCGTCCCCACCGAAAAATCGCTCATTCCGATGAGAGGAATTCTTGGGACTGGGCCACCGCGTCCGCGAACTGCAGCGGCCGCCGACTTGCTACGCCGTAGAATTTGTAGCCGTCATCGACAGTCAAGGACCGGCTGTCCTTGCTCAACCCTGGTTCTGAGGGTCCGCTGCCAAGCCCTCATCGCGCAGTGTGGCCAGCCCGGACGCGATATCTGCAGCCAAGGGGATCACTTTGCTCACGCGCGTGATATCAAGCACTTCGCGCACACGGGGCCCTATCCCCACGAGTACGAAACGTCCACCTGAGTTCTTGATGGACGTGTAGATGCCGACGATGAAACCGATTCCTGCGGAGCCGATGTCGGGCACTTCGCTGAAATCGGCCAGGACTTTTTTGCAGTTCGCTCCCTTGATTTCATCTTTTTTGGCGTGCAGGTATTCATGATCCGCCGTGACCAAACGCCCTTCGCAGCGCACCAGGCAAATTTCGTCTTTCTGTCTGACTTCGATGAGCATTGGTTTGGATTTCATATCATGCCTTTACATCATAAAGCGCAAATGGGAGGCAGATTGGCTCACTCACTTCGGAAATTCTTGGGCCAAGATTTCGGAACGGGAATCAGTGCCGCTCCGCTTGGCCGCGATTTCGACCAGGTTCGATCGAAAGGTAATGGTACCGGCCCGCATTCCGAGAAGAGGGCTTAACGGGAGTTGGCCCGCGTAATCAGCCCTGAATCTCAGTAAAGACCGATCTCCTGCCGACTCGGTTTGGATTCAATCGCTCATAACCTTTCTTAACGACTGTTTCCCGACAATGTTATGCTCTTTCCGCGTACGGCAATAAGGGCGGGAACTATATACAGAAGCTTTCAGTACATTTTCAGGTTGTCATGTTCTGATATCCGGCGGGCAGAAGATTTTCATCGTCGCGAGGGCATGTGGATAGTTTTTCTGTGTTAGCGTCAGAACGGTTATTTCAGAGGGGCAGCATGATTTCTTTCGACGACAGACAACTATGAGTCTGAAAACATTCGTGGCTGAAGCACTGATTAACTTCCCGACGGTCGCAGCGATCTCACCCAGTTCAAGTTATCTGGCCACCGCCATGCTGGAGCCGCTGACACTGGCAAGAACTCGCGTTGTACTCGAATTGGGGGCTGGCACAGGGGCGATCACTCGCGCACTGCTTGAGCAGTTACCGCCCGATGCTACTTTGCTGGTCTTTGAGATCAATCCACGCTTCTTCGAATGTCTCCAGCGCAGCATTTCCGACCCTCGCATGATTCTTATCAATTCGAGCGCCGAAAACCTAGACTCAGAACTCCACCGACGGGGCATCCAACAAGTGGACGCGGTGATATCGTCGCTCGGCTTGGCTTTTATGCCCGATCGGCAGCGCCAGGCACTTTTTCAACGGCTCTCGCCGTTCTTGCACCCGGAATCAGTACTCACCCAGTTTCAGTACATCCATGGCTTGCAGTACGTGAGGGGACGGCTGTGCCGGCTGAACCTTCGACCCCTGCTCAATCGATATTTTGGCTCAGTCCGATCGAGAATTATTTGGCGCAACCTGCCGCCCGCGTTCGTGTTCACCTGCCAAGCACGGACTCAACAGTATTAGAAAGTTGGATCATTGAAAAGGATCCCAGAGATTTCTGGGCACATTCAGCCATTTCACGAATGAGGGCCGCGTCTCCTTCGTCCTATCCGGCCGTTGCTCTACTGTTAATCTCAGATCGCCCAGCGCCCCCAAGACCTCAACTTTCTGTTCGATTGCGTTGGACATGATCGCTCCTACTCGATTGCGCCTTGGGGTTCCCGCTTCTCTTAGTCCGCTCTAGAAATCGCGGGGTGTCATGAAATTACGATTCTTTCCCGCGATTCGCCACAGCCGAAGTTCGTACTATAACCGCGGTACTGTGAAAAAGGGACCAGTCGGGCTATTTGGCTACTCAGGCCGATGCGGCAATATTCGAAGATCGCTGCCTCGGACTGCCTGATGGACGCAGCCGGAAAAGACCAACATGCCTATGCGCCCCAGACTTTCGCATTGTTGTCGGGACGTTCTTGGAAATGCCGGGCTGCTCCGCGCGACTGCGATTTTATTTCTTGCGCTCGGATTCTGGCAGCCGTGCGGCGCCCAGCAGGCAAATCCAGTGGCGCGCTTGGGCGCATGGACGCCGTTGAGCATCGAGCAAGTGAGAGACGCCGTCTCACTCGCCCTCCCGCGTTCGGAGTCGAGAATCGACGCCAAGCTGCTTAAAGTAACGCGCAGGCCCGATCTGGAGTATTTGCTTTCGACCATTGTCCAACGAAGAGGAAGCCAAGGCCTCTATCTTTATCAAGTTGAGATACCTTCGCAGGCCAGTTACGACGGACAGTGGACGTGGATCGTTGCCGTCGCGGCTGGGAGACAGCAAGCCTACGAACTCTACAGCTTCGAGAGCATGGGAAAAAGTGCTGACGCCGCGGCGGAGTTCAATCGCTTTGCGTCGGAACTTTCACTTTCGCTCTCCAAATCCGAACTGGCGAATTTCGCGGCATTTTTCCTGGAGACTACGATCCCATTCCGGCCGGGAGAGATCGTGCTCGACCAGGACACTCTGCGCGAGTCCGTCGGGCGGCATTACTTCACGGCGTACGACGAAGCGTGGAGATCCATTGACGTGTATGCACGATTGTGGCATGGTTTTTTGGATGCGGAAACCGTTTCCGAGTTGGCGCCCAGAGCCGAAATCGAACAGAATGGGCGCTACCGCGTGACAATGAATCGCGTGGTCACAGCCGAAGGCGCGCACCCGCAGGTGCAGCAGTGGCAGCTGGAGATTTCACCGGAAGGTAATGCGCAGGTCACGTCTATGCGAACGATTTTACCCAAGGCGCCTCGGTGGATGTTTTATGATTCGCGGCAGCAGACAAATGTGGCGCCGGTCCTACCTTAGTCTCGATGGATTGGACTATCCTACTTGGCCCAGGCGATAGATGCGCGGTTGAAACTGGACTTTAACTTCTGATAAACCGGGCGAGCTCAACCGGTCGATGCAACATCATCTAACCAGTTGACCTGACAATACTTTCCCAGGAGAACCGATCTGTACGGCTGAACTCAATCAACCTAAACAGGGCAGTGTCCAGTTTGAATCGACGCTCGCGAATGAAATCAAACTCGCAGACTCCCATAAGAAAACTTCGTGCAAGTGTTGCATCGAGCTATTGAGACCCAAGCTTTTATCGAAATGTGACTTGGAGCGTTAACCGTCAGACGCGGAAAAATCGCGCCGGCGTATGATCCAGGCCGAGGCCGCCAGCAACGCCACAGGAATCCAGATCCACAGCAACTCCGTTTGGATTACGGCCACGCCGCGAGCGGTAAAAAACCGTCCGATGCCGATTGGCGATACGCGAATCGGAGTCCACGGAAGAAAATAGCGCCGGTTGTCGAACGGGGCGAAAAAGGCGACCCCCAGACCTCCGTCCGTCATGGCGTCCAGCAAACCATGGCTCGCGGTGGCGAGAAAGAAATACAACCACAGAGAGAAGCGGCCAATGCTGGGCAGAGCACTGCGAAACGCTATGGCTACCGCAGCGGCAGCCAGGAGGGCGGCGAAGACGATCGAGTGCGTGAATCCTCGATGGCCCCAAAAGTCGCCGTAGCGGATGCCGAAATCAAACCCAATGACATCGAGATCGGGAATGACGGAACACATTGCCCCAATCGCCCAGACTCGTTTGGGAACGCGAGGGGTGTAGAAGCAAGCTCCAATGCCGAGAGCGGCTACCGCATGTGAAAATGCCGACGCCAATTGAAACCTCACGCAGTTCTAAATGTGAGTGAGAAAATTCCTGCCCAAAGCGAATGGCTAAGCCACGTCTCAAAGTATATATAGGAATCCGTCCAATCATCGGTTTAATCGGTTTGCAGGAAATTGTCCATTGCGGCGTCCGCCAGCAATGTCTGGGAAGGGAATTTCTCGGGAGTTGAGCATATAATGCGTCCGCTCTCCGAACTTGAGTGAGTCAAAAGAGGAGGCTGGCATGAACGGAAAATGGTTGCAATCCTCGATGGCGCGGCGATTGTTTCTGGCGCGGCTGGGAACGGGCGCCGGGGTGGTTGGCGCGAGCTTCACGAGCTCTCCCTCGGCGGAAGCGCAGTCCGCATCTGATGCCGCGTGGCGGCCGGCGCGCCATACGCAGGATGATTGGTACGACAAGATTCCCGGCGTACATCGCTTCCTGTTTGATTCTTCGACTGCGGAGAGCATGGGCTGGGCGCTGCAATTCGCCAACAACTACTTTACGGCGAATCAGGAAGCGTACGGCCTGAAGGATAGCGACCTGGCAGTAGTCATAGTTGCCCGCCACAAGTCCACTTCGTTTGCCTACAACGACGCGATCTGGGCCAAGTACGGCAAGCAAATCTCCGAGCAAGCCGAATTCCTGGATCTGAAGACCAAGGAGGCTCCCAAAATCAATGTCTATGGTCCCGCAGGAGAAACGCAGCAGGCCGGCAAAATGGAAGCGCTGATCAAGAAGGGCGTGCAGTTTGCCGTGTGCCAGATGTCCACGCGAGGCATCGCCACGAGAATCGCCAAGGCGAATGGTGTTGAGGTCGTTAGCGTGGTCAAGGAAATCACTGAGAACCTCATCGGCAACGCACATATGGTTCCGGCGGGCATATTGGCAGTGAATCGCGCGCAGGAGCGAGGGTACTCATTCATTTATTCAACCTGAGCTCCGCCCGCGGCGGGCGGCGCGCCGAGCCAAGCTAGTCGTCGTCAGGCGCAGCTCTTAGGAAGCTGCAACACTGGAAACCCGAACCGGATCTCCGGTCTGATCATTTTCCTTGCGGCGCGTCGCTGCTTTTCTCAAGGACGATCTTCATCTGGGACTTGCTGCTGGCGACCGCATCGATTTCCGTTTCGTAGGGCTTATATCCGTCGAGCGTGACCTTGAGCCGGTGTTTGCCGGGGCTCACCAGCATGGAGTGAAACCTGCCTCCAAAATCGCCGCCATGACCCATGTAGCCGTCGTCGACAAAGACCGCCGCGCGCTTGGGCACGATATCCAGCCGGAACTCCGCCGCATCGTTTCCCGGATAGGTTAATTTGGAATTCTCTTCCAACACCACGGCAATCGTCTGGACCTGATCCGGGGCAACGACGATTTTCTTCGTGAATTCTTTGTAGCCGGCCTGTCGGATCGTGATCTCATGATCTCCTGCGGGAAGCAGAACCTTCCGATCTCCCTTGAGCTCCTTCACGTAGCCTTCATATTTCCCGTCGATCCACACGCCGGCGTCTCTTTCGTCCTGGTTGTCGGCGGAGAAGCGGACTTCGCCCATTGCCGCGTCTTGCTGTCCGTAGGCATTAGCGAGAACTACGAAGAAGAGTGGGAGCGCCGAAATTGCAAGGAGCCGGACAAATTTTCGTGTGAACATTATTTCTCTACCCCACATGGAAGCGGAAATTTTCTGGACTAGATTTTCAGAACCTTCGCCGCGGTTCCACCCAAAATCATTTTGCGCTGGTCGGGGCTCAGGTGAAGATCCTCGACCACTTCCACCGGCCGGTCGTAGCCTACGGGAAAGCAATAGTCGCTGCCCAGCATGATTCGTTCGACGCCCACCTGGGAGATGATGAATTCCATCATCGGCTTGGAGTGAACGATGGTGTCGTACATAAACCGCTGCAGGTAAGCGCCGGGGGCTTGCGCCGAATGCTTAGCCGGCGGGATCACATTCCATCCGTGGTCGAGACGTCCGATGATATTTAGCAGCGCCCCGCCGGCATGCGGCAACACGATCAGCAGATTCGGATGGCGGTCCAGCACGCCGCCAAAGATCAGATGCGCGGCGGCAACCGTGGTGTCCAGCGGATAGGCAAGTAGGTTGGTAAGTGAATAAGGCTGCAAGCGCTTTCCGCCGAGGATGGGCGGCAAAGGATGCAGAAAGACGGGGAGGCCGAGCGCCTCGATGCGCGTGAAGATAGCCTCGAACAGAGGATCGTCGAGGTCGCGGCCTTCGATGTTCGTCCCCATGTAAACGCCGCGCACGCCGGGGAGCTTGCTCACGCGCTTGAGTTCGTCAATGGCGCGGTCGGGATCGAGCATCGGCAAAGTGGCCAGGACCACGAACCTGTCAGGATTAGCCATGTGCGCCGCGACCGCGCCGTCGTTCCAGGTCATGGCGAGCTTGTGTGAGAATTCGCCCTCGGCCCAATAGACCATCGGGCCGGTGAGCGAGAGCGCCTGGACGGCCACGCCCTGCGCGTCCATGTCTGCCAGCCGCTGCTTCAGGTCGATGAATTTCGCTGGCAGCGGGCCGTTGGATTCAGCGGGAGTTTTGAAAAAGAAGCCCTGCTCGGTCATGCGGAACTCGGCGTTGTAGCGCTGCCCATCGCTATTGAATAGATCGAGGTAGGTCTGAGGAAAGTAATGCGCGTGTATGTCGATTGGGCGCGCTCCGCTCGTCTTGAGCGGGGAACGCGCGGCAGGTTCAGCCAGGAGCGCATCGCTCACACCGCTCATCGAGGTTACCGCTGCCGCCGCAAGCCCTCCTCGCAGCACGGTTCGGCGAGATACTCGATGATTGCAACTGCAATCTGCATCTTTCTTCATGGCACAGTCCTTTAGGAGCAGGGATCTCTCATTGAATCGGTCTCATTCTCGCGAATCGTACGCTTTTCCCGCGCCCGGCACAACGAACATGCCGTTAGTGTCGCTGGCTTCAAGCCTGCGGGTTTTGTCCTAGCTAGGTCCAAACCCCGCAGGCTGAAGCCCGCCACACTGGACGGCGCTTCGCATCCCGCCCCTGACTTAAGGTATCTTAGTAATGTTTCGTGATGCGAAGCAGCCCAGTAACCATTCGTTGCGTCTGTTACGGAGTGGGACAATCGTCGAGGAGAATCGGAATGACTTCCGCGCTGCGTAGCCGCTTGCTGATTTTGTGCCTGTCCGTCACCGTTGCCGCCGTATCCGTTTTCAGCCAGGACACGGCGAAAAAGACTCCGCCGAAAAAAACTCCGGTGAAGGCGGCCTCTGCCATAGCGGATGAATCCGCATCGATCGCACTGCCAACAATCAAGTTTGAAAAATACACGCTGCCGAACGGCCTGGTAGTCATCCTGTCCGAGGATCATCGCCTGCCCCTGGTTGCCACCAATATCTGGTATCACGTCGGTCCTGCAAACGAATTGCCGGGGCGCACCGGCTTCGCCCACCTGTTCGAACACATGATGTTCGAAGGTTCGAAGCATGTTCCGGGCAACGCCCACATTCGCTATCTCGAGGCGGCCGGAGCGTCCGACTTCAATGGCACGACCGATTTTGACCGCACGAATTACTTCGAAACAATCCCCTCGAATCAGCTGGAACTCGCGCTGTGGCTCGAATCCGATCGCATGGGCTATCTCCCGGACAAACTGGATCAGGCCAGCTTGACGAACCAGCAGGACGTGGTGCGCAACGAGCGCCGCCAGAGCATTGAGAACAATCCCTACGGAATTGTGGAAGAAGGTGTGTTTCATCTGCTCTTCCCGAAGAGCCATCCATATCACGCGGATGTGATGGGCTCGCACGCGGACATTCAGGCAGCGAAGCTCGAGGATGTGCGCAACTTTTTCAAGCTCTACTACGCGCCCAATAACGCGAGCCTGGCCATTGTCGGCGATTTCGATCCGGCGCAGGCCAAGCAGCTTGTCGAAAAATATTTCGGGCCGCTGAAGCGTGGCGCGCCTGTGCCGAAGATTGCCGCTGTCACGCCGCCCATTACATCCGAGCGCCGCGCGGTGATCCACGATCAGGTGGAACTGCCGCGCGTCTACATGGCCTGGCTGACGTCTTCCATTTTCAAGCCCGGTGACGCCGACGCAGATCTGTCCGCGCAGATTCTCGGCGGGGGGAAGTCGAGCCGCCTGTACAAGAAACTGGTCTACGAAAAACAGATTGCTCTGGACGTCAGCGCGTCGCAACAATCGCTGATTCTCGGGTCGTTGTTTGAAATTGTGGTGACCGCGCGGCCCGGACACACGGCCGATGAAATGCAAAAAGCTGTGGACGAAGAACTGGCCGCGTTCCGCAAGGACGGTCCGACCGCTGTTGAACTGGAGCGCGCACAAAACGGAATTGAAACAGGAATGATTCAGGGACTCGAACGGCTTGGCGGATTCGGCGGCGTGGCCGACCGCTTAAACGAGTACAACCACTATCTTGGAAATCCCGGCTACTTTTCGCAGGACGTGCACCGGTACCAGTCCGCGACGACGGATTCGATTCGCGCATTTGCGGAAACGCAACTGAAGCCGGCCGCGCGCGCGGTGATCTACGGAATTCCCGGCAAACCGGATCTGGGGCCGGATGTTCCCACGCCAAAAAATCTGCAGAAGGGCCAAACCACGGGCGGGGAATCGGTCAATGCCGACGCGGCGTGGCGTGAAAACCCTCCAAAGCCCGGGCCCGCGCATGCGCTGAATCTTCCGGTCCCTGATATTTTTAAGCTCACCAACGGCCTGACCGTGCTTTACGACTACCGTCCCGGACTTCCCGTGGTTGCGGCGCATCTGGTTTTCAATACGGGGAGCGGAGCGAATCCCGTCGAAAAACCCGGCCTGGCGAGCTTCACCGCAAACATGTTGCAGCAGGGAACGGAAACGCGGAACGCCACACAAATTGCCGACGAAGCGGCCCTCCTGGGCACGGCGCTTTCGTCCAGCGCGAGCATGGACTCGTCCGGCGTGGGCGCCGGTTCGCTTACCAAGAATTTCCCCGGAGTGCTCGACCTAATCTCGGACATCGTACTGCATCCCACGTTTCCGCCGGACGAAGTGGAGCGGCGCCGCGCGTCGCGTCTGGCCGCCTTCACGGACGAGCGCTCCGACCCTGAGACGATTGTTGCCCGCACCGGCGTGTCCGCGCTCTTCGGGCCGCACAATCCCTTCGGGTACGACAACTCGGGCACGGAATCGTCAATCGAGGCAATGACCCGCGAGGACATGATGAATTTCTGGAAGACCAACTACGTGCCGAATAATGCCGCCCTGGTCGTGTCCGGAAATATTCCCGCCGACGAGTTGAAGGCTCTGGCCGATAGCAAGTTTGGCGCGTGGAAGAGTGGCGAGTTTGCGATGCCGAAGATTGGCCCTCCGGAAACCACGAAGGCGAAAATCATTATCGTGGACCGGCCCGGCGCTCAGCAGACTATGGTGCGCCTGCTGCAGCTTGGAGTCGACCGCGCGACGCCGAATTATCCCGCGCTCGAAGTGATGAATTCCGAGCTGGGAGGCCTTTTTTCCAGCCGCATCAATCTGAACCTTCGCGAGGAACACGGCTACACCTACGGCGCGAGTTCCTTTTTTGTTTACCGGCGAACGCTCGGCTATTTTGTCGCCGGTGGAGGCATCCGGACCGACGCCACGGCGCCCGCGGTGACGGAAATTTTGAAGGAAATTCGCCGGATGATTGATGCGCCGATGAAGCCCGAGGAACTGAGCCTGGCAAAAGATTCCCAATCGCGTTCCTTGCCGGGGATTTTTGAAACAAGCAGCGGCGAAGCGGGCGCGCTCTCCGAAGTTTTTGTGTACAACCTGACGCGCGACTATTTCTCCAAATTGCCGGACCAGTTGAACGCCGTCACTGCAGAGGACACCGAGGCCGTCGCCAAAAAATACCTGCACCCCGACCAGCTGATTTTGGTTTGCGTCGGCGATCGCGCCAAAATCGAGCCCGAACTGGTGAAGCTGGACCTCGGCGCGGTAGAAATTCGCGATGCGGACGGGAATGTCGTGAATTAGGACGGGCTTCAGCCTGTCCGCTTTCCGGAAAACATCGCCGGCACAAGATTAAACCCGGACAGGCTGAAGCCCGTCCTACTTTCTTGTGGCGCGCTCTCGCACGAAATCCACAATGTTTTGCGTGGATGTGCCGGGAAGAAAAATTTCCGCCACGCCCGCCTTTTTCAGTCCGGCAATATCGGCTTCCGGAATCGTTCCGCCCAGGAGCACGGTCACATCGCTCATCCCTTTTTGCTTCAGCAGGTTCAGCAATTGCGGTACGAGCGTATTGTGCGCGCCCGAAAGAATCGACAGCCCGATCACATCGACATCTTCCTGCACGGCGGCCGAGGCGATCATCTCCGGCGTCTGCCGCAGCCCGGTGTAAATCACCTCCATCCCGGCGTCGCGCAGGGCGCGGGCAATAATCTTCGCTCCCCGGTCATGGCCGTCGAGCCCAGGTTTTGCGATCAGCACTCGTATTCTCTTGTCAGACATTCGTCCCCACGTTCACTTCGTTAAAGATATGTCCTGCCCGCTCGATAAACGTTAATGCATTTTTTCCGATTCAACTGTAGCGCTACGTTATCGACGCCTCTTCATGCGTGCCGAAAACTTCGCGCAGAGAGTCGCAGATTTCTCCCAGCGTCGCGTAAGCTTTCACGGCGGCATAGATATGGGGCATCAGGTTTTCTGTTCCCTGGGCCGCTTTGCGCAAGGCGGCGAGCTGCCGCGCGACCTCTTCGCTCGAACGCTCGGAGCGCAGCTTGCGCAACTGCTCGGCCTGTTGCCCGCGCACCGATTCATCGATGCGCAAAATGTCGATGGGCGATTCTTCTCCCGTAAAGTCATTCACGCCGACGATGATTTTTTCTTTGCGGTCGACCGACACCTGGTAATGATACGAAGCGTCGGCAATTTCCCGCTGCGGATATCCCCGTTCGATGGCCGCGATCATTCCGCCCATCTCGTCGATCTTGCGAATGTATTTCCAGGAGGCGTCCTCCATTTCGTTGGTCAGGGTCTCGACGAAGTAAGCGCCGCCCAAAGGATCGGCGGTGTTCGCGACGCCGGTTTCATGGGCCAGGATTTGCTGCGTCCGCAGCGCCAGCGTCGCGGCAAATTCCGTCGGCAGCGCCCAGGCTTCGTCAAGCGAGTTGGTATGCAAGGACTGCGCGCCGCCCATCACCGCCGCGAGGGCCTGCAAAGCGGTTCGCACCACGTTGTTGTAAGGCTGCTGCGCGGTGAGCGAGCAGCCCGCCGTTTGAGCGTGGAAGCGCAGAGCCGAGGACCGCGCGAGTTTCACTCCGAAGCGCTCGTTCATCGTCTTGTACCAGATGCGGCGCGCGGCGCGGTATTTCGCGATTTCCTCGAAAAAATCGTTGTGCGCGTTGAAGAAAAAAGACAAGGCCGGCGCGAAATCGTCCACGGCGAGGCCCCGGCGGATCCCCCACTCTACGTACTCGATTCCATCGCGCAGCGTGAACGCCAATTCCTGGATCGCGGTCGATCCCGCCTCGCGGATGTGGTAGCCGCTGATGGAAATGGGATTGAACCTCGGCGTGTAGCGGGCGCCGAACTCAATGGTGTCGATCACCAGGCGCATCGACGGTTTGGGCGGATAGATGAATTCCTTTTGAGCGATGTATTCCTTGAGGATGTCGTTTTGCAGCGTTCCGGCGAGATGCTTCCAATCGACGCCCTGGTCTTCAGCGACAGCCAGATACATGGCCCACAGGATCGCGGCGGGAGAATTGATGGTCATCGAAGTGGAAACGTTTCCCAACGGAATTTGGTCGAAGAGCGCTTCCATGTCCGCCAGGGAACTGATCGCCACGCCGCACTTGCCGACTTCGCCTTCGGAATGGGAATGGTCGGAGTCATAGCCCATCAATGTAGGAAGGTCGAATGCGACGGAAAGGCCCGCTTGCCCTTGCGAAAGTAAATAACGGAATCGCTTGTTCGTATCTGCCGCCGAACCGAATCCCGCGAACTGGCGCATGGTCCACAGGCGGCTGCGGTACATCGCCGGGTGAATCCCGCGCGTATAGGGAGGCGCTCCCGGCAAGCCCAGGTCGCGGTCCGGATCCCAGCCCGAAAGATCCTCGGCGGAATAGAGTCCTCGAATCGGGTACCCGGAAACCGTGGTGAATTCGGACGCGCGCTCGGATGACTTTTCACCGGCAGCGCGGCGCGTTGTAGGTTGGCGATCGGAGGACATGGGTGAAGCGGCCATGCGCTCAGATTGGAAACAGAAAATCCATGCCGGAGCGCAGCTTGATTCTAGGCGAAGGGGGTGGACAGGACAAGGCAGTTCGAACGCGAACAGAACTGGCTGGTTAAAAAGTTGCCAACGCGAATTTCCCGGCGGCTAAAGAAGAAACCCCCCCGCCTCTGAAGAGGCGGGCTACAACAAATCTGGCGGTGCCCGGGGAGTTGTTGTAGCCCGGGTCTTCAGACCCGGCGTCTTCGCACTACGCGCCAGTTGAACTAACGGCGAAGAAACGAACCTATTGCCCGTTGCCGGCGCCTGACGGGCGGCTTGAACCGGGCAGAACCGCGTCGCTTCGCTTGACGGGATCGACGAATAATTGGCCGTTCGCCGAAGTGCCCGGGATCAACGTGTCCTTCGTGGGATGCCCGGACTTGGCGTCGGCAATCGTAATGTTGTAAACCTCGAGCGTGCGAGCCATGGCGCGGTCAAAGTTCACTTTGCCTTCGACAAGGTTGACGCGCGCGCGCACCTCCGCGGATTCCGCCGCGGCCAAAGTGTTCTGATCGGACACGATATTGAAAAGCGTGGAAGCGCCTACTTGAAATTTTTTCTGTTCGGCGTCCAGCGTTTGCTGATCGAGGTCGCGAGTTTTGATCGCCGCGGCCAGCGTGATGCGCGCTTGCTCCAGAGTGATTTGCGCGTTGTGAACATCAATGGCGGCATTATTCACGATTTGCTGATAGTTGGCCTGGTCGGAACGCGCATTCAAATTCGCAAGGACGTTATTGGCTTGCGCCAGGCGATTGCGAATCGGAATCGTCAGACTGATCTGCGCGTTGTATTCGGGAAAGGCGCCGGTAAACTCCTGGTTCAACGCTGTTGCCAGGCCCGTAAAAATCTGGCAAGTTGTCACCGGCGGCGTGGGAACGCATCCCGCTGCCGGCCGGTTATTGCCTGCCAGCCCTTCCGTGGCATATTCCCCGGACAGAGTCAAAATGGGAAGCAGGGCGTTCTTTGTGGCCCGCACGTTCACGTCATCTCCCTTGATTACGAGCCCCGCCTGCAAAACATCCGGACGCTTCATGACAGCTTCTTTAATCAAGTCTTCCAAAGGGATCTTTTCAACTTCGGGCGGCGCCACGTCCGCGTTGTCGGTGGGGATGATTTCCACCGTGCGCAAGGCGGGCGAATTGGGGTCCTTGGCGATCAAATTCAAAAGAGTGAGTTGGTCCTGAAGGACTGTAGTTTGCGCAACGATTAAAGCCTGCTGAGCTGTCGCAAGTTGGGCCTCGGCCTGGACGATTTCTAATGGCGCGAGAGTGCCGACGTCCACCTGCTTCTTATTGTCGCTATACGTTTTGTCCGCCAGCGCAATTTCCTGACGCGCCACTTCCACGTTGCCCCGCGCAAATACCAGTTCCCAATACGCGTTGCCGACAGCGGTGATGGAAGTAATTACTTGTTGCACGAGGGATTGATCGGCGATGCTTTTGTTCACCCTGGCTATGCGGATGTAATGCTCGTTCGCAACCAGCCCGAAACCGTTCAGCAATTGCTGGCTGGCAACGAAAATAAAGTTGGATTGCACGAACGGGCTGAAGAAGGCATTGGCGCTGGAAGAGGAGCCGCGCACGTTATTGAATGTCGCGGAGACGGAAGTACCCGTGTGAAATCCCTGCGAATACGCCATGTCACCTGTCGTTGTATGCGTACTCAACTGGGCCAGAATCCCCGTGCTCGTCCCGGTGCCCGCGGTCAGTCCGTTATTCGCAGGGATTGTCCGCTGGTCCATGCTCAATGTCGAAGCGACTTGCGGATCGAAGCTCATTGGCGGGATCGTGCCCAGGGCCTGCACAGTTCCCCCAAGAAGGGGCGCGCCACTTAGAGTACGCAGAATGTTGGCTTCGGCGACCCAGGGAGTGTACCTCTCGATCACGATCGCCAAATTGTTCTGGAGCGCGAGGTCGACGGCGTCCTGCAGGCTGATTTGCAGTTTTCCGTCCTTGACCAATTCCTCGATCCGCGGCGAATTCGTCAAAACAGGCGTAGGTATAACTGTGGGGGTATAAGGCCCTAAGATGTCGGGGAACCACCGCTTGCCAAAAGTATAGTTCTGGTTGGACACCTGAATCACGCGACTTTGAGGCTCAGGCTGCGCCTGCGGCGTGGTTTCCCCCGGTTGCTGGGCAAAACCGGGAGCGGCGGGCGCCAGGCCCAACAGTGCGGCCAAGAATAAAGCAAATGAGACACGGCAAAACCTTCCAATCATGTTGAGTTATCCTCTCCGAACAAATATCGGCATATCTTCCTGCGGCGTTCAAGACGCCTATCGGGCGCTAAGTATTCTAAACGTCCCCCGGGACAGATATGTTTCAAGTATATTTCACGCCATTGCCGACGTTTCGGCGCCATTTTCCTGAGGGCGCGCCGCGCCGAAAGACCCGAAGTATTGGACGCGAGAAAGCGCGTAAGGTCAAGGCCCGATGTCGAGACACCGCAGGTACTTCGCTCTTCTTGCCGGCCAGTATCTTGACAAGGGCACGATGGCCCGATAGTCTTGGCGCGCGATGAGACCTGAAGCCGCCATTCAATTTTTCGAGGAAGTGGGCGCAATACGCCACGGCCACTTCGAGCTGACTTCGGGACTGCATAGCAGCACCTATGTGCAATGCGCGCTGGTGCTGCAGTATCCGAAGTATGCGGAACAATTGGGGCGGGCCCTCGCCGCGGAGTTCATGGATTTGCGCGTGGACTGCGTGGCGTCTCCGGCCTTGGGTGGACTTATCATCGGCCACGAAGTGGCGCGAGCGATTCCGCCGCGCCACGACGGCAAACCCATCCGCGCGATTTTCGTCGAACGCGACTCCCTGGGCACGCTGACCTTGCGGCGGGGATTTCGCGTGGAGCCGGATGAACACATCCTGGTTGTGGAAGATGTCTGGACCACGGGCGGCTCGACGTGCGAAACCATCCGCGTGCTGGAAGAAGCGCGCGCGCGCGTGGTAGCCGCAGGCGCGCTGATCGATCGCAGCGGCGGAAAAATCGAGTTGCCGGTCCGCACCGAAGCGCTCGTGGAACTCAAGATCGACAACTACGACGCCGCCGAATGCCCGCTTTGCCGCAGCGGCGGCGTGGCTGTGAAGCCGGGCAGCCGCTATGCGAAATTGGGCGTTTGAGTGGAACCACGAATTCACACGGATAAACGCGGATAAAGGAAAGAGAAAAACGAAGTAAAAGAGGGGAAAAGATATACTCTGTACAAAATATTCTGCACAGAGTATTCGAAATCTAGGCCCAAACGCCAAATACAAAACACGCCCGTCGATCCCGGCCGCCCCATACTCCATTTTTGTCCCATAGTTTTTTCCCCGGTATGATTTTTTATCCGTGTTCATCTGTGTGCATCTGTGGTTCCATGGGTTTCCTGTTCCATGAGAAACATCAAATTGACCATCGCTTACGACGGGACCGACTTTAGCGGCTGGCAGGCGCAGCCCGGGCTGTCCACGGTCCAGGGCGCGCTGGCGGATGTTCTCGAAAAAGTGACGCAGCGCCGCCTGACGATTTACGCCGCGGGACGCACCGATGCGGGCGTGCACGCGGCAGGCCAAGTCGTGAATTTCAAAACGCAATCGTCGCTGGTGGTGGAAGAGTTTCAGCACGCATTTAACAGCTTGCTGCCGCCCTCCATCCGGGTGAACGATGCGGAGGAGGTTGGTCCGGACTTTCACTCGCGGTGGGACGCGCTGGCGAAGACTTACCGCTACCGGATTTTTCGCGGCCGCGTCGTTCCGCCTTTTCTGTGGAAATACGTGCAGCATGATGCGCACGAGCTGAACTTTGACGCCACGGCCGAAGCGGCTCGCCATTTTATAGGCGAACACGACTTCACCACGTTCGCGGCCTCGGCCGGCTCGGAAGAAGACGACCGCGAGCGATTGACGGTTCGGACGATCTATCAATTTGATTTGCAGCGCATGGCGCCCGCCAATTCGCACCATTCCGCGGAGGAATGGGTCTTCGTTGTTCGGGGGAAATCTTTTTTGCGCCACATGGTGAGGAAGATGGTGGGAACGCTGGTGGACGTTGGCCGCGGAAAGCTGGTTCCGGGCGATTTGCCGGAACTGCTGGCCTTGCGCGATCGCTCGAAATGCGGCCCCACGTTGCCGCCGCACGGCCTGTGCCTCGAGAATGTGGAATATCCGGATCCGGCGAATTCGCTGGCGTCGAGCGATTAACGTTAAGGAACACAGACTTCAACCCGACGGTTTTCTATACTTAACCAAATTCAAAACCCAAAGGCTGAAGCCTGCGCTACTAAAGTGGCGCTTGGTTTCTCGGGAAGGGTTCGAGTAAGATACAAACGAGAGACACGGGATCGATACGCAACGCGCATCCTAACCGGAGAGGGGAACCGAAGTATGGCCGAGGAGACCACACCGCAAGGCGCATCACCGGCAGCACCGCCCTCGGCGCCACCAGCAACTCCGCCCGCCGCGGCTGCTCCTCCCGCTCCTGCCACGGCCGAGGCTGCGCCCCCGGAACAGAAAATCAAGGTGCGCAAACCCAGGCAACGCTCCTGCGATGAGAAGGATGCCAAGGGAAAACTTTGCGCCGGGCATCTCAAGCGCTGGTACGACTATCCAAAGGAAGTAGAGGCCCGGATCGGGAAAGACGCGGAAATCTATCGCTGCGAATTTTGCAAGACGCTTTACAAGCCCGACCCGAAGCAAATGCCTCACAGCTTTACGCTGCGATATTAGTTGAGGATTCTCAGAACTGGGATTGTAGGTCTCGGCTTTGCAGGCCGCGTAGAAAAGTAGTTTAATGTCATCCCGAGCGAAGCGAGGGATCTGTTTTTTCGCCAGTCCTAAGAAAAAAGCAGATTCCTCGGGCAAACCGCGCCCTCGGAATGACACTTTTTGGTTTTTTCCGCGGCCTGCAAAGCCGAGACATCCAGGGCCACTTGAATTGGGCTTCAGCCCCTGACACCTCAGGGCCTGAAGGCCATGTCGAAACGCCCTGGCGTCGGACCTGAAGGTCTGACCCACAAGGCAACATGGGTCGGGCATGGATGAAGGCGGCCTGATCCACGAATGGCAGAGAGCGGGATTGCCGGCCACACTCCCTTGAGAGGTCCCATTTGTTTAACTGTTGCGACAGTTGGGGAAGTAGCTGTCAGCCCGCCGAGATGAGGGCTGATGCCGGCGCGGCCGGGTAAGCCGTGAAACGATTCCTCACCCTACTTACGCTGGGAGTGGCAGTGACTTCGTTTATTCAAAATTTCTCTCAAAAGGCCGCCGCGTCGGATGCGGCAACCGATCCGCGCATCGCGCGCGTTCTGGAAATCCTCCGCGGCAGCGCCAAGGCCACGACCGAGGAACAAATCCGGATCACGGAAATTCCCGCGCCGCCGTTCCAGGAAAGCGTTCGCGCCGCGTACATGAAAAAAGTGCTGGCTTCCACGGGCCTGCGCGTGGAGACGGACGACATTGGAAATGTCATCGGCGAATGGCCCGGCGCGTCGCCCGACATCGTCATGCTGACGGCGCATCTGGACACCGTGTTTCCCCCGGGCACCGATGTGCACGTCAAGCAGGAAGGCGGAAGGCTGCTCGCGCCGGGCATTTCGGACAACGGTACAGGACTTGCGGCGCTCGTGGCCCTCTCGAAAGCCTTTCGTGAAGCTAAAATCAAGACCACGAAAACGATCTTATTCGTGGCGGATGTGGGCGAAGAAGGGGAGGGAAATCTTCGCGGGATGCGCTCTCTCGTTGAGACCTACAAGAAGCGCCTGAAATATGTTCTCGCTCTCGATGGCGCGGCCACCGAATATGTGACCACGGCGGCGCTGGCGTCCCGGCGCGTGGAAATCACCATTACCGGGCCAGGCGGACATAGCTGGACCGATTTTGGAGCGCCGAATCCGATTCACGCGCTAGGGCGGGGAATTGGACGGTTTGTCACGGCGCGTGTTCCGGAATCGCCGCGCACAAGTTTCAACGTCGGTGAGATCGAGGGCGGCACGTCGGTGAATTCCATTCCGTCGAGCGCGCATATGAAAGTGGATTTGCGCTCCGAATCGGAGACCGAACTCGGCGCGCTCGAAACCCTTTTGCGCGACGCCGTTAAAGCCGGCATTGACGAAGAAATGTCCGCGGCGCGAGAACGCGGCATGTCCGGCAGCGCCAACTTGTTGAATCTGAAAATTAGTGTTTTGGGCGTGAGGCCCGCGGGCGAAATTGCCGAGAATTCGCCGCTCCTGGCCGCTTTGCTGGCGGCCGACAACCAGCTGGGCAACCGTTCGCGGCGCGAGCGGTCATCCACCGACGCCAATATTCCGCTCTCGGTGGGAATACCGGCCATATCGCTGGGCGCGGGCGGGCGCAGCGGGGGCGCACACACCCCGGAAGAATGGTATGACCCGGCGGGCAGGGAACTGGGCCTGCAGCGCGTCGCGCTGACCGTACTTGCAGTCGCGGGCCTGGAACCATAAGAAGTTTTTCTGATTCTGGTTGCCGGGGCCCTATCCTTGCGATTTGTGGAATGGTGAAGATTTTCAGGTCGGCATCTTGCTCATATCATTATTTCCAGCCAACACAGAAGTCCAAACCCCCACCCTTTGAAAATCGCAAAGTTCGACTGCAAAGGCCGGGCCACCTGTCCGTAATAAGAAAAGAGGGAACAGCCGGACAATTTTTTCAGTCGGCATTTGTGAGAGGGCAGGTTCAGGGCGCGCTTTGAAGCTCTATGGAAACCATTTCGCCATCCCAAGGTTTTTGGGAAGCTAGCTGGTAGCTGATACGCGCTCTTTTGCCCGCGAACTCTGGGCACGAAGGTTTTGCTGCGGAAGCATTTCCCGCTCCGGCCTTGAACTGTAGTTTTAGGATGTCGGCGGCGTGCAAATGCATGACGATCCCCGACCCTTGCAGGGTGATTTGCATTTGAGGAGGATTCGAGCAAGTCACCGCTGTGATTTTTCCCATCATGGAATACACGTGGGTGGAAGTGACATTCGCTTGTTGCCCTTCGCGAAGAGAGGCAGTTTCAGTCGGAACGTGAGGGACAGTCGCCGGAGAGGCAGGTTGTCCCGCTGTTCCACTCTTCATGGCGGGTGCGGGACGAATCGTTTCGGCTGTTTCCGTTTCTTTCGCATCGCGGTTAATTTCAGGGAGGGCCATATTGTTCACGTCATTCGACGGACTGGAATAGGATTGCTGCACGCGAGCGATCTGTTCGAGAAATTCTTCGGCGCGCGAAGCCACCAGCCGGTCCCTGGATTTGACAACCCCCTGCGCGATGGCCCGAGCGTCCTCGAACTTGCCCATTCGCAACAGGACCACGGCCAGATTGAATCGGAAACGCGGATCGCCCGGCATGGCTTTCACGGCCCGCTCTGCCGCATCCCTGGCCTTGTTCATGTTTTGCGGGTCGGTGGCGTAGAGACTCGCAAGCGCATCCCAGGCGGAAGCCAGTTCCGGCTTGAGGGCCACGGCTTTTTCGAGTGCGGCCTGGGCTTCGTCCATGTCCTCTTCCTCCGCCCCGCCCGAAACGAGCAGCATACCATCATAGAAATAGGTCAGGGCGCTCTTGGAATCGAGGGCTGCCGCGCGCGAAAAGTATTTCTGCGCCTCGCGGCGCTTCTCCTCGCGAAAGAGAAGCAAACCCATGCTCTCTTGAGCCGCCGCCGAATTCGGATCGATCCGCAGCGCTTCTTCGATCTTCGCTCTGGCAGCCTCAAACTGGTGGCGGCTTATGTCGAATTCGCCGAGCGTGGCCTCGGCTTCAGCGGGTGGAACGACTCGGACCGGAAATGAATTGGAGTCCACCGGATCAGGGAGAGGAAGTACGTACATCGAGTACTCGGTTCTGGAAACGTAGGAATCGAGCTGCCGTTTGAGCTGGCCCAGATCGCCAAACGCCGATTTCGCCGCATCCACGGGATCTTTGCCGTTCTCAACCAAGGCGATGTATTTGCTGAGTTGTTCATCTTTCTGCCGGGACGCGTCTGACATCAAGTAATGAACCAGCGCCCACGACTCGGCATAGAACACGTTCGTTTTTTTCGCCTCGTTATAATAGGGCGAATCCAGCCCGACCCGGAACAATACCTCCAACGGCAGAAGCTTTGTTTCCTGCAGCGCATTGAGTTCCGATTGATTGGGCTGGCCGATTCGTCCGGATTTGGGCAGGAGCGTGGCGCTCCCGAGAAACGTTGCGTATCCTTCGTTGAGCCACAGCGGAATATGCTGATAGTTCAGGTTTACGATCAGATGGACGTATTCGTGATAGACGATTAGATAAGGAAATTCGCCATGCTCATCGGTGCGTATCGCAATGTAATTTTTTTCCGAGCCGGGCAGGAACAGTCCCGGCGGATGCGTGTGTCCCTTTTGCGCCCAATATTCCGGAATGATTTGAGCAAGCGATTCCTCGTTTTTGGCCGCAATGATCACGATGGGAATTCCTGGATCCAGACGCAAGTTTGGCGACAGGACTTTGGAATAGAGGATACGAATCTGCTCGAATTGCTGGGCGATGCGGCGCGCGGTCTTCTCACCGTCGTCGCTCAACACGGTGAAATGAGGAGTAGTTGCTTCCACCCAGGTTTCCTGCTTGTCGGCCGGGACAGGCGCGCTCCTAAGGCTTTTTGCGGCGAAGAGGGCGATACAGCAATACGTGATGACGGAAAATAACCGCCGGACTGGCATACAAACAGCTGTATCTCACGAATTGTTAACTTGTCAATACCCTCGAGAGTAAAATTGCCAAATGCCCCAGTTTTCTCCGTCACGGCGGACAAGCTTGGGATTTTCGTGCAGGTTTTCCACCCGTAATTCCCCCGCAATCCGGACATCTAAGCCCCCACGCTTTGAAATTCACAAAGGATGGGACACACGCAAAATCTCTTGGTGCGCGTCTTGAGATCGCATTTCGTTGCGGGGCCGCTTGCAATTTTTGAAATGGCGTGCAAGATTTTTCAAGGCTGGCTGCGAAATTCCACTTCCTGCATTTCTCCGTCCCAGGGTTGGTTCAACACCAGCGTGTAGGAGACGCGCGCGCTCCGTCCACGCAGACTGGAGCAGGAGGCTTCTTTCACGGCGGCGTCCGAGCCGGCGGATTTGAACGACAATTTCGCCAGCTCCGTCGCGTGTAATTTCATGACGATGGTCAGCGATTTCATGGTGAGTAGAATTTGCGGAGCGTTGGAGCAGTTCACATCCGTGATGGTGCCCATCATCGAATAGACTTTGGTCGGGGAGAAGATCGGCCGAGGTGGCTCAGGGGCCGGCTCCGCTTTCGGTGTTGCGGAAGCTGCGGATGTCGTGGACGGCTTCGCTTCCGGCTCTGTTTTGCGTTCGATGCGCAGGCCAGGATCGGACGTGGCTGGCTTTGCCGGGGTGTTGCTCGAGGGAGGGGGAGCGGCTGGAGGTTGCCGCGGGGAAATCCGCGCGGCGAGGTCGCCTGCTTTGTCGGGCGTGCCCCGATCACTCGCGGATTCCCGGACGCTAGCGGCCGACTTGCGCGCTTCTTCGGGATGGGCTGAGCGGTCCAGGAGCGCGGCCACCTGCGATTGGTAACGGGACTCTCCTGGCGCGAGCGCGGCCGCGCGTTGTGCGTCGGCCAGCGCCTTTGCAAGCGTTTCAGTGCGTTCAGTGTAGATCATCGCCAGGTTGTACCACGCGGGAGCAAAGTCTGCGTTCCGCGTTACGGTCTTCTCGAACGCATCCACGGCTCCAGCCGGGGCGCCGGCATTGCCGGCTTTGGCCGTGGCTATGAGTCCCTGGCCGTAATAGTTGAGCGCGTCATTCGGGTCGAGTTGCGCGGCGCGATCGAAATGCTTTTGCGCCTCGTCTAGATCGTCTTTTTTCAACAAAATGAATCCCAGGCTCTGCTCCGCCTCCGCCAGCGCGGGTTCGGACATGAGGGCTTCCTCGAGCTTGTCCTGGGCATCCTCGCTCCTTCCGCGCAGCGCCAGGAAATCCGCCGTGCGCGCCTCGATCTCCGCGGCGGTAAGCGTTCGCGGAGAGCCGCCGGAATCGCTCCCGCCAGTGACGGGAAGTTCGGCCGGGAGCCCGCCGACTTGTTTGACAAAGGCATCGAGCTTGGCTTGCAGCTGGTTCAAATCGCCGAAGGCTTCGCGCGCCGCCTGCAACGAATCCGCTCCGCCCTCCACAGCGATGATGTACCGCTCCATGGATTTCGTTCCCGCGAATTGCGGGTCGCTGATCAGAAAATGCACCAGCACGCGAGACTCCGCAAAATACACGGACTGTTTATTTCCGGGGCTGTAGTAAGGCGAAGCGCGGTCCACGTGCAAGACCAGGTCGAGCGGCAGGAGCGGACTTTCATACAGAACGCTGAGATCTTCGGGATCGGGCCTTTGCAAACGAAAGCCGCGATCGCTGAAGGTCAAGTTGCCGTAAACCGCCGAGTAACCTTCTTCGAGCCAGGGAGGCAACTTGCGGTAACTGCGCTTTAGAATTTCACGCGCGTAACTCTGATAAATTTCCAGGTAGGGAAAATGGCCGTTGGCGTTCGCCCGAATCCCTATATAAGTTTTCTCCGGGCCGGTAAAATATAGCCCCGGCGGCTGCTCGTGGTTTTTGTCGAAAGGAAATTCAGGAAACGCGCGGCCAAAGGATCGCCCGTCCCTCGGGGCGATGATGCGCACCGGAACGCCGGTGCTCAGGCGCGAATTCGGCATGGTTGTCTGGATGACGCGCAGCAGCGATTCAAATTCGTCGGCGATCCGCCGGGCCGTTTTTTCTCCGCCGTCGCTGGCCACGATAAAATGAAGCGTGCGGATTTCGACCCAGGGCTCGATCTTTTCCTTTTTCTCCTTTTCCGGCTTTCGGTCCTTTTCTTTGTCTTTTTGCGCGCCGTGCGCGGCGGGGCAGAATAGAGCCGCGAAGATAAACGCGGCCGTCAAAACGGCCCTTGCGCGAATGGAAGTACGGAGTGGCACGATCATTCTTAGTGGCAACGAGTTCTATCTCCATCATTTTAGCAGACAAGGTCTCCGGGAACGCCGGAATCATCTATGGTGCGATTCCATCGCCGACGGGCAGGTTGCCTTTGGCGCGCCCGATCAATAGACTCAAACACTCCAGGAGATGTTCGCCTGGATTAATTGGTGCTTACTTGCGATTTCCACCCTTCGATTGGACGACGCGCATCCGGTGAGTCTCCGTCTCAAAGCCCATGCCGCGCTGCTCCTCTGCTCGTTTTTGTGGGGAGTGACGTTCGTGGTCGTGAAGGACGCCCTCGCCGATATTTCCGTGTTCGCCTACCTGTCGGCGCGCTTCGTTTTAGGCGCTCTGCCGATGATATGGATTTACCGGGACGATCTGCGGAAACTCACCCGAGCGGAAGCATGGGCGGGCATTCACGTCGGAGTCTTCATGGCCGGGGGCTACGCGTTTCAAACCGCCGGGATTGCCCGCACGACGCCCTCGAAAGCCGCCTTCATCACCGGAGTGAGCGTCGTGCTGGTCCCCCTTTTTCTGGCCGCGTTTTGGCGAAAGAGAATTGGCGCGTGGGCCTGGGGAGGCGCGGCGGCTTCCTTCGCGGGACTCTATTTTCTGACGGTGCCGAGAGAGGGAATTGCCGATCTCAATCGCGGCGATTTGCTGGTGATGGTCTGCGCGGTGCTCTACGCGCTGCAAATCATATTCATCGCACGCTACACCGGAAAATATTCGCTGGGAGCATTGAGCTGCCTGCAAGTGATCCTGGCGGGCGCGCTCTCGACGATCGCTGTGCCCATATTCAACGTGGCGGGCTGGGAGCCGTTTTTTGTTCGCTTCACTTTTCAGATGGAGTTTGGCGTGATCGTCACGGCGATTTTCACGACGGCGATTGCATATCCGCTGCTCGTCTGGGGGCAACGCCATACTACCGCGACGAACACGGCGCTGATTCTCACCGCCGAACCCGTATTCGCCGCGATGACCTCCTATGTGGTGCTGCACGAGCGGTTGGGGGGAAGGCCGCTGGCCGGAGCCGTGCTTATTTTGGCCGGGATTTGCGTTGCGGAATGGAAGGGAACGATCCCTTCTGCCGGATCGTGAGTCGCCATGGGCAGGCGATTGATTTATTTCTGGGCGGAATATTTTGCGTCTACAGGCGAGTACATCGTGGCGCCCGGATTGTGCGATTTCTCGTAGTCGGCGATTTTTGCGTCCTGTTTCAACGTGAGGCCGATCTCGTCGAGTCCTTCGAGCAGCATGTGCTTGCGGAATTCATCGATCTCAAATCGGCAGCTTAGGCCGTTCGCGTCGCTGACCGTTTGCGCGGGCAAATCTACAATCAGGGAGTAGCCCTCCTGAGCCTCCGCTCGCCGGAAGAGCTCGTCGATTTGGGCCTCCGGAAGAATAACGGGGAGGATGCCACTCATAAAAGAATTGCTATAGAAAATATCGGCGTAGCTCGGCGAGACGATGACTCGAAACCCATAATCGGCGATCGCCCACGGGGCATGCTCGCGGCTCGATCCGCAGCCGAAACCGGCGCGCGCCAGGAGGACCGAGGCGCCTTTATATCGCGGCCTGTTCAGGATGAAATCGGGATTGGGCTTTTCACCTGGGAGGTAGCGCCAATCATAGAATAGAACCTTGCCGTATCCCTCCTTGGTCTGCAGCTTCAGGAATTGCTTGGGGACCATTTGATCGGTGTCGACGTTTACGCGGTCCAGCGGGAGAACCAAGCCGGTGTGTTTGGAAAAAGGTTGCATATTATGTCTGCTCCTAGTGGGACATGCTTCAGCTTGTGGGGTTTGGTACCCGCAAGTGTGAAACCCCACAGGCTGAAGTGTGTGCCACTTACTCCGGCGCTTCCACGTTCCAGTCCCTGACGTCCACGAAATGACCGGCAATCGCCGCCGCCGCGGCCATGATCGGGCTGACCAGGTGCGTGCGGCTGCCCTTGCCCTGGCGGCCTTCGAAATTCCGATTCGAAGTGCTGGCGGCGCGTTCTCCGGGAAGTAGAATATCCGGATTCATGCCCAAGCACATGCTGCATCCCGCATCGCGCCATTCGAATCCGGCGTCCAGGAAGATTTTGTCGAGCCCTTCCGCTTCCGCCTCCGATTTGACGGTCATCGAGCCGGGCACGATCAGGGCGCCCTTAAGATTCCGGGCAATGTGCTTGCCGGCGACCACGCGGGCAGCGGCGCGCAGATCGTTGATACGCGAATTGGTGCAAGACCCGATGAATACCCGGTCTAAGGGCACGTCCACGAGCGCCGTGCCGGGTTTGAGATCCATGTAAGACAGCGCACGCGCGACTGCCTTTTGGTCGTCTGGATCGCGGAACGAGCCCGGATCGGGCACTCTGCCGGTGACGCCGGTGACCATTCCGGGGTTTGTCCCCCAGGTGACTTGCGGGGCGACAGCGGACGCATCGAGCTCAACCGTGGCGTCGAATTTCGCTCCAGGATCGGTGGGTAGAGCCTTCCAGGATTCGACTGCTACTTGAAAATCCTTTCCGCGCGGAACGTAGGGACGCCCCTGCAGGTAAGCAAAGGTGGTGTCGTCCGGCGCAATCATGCCGGCGCGGGCGCCGCCTTCGATGGACATGTTGCACACGGTCATACGGCCGTCCATGGAGAGCGCGCGAATCGCTTCGCCGGCATACTCGACGACGTGTCCTGCGCCGCCCCCGATGCCAATTTTGCCGATGATGGCGAGGATGAGATCCTTGGCGGAAACGCCCTTGGCGCGCTTTCCGTTGATGACAATGTGCATGGTCTTGGATTCGTATTGCTGCATGCACTGCGTGGCCAGCACGTGCTCGACCTCGCTCGTGCCGATGCCGAAAGCCAGGGTGCCGAACGCGCCGTGCGTGGAGGTGTGGCTGTCACCGCAAACGATTGTCTGGCCTGGCTGAGTGAGGCCGAGTTCCGGGCCGATCACGTGCACGATCCCCTGGTTGTGGCTGAACATATCGAACAGCGTGATGCCGGACTCCCGGCAACTGCGCTCCAGGGCGTCAAATTGCCCGGCCGCGGCGGTATCCAGAATCGGCAGATTGCGGTCCTTGGTCGGAACCGAGTGGTCCATGACGGCAAAGGTCAGGTCGGGACGGCGTACGGCACGGCCGGCGGCCTTCAGGCCGGCAAAGGCTTGAGGGGACGTCACTTCATGAATGAGATGACGGTCGATGTAGATTAACGCGGGTTCCCCGGGTGCCTGGCGGACCAGGTGAGACTCCCAAATTTTCCGGTACATGGTACGCGGGTTCATGTTTGTGCATCCTAATGTAGCAGGCCTCTGCCCGACGCGCGGGTTTTTTCGTCGCTGCGCCGTCGTGGTTGTCTCGATGGAAGCGGGGCCGGCTCTTTGGCGCGCGTTGAAAACGGAGAAATCGCGGGCGTGACGCCGGCGCCGCGGCCAATGTCATGACTTTTTCGCGCAGGGTCAGTTTCACCCGGAAAGAGGGTGCGGGTCAAATTTATAATGATTGTGAGCGGCATAAAGTTTAGTTATAGTGAGAATTTGCAAGGCAGGGCGAGCCGGACGCCTGAATTTTCCGCGGAAATGCTTCATGAATTGCCATTCCGAGCGGAGCGAGGAATCTCTCCTGGGTTTCGATCCAAGAAAAGAGGGATTCCTCGCTTCGCTCGGAATGACAATTTGGGATACGTTTCCGGAAACCGTCAAGTCGCGGTTGCTCTCAGGAAAACGCCGCGTACATCCGAGGGTGCGCGAAGCGGCGCAGTGAGTGGTATAATCTCCCCCGAATCGGTCGGGGCGAACGGCAGAAGAGAAATGGTGGAAGAGGAGTGAAGATTATGGGTATACAAATTCGGGAACTGGCCGCCTGGGTACGCAATCGAAAGGTTCTGGCTACGTTGCTCGTGACCGTGACGCTGGCCATCGGCATGCTGATCGGAACAGTGATTTCCGGCCATGTCGGCGCGGCGCATCCCTTTGCCGCAATAGGGGGAACGCCGCTGGCGATTCCCGATCCCGTGCAGCTGTCGAGCGCCTTTGCCACGATTGTGAAACAGGTGCAACCGGCGGTCGTCAATATTTCGACCACGCAGGTGATCGAACAGCGCGGAAGAGGGCGCGGAGCGCCGGGGCAACGCAATCGCGGCGGGGAATTGGGCCCGCCGGACGGACAGGATCAGGATCAACAGCCGTTTCAGGACTTTTTCAACCGCTTCTTCGATTTCCCGGATCAGGGTCCGACGGCCGAGCGCAGCCTGGGCTCAGGCGTGATCGTCGATAAGAAGGGTTTTATCCTGACGAACAATCACGTCGTGGATCAGGCCACCAAGGTGCAAGTTACGCTGCAGGGGGAACAAACACAGTACACCGCCAAGGTCGTGGGGATAGACGAAGAGACCGACCTGGCGATCTTGAAAATTGAAGTGGGGCACGATCTGCCCTTCGCGAAGCTGGGAAATTCCGATTCCGTGCAAGTGGGCGACTGGGCCCTTGCCATCGGCAATCCATTTGGATTCCTGCAAGGCAGCGTCACCGCGGGCATCATCAGCGCCAAGGATCGCGGCAACGTGGGCCAACAGTTTCAAAGATTTCTGCAAACCGACGCGGCGATCAATCCCGGAAATTCCGGCGGGCCGCTCGTGGATATGGCCGGACAGGTGATCGGCATAAACACCGCCATCATCACCGGCGGACACGGCAATGAAGGAGTTGGATTCGCACTGCCTTCCAACACCGCCATCGGCGTTTACAATCAGATCATCAGCAACGGCAAAGTGACGCGCGGCTCGATTGGTGTGAGCTTCACGGAAACGCAGGGCAGCAATCCGATCGTCCTGAAGGAACTCGGCGCAACGTATGGCATCGTCTTGCAGCGCGTGGAAGCGGGCAGCCCCGCGGAAAAGGCGGGCCTGCAGTCGGGCGACGTCATTACCAGCGTGAACGGGAAGCAGGTTCACAATGGAAACGATCTGGTGAATCCGATTGCCTCAACTCCCATCGGCAATTCCGTGCGCGTTACTTACTTGCGCGACAAGAAGGAACTCGAAACCTCCATCACCGTCGCGGATCGCACCAAGATTTTCCCGGATCGCACCGTCAATGGCGGCGGCAATGACAATGGGCCGACTCCCGCCGAGTTCGGCTTGCGCCTGGAAGACCTCGGAACCGACCGCGCGCGGCGCGCCGGATACGAGAACATGAAGGGCGCGCTGGTCACCGCGGTTGACCCGGCCAGCTTTGCCGAAGATATCGGCTTTGCTCGCGGCGATGTCATTACGGAAATCAACCACACGGCGATTAATTCCGTGGCCGAGTACCGCCGAGCCGTTTCGGGCTTGAAAGCGGGGCAAGATGTATTG
>Ga0209380_10000289_pt1 | contig 34854 bp, 24 predicted proteins | sample HubBroMetageWFT6_FD_188347 | JGI IMG/M metagenome (GOLD analysis project Ga0209380, IMG submission 188347) | Warmed and freeze-thawed soil microbial communities from the Hubbard Brook experimental Forest, New Hampshire - Hubbard Brook CCASE Soil... | ecosystem: Environmental > Terrestrial >... | reverse complement strand
CAACCGACCGGATTCTCTGGCAGGACTACCAGCGTCATGAGACCAAGCAACCGGAGAAGACGTTGGAATTTCTGCGTCGCATGGAAGCGGAGGTCGGGATCAACCGGCACAACACGCGGATGTTCATGACGGGCTCCGGTGGTGGCGGGATTGCCGAGCAGATTGGCGCGAAGTTTGTACAGGAAGTTACGGCCGTGTCACTGGCGGTCGAGAAACTCCATCCCGAGGTGTACTCGGTGATTGAGTTGGGAGGACAGGACGCGAAGATCATCGTCTTCAAGGACGACGACGAAACGGGACGCAAGAAAAAGATTCCTTCGATGAACGATAAGTGTGCGGGTGGCACTGGAGCCGTCATCGACAAGATCAACGCGAAGCTGAAGATTCCCACCGCCGAACTGGCTGTACAGGGGTACCACGGGGTCAAGTTGCACAAGGTGGCCGGAAAGTGCGGCGTCTTCGCCGAAACCGACATCAACAGTCTGCAGAAAGTGGGAACGCCATCGGACGAGCTGATGGCTTCACTATTCGAAGCCATCGTGCTGCAGAACCTGAGCGTCTTAACCCGTGGCCACACGCTTCGCCCCCACGTGTTGCTGCTGGGAGGACCAAACAGTTTCATCAAAGGCATGCGCGAGGCATGGCAGGCTAACATTCCCCGCATGTGGCAGGAGCGCAAAGTTGCGATTCCCGACGGCGCGAAGCCGGAAGATCTGATCAAAGTTCCAAACAACGCGCAGTACTTCGCGGCCCTGGGCGCGATTGAGTTCGGCAAGAGCGAAGACGATTGCGTCGGCTGCTACCAGGGCTCGGAGAAGCTGGTGTACTACATCGAGTTCGGCCGCCAGGAGGAGAAGGCAAAGTCCGGCGCGAAAGGCTTGGTTTCGAAAGAAGGAGAACTCGACGGCTTCAAGGAAGCCTACCGACGGAAGAAGTTTACGCCGGCAACGTTCCAGAAGGGCCAGACCGTCGGCGGCTTCATCGGCATTGACGGCGGGTCGACTTCGACCAAGGCCGTGTTGCTTGACGACCGCGGTGACATCCTCTGCAAGGCTTACCAGCTCTCAAACGGCAATCCCATCCAGGACACGATTGAGATGTTCGAAAACCTGCGCGGACAAGTCGAAGCGCAGAATGCCAAGCTCGAGGTCCTGGGGGTGGCCACCACCGGCTACGCCAAGGACATTTTGAAAGACGTGTTGCACGCCGACGTCGCGCTGGTGGAGACGGTGGCGCATACCGAGTCTGCCCTCAAGTTCTATGAAGATCCGCACGTCATCATCGACGTGGGCGGGCAGGACATCAAGATCATCATTCTGCACAACGGCCGCGTGAAAGACTTCAAGCTGAACACGCAGTGCTCGGCTGGCAACGGCTATTTTCTGCAATCAACCGCCGAGGGATTCGGGCTGGGCGTTGAGCAATATGCCGATCTCGCTTTTTCGGCTCAATCGATGCCGGTATTCGGCTACGGCTGCGCGGTGTTCATGCAGTCGGACATCGTGAACTTCCAGCGCCAGGGCTGGCGAGCGGAGGAAATCCTCGCCGGCCTGGCAGCGGTGCTTCCCAAGAACGTGTTCCTTTACGTGGCCAGCATTCCCAATCTGGCCGCACTGGGCACGCGTTTTGTGCTGCAAGGCGGAACCCAAAACAACATGGCCGTGGTGAAAGCGGAAGTGGATTTCATTCAGAACAGCTTTCGCGCTGCCGGCAAAAAACCCGAGATCATTGTTCACGAGTTCTGTGGCGAATCGGGCGCGATTGGCGCGGCGGCAGAGTCTCTGCGCCTGTGGCGCAACGGCCAGCAGACCACGTTCGTCGGACTGGACGCCGTGCGAAAAATCAAATACCGCACGACCCGAAACGAGGAGACGCGCTGCCATTTCTGCAAGAACGATTGTTTACGCACCTTTATCGATATAAGAACCGCGCCCACGGATGACATGAGCTTTGTCCCCATAAAGAAAGTCACCAAGGTTCCGCTGATGCATGGCGAGCAGCGGTTGATTATCGCCACCTGCGAAAAGGGTCTGGTCGAAGATGTCAACGACATGAAGGACATAAAGGCCGGTCTCGATGAGATCAAGGGGAAATATCCGAACTTCGTGGACTTCGCCGCCCGCGAGGTCTTTCGCCCGGTGAATGCGCAGAGTGTAGCCGACCCGATTCCGTCTGCGAGATTCTGGAATAAGGCTGCGAAAGAACGCATTCCGCTCATGGAGAAGCGCAAGAAGCTGCGCGTGGGCATTCCCCGCGTGCTGAACATCTATACCTATGCACCATTGTTTAATGGATATCTGGAAAGCCTGGGTGTGCAACCGGAAAACATCATTTACTCCGACTACACCAGTTCCGACCTCTATCGTGCTGGAGCCAGCCGAGGCGCTATCGATCCTTGCTTCCCGGCAAAGATCGGCATTTCGCACGTCTATAACCTGATCCAAGAAAAGCATCGCAAGAAGCCGCTGAACGTCATCTTTTTCCCGATGTATGACGTGCTGACTTCGCCACTCGTGAAGATTGTCGGGGCGAACGCCTGCCCAACGGTCACTGCAACACCGGAGACGGTCAAGGCCGCATTCACAAAGGAGAACGATGTTTTCGCCGAACACAACGTCCAGTACCTCGATCCGGTGCTGAACTTTGCAGATCGCAAACTGTTCGCCCATCAAATGCTACAGGCGTGGCAGCCGATCCTCGGATTGTCGCAAGAGGAGAACGATCGCGCAGTGGAGGCGGGATACAAGGCACTAGCCGACTACGAAAACAGCATTCGCCGCAGAGCGCGCCAGGTTCTCGACCAGCTCGAACGCGAGGACCGCATTGGCATCGTCATGTTGGGCCGCCCCTATCACCACGATCCCGGACTGAATCACGAGATCATGGAAGAGTTTCAGAAGCTGGGTTATCCCATCTTCTCGCAAAACACGCTGCCCCTCGACGAGGACATGCTCGAACGCCTGTTCGGCGACGAGGTGCGCGCCGGGGTGATCAGTCATCCTCTGGACATCGGCGATGCCTGGAAGAACTCGTATTCTTGCAGCACGAACCACAAAGTTTGGGCTGCGAAATTTACGGCACGGCATCCGAACTTAGTGGCTCTGGAGATATCGAACTTCAAGTGCGGACACGATGCGCCCATCTACGGCGTGATTGAGGGAATCATCGAGCAATCCGGCACACCATACTTCTGCTTTAAGGACCTGGACGAGAACAAGCCCTCGGGTTCGATCAGGATCCGCGTCGAAACCATCGATTACTTCCTGCGGCGATATCGCGACGAAGTTATTCGCAAGCGCGAAGCCGCAGGGGAAATTGATGCCCAACTAGCGGCGTTAGAAGCGGAACTTCGCGGGGCGACACCATCGTCGCCACTTCCATCCCTTCCGGAGGTGCAGGAGATGGCGGCCGATTGATGGTGACACAGGCGTACCCGATGGCGTGCGCCCAGAATTCGACTGTTGGTTCCTATAAAGAAGCCGGTCCTGTCCGTTGAGAGCGAAACATCTTAATGCTTAGGGCACAGCGTTGCTTTGTTCCCGGAAGGAGCACTACATTAGGATTTCTTGGAGGCTTCAGCAATTCCAGAACTCAACCTTGACCATGTGGGGGCCGTTCGGTGGTGCTGACGGACCGAAATCGGCAAAATAGTGATGTCCACCCTCGAAGAGGCCTTGCGTTCCGTCCCAAAGAGTGAAGTGCCCACGCGCATCGCTCCACCCGTCAATGAGCCACGCGATGACGCCTTTGCTACTGAAGGATTCAGGTTTCATGGCAGAACCGGTTTTGACAAGATCAGGCTCCCGGTATTGGGTATGCAAATAGTTGATGAACTCGATGACCCGGATGGCGTAATTCTTCTGGTCCCCGCCCTTCAAGGTCAACAATCGTGCCGATGAGTTTGGAATCTGATGATCTTTGCCGGCGTAATTGAAGGCCTTCGACATTCGCATCACGCAGGTGTTAGAACCGACCCAGGATTGGGTCAGCTCACCACCTAACTGCTGAATCACTTTGCTGCTATCGGGATCTGTTGGGTAGTTTGTCGCTAGTAATGAGAAAGCCGGAAGGGCACGATTGCTCACTGATGTTTTTTCCTCTGAGACGTAGGTAGCGTAGCTTCTAGGTCGGAACTATACAGGAATTCAGACAAGTCGGTTGCAGTTTCCCAGTCGGGTGGGGCATAATGCGGCGACCGTTTGCGAAGAAACACGATCAGGTCAGTGTGAAGGTACTCGCTGCTGTAACTGTCCCCTTCTCTAAACGACGCATACGAGATTGCGTCACCTGGCTTGAACGAACCGCGATAGCAGCGGCTGACTCGGAACTTGGCAACCGTGACCCCTGGACGAGGTGCATTCGATGTTTCAATAATGCCCTTCACTATCACGGACGCCTTCTTTAAGTTCTCGAGTACGAGCGATTTTGGTGGAACGTCGGTAGCGCTCGCTAGGAGAACTGTAATACCTAAGATCGCCAATAACTTCGAAAACATGCAGAGGATTATACGCCTGTGTAGAGCCCTGTTGTGAAGACGCTCCGCCACGCCGTAAGTTGAAGGGCGGAGAACGACACGTGCCGGGTGTAATCGGGAGAGGTGGCCAAGCGAGGCCTTCGTGCACAACTGATGTAATCAGACGTCTGAAGACATCTGAGTAACTGTGTCAAGTTTTAGCAACCTCGGCTTCCGTGTTCACTTAGGATCAACAATGAATTTAACAAGGTCGTCGCTGTAACTTGAGGACGGAGCTCAGCGTCGAGCCTCGCTTGGCCACTGCCGCCAGATACTTGTTTTCCTCATAAGCTACTCGATCTTGCCAACGTCGAAATAGGGCGCGAATCCACCTTACGTCCGAGCAGACCTCTCAGAACGGTACGAGCCACAATGCTCAGTATCAAGTGGATGCTTGCGGACGCAGGCAGCAAATGACGGTCGACCGTATGCGTTAGAGCACCTACCCCCTTGACATACAAAAAGGGATGCATGTGTGGGATAGATTGGGCCTTTCCACGGTCGCCCATCTGCGAGGCCTTGAACGGGTCTTCGATCTTCGATCCTAGTGGAGGCGCAGAAGCTCGGCTATGGTTTGATCGGCGTTTTTCTTAATGGCGGGGTCGGTGGCTTTCTCACGCATTTCCAATACGTAACGAATCGCGGTGTTGACAGTAGTCCACGGGTCGCCAGGAGAGCCTTTGACTTTCCAATATGTCACGTTTGTGTTCACTTTTTCTTCAGGTTTCTTTGTGCCTGGGACGAAGACCAGTGTGTGAGCTGGGACAGCTACTAGGTCATACCCTCGACCGCTCTTAAAGGACTGCTTTGGCGGAAGCGGGGTGTAACGCAGGTTAGCATCAATCTTGCCTAATTCACTGCACATCATTAGTGCCTTCGCTGTACCGCCGCTTATCGAAGATTCGTCAAATCCGTAATCGTTAGACATGACAACAACTGTCATATGAGTCTTCCACGGTGTAGGGTCGGTGAAGTAGTCGCCGGCTCGATTCCATCTTTTGGGCGTCAACAGCCCTCCGCGAACTGCCATTCCCCACAGCTCCTCGATCACGCCCTTGGGGGCCTGCTGAGGAAAAGGCAGAGACTGTGTGATCGAGACATTGACCCAGACGATCATGGATATAACTATTCCGAAATTGAAAGTGGTCTCGTTGACGTCGTCATTTGAGCGCAAAGTGATTTTATCAACAGCGACTCGGTCGTAGCCTTTTGACATTTTGACAGACGATCCACAGTGTTGGTGGCCGAATGGTTCCATGGTGTCCCTTCTGCGTGAGAGCGCTCCCTCGTGCAAAGTGCAAGCGGAGTATATGTTGTATATGTGACCGGCAGACGAGGGTGCCGAGTACGAACATAGTGAGCACTTCCACTACGCCCCCGTTAACAGCCGCGATTCCGAAAGCTTTTTGGGCAACAAGCTACATAAGACTGGCCCTTAAGAGCTGGGCCGAAATGAGGACGGTCAGAAGTAACGTTACAAAAACCAATCGTCTCATTGACTGGATTTTGTTTGAGCACGTCTCCCACGCATACAAAGGCTCGTCCTCATTCTCGGCACTCGACGTGAACCGCGCGGTAGAGACCAGAGCAGGCGCAGCACGGCTGCGGACTTCACAAGTGATATTGCAGAGACCACAAGCAGATAAAGGATGAGTAGTTTAGTTTAGAGGTCGGCGCTCAACCGCCGCCATGTCAAGGTACTCCTGGGTTCGTGGCGAACTACTGCTATATCATGCTGTAATATGCTGCAAGCTTGTTTGTTGGGGGGCAGGAACAAAAACCAAGACACCGCCATGCGCCCACAGAATATCTTTATCTTCATGGCGATTGCCAACGAAAACCAACCGCCCGGCTGTGTATCTGAGCACGTGCCTGCCTTGCGCCGATACTGCTTGCCATTCTGTGTCCACCGGAAATGCTTTCGGCCGTTTGCACCGCTTGGTAAACTCATCTCCAGCGTATTTGCAGCCCCGCCGCGGGGCGGACAAAAACTGTGATCACCGACGTGCCCAGCAGCGGCCTCAGTTTCGCGTCTGACGGTAACACCCGTTAGTACAAAAACAAGGAGGCTTTGTTAAATATGTCTAGAATCATAGCGAGAGCGGAAGCATGGGGTTTGCTAACCGAGTTCACCCAGTCAGAGAGTCTGCGCAAGCATGCGCTGGCTGTCGAAGCTTGCATGCGCGCCTACCAACGCAAGTTGGGCAATGGCACTGCCGAAGACGAAAGTTTGTGGAGCGTCGTCGGCCTGCTTCACGACTTCGACTACGACCGCTGGCCCAGTCTCGAGGACCATCCCCATAAAGGTAACGAGATCCTCAAGGAGCGCGGATATCCCGACGAAATCCGTCGCGCCATCATGTCGCACGCCGAATACACGGGCGTTACCCGCGACACGCCGATGGAAAAAGCCCTGTTCGCGTGCGACGAGCTAGCCGGATTCATTACCGCGGTGGCGCTGATCAAGCCCAGTAAGTCGCTGGCGGAAGTCGACACCAAGTCCGTTCGAAAGAGGATGAAAGACAAAGCCTTCGCGCGCAAGGTGAGCCGCGACGACATTATCGTCGGCGCCGCCGAGCTCGGCGTTGACCTCGACGAGCACATCGGCTTCTGCATTGAGGCTCTGAAGCCGATCGCGAAGGAGCTTGGATTGGACGGCAGCGCCGTCAAGCCTGCCTGACGTCCGCGTCCGCAGACGCCGTCTTCACCAACCGCCAGCGGACCTCACCTCGATTTCTGTTCGCGAAAATCCACCCAACTTTTTGGCCCAGTTCGGATTTCAGAAACCGTCAAGAAAATCGTTATCGTTCGATTCACGGATCATTGTTCGTCTGCGGGCCTTAGGAAGACTCTAGATAATCCCCTTCTACGTCCAGCGCCGTTCTATCCCTTGACTATCTACAACACATGTTGTAGATAATCATAGTATGGGTAAACCTAGCGACTTGGTTCAGGGGACTCTCGATGTTTTGATTCTGAAAACACTCTCTCTTGAGCCGAAACACGGATGGGCGATTGCCAAGCGGATTCAGCAGGTGTCGGGCGATGTCTTGCAGGTGCAGCAGGGGTCTCTCTACCCCGCGCTCCACCGTTTGGAGCAGCAGGGCTGGGTCCGTGCCAAGTGGGCGGAAACCGAGACAGGCCGACAGGCAAAGTTCTATTCGCTAACTGCCGCAGGGCGGAGGCAGCTCGATCAGGAGACAGCTAATTGGCGGCGTCTCTCCGCGGCGATCGATCTGGTGATTCAGCATACATAAGCATGAGGTGGGCCGATGCGTTTACCGGACAAGCTGCGAAGGCGGTTGCGAATGCTGTTCAGTCGCAAGCATGAAGTGCACCGTCTCGATGCTGAACTTAATTTTCATCTGGAGGAGCTGACTGCAGAAAACATCGCGAGTGGGATGAATCCAATGGAAGCGCGGCAGGCGGCTCTGAGGACATTTGGTAACCCCATACTCGTGCGCGAGCAAGCTGGCGACACATGGAGCTGGAATCGTCTGGAACGCCTGGTTCACAACGTTCGCATTGGCATCCGTACTCTGGCGCGAACACCCGGATTTGCGGTTGTTTCGATTCTTATCACTGCCATCGGCATCGGTACGAACGCAGCGCTGTTTACCGTCGTGCGGTCCGTCCTGCTCAAACCATTGCCATACCGAGATCCCTCACGATTGATCCGGCTGTATGAACACAGCACGGACGACAAGTTTCCTCGCAACGACGTAGCGGCCGGAATATTCGCTGAATGGAAAAGGCAAAACCATGGCTTCTCCGAGTTGGCCATTCTTCAATCGGATCTCGGGTACAACCTTTCTGCGTCCGGCGGACAACTGCCGGAAAAAGTGTCGGCCGCCGTGTGTTCGTGGGATTTGTTTCCAACCCTTGGAGTGCTGCCGGCGCTCGGCCGAGGCTTCAGCGAGACCGACGATCGACCTTCCGCTAGCGCCACAGCCATTCTTGGTTGGGGACTATGGAAGCGTCGTTTCGGAGGCGATCCTGCAATACTGAATCAGGCGATCCATCTTGACGCGAAAGTCTACACAGTGATCGGTATCATGCCAGCCTGGTTTTCTTATCCGGACCAGAGTGTGCAGCTGTGGACGCCGATTTATCACGAAATCAACGCGGATGAGATGCGGGCTCTCGATTCTCACGACTTCGTAGTCGTCGGGCGCCTGAGACCTAAAGTGACGGAAACGGAGGCTGCCACCGAGCTGTCTTTAATTACTGCAAGAATACACAATCAGCATCTCGACGATCCATACATCAGCAAAGCCGCGAACAGTCAGCCGCTGCTCAATGACATGGTCGGGGAAATCAAGAGGCCACTGTACGTTCTCCTCGCCGCTGCGGGCTGCCTCCTTGCGATTGCATGTTTAAATGTGGCCAGCCTGTTGGTGGCACGCGGCGCCACCCGGCGGAGAGAGCTTGCCATTCGCAGTGCCCTCGGCGCAAGCCGCTTGCACCAGCTTGGCGAGCAATTGACCGAGAGCTTTCTTCTCTCGGTAACCGGCGGCGGAATTGGCCTTATCATGGCGCAGCTTGTGCTTCGATGGTTCGCCAGTACGCGGCAGGACATGGCCCGAATTGAATCCATCCATATAGACGGCATTGTTGTCAGCTTCACCGTTGTCCTGATCGTTCTCTCCGCATTTCTCGCCGGAGTGATCTCTTCGTTTTCCATCAAGAGTGATCAGATCGTGCGTGCGTTGCAGGAATCATCTCGTTCGCAAAGTGCGGGGCAAGGACGAGTGCGGCTACGCAGATGGCTTCTCTCATTGGAAGTGGGACTTACCGTTATTTTGCTAGTTGGCGCAGGCCTTCTACTGAAGAGCTATGAGCGGTTGCGCTCGGTTGACATGGGTTGCGTCACGAAGAATGTGCTGACCATGCAATTCAGTCTTCCGGAAGAGAAATACAGCCAGCCGGTGCAGCGCGCAAATTTCTTTAGCAACCTTATAGAGCGCGTTCGTTCGCTGCCTGGTGTCAGATCTGCCGGGCTGGTCAGGAAGCTTCCGGGGCAGGGCTATGCGGGGGACACGAGTTTTTCTATCGCTGAGCGCCCTCCGTTGCAGACGGGCCAGATGCAGTATGCGATGGTCCGGTGGGCCGATGCGGGGTATTTCGCTGCCATGGGTATTCCCATTCTTCGCGGCCACACCTTCGATGAGCACCAGTGGCCGGGGGGAGCCAGTCAGGTGATCATTAGCCAATCCTTCGCCCATCAGTATTTCGAGGACGAGGACCCTATCGGCAAGCATTTGTTGACGCGTGTCTTACCCGCGATCAATCCCACCTTATTTCAAGGCCGCCATTATGGAGAAATTGTCGGTGTTGTTGGCGACACACGCTTTCAGGTTTCGAAAGATCCTCAGGGAGCCATGTACTTCCCCATCGACTCCGGCACGTTCGGCAGCGCGGCCCTTGCGGTGCAGTCCGATCAGGAAGTGAGTCGTCTCGCCTTGCCCATTCAGCGAATCGTCCAACAACTTGATCCCGACTTGGCAGTTGCCGACATCCTGACCATGGACCAGGTCATCGGACAATCCGCGATGGACAGCAGTTTCAACGCAACACTGCTTTTTGCCTTTGCTGTATTCTCTCTCGTCTTTGCGGCTGTTGGTCTCTTCGGAGTTCTTTCTTATCTCGTCGCCCAGAGGACTACCGAGATAGGCATTCGCATCGCGCTTGGGGCACAGCGGGACGAGGTACTAAGACTCACGCTGCTAGATGGACTTCGCCCAGCTTTTATCGGGCTCGTGATCGGCCTTTTCGGCAGTATCGCCGCGGCGCAATTTATCCGTTCCATGCTATATGGGATAAATCCATTCGATCCGGCTGTGTTTGTTTGCGTGGCAGCGATACTGATCCTCGTTGCGACTGCTGCCTGTGTGGCTCCAGCGTGGCAGGCTTCACGCCTGGATCCGATGACCGCTCTGCGCTCAGAATGAATCTTCCGCTGGGATCTGCCGCCTGGTTGACTGGCGCTGGCACGCAGGGCAAATCGCAACGGCTTTGATCCCGACGTTGCTAAACCGCAGCGACCATCCCAAACTGGTGCGTTCCGGATGAACACGCAAAACAATAACATTGTCGATGACTTATTCGACCAAACGGCCCGATATCGCCAGCTTGACAAGTAAGCATATTCTTACGTAAAAACAGTAAGGAAATGCTTACGCCTTCCAAGCAAAGACGCCGAGCTCAGCGGCAGCAAGACTCGCAACCCGCGGGCGACGTCTTTCACGCCGTCGCCGATCCGACTCGACGTGCACTGCTTGATTTGCTTGCTCAGGGCGAAGAGCCAGTCAATTCCCTTGCCCAACGATTTGCAATGAGTCGGCCCGCCATTTCGCAACACCTGGCGATTCTGCTAAAAACGCGATTGGTGCGCGCGCGTCGTGTCGGACGAGAGCGGCGTTACCGGCTCCAGCCTCAGCCACTGGAAAAGATCTACGAATGGATTGCCCTTTACGAGCGTTTCTGGACGAATAAGCTGAGCGCCCTCGGCGAGCACCTGAGAAAGCCCTCGTGAAACGCGATCTCAAATTCGAGGCGGTTTATCCCAACCGGTTGGAAGAGGTCTGGCATGCGCTGACCGATTCCGGTTCACTGGCAGACTGGCTCATGGAAAACGACTTCAAACCCTTGCCGGGACACAAATTCCATTTCCGGTTGAAGTCGAGATTCGGAATTGAACGGTTGATTCCGTGCGAGGTGCTGGTCGTAGATGAACCGCGACTTCTGTCATGGAACTGGGGCGATGAAGGAAGCGTCGTAACCTTTCGGCTGGAGGCGATAACCGGAGGGACGCGGCTGATCTTGGAGCATACAGGACTGAAGGGGGTACGTGGACTTGTCCTGGCGTGGGTTTTGAGTCATGGGTGGGCGCGCAAGATCGATCGGCGGTTACCGGCCGTGGTCGCGCGCGCGGCATCGGAACAGACGCGATACGAGGATCGACTAAGGCACTGAAGCTTGATTCGTCGCGAAGGAGAAGAGAAACATGATCACCAGACTCAGCCTCGTCACCATCCTGGTGCGCGATCAGGAGGAAGCGCTCCGTTGGTTCACGGAGATCCTCGGTCTCAAGAAGTTGCAGGATGCAAGCTACGCGAGCGGATCGCGATGGCTCGTCGTCGCACCTCCCGAGCAGAGCGATTTCGGTATCGTTCTTCAGAAGCCTGAACCCGCGGAACACGGTGCCGAACGAGCGCGCATGAAGATGGAGCAGATCGGCAAAGGCACCACATGGGTATTTCGCGCTGATAACCTTGACGAGACTTTCCAGATACTGAGCGATCGGGGCGTAAGGTTTCTGAGTCCACCCAAGCCCCTGCCATGGGGCAGGCAGGCTATGTTCGAGGATTTGTACGGCAATCAATACGCCCTGATGGGTAAGTGAACGTTAGGCTAGGCCCACGGGAGCGGACCTGTTCGCTCGTATTTGCGCGCTGTGGCTGTATTACCGGTCGATCCGCAAATTGCCCCGGGTTGGAGATAACGGCGCAATGCGCTCATCCTAAGACCGCCGGTCTACGGGTCGTACCAGTTGCAACCGGCGTTCCTGGCGGACAACTGCGCTCCACGGCTTTCGCCGCCGGTGACTTATGGCTGGCCAGCGGGAGCGGTCTATATCACTCGACCAACTCGGGCGTGTGCTTCGCCAGAGTCGGCAATGTGGTTTCTGCCGATGCTGTCGGCTTCGCCGAGCCGCTTCCGACACAACCTGTCCCATCCTCTTCATCTCCGGCAACGCTAACAACGTGATCGGGATCTTCCGCTCTACCAATGCGGGCAAGTCGTGGACTCGCATCAACGACGATCACCATCAGTGGGGATCGAATTGGAACCGTCGTCGGGGATCCACGCGTCTTTGGACGCGTCTATCTCGGCACCAATGGTCGCGGCATCATTTACGGAGATCCCGCTTTCGGAAACTGACTGCTGTGACCGGGGAGCCGGAGCGCGTTATCCGGGCGCTCCGGCGCTTCAATCGTCCGTGATTCGGCTCTGCACTTCGCCGTGACCCGTCGTCCCCGACAGAAATAGCGTGCAAGCCTCATCCGTTTCGCGGATAATGCCCTGCTCCCCTCATGGACACGCCGCACAGCGACCTGGAAGCGCTTCGCAAGATTCTGGCCGATCTGACGACCCGCGTCTATCGCATCGAGCGCAAACTCCAAATGGACGGGCCGTCGGTCGAGCGGCCCGCGTCCGCGGCAGCCGCAACTTCGGCGCTTGGGCAGACCCGTCCGACATCCTCCGCAGTCGCCGATAAACCTGCGCCAGTCACCCCTCCGCTTTCCCATACTCCGCCTCCCCGCCTTCCGCCTCGAGTTCCGGCGATTCTGCGAGTTGAACCGGATTCTGACCTGGAATCGCGCATCGGTTCGCATTGGCTGAACCGCATCGGCATCTTAGCGGTGCTAATCGGTCTCTCCTACTTCTTGAAGTTTGCTTTCGACAACAACTGGATTGGTCGTACTGGCCGCGTCACGATTGGTCTGCTGGCAGGAATTGCGATCGTGATCTGGAGCGAGCGGTTCCGCGGGAAGGGTTACAAGGCGTTCTCTTACTCGCTGAAAGCGGTTGGCGTTGGCGCGATGTATCTCTCGCTTTGGGCAGCTTTTCAGGTCTACAGCCTGGTTCCGAGCGGTGTCGCATTTGTCATGATGCTGGTGGTGACCGCGGCCACCGCCGCCATGGCGTTGAAGCAGGATGCACCGATCCTCGCCGCATTCGCGCTCGGGGGAGGATTCAGCACTCCACTTCTGCTGTCCACCGGGCAGAACCGCGAAGTCGCATTGTTTACCTACGTGGCGATTCTCGATCTGGCCACGCTCACCCTGGTAACCTTCAAGCCTTGGCGACGCTTGCTCGTCATGAGCTACGCAGGCACGCTGCTGCTTTACATCGGTTGGTACTCAAGCTTCTACAACCGAAGCCAACTCAATCTCACCCTCAGCTTCGCCACGCTGTTGTTCGCCATCTTTGCGATTGCACCGCTGATCACGCTGCAACCGGAAGGCGAGATGCCGCTGCTCGCGGCGATTCCCCCCGCCCTGGCGTTTGTGAATGCAAGTGTCTATTTCCTGCAGGCTTACGCCATGATCGAGGAAGTCGACAAGAGATACATGGCGTGGTTCGCGCTCGCTCTTGCAGGCGTCTACATCTGTCTCAGCCGCTTGGTTCATGCCAGAGGGTTGATTCGCGGAGCGAATGAGAAGTTGCATTTCCTCCACCTCGCCGTCGCCATCGGTTTCATCACCGTCGCGGTTCCCATTCGACTCGATGCGCACTGGATCACCATCGGCTGGTTTGTCGAGGCTGGAATCCTGTTGTGGGTGGCCAATCGAATCAAGTCCGACTTTTTGAATGTCTTTGCATTGGGCGCTCTGATTCTGGGCGTAGCTCGCTTGTTGTTGATTGACAATTTCTACACCACCCAACTTCTGTTCAATCCGCGCATGGCGACCTACGCCGTGGCGGTGGCGGTGCTAGGAGCCGTGGCCTGGTACGCCGCTAAGCGCGAGGATGAATCCGCACGCGCCGTTGCCGCGATCGCGGTGGTTGCCCTCAATGCTCTCGCCCTGATCGCTCTTACGCTAGAAGCAGCCGATTACTATTCACGGCAGATGATCGTGTATCGGCCAACTTTCAATGGAAGGACTCCCGCTTATGCCACCGATCTGCGCCGTATCGAGATTGAGCGCGACTTTACTTATTCCGCGCTGTGGATGGCTTACGGCGCGATGTTAATGATCGTCGGATTTCTCCGGCGCTCGGCTTTTGTTCGCTGGCAGGCCCTGCTGCTCATCGCCGCGACGATTGTGAAGGTGTTCGTCTACGACGTCTCCCAGCTCGACAAGGGTTATCGCATCGTCAGCTTCATCGTGCTCGGCGTGTTGCTGCTGGCGATTTCGTTCGTCTACCAGCGCGACTGGCTGCAACTTTCCGCCCGAAGCAGAGCACAAGAGAAGCCGGAAGGGAACTCAACTCCTGCATGAGGCTGGCCGCGTTATCGTTCTTGCTGTTTCTCGCAGCCGATGCGGACCCACCCGAGCCCGCCATCCCTTATTTCAGCAATGTTCGCGAAGTCCGCGTAGCTCAGCCGGACCGGCAGAATTTTCTTATCGTCGATGAAGAACTCTGGGCTCACTCGCGCTCCGATCTTGGCGATCTGCGGTTGTATGACGGGGAATCTCCCGTGCAGTACTCGATTTCGGAACAGCGTGCCGGATCATCTTCCGAAGAGGTCGAGGCAAAGATTCTGGACTTGGGAAACGTTGCCGGCCATACCGAATTCGATCTCGATACCCAGGGCCTTGCCGAATACGATCGCATTCGCCTGCGTCTCGATGCCCGTGACTTTGTGGCGAAGGCGTCAGTCTCTGGCGGCGGCGCCCCGGGAAAGGCGACGGAAGTCGAACTGGCGCCCTCGACGCTCTATGACTTCACGAGAGAACAGCTCGGATCGAACTCATTGTTGAAGTTGCCGCCATCCAGTTTCCGCTACTTGCACGTGGTTCTGGCCGCAGGCATTCGTCCCGAACAAGTCAAAGGCGCAACCATTGCCAACTTGCGTGAGCAGCAGGCTTCGTGGACCCAGGCCGGATCTTGCTCCGCGCCTCGGCAGAAGAAGCGAGCAACCGAAATCGTTTGCGACACAGCAGCGAAAGTTCCGCTAAGCCGAGTCTTGATTCGCGTCGATCCGGCGCAAGTGAACTTCCGCCGCTCCGTCAGCATCGAAGATTCCAAAAGCGCAGAAGTTGCGACGGGCGAGATCAGCCGCGTGCGGGTAAATCGCGCGGGCACGCTGGTCACAGCCGAGGAATTGGCTGTGAACGTCTTCGTCCAGAACAGCGACCCAAGTTCCGGCCGCCTCACGCTGTTGATCGACAACGGAGACAATCCAGCTCTTGCCATCGTCGCTGCGGAGCCGCTTTCGCTCGAACGCCGTGTCTATTTTGATCCCAAGGGCAAGGCCACTCTAAAACTCTATTACGGCGATGAGAAACTTTCGGCGCCGGTTTACGACTACGCACGGTTCTTTCATCTGGACGCTTCGCCCGCGGAGGCACAACTCGGTCCCGGAGCCCACAATGCGCAATATGCCGGACGTCCCGACGACAGGCCGTGGTCGGAACGGCACAACGCCATTCTGTGGGGGGCAATGATTCTGGTTGTGCTCGTGCTGGGTGTTCTTGCTCTTCGCGGATTTGGTACGGAACAGGCGCATTAAAATGCCCGGTGCGAGAGCATATCCCTCCGCCTGAACCTGTGCTAGTATCTGCTGGCGTTTCTGCGCCAGAATAGGGACCCTCCTGCGCGGAAAGTGTGCCTGATGGTTCGCACTTCCACGGGTGCTGCGGAGGCCGGAGAGTATGGCTACAAACAGCACGACCCCGCCTGTAACCAAGGTCATATTGGGATGCAGCAAGTGCGGTGCGAGCCTGCCCGACGCGGCGCAGTTCTGCCTGAAATGCGGGAAGCCCGTAAGTTCTCCGCCGAAAAGCCCAGTTGTGGTGGAGGCTTTGCCTCCAGAGATCCGGGTGCCACGGCGCCCGAAGAGAATATTGCTTGCGATCGGGGCTGGCGCGCTGGTCGCGGTTCTCCTGTGGGTTGGAATCAGAGATAGTCAGAGCGCGCAGCAGGTGCGGGAGTTTGTCGGTTGGAACCACGATCAGATCATTCTCGATTCTTCTTTTCCTGTTGGCCCGCACACCTTCCGCTATTACAAATTTGCATTGCCCGAAGGATCGGTGAACGTGGCCCTTGTGGGTCAGTTCACCTCGGCCGCTGACAACTCCACCGTCGGCAGCCGCCAGCCCAACGATAGGAACAAAGGCAAAGCCGACACAGAGGTGGACAACAATATTGAGGTTTATGTGCTCACGGATTCCGCGTTCACCGTTTGGCAGAACGGGTACGCCACCAGTTCCCTTTACGAAAGCGGCAAAGTGGACGCGGGCAACGTGCAGGTGGACGTTCCGGCGGGCGCCGGAATCTACTATCTGATTTTCAGCAACAAGTCTTCGCCCAAAACGCCCAAGAGCATTCACGCGAGCATTTTGCTGCGCTACAAGAGTTGGTTGCCAGATTGGTTTCGCCGCATGAAAGGCCGCTTCTGGGACTGGGTCGGATCCTAGGAGACGGCAGGATGCAATCGGGCTGCACGGCTTGAAGATGATGCCGATTTTCTAGCGCGTCGTCTCTTCAATTTCTGAAATCCAATCGGGACGCTTCAGTACTTCACGCGGCTTGGGCCCGTCGGCCGCGCCGACGATCCCGTCCTGCTCCATCAGGTCGATGAGGTGCGCGGCGCGACCGTAGCCGATGCGCAAGCGTCGCTGGAGCAGGGAAGTGGAAGCCTTGCCGAACTCCACCACGAGCTTCACGGCGTCGCCATACAGGGGATCGTCTTCCGCCTCGCCGTTCGCGCCCGAGTCTCCTCCGCTGCCGTCTGATCCGGCCTCGCGCTCTCCTTTGGGCGCTTCCAGGAACTGCTGCTGATACTCGGCTGTACCCTGCGACTTCCAGAATTCGACCACCGCGGCGATTTCTTTTTCCGTGACAAACGGGGCGTGCAGGCGGTGCACGCGCGCCGAACCCGAGGGTAGGTACAGCATGTCGCCTTTGCCGAGCAGAGCCTCTGCGCCGTTGGCGTCGAGAATGGTGCGCGAGTCTACTTTGGTGGCCACGCGGAACGAAACGCGGGCAGGGAAGTTGGCCTTGATCAATCCCGTGATGACGTCGACCGAAGGCCTCTGCGTTGCCAGCACCAGGTGAATGCCGACGGCACGCGCCATTTGCGCGAGACGCGTGATCGACTCTTCGACGTTGCTGGAATCGAGCATCATCAGGTCGGCCAATTCGTCGATGATGATCACGATGTAGGGAATCGGCTTTTCGTCGGAGTCTTCGCCGAACAAGCTGGGCGTGCCACTCTGATCAAACAGCTTGTTGTATTGATCGATGTTGCGAACCCCTTTGGCCGCGAGCAACTTTAACCGCCGCTCCATTTCGCGTACGGCGTTGCGCAGCGCGTTGGCCGCAAGTTTCGGCTCGGTGATGATCGGTGTATAGAGATGCGGAACGCCTTCGTAGTTGCCCAGTTCCAGCCGCTTCGGGTCGACAAGGATCAGGCGCACTTGATCAGGAGTCGCCTTGTAGAGAATGGACATGATCATCGCATTGATGGCGACGCTCTTGCCCGCGCCAGTTGATCCTGCGATCAGCAAGTGCGGCATTCCGGCCAGATCCGCGGTGACGATGCGGCCGTTGATGTCTTTGCCCATTGCGATCGTCATCTTCGACTTCGAGCCCATGAACTCCTGCGACTCGATGTTTTCTCGCAGCCAGATGATTTCGCGTTGGCGGTTGGGCACCTGAATGCCGACTGTGCTTTTGCCTGCCATGCGCTCGATCAGAATGCTCTCGGCTTTCAAGGCGAGGCAAAGATCGTCGCAAAGATTTGTGATGCGGCTGTACTTGATGCCCGCTTCGGGCTTGAACTCGAAGGTCGTGACCACCGGTCCGGGATTGATCTGGGTGATCTGACCGTGAATTTCAAACTCCGCGTATTTCCCGGTCAGCACTTGGGCCAGGAGTTTGAGTTCATCGGCATCGACTGCCTGTTGCTCATCAGGACGCTGCAGCAGGCTGCTCGACGGCAACTTGTATCCGCCGGCGATGCGCGGCATCGTCGTCTTGGCTTTGTTTCCGCTGTCGGCGCGCTGAGTGACTTCGGGATCGGCTGCCGATTCAGAGAAAGCTCCTGATGCAGGCTCCGGCAGGATTCCGCCTGTTGCAGCCGCCGCCTTGGGCGCTTCTTCCTCGGCCATCATGCGCTCAATGCCCGTGCGGCGCGGTTCCGATACTGCGGGAGCCTGCCCCGCCGGCCGCGACGGAATCAGTTGCGTTTTCACGACCGGCTTCGAGATCCGACGCTGCTCCAGTTCTTTCTGCTGGCGCTTTTTGGTGCGTTCCTGTTGCCAATCTTTGTAGCGATTCCACAGCGCAGTGACGAAGGCGAAGTGCGTTGGAGCCCAGATTCGAATCGCCGCGAATGAGAACGCCGTCGAAAGATACATGGCGACGGCGAGCACAGTGGCACAAACGATGTAGGCGCCCACAACGTTCAGATAATGCATGAGCACGTCGCCGACGACGCGGCCGAGCAGGCCTTCGATCGGAATCACGCCCATCCAGCGAAACTGTCCCGGCAACAATGCAAGCATCGCAGGAACGAACATCAGCAGCCAGATTCCGCCGAGACTTTTTGCGAGCGGGGACCGCACTTTCATGGAGCGGAACCACCGCACCCCGAGCATCGCGGGAAAAATCACCAGCAGGAATGCACCGATGCCGAAGAACTGCAGCATCATGTCGGCGGTGAACGCGCCCACCACGCCGATCCAATTGCGCGCGGCATGCGGGCCGGACAGAACCGATGCGCTGTTCCAGGATGGGTCGAGCGGAGAATACGAAACCAGGGCGAGGAAAAGAAGGAGCGCGGAGACGCACATCAGGAATCCGATCAGCTCATTGAGCCGGCGGTTCCCGGTGGGAATGAAAATGTTTGCCAGATAATCCATGTGGGCAGATTCACGCACTGAAGACACTGCATTCCTCAGCGCCGTGATCGGCCAGAGCCTTTACATTATGCCAAGAAGACGGTGATCCGACAATGGAGGAAACCGACGATAGTGTTGATCTGGCTTCCCGCGTAGAGATGTTGCGGGCAGCGTGTTTTGCCGGCGTCGGCAGCAACGCTTGTGGATAGAGGTTGACATAAGCAAAGTCTCTTCGATGAGAGCTTAGCCGGCCAGGCGCGACGCGAAGGCCAGCACCAGCGCTCCGACAACAATGCGGTAGACGGCAAAGGGCGCGAAGCCGCGCTTGCGCACGTAGCCCATGAACCACGCGACCGAACCGTAGGCGACCAGGAACGAGATGACGAAGCCGATGGCGAGCACGATCCAACCATGCGCGTCGAGCTGCGAAACGCCGATCGGGTTCTCGCCTTTGCCGCTGAGCGATTTGAGTAGGGTATAAAGCGTGGCTGCGGCCATGGTCGGAATAGATACGAAGAACGAGAACTCCAGAGCTGCGGCGCGCGACATGCCCGCGAGCTGACCGGCTGCAATGGTCGCCATGGAGCGCGATGTGCCGGGAAAGACGGCCGAAAGGATTTGGCAGAAGCCGATCCAGATCGCCTGCGCCAGACCCATATCTTCCATCTTCCAGGTGTGGATGCGGCTTCCGGGCGCGCCCGGACCGGCGGCTTCCGATTTCGCGTTCAGCGCGTCGACCAGCCACATCACAATTCCGCCGATCAGCAGCGACCAGCCAATGATGAGAATGTTTTCGAGGTGCTTGCCGATGATCTTGGTCAACAAGAATGAGGGAACGGCGGTGACCACGAATGCAACCGCAGTGAGGCCGAGAGGATGGGTTAACGCGGTGCGTCTTCCGCTTTCGCCTTTCGGAAACGTCGAGACAAAACGGACGATGCGGCTCCAGAAATAAACGGGCAGACACAGGATGGCGCCGAGTTGGATGACGATGGAATACATCTTCCAATATCCGTCGGACAAGTTGATGTGCAGCAGCACTTCTGTCAGGCGCAAGTGCGCGGTCGAGCTGACCGGCAGGAATTCGGTGAGGCCTTCGACAATTCCCAGGATCAGCGAGAGCAGGTAGTCGTTCAAACGTCCTCCGGACAGGTAAGAAAACAGTATCGCAGAAAAAGTTTATGGCGGTGTTAGCGAGCTGGGACGGTGGAGCTAGCCATAAAAAGCATTTTCCTCCACTGCGCTCGCGCTGCTCGCTCCCGGTCGGGATGACATTTTTGGATAAAGCTTCTGTGGCTAGTCGCTGGCGTTGCCGTAGGTTGGGACGCCTTGCTGGACGTAGAAAATCAGCATCTGGGCGCGCGAGGACCAATCGCTTTGTCCGTACTGCGTGACGATTTTCTGCGCAAGTTCCAGAGAACGGGTTTTTGATTCTTCGGATTTCTTCTGATTGGCCTCGTTCTTGTAAATCTCAATCAGCGCGGAGCGGCGCCAGGCCGCGTCGTAGAGCGCTTCGGGGGCGGATGGGGACTGCTCGTGCTCTTTGGCGTACTTTTCGTACATCTCGGCTTCTTTTTCCGGACACTTCGATGCGCTTTGCCAATCTCCGCAGAGTTTGTTTTCGATGAGATGGAAGGCGGCGAGATCGGCCCACTTTGTTCCGGGGAATTTTTTCATGACGAGCTTCATCCACTCTTCGCTAATTTGTCCGCGCATGTAGGACTCGCGCTCGCGGGCCGACGGACGAGTGAGCACATCAGAGCGCTCGACCTGCCAACGGATGTCGGCGGCGCGGTAGAGTCCTTCGGCAGCCAGTGGCGAGTTGGGAAATAAATCGTAGGCACGATAGTAGAGACGCAAGGCGTCTTGTGCGGCATCGCGGCGGCCGCGACGGCGGCTGGCCTGGTCTTCGGAGTCGACGGCTTCGCCGAATACGATTTTGTCGCCGTTGGGAGTGGTCATGCTGACCAAGGCTTTGCTCGAAACCCATCCCGTGATGGTTTTGCCTTCAGATTCGGGATCATCTTCGTCAGCGTCTTTCCTCGGTTCGCGGAGTATGGCTTCCACGTGAGTCCAGTCGCGGCTGCTCTCAATGATCACCAGCTCGTGTCCGCGGCCAGCCTCGCCGAGTTTGGCGGCGTCGGCGCTGGGGGAGACTCTAATGGTTTCCTCGTGCACGAGAGTCCCGCGTTGGGCTTGGGCGGATGCGAAGCTCGTGGAAAACAGCAGCGCGATCGCAAAACACGCACCGAAAATTGCCGCTTCCCGAAATCGGAATTGGGACTGCGAAGTGGGTACCCCCCCTCCCCTGGGGTCTATTGGAATCATACGTTTAGCGGGAAATCGAGAAGAAATCCCGGGGCTGCAACGAGTTACGAGCAACATTCCGGCAATGAAGGACTTACGGCCGATCTTCGGCGCTTTGGTCATGGGATTTCCGAGATGCTATCAGGATTATCGTTCGGTTGGTTGAAGTCAAGGTCGAATGAACATGCGTTGATGATGGACATCGCAAAGGCGCCCGCTCGAGACATTTTTTTCTTTCGCCCCTCCGGGGGTTGATGGTTCGCTACACGGTGCCCACGGCTCACCGGGTGGGCTTTATTCCTTCGTCGCTTCGCGGCTGGGGTCTAGCGGACTCCATTTTATCGAATTCTTCCTGATTGCTTTAGGTTCTGCGGAGTTCTTCGAGCATCTTGGGTTCGATGTTGCCGCCGGAGATGATGGCGACGTTGAATTCTGTTTCTGGAAATTGATCGGCGTGGAAGAGGAATCCGGCGGTGGCGACTGCTCCGCTGGGCTCCGCGACGGTTTCGGGATTTACGCTGAGCAGTTTCAATGCGTGGCGAATCTCGTCTTCGCTGACGGTGACAATGGCATCGACGAAACACTGCATGTGTTCGAAATTGATCGCACCGACGCTCTGGGTGCGGAGTCCGTCGGCGATGGTGCGTGAAACCTGTTCGGCGGGGAATTGAACGATCTTTCCGGCGCGCAGGCTGGCTTGGGCGTCGGCGGCGAGTTCGGGTTCGACGCCGATGACTTGCACTTCGGGCTTGCTGAGTTTGATGGCGGCCGCGACGCCGCTGATTAGGCCGCCGCCGCCGACGGGTGAGAAAACCGCTTCGACCCCGGGTAAATCTTCGAGTATTTCCAATCCGATGGTGCCTTGGCCGGCAATGATTTTTTCGTCGTTGTAGGGAGGAACGATGACGTATCCATGTTGCGCGGCCAGTTCTTCAGCTTTGAGTTGGCGTTCGGTGCTGCCGGGGCCGACGAGGACGATCTCCGCGCCTAAAGCCGCCGTGGCTTCGCGCTTGATGGCAGGAGCGTTATTGGGCATGACGATGACCGCTTTCACTTTGAGGGCGCGAGCGGCGTAGGCAACTCCCTGGGCGTGATTGCCGCTGGAGTAGGAGATGACGCCGCGCTTGCGCTCGTCCTCGGAGAGGGAGGCGATTTTGTTGTAGGCTCCGCGGAGTTTGAAGGCGCCGATCGGTTGCTGGTTTTCGGGCTTGAGGTAAAGGCGGCGGGTTCGGTCGGCGTGATGGAATTCGATGAGGCGGGTGCGCGTGGTAATGCCGCGGAGGCGGGATTGGGCGCAGTGTATATCCTTAAGCCCTATCAGTGTCTGAGACATGAAATCAGTTTACGATGCCCGGCCATTAAAGAGCCTTTTCGGCCCACCGCGGATGAAGCCAGGTGGGTTCGAACCATTCGCCGATCTCGTGCAAACCAGCGCCCGTCATTCCGGTCCGCGGTTCGACAGCAGGGGATGATCCGTAGGTTCTAGTTCAATCTATATGGCTTTTGTCCCACTCCAGGGGTGCGAACTTGGTTCTTCCGTAGCAAAGTGTCGGGATGACATCTGGATGAGCGAGCCCAGCCAGGCGAAATAAGGTGGCCCTTGGAGCCGCCTCTGGATCCCTAGAGAGGGCTCTCCCTCAAAATGTTCGAGGGCCAGTCCCCCGCGTGGCGAGGTCAAGCTACGTCGAGCGGCAGAACCTGAACCTCCGAATGGGCGTCAGGCGCTTCACGCGACTGACCAATGCCTTCTCGAAGAAGTTCGAGAATCACTGCCACATGGTAGCGATCTACCATGCATATTAAAATTTTCGCCGTGTGCACCAAACGTTGCGAGTGACACCCGCGATGGAAGCTGGACTCACAGATCACGTTGGGAGTTTGGAGGAGTTGGTGGGATTATTGGAGCAGGTGGCGGCAGCGTGAAACTACGGCACTGGCTTTTATTCGCAGGTTGGCAGGTTGCAGGATCGCTGGTTGGGCTTGGAGCCCGACATGTGGATACCGTTTCTTGGTTGGTCTCAGGTTTTATGCTTATGCCTGGGACGCTCCTCTCGCTTTATGTTTTTCGGGAAGGTGGCGTCGGAAACAACTGGGATAAGTGGACACTGTTCGCCGTGGCAGTCTCGCTCAACAATATATTGTTCGCCGCCATTGCAATCAGACGAAATAAAAAGAGTGCCTGATTTTCAAAACGGCCCACAACCGAATTTCGAACTGAGTTGACCTCCAGAATCTTGCGCTGAATGGGTTTCCCGGGGAAACCGTGGGGCGATTAGATTTCGAGGATTACGGGCATGATTAGCGGGCGTTTTTGGGTTTGCTTGGAGATATAGCGCTTGAGGTCGGCGCGGATCTTTTCTTTAATGACGCCGTAGTCGGCTTTCTCTTCTTCGCTGGAGTGGGCCAGGGTGTCTTCGACGATGCGCTTGGCGCCTTCCATCAGACCGTTATCGCCCGGATTGAAGCCGCGCGTCACGATCTCAGGGGCGGTCTCGACGCGTCCGGTGAGTTTGTTGATGGCGATGATGGGAAGGACAATGCCGTCTTCGCTGAGGTGGCGGCGGTCTTTAATAATTAAATCCTCGACCACGTCGGTTCGAGAGCCGGAGTCGATGCAGACGCGGCCGACGTTGACGCGTCCGGCTTTGCGGGCGCCGAGTTCATCGAATTCGAGAACGTCTCCGCTCTCGATCAGCATGACTTTTCCGACGGAACTGTGCATTGCGCCGGCCATTTCGGCGTGCAATTTCAACTGACGATACTCGCCGTGGATGGGAATAAAATAACGCGGCTTGACCAGGTTGATGATCAGCTTAAGCTCTTCCTGGCTGGCATGTCCGCTGACGTGGATGGGTGGTGAGGTTCCGTCTTCGTAGATGACGTAGGCCTCGCGGCGGAAGAGGTGATCGATCATCCGGTAAATGGTTTTTTCGTTCCCCGGGATGATGCGAGAGGACAGGACGACGGTGTCTCCCTTTTCGATTTTGGCGTGCTTGTGGTTATCGACGGCGGCGCGGGAGAGCGCGGACATGGGCTCGCCTTGCGTACCGCTGATGAGGACGCAAACTTTTTCCGGAGCGAAATTTTTCATCTCCCCGGGATTGATGACCAGGCCGTCGGGAATTTCGATGTAGCCGAGATCTTCGGCGATCTCGGCGGAATTGTTCATGGAACGGCCGAGGAAGGCGATCTTGCGTCCGTGCTGGTGGGCGAGTTCAACCGTCAGCTTGATGCGGTGGATGGAAGACGAAAAACAGGAAATAAAAAGACGGCGCTTGGTGTGGGCGAAAACTTCGTCGAACTTGCGGCGCACGGCACGCTCACTAGGGGTGTATCCCTTGCGCTCGACGTTGGTGGAATCCTGAAAGAGGGCGAGCACTCCGTTCTTGCCGTACTCGGCGAAGGCGTGCAGGTCGAAGAGTCTGTTGTCGGTGGGTGTGGGATCGACTTTGAAGTCGCCGGTGTGAATGATGACGCCGAGCGGGGTGTGGATGGCTAGAGCCACACAGTTGACCAGACTGTGTGTCACCTGAATCGGATGGATGGTGAAGGCTCCTGCCTTGAAGCGCTCGTTTGGGCGCATTTCACGGAGGTCGGCGTCATCGAGCAGACCATGTTCGTCCAGTTTCTCTTCAACGTAGGCGAGGGTGAACTCCGTGCCCCAGACGGGAACGTTGAGTTCGGAGAGCATCCAGGGAAGCGCACCGATGTGATCTTCGTGGCCGTGAGTGAGGATGATGCCGCGGATGCGCTGACGGTTCTCGACGAGATAGGAAATGTCGGGGACTACGATGTCGACACCGAGGAGTTCGGCTTCGGGAAACATGAGTCCGGCGTCGATGACAATGATGTCGTCGCCCCAGCGGACGGCCATGCAGTTCATACCGAACTCGCCCAGGCCCCCGAGAGGGACAATCTGCAGTTTTCCGGTTGGCATTGAGTAAAGATGATGCTAGCACAGTGTGCTGAAGCGTACCGAAGGGTGGGTGAACAAATCGTCGCGGGAGTGCGGGTTTTGGCATCCAAGTTCCGGGCAGCGAAGATCCGCTCGGGTGAACGCCCGAATTGATTTTGCGGTTGTAGGGCCCCGGAAGGAAGCAACGCTCTTCGACGCCAGTGACCGCTGAGAAATATGCGCTGAGAACTGAGAACTGAGTGACGGCTCCTCCCGGTGGCTTTCTCGGGGGGCGTGCGGTAAGGTTGAAATTATGGGTGAGCAGGGCAAATCGTGGCTGCGGCGGCGGGTGGAGACCGGGATGGTGAAAGGGCTGACGCGCGCTTACTCGAGCGTGCGGGTGGATCCGGACAAGTTTTTGATGCAGTTGCGTGCGGGATATCGGGTTCCGATCAGCGGGTACCACGGGATGTATTCGCTGGAGATCGGCGAGGTCGACGCTGTTGCCGATTCGATTATCCGGGCCGGAATGAAGATGGCCGCCGTGGAGGGTGCGGGATTCGGATTGGGCGGACTGATCACGATCGTGCCGGACCTCGGCATTCTTTCCGCGATCACGATGCGGACTATTCAAAAGTTGAGCCTCATCTACGGATTTCAGTTCAATACCGACGAAGAGATTGCGGAGTTGTGGGTGGCGGCGGCGAGCGCGGCCGGAGTCGACATCAGCCGCGAACTACTGGAGAAAGAAGTTGTCAACAGATTTGTGCCCCGTGTGATCCAAAGAATTGCTGCGAAAGCCAGCGCGGAAGTGGTGGAGAAGTGGGCGGGGCGGCTGATTCCGCTGGCGAGTTCGGCGATCGGCGCGGGATTAAACTACTGGTTCGTGCGCGCCTGGGGCCGGCGCGCCAAAATGCATTTCCGGCAGCGACACTTGTTGTTGCGGGAGCGGGCGCGGCAGGCGGCGCTGGCTGCGGCGAGTCAACCCATTTTGCCCTCAACGGTCAATTAGATGTAACTGTGGGTAGTGGGCTCCTATGATTTTGAGGGCAGGTAGGCAGCGTGGCATACTGATGGCCGTTGGCGTAATGGATCGGTTCTGGAGCGTAGAGGACTTAGTTGCCCTCTGGGAAGCCTACGAACAGCGGAGGGCGGAAAGAGCGGCATGAATGACGGAAGGGACCTAGGTGGTGAAATCTGCTTAGGAAATACCGCGTTAATGTTGCTACCCCGAGGTACGAGCGAAGAACAATTCAAGCGAAGGAACCATCCTTGCCCCTGTGGGACCGGCAAGAAGTATAAGGAATGCTGTTTGGGAAGAGATATCGACACGGATACAAATCTAGTGTTTGCGCCCAAACCTAATAAGCCGAAGCCAAGGCATTCCTCTACTTCATGAGACTTGCGTGAAAATTGATTTCAAAGCGGCCCACTACCTAACTGTGGGCCAAAGCGCGCAGTGATAAGACGCCGGCTATCGCAGCGCTGGAGGCCCTGCGCCACCCAAAACAAGCCCTGCGTCGACAAATCAGAGTTCTTCAGCAGGCTTTCACAGGCGCCGGGATTCGAGACGTATGATGCTCATCCCTGATCACTGTGATTAAATAATCAGAGATGCCTACCTTTTCCTGCTCAGCTATTCTTTTTGATCTCGACGGAGTTCTGGTCGATTCTACGCGCGCGGTGGACCGTGAATGGCGCGCCTGGGCGCGGCAGAAGGGTGTAGACGGCGACGCGATCATGGCGATTGCCCATGGAGTGCGGACGATTGAGGTGATTCGGCGCGTGGCCCCGCAGCTCGATGCGGAGAAGGAAGCGAAAAAGATCGAGAGCCATGAGGCGCACGACAAGGAAGGCGTGGTCGTGATGCCAGGGGCGATCGAGTTGGTGCATTCGATTCCCAAACAGTGCTGGGGAGTAGTAACGTCGGGATCGCGGCTGCTGGCCAGCGCGCGCCTGCGGTTTTGCGGATTGCCGGTGCCAAAAGTTCTGGTGACGGCGGATGATGTGGCGAATGGGAAGCCGCATCCGGAGCCGTATTTGAAGGGTGCGGAGAGGCTGGGATTCAATCCTGAGGAGTGCGTGGTGATCGAAGACGCGCCAGCGGGGATTCAGTCGGGGCGGGCGGGTGGCATGAAGGTGATTGGAATTGCGAGCACGTATCCAGCGTCGAAAATCGGCGGGGCCGATTGGGTGGTGACGGGACTCGCGCAGATTCAGGTTCAACCGGATGGCGGCGCCGGACTGAGTGTCAGCATCGTGCCCGCAAAGGCAGATTCCTCTATGGTCTCGCCGCGATAGGCGCCCGGCTTGGTCGGCGTTCGAATGACAAACTCTTGCGCCAACTAAAAATTCTGATCTGAGCGGTTCATCTCAGCCAGTGTTCCAGTTCAATTCCGCGATCGGTCTTTTCGTCGCGATACTTGACGATCACGGGCGTATACAAAGACAAATTCCACTCTGCGGCCGCGCCTTTTTTCACGGCACGCGATCCTGGAACGACCACGGCATTTTCTGGAACCTCAAGCGGGGCTTCGGCCGTGGCCCGGTAGATTTCGTTGCGAACAAGGTCGTAGAGGGGGGTTGAGCGGGTGAGGATTGTTCCGGCGCCCAATACCGCACGTGCGCGTACCAGCGTACCTTCGTAAATGCCGCAATTACCTCCGACCAGCACGTCGTCTTCGATGACGACGGGGGCGGCATTGATGGGCTCGAGGACTCCTCCGATCTGTGCGGCCGCGCTCAGGTGTACACGTTTGCCGATCTGCGCGCAGGAACCTACCAACGCGTGGGAGTCGATCATGGTGCCTTCGTCGACATAAGCGCCGACGTTGACAAACATGGGCGGCATGCAGATGACGGAAGGTGCGATGTAGGCTCCGGTGCGCACCGAGGATCCGCCGGGGACGATGCGCACGCGATCGGCGAGAGTGAATTGGCGGGCAGGGAAGGTGTCTTTATCGACGAACGAGAGGCCGGCGGTCATGTCGGCGAGTTCGCCCAAGCGGAATCCGAGCAGGATGCCTTGTTTCACCCAGGTGTTGACCGTCCATCTCCCGTGGTTTTTTTCGGCGGCGCGTATTTTTCCTTGGGTGAGCTGGTCGCGGAATTCGAGAAAAGTTTTTCGTGCCTGCGGGTCGTGTTCGACTTCGCCCAGCGCGGCTAGGCGCTCGATGTAGGATTGCAGGGACATGCGGGGGAAAGTATAGAGGATTTCAGATTGCGGATTTCAGATTTCACGGCGTGTTCAACCGCGGTTGGGCTCAAGCTGAACGTACAAGCTGCCATCTGAAATCGAAAATCTGCAATACTTTTCGATAGCCACTTGATGGCTACAGAGGAAAAGCAGGTCCCTCCAGTTCGGTTGCTTTCGCTCCCTTCGGTCGGGCTGACAAATGATGGTGACGGGATCGGTTTTTACACGCACTTGCATTCGCTGCGGATCAGGACGCCTTGCATGGTGTGGGCGGCCTCACGAGCCTCGGGCAGTGCGGCATAGGGGCCGTGCCAGCGGGCGTGATTGGCGTCGTGGCCGGAGGGGCGCCCTTTGCCATGGCTGCACTGGCCGCAGGATCCGCGGTGCAGGACGATCTTGCGCGGTCCGGCGGCCCAGTTTTCGTAGATGAAAAAATCCGGGGCCTCGGCGACGTGTCCTGCGGGCTTCGCGATCAGTCCGACTTCGGTGGCGATTTTCTGCAGCCGCGAGCGAGTGTCGCGGCGCATGGGTAAGAGAGGCAGGCGATAGACTTCCTCGAGTTTGCCCATCATGGCGAGAACTGCTTTTACCGGCAGCGGACTCGATTCGATAAAGTTAGCTTGCATCAGCGGCAGATATTTGCGGTGTAGGGTGCGCGCGGCGGTCCAGTCGTTATTGAGTGCGGCGCGGGTGAGCAAGGCCATTTCGTGCGGAATCTCGTTGCCGGCAACTGAAATGACACCGACGCCGCCGAGGGCGATGACGGGCAGCGTGACCGCGTCGTCGCCGGAAAAAACGAGGAAAGTTTCGGGAACGGAGTTGATGGCTTCGGCGATCTGAGTCATGTTGCCGCTGGCTTCTTTCACTCCCACGATGTTGGGAATTTCGGCGAGGCGCGCCAGAGTTGAAGGCTCAAGATTCGCCGCCGTGCGGCCGGGCACGTTGTAGAGGATGATGGTCTTCTCGCCGACGGCTTCTGCGATCGCCCTGAAGTGGCGATACTGGCCCTCTTGCGTGGGCTTGTTGTAGTAGGGCGATGCGGTGAGGATAGCGTTGACGCCGGGGCGCGCGGCGATTTCTTTTGCCTTTTCAACCGCGTCATAGGTGGAGTTGGAGGTGGCGCCGGCGACGATGGGAACGCGACCGGCTGCAACTTCGATGGTCGTGTCGATCACGTAGAGCCACTCGTCGTGCGAGAGAGTCGGGGTCTCGCCGGTCGTGCCGCAGGGTACTAAGAAATCAATGCCGGATTCGATCTGCCATGCAACCAGATTGCGCAAGGCGGTGCCGTCGATGGAGCCGTCCTGATGAAAGGGAGTGACGAGGGCGGTGCCGCAGCCACGGAGTTGCATACGAATAAGATAACGCGAATGGGGAGTGATGGAAACTCAGGTGGACGAGTGGGTTCGGCGGAGTTTGCCGGCGTCGCAAGCAGAAAAGCAGGTTCCGCGTCGCATCGCTCCTCGGAACGACAATTTTGAGGGGCCGAATTTCATGTTGATTGATCGCGGTGGACTGTTTCCATCGAAAATGCCGGCAGACATACTGCGATGTATTCGGCGCCACCTTCCCGCGGTGTGGAGTAGCGCACCCATTCGCCAGCATGAGCGACGACCGCCTGGCCAGCGTCGACGTCAAGCGTGCCGCCCTTGTGCTCAACTCGGAGCAGCCCCTTCAGCACGATGGTGAACTCGTCGAACTCCGGAGTTTGTCCGGGCTCGAGCCATCCTTGCGGGCTGCGCATGTGGGCGACACTGGCAGCGGAGGTTTTCGAGTTGACGCGTCCGACGTATTCGTCGATGAGTTTGGGTTTGTTGCCGGCGGATTGGATGCGCGTGGGTTGCCCGATGAGTGTTGGCATGGATCTTTGCCTCTCGACTGCCGACTTCCGCACTAGAGTACAACAAAAGCCTTTGCCGCAAAGACCGCGGAGGAATAAGGCCGGGCGGCAAGAACCGGCGATCAGCTCGCTGGCGTGCGAAGCAGAGGCTGTTTCAAGTAGAGACGTAGCCGGGCTACGTCTCTACGATCGGGATCGACTCGCGTCGGTCACGGATAAGTCTTACGGACAGGGATACGGGGTGCCTGGGATCGGTGGGGTGCCGGGAATGACAGTCGAAGGTCCGGGCATGCCGTCTGGGCCCGGTGGTCCGGGGATGACGGTGTCAGGCGTTCCCGGCGTGCCTGGTGTATAGCAGGTTCCATGATCTGGGTTGGATGGTGGGGGTGGGATCGCCCGAGGACGTGCGGCAATTGGCGGTTGAGGGGCGGGATGTTGTTCGGATTGCCGCACCGCGTCGCTCACTTCATTTTGCCGCAACGTAATCGGATGCTGCACCACCATTTCGACCGGTGACCATACGTCGAGGAAAAAATGGTGCGTATTGACGAGCAGCGCGACCGCAGCTACCCCTCCCGCTGCCAATCCGACCAAGCTGCCGATCGCGGTGCTTTTTAATTTGCTGGCGGGAGTTGTGAGGCTCGACGAAATACATCCGGGCGGAGGACCGACGCAGCCGGGAGGCAGACTGCTGGTAAGGGTGCTGGGTTGCGAACTGGCGGCCGAGTGGCCGATCAGTGCGCCGAGGCCTAACCCGGCTGCTGGCAGGGCGAATGCGCCGATCATCCGGCCGCTGCCCGGATCTTTGAGTGCGTAACCTTCGTCGCTTTCGAGGATCATCGGACCGCGGACGGGGGCCACGTAACCGTCGGGAAAAGAGATGGACATCGATTGCAGACGCAGTTCCGCGCGTCCACCCGTGCGTTCGAGCTTGTCCACTTTTCCTTGAACAAATGTCCCGGGCGGGATCACGATCTGGTTGCCGGTGTTCACCGGGGAACTGACCTGGGCATAGATGTCATCTCCGCGATGAATGTATCGGCTCTGAATCGGATGAGTGAGCACCAAGGCGATCCTGGTCCCGGCGGGAATCGTGGCTGTAGTGTTTTCGGTTTCGACTTGCGTCTGGCCGGGTTGGGAAAGTTGGCCTTGGCTGGTTTGCGGTTGATCCTGCGCGACGCAGGTGACGGCAAAAAGAAGCCCTGTCATTGAAGTGAAAGTTTGAATTTTTCTTGCACTCGTCCCGGCCAGAGTCAGAAAGGCAATCATGGTCGAAACGGGGCTGCTGCTGCTGTTCGCCATTTGCTACCTCCTGTCGAAAGCCCAGTGAGAGCAGCCCTCGATTTCGTACGGACCTCAAAAGCGGGAATCCGCTTCCACCGGTTTAGACCCTCGCCCTGAGGAAAAGTATCGCTTTGAATCGGTAAAGGTCTGAAAAGAGATGGTAGGGATTTGTAAAGCCGCGCGGGAGCATGGGTTTTGATGAAATTTGCAACCCCCCGCCCGAGTTCCCGAGAAGGGGGGCCAGTTCCGTCACCTGTGAGACTTTTCTGGCTTGCTCTAATCATTCAGTCCGCATCCTGACGTCCGAAAAGGCGGGACGGTAGGATGGGTGGGCACCCGCACGCGGTGTTTGGAAAGCAACGCTGCTTACGACACTTTCTCCGCCACCCAGCGTGAAACGGCGGTAACCAGTTTGCGCGGAGCGAAGCGCACGGACTGCGCCACGAGCCAATTGTGCGCCCCCGAGATGGCAACAGTGCGCCCGCTCAGGAGAGCGCGATAGCCGTCGCGGGCGACCTTCTCTGCCGACATCGCGCCAACCTGCTTGAAGAGGCGGGAATTCTCCGAGCCGGCGCGCTTGGCGAAGCCGGTGTGCGTCGCTCCGGGACAGAAGCAAGTGACGGTGACGCCGGAGCCGCGCAGTTCATTGGCGATCGCTTCGGAAAAGGAAAGCACATAAGCCTTGGTGGCGTAGTACACGGCCATCAAGGGACCGGGTTGGAAGGCGGCGGTGGAAGCGATGTTCATGATTCTGCCGGAGCGGCGTTCGAACATGGGGGGCAGGAAGAGGCGGGTGAGCTCGGTCAGTGCAGTGACATTGAGTTGGATCTGGCCGAGAATTTCTTCCTCCCGCATTTTGGCAAATTCGCCGAAGGCGCCGAAGCCGGCGTTGTTGATGAGGATGTCGACGGCTACGCCTTCGCTGTGAAGCCGGTCGAAGAGAAATTTCGGGGCGGGGATTTGGGCCAGGTCGAGCGCGATGGTCTTGACTGTGACTCCATGAGGTTGCAGTTCGCTGGCGACTTGCGCGAGTTTGTCGGCGCTGCGGGCTACCAGGACCAGGTTGTAATGATCGCGAGCCAAGAGCTTGGCGAGTTCGTAGCCGATGCCGCCGGAGGCGCCGGTGATGAGCACGTTCATGAAGTTAGTTTAGCTGGATTGGGTGCTGGGCTAGGAAATCAAAGTCCCCACCCTAACGTCGCAAAAGACGCGACCTCAGGATGGGGCACCCGGTCGAACTGGAAACTTCGCGGACGAGGCGCCCGCGCCACGTTTTCTATGCGTGGACTAGTTCTACGCCGTAGATGGAATGCCAACTGGTGGCGGCTTTCAGCTTTTCATTGATGTTCTGGATGTTCTTTACGCCTTCGGTTTCGAGCCACTGGCGAAAGGCGGCTGCGCCTTGCTTGCCGTAGACGGGGATGCCATCCTTCCAGGTCGCGCGGCCGCAGAGAACGCCGTTGAACTTCACACCGGATTCTCCGGCGAGTTCGAGAGTCTCGCTGAACTCGGCATTGCTGACGCCGGCCGACAAGTAAATAAACGGCTTGGTCGCGACGTTCGCCGCCTTGTGGAACAGTTCGATGGCTTCTTTCTTGGTGTAGGCCTTCTGTCCGGCGAAAGATTTGGTGCCTTCGACAAACTTCATGTTCACCGGCACCTCGACTTTGAGCACATCGACGCCGTAACGGTCTTTGCTGAACTCGCGCATGCTCTCAGTGACGATGTGCGGTTTCTTCTTGGCGTAGTCGAGGCCCTTTTCGTCGGCACCCTCCTGGTAGCCCACGAACTCGAGGAAGAATGGGATGTCGTTGGCGCGGCATTCGTCGCCGATGCGCTCGACCCAGGCATGCTTCTTGTCGTTGACGCCTTTGGGATCGTCGGGAGTGTAGTAGAGCAGAATCTTGACGCAGTCAGCGCCCGCTTCTTTCAGGCGGCGCGCCGACCAGTGGTCGAGCAGATCGCCAAGGCGGCCGGGGCCGGTCTTGTCGTATCCCGTTTTTTCATAGGCGAGCAGCAGGCCGGCATTTTTGGCGCGGCGCTTCGAGGCGGGCAGACCCCATTCCGGGTCCAGCAGGATCGCGGTAGCGTACGGCGTGAGGACTTCGCTGACCAGCGTCTTGAATTCTTCCATCATGGCGTCGGTGACTTCGCCGCCTTTTTCTTTGGCCAGCGATTTTTGCAGGGATCCGCGTTGGTCCATTGCGGCGGCGGCGATGACACCGCGTTCGTTCGAAACCTTCTTGAGTCCGGCAAGTTTGCCCGGGGTGATTTTCATGGATTCCTCCAGAACTGCAGATTGAAGATGAGTGCCTCGGAACCAATAATTGTAAACCAATGGGAGAGGAAAGCGGCGTCGGACCTCGGGCGTCAGGCATTCCGAGTTGGGTAGAAACCGGAGGTCAACGAAATCGAGACGAGCTTAGCGATGCAGACGCAGGAAGAGAATGAACGTCAGACCAAGGGCTAATAGAAAGGCTGCCGGCTTTCATCCGCGTGACTCAGGATCTGTTCCAATTTTTCGGGTATGGCGCTGGAGTGGAATCCCGCCGGAAGCAAAAACAATCCCTAGCCAGCGCCCGAGGTCTCGGCGCACGCTGTAAGCGGCGATGGGAAAATGGGAGGCCAGAGGGCAACGACCACAGGGGGCATCGTAGTCTTCGAACGTTCCGCCAGGGTCACGGCGACGATTGACCTGGCCAAAGAACTTCTTTCCCAAGCCGACCGATTGAATGTACCTCGGTCTTGCAGAGTTTCAGCTTGTCAGCATGGTCCGCATCCGCCGACTCTGCTTTGTAAGCCTCAATACGAGCGGAACTAATTTTTCCTCACCGCTAGTTCAGCCTCAAGCCCAAACGTGCTTCATCGGTCGGTTGATCCCGCTCTTGAGCAAGGCGGAGAACTTCATCGCCGGTTAACCTCTCGTATTCCGCCACGAATCACCTTGGGGGCGACATTCTTGACGTTGGCCACCTGGAAGGCGCGAATCGCCTGCCAGTGGTATAGTGGTATGACCGCTAGATGTCGTAAGGATTTGCCTTTGGGCACTGAAATCGAATATTCAACTTGAGTGAGCGAACGGTCGTGTGCGGATTCCGCGACCGGAGAAAAGGAAGTGCCATCATGGGCATTCGAACGATTAATCCCGCGACCGGGGAAGTAGTCAAAACGTTTCAGGCGCTTTCGGAACACGAAATCGAGAAGAAGCTTCAGCTGGCGGTGAGCGCGTTCCAGGCGGAA
>Ga0209380_10000288_pt1 | contig 34871 bp, 28 predicted proteins | sample HubBroMetageWFT6_FD_188347 | JGI IMG/M metagenome (GOLD analysis project Ga0209380, IMG submission 188347) | Warmed and freeze-thawed soil microbial communities from the Hubbard Brook experimental Forest, New Hampshire - Hubbard Brook CCASE Soil... | ecosystem: Environmental > Terrestrial >... | reverse complement strand
AATGTTCGCCAGCTCGTTCATGAAGCTGATCTTGGTGGCGAGCATCGCGTTGGCGGCGTACTTGGTGAGCTCGGACGAGCGGATATCCATGACGATGAGCCGGTCGTGATTGCGGATGAAGGGCTCGTAGAGTGCGCGCATGAGCTCCGTGGGGCGCGGGTTGTCGGTGCCGATGACCACCCGGTCGGGCTTCATGAAGTCGGAGATCGCGGCACCCTCCTTGAGGAACTCGGGGTTGGACACCACGTCGAACTCGACCTTGGCGCCACGCTCGGCGAGCGTCCGGTCGATCTCGCCGTGCACCTTATCCGCTGTGCCGACCGGGACGGTCGACTTGGTGATGACGATGCAGTAGCGGCTCATGTGGGTGGCGATCGTGCGCGCCACCGCGAGCACGTAAGTAAGGTCCGCCGAGCCGTCGTCCCCGGGCGGGGTGCCCACCGCGATGACCTGGAACAACCCGTGCTGCACGCCCCTGGCCGCATCGGTCGTGAACTCAATCCTCCCGGCCTCGGCGTTGCGGCGGATCAGTGCCTCGAGCCCCGGCTCGTGGATCGGCACGTCACCTCGCTTCAGCCGCTCGGTCTTGGCGGTGTCGACGTCCACGCACATCACGTGATTGCCCGCATCGGCGAGGCAGGCGCCTGTCACGAGACCCACGTAGCCCGAGCCAAAGATGGTGACGCGCATGAGTTAAGTTCTTGAGCGATAAGGGAGAAAGTGACGAAGCCTAAAGGAAGGGCGCCCACGGCTCAAGCACCGCGCTGACCCGAGGACGCGAACGCAGCGGGCGGCGCGAGTCTATCCGAGCGGGTTTTGCGTGGGCTTGGCGGCTTCCGAGAGGCGGCGCTTGGCCGCGAAATCCGCGACCTTGGCGGCGGGCGCGTGCGGCAGCACGGCCTTGCGCGTCCATACGTAGTCGCGAATCTCCCCTTCCGCCCGGTATTCGGCGACCGCATCGCTGAGCAGCGCGAGCGCGCGGTGACAGTCGAAGCTCGCCAGCGCCACCAGCAGCTCGTTGAGAACCTGCTGCATCCTCAGCCAGGGCAGGTGGTGCTCGATGGCGCGCATGACCATTGGGTGGTCCGTTCCCGTGACGTTGGTCCCGATCAGCAGCTCCTCGAACAGCTTCTCCGCCGTGCGCAGTCCGGTGTACTCGATCTCGATGTCGCCGTCCGGATTGTTGAGGTCGCGCACGGTGAGTCCCATCAGGTTCACCAGCCGCCGCGCCAGGTCGTCGATGCGCACCGGGCGGCCCATGTCGAGCACGAACACATCCCCGCCCTTGGCCATCGAGCCGGCCTGCAGGACGAGCTGCGCGGCCTCGGGAATGGTCATGAAGTAGCGGATGACGTCGGGATGGGTCACGGTGACCGGGCCGCCGCGGCGGATCTGCTCCTGGAACAGCGGCACCACCGAGCCGGAGGATGCCAGCACGTTGCCGAAGCGCACCATGCAGAAGCGGGTCTGCGTAGTGCGCTCCTGCAGTGCCTGCAGCACCAGCTCCGCCAGGCGCTTGGTCGCGCCCATGACGTTGGCAGGGTTCACTGCCTTGTCGGTCGAGATCAGCACGAAGGTCTCGACCCCGGTCTCGAGTGCCGCTTCCGCCGTGTACCAGGTGCTGATGACGTTGTTGTGGATGCCCTCGACCACGTTGTGCTCGACGATCGGCACGTGCTTGTAGGCCGCCGCGTGGTAGACCGTCTGCACGCCGAAGGTGCCGAGCACTTCGCGCACGCGGTGACGGTGGTGGGCATTGCCCAGCAGCGGCATGATCTCCACGTCCAGCCTCTCGTGGCCCGCGATCTCTTCGAGCTCGCGTTGGATGTTGTAGAGCGCGAGCTCCGACATCTCGAACAGCACCAGGCGGCTCGGACCCAGGCGGATGATCTGCCGGCACAGCTCCGAGCCGATCGAGCCTCCCGCGCCCGTCACCAGTACGCATTTGCCGCGGATGCACGAGCCAAACAGCTTGGGCCGCGGCGGCACCGGATCACGGCCCAGCAGGTCGCCGACGTCCACGTCGCACAGCTCGTTGAACTGTGCCTTACCGGAAATAAGGTCCGAAAGATTGGGAAGTGACTGCACGTGCACGCCGAGCGGCTCGAGCTGCGCCAGGATCTCGCGCCGCCGGCGCCGCGAGGCCGACGGCACCGCCAGCAGAATGCGGTCGATGCGTCGCTGGCGCACCAGGTCCTTCAGACCCTCAGTGCCATAGACGGCGATACCATTGATGCTGCTGCCCTGAAGCGACTGCTTGTCGTCGATGAAGGCCACCGGCTCGAAGTCCGGACCCCCGAGCAGGGCCGAGCACACCCGTGCTCCGGCGTTGCCGGCGCCGTAGATGGCGACGCGGGCAGCCGCGCCGCGGGCGCCGGAGCGTCGCAGGAAGAGGTAGCGCGCCACGAAGCGGCTGCCGCCGACATAGGGCAGCGCCAGCGCCCAATAGATGCACAGCGCCGACAGCGGAATCTGGTGGCTGGCGACCAGGCGATCGAACGCCGCGAGCACCAGCACCGAGAGGCTCACGCCCGCGACGACGGTTACCATCGCCTTCGGTCCCATGAAACGGATGACGGCGCGGTACAGGCCAAAAACCCAGAAAAAGAACAGCGCCGACACGATCGCGACACCGAAGTAGGCGAAGGTCCGCTCCAACGACGGGTCGAGACGATCGAACTTCAGTGCCAGAGCGGCCCACAGAGCGGTGGGAATCGCGACGGCGTCAGCCGTCGCCATAATGAGACGCTTGGTCTTACGCGGGAGAGCGAGGATCACGGCGGCAGCCGCGTTACCCCAGGACGCAGGCCTTCCGGCTGCGCTTTTATCCCTCATGCCACCTCCACCCCTTGGACCCGAGTCGCCGCTTCTCCCTAAGGGCGCTGTCAGCGCGTCGGTTGGTCGCACACGCGTGTGCATTGTAAAGCAAATCAACCACGACAACCGACAAAGTTACATTGCCTTACGCAACGCTTCGCCCGGCCCTCTACCCCGGCAACGTCCGGAGCGCACGTCGGTTGACGCATCGCTCGGCCGACGCATCACGACACACCTTAACAGGGTCACGGGGCGATCTTGGCGCGAGTTCCCCCGGGCGGCACGACGATGTGGTTGTCGTCCGCGCTCACCTGGGTGCCGGCCGCGGCGATCGCGACGTAGTTATCGGAGAGCTCGTTGTCCTGCACCCGCACGTTCACCACGTGGTTCAGGGCGATCGCCCCCTTCGGCAGCGACACGTCGTAGCGATCGCGCTGCCCGGAAATGCGATTCCCGGTGATCTCGAGATTCTGCGCGCTGGCGACGTACACCCCGCATGAGTACGGGTTGGTGATCGTGTTGCCGACGATCCAGATCGTGTCCGGGTGCAGGCCCGGAAGCAGGCGAGGCCCCACGTGAGCGCTGTTGTAAATGAGAATGGCGTACCGACCCAGGTCCGTGCCAGGCGGGTTCGGCAGTCTGAAGCCGGCATCGTGTATCGCATTGTTCTGCACACTGATGCGGAAGGTCCCGCTCCAGATCGCCACCGCGGTCCTGACATAGCCGGCGTCGAAGGTATTGGAGGTCACCGCGACGTTTTCGACCATTCCCCGGTCGGACAGGTTGGAGCCATGCAGCCAGATCATGGCGACCGCCCAGCCCATTGGACCGGTACCGGCGCAGCCACCGTGCAGGTCGGCGTCACTGACAAACACATTGCCGGTGATCGTGATCTTTCCGGCGAGTCCGATTCCCGGGCTGCCGTCCTCGGCAGCGACGCTGATCCAGCTCTGGCCGTTGAAGTTGTGGAAGACGTCATCCGAGATGTCGATCTCGTTCATGCTGTCTCCTGGTCCCGGATCCGACTGCACCCAGACCGCATGACCGTAGTCGTGAAGCGTGCAACCGCTCTCGTGAGCGGTCCCTTCGAAACGCAGCCGCCGCAGGCTCACGTTGGAGGCGTTGCGAATCCAGAGGAACGCCATGAAGTTGCCGCTGTCTGCGATCCGCAGCACCGTCTGATTCGGTCCCTGCGACCCGTCGCCGAGAATTGTCGTGCCCGCCGGCACGGTTAACCCCGGGGCGAAGCCGCTGGGGTTGAAGCTGTAAGTGCCTGCGCCGATGTGAATCGTGCGGCCGGCGCATTCGGCGAGCGTGCGGGTGAGCGCAGCGACATTGTCGCTGCCATCGGCGCGCATCCCGTGCTCGGACGCCTCACACGGCGCCTGGGCGTGCGCGTGCCGCGCTGCCAGGATGAGTACCGTGCCCGCCAGCAGCGCCGCGGCAAGCGCCCGGCGCACGTTGCGCCGGCAGCGTCTCGCCCGCGCTCGAGTCACACCATCCATCGATCATGATTCGCGCCGCTGCCGCGCGATTGCAAGCTCGACCGCAGCGCAGAACTCCGCGGCGAACGTGGCAAGACGCCGCTCGCAATCAGGGTCCGGGGGGCGCGCCGCGCCGCGTGGCCAGGGGCGGAAGCGCTCGAGCGCCGCGGTGAGCGCGCGCGCCGCATCGGCGGCAGAGTGTGGATCGAAGAACTCCGCGCTGCCCGCCGCCTGCTCGCGGTGGACCGCAAGGTCGGACAGCACCAGCGGCACCTGCAGCGACTTGGCCTCCTCCACGGTCGTGCTCCAGCCCTCGCACAGGGAAGGGTTGATGACGGCGATGCTCGAGCGCATGAGCGCGCGCACGTCGGCGGCCGGGATCATGCCGAGCACGCGCCAGTGGGTGCCGAGCTGAAGAGCTGCAGCGCGCGCCGCGAGCTCGCCATAGTGGGCGGGGTTGCGTACATCGGCGGGGTTGCCCGATACCAGCACCACCACCTCGCTCCCCTGCTGCCGCAGCAGCGCCAGCGCTTCGATGATCACCCGATGGTTCTTGTGCTTCCAGAACTGGTTCGGCAGGTAGAAGAACTCGGCCGGCAGCGCATAGCGCGCCGCCAGCGTGGGGTCGGCGGGATCCGCGGGCGCCGGTACCGCAAAGCGCACCACCACCGTGCGTCCGCGGCTCGCCGGATAGAAGCGCTCGCAATCCCGCCGCGCGGACTCGCTGCTCAGCATCACGGTACGTCCGCAGCGCGTCTGCAGCTGGTACAGGATCTCGCGACCCCAGCGCCGCGAGGGCTCGAACATCTGCGGCAGCAGGCGGTGCTGAAAGTCGGGTATCCAGGCGAGGGCCGGGACGCGGCAGTGCCGCCCGAGGAACTGCGTGGTCTCGAAGACCACATCGATGCTGCGCGCGCGCAGCCACTGCTCGAGCGCGGCGTCGCGACCAAGCAGGATCGCCCGCGCACGGGCGCGCGTGCGCCGCCCCGACAGCGCTCCCGGCAGCTCGGCGAGCTCCACGCCGCCGATGTCGCGAAATGGCGAATCGCCGCGGCTCGCGGCGGCGGGCACCATGACCACCGGCTGCACGCGCCCGGCGGCGCAGGCGTCCAGCACGCGAAACAGATTGCGCAGGTAATTCAGCCCGCCGGTCCACACGGCGCCTCCCCCGAGGAGCGGGAAAGCGATGCGGATCATTCACTCTGCCCCGCGCGAACGGAACCACTCGACGTAGCGGCGCAGGCCGCGCTGCAGCGCTATCTGCGGCTCAAAGCCCAGCGCCGCAGCATTGCCGCTGTCGGCGATCAGCGAGGGCGGATCGCCGGGTCGGCCGACGCCCGAGAACGTCACTGCCGGCGTGCCCCCCCAGGCGGATGCGACCTCGCGCGCGATGGTGGCCACGGCCGTGCCGCGCCCGGTCCCCCCGTTGAGCACCGGCGCCTGCGCCGAGGCGAGCGGCACGGCCCGGCGAATCAGCGCGGCAGCGTCGGCGACGTGGATCCAGTCGCGCAGTTCCTCGCCACTGCCGCCGAGAGTCGCGGCGCCGCGCGTCTCGAACGCGGAACACAGATCCCACAGCAGCTGCTTGCGCAGTCCTTCGCCGTACACCGAGAACAGCCGCAGGATGAGGGTCGCGATGCCGAATTCACGCGCATACGACCGGCATAGCATTTCCATGATGAGCTTGTGCACGCCGTAGGGCGAGTAAGGCTCGGTACGCGCCGACTCGGCAATCGGGCCGCGATGAGCTGCGCCGTAAACCGCGGCGCTCGAGATGGCCACCACCGCGGTGTGCGGTGAGCGCAGGCGGATCCACTCGAGGAGCCTGCCGGTGGTCTCGCAGGTACGCGAGAAGTCCTCGAGCGGTGCGCTGATTGATGCGCCCACGGTGGCGCCGCCCGCCAGGTGCACGACCGCGGCGAGCGGTCCGTGCAGCGCCGCGATCGGGTCGAGGTTCGCCGCCGCGATCTCGCCGTTCACCCAGTGGATCAGCCCGCTGCGCGTCAACTCCGCCGCCGGCCAGTTGCCGTGGCCGATGCCGCACACGCGCGCACCATTGTCGGCGAGATGCCGGCAGACATGCCGCCCGATGAAGCCGTGGGCGCCGGTGACGAGCAGCGTTGCGCCCGCGGTGAGCTCGGTGTGATTCACCTGGCCGACCGGGTCGCGCTCACCAGGAAGCCGGCGCCCTCGCCGGCCGACGCCTCCCACTGCAGCGCGCCGAAAGTGTGCCGCCAGCGACTGCGCAGCAGGCCGACGGGCACGATCGTGGCGGCCAGCACGTCGGGACGCACGCGCCGGCGCAGATAGAAGGCACTGAACTTGTAGTCGTACTCCGCCAGGCGTTGCGCCGTGGCGCGCGGAAAGTAATCCCGGAAGCTGACTGCGGAGAAGCCCGCGCCGCTAAGCACCTCGGCCCACGCGCGCTCATCGAGCGCATGGTGGAAGGGCTGGAACTGCCGGTAATCGGCCGCGGCGGCCGCCCCGTTCGGCCACCAGTCGAAGTAGCGCGAGTTGAGCACATTGAAATGGAACCGTCCGCCGGGCTCGAGCACGCGCGCCACCTCGGCCACCGCACGCTCAAGATCCGCGATGTGCTCGATCCCGCTGTTGTTCAGCACCGTGCCGAAAGAGGCGCTCGCAAACGGCAAGGCGCTGCCCGCGTCCGCCCGCTCCAGCCGCAGGTAGTTGCCGCGCTGGCGCGCCGCCGCCAGCGCCGCCTCGTTCAGATCCACCCCCGCAGCCAGGGTTCTGCCCGGGAAGGCCTGCGCGACGATGTAGCCGTCACCACAGCAGTGATCGAGCACCGCTCCGGAGAGCTCGAGGGCGCTGAACAGCTCGAGCTCGGGCACGCGGCACAGCGCGATCGAGGGGCTGCGCGCATACCGAGCCAGTAACGGCTCCCAGTAAGCGCTGTCCCTGACGCGCCTCAAGCCCTGCCCCGCGTGGTAGTGCCGATCACGATCGAGTCCGGCGGCACGTCGTCGGTCACGATGCTGCCGGCCGCGATGATGCTGCGCGCGCCCACCGTGACGCCCTTGAGAATGATGACGTTGAAGCCGATCCAGGCATCGTCCTCGATGCGGATCGGCGCGGCCGCCACTCCATCCAGCTCGCGCGGGTGTCCGCTGGTGGCGATCGCGACGAACTGGCGATGGCGCAGCTCCGGCTCGCGCGGGTGAGAATCGCAGTCGTGGATATTCACGTTGTGGGAGATCAGCACGCGGTCTCCGATGTCGATCGACGCTGCGGACCAGATGCGCGAGTTCGCGCCGACGTAGCACCAGCTGCCGATCGCGATCCTGCCACCATGGGCAAAGGTGAGCAGGTGCCCGGCGATCACCGATCCTGTGCCCACCCTGACCGCGTTGCGATCGCCGCGGATGTTATAGATGCGGCCGCTGTCGATCAATCGAGCGCCGGCTGCGAGCTGCGCCTGGTCGCGCGCCGCCCAGGTGTGCAGGGTGGAGGCCATGCGGCGGCCGGCCGCGAGCGCAGCGCCAGCAAACCTGCCGCGAACGCTCATCGCAACACCACTCAGCCCAGCAGCCCGGTGAAAGAGAGAAATTGCTGCGGCTTCGAGTAGCTCGCGCGGATCATGCGATTACCCGCCGTGCCAATGCGCTGCCGCAGCGTGCCGTCTGCGACCAGGTCCAACAGTTTGCCAATGACCTCATCCTGGCTCTTGAAGATGACGAGCGTCTCGCCGTCGACCATGCCCGAAGGATAGCGCCCGTCGTCCGTCAGCAGCATGCAGGCAGCCCCGAGCGACTCGAAGCAGCGCATGTTGCCCCGATCCTGGCCCGCCATGTCGATCGCGGCGTTCAACACTATCTTAGCCCGCGACAGCGCCGCATACATGTCTCGCCCGTAGACCGACGGCCGCGAGACCCTGCGCACCGCCGCCGGCACGCGCTGCTGCGCGAGCGGCAGCAGACGTCCGAGCGGGGAGGCCGCGAAGCGCGCCAGGCGCGACTGGTCGAGGTGCATCACCACGTTGAGCTTATCGGCGCACGCTGCCACCGCCTCGAGCAGCTTCGCACGCCGCTGATGGTGGCGGCTGAAGCCGCCGACGAACAGCACGTCGACGGGCCGCTCCTGGTTGCCAGCGTATTCATCCAGCATCGGATCGTGGGCTGGTGAGAAGTACTTCGCGTGCCAGCCGTTCTTCGCGTAGCCCGCGAGGATCCCCGGGAAATTGCATACCACCAGGTCATAGGCACCGAAATCCGCGCCCGGCGAGGGGGCCGCACGCCAGGCCACGGTGCGTCTGACGCAGCGCGGCAGCTGGCGCACGAAGTCGCTCTGGAAGCGCATGGGATCGAGGTTGTAGAACACCTCGGTGCGATGCTGCTCGATCTGCGCCAGCAGGATCTGCTCGGGTGAGCTGCCGGCAGGCATCCCCGCCTGCACCGCCCACATCTGCTGCAGCCGCCAGTCATCGGCGTTGGTAAAGAACGCGGACGCGTCGCGGTTGAGCACGGGCTCGAGAAAGTGGCTGGCGCCGAACCGATCGTCCAGGAATACGTCCAGGCGCTGCCGGAAGGTCGCCGCGCCGGCGGCCAGCCGGTTCAGCCGGTGCACATAGGTTCCACCGATGCCGGAATTCTGGAACAGTCTCATCTACGACTGCCGGGCCAGCATCCACTTGAGGTGCAGATACGGCCACAGCCGCCCGGCGGATACCCAGTCCCACGCACGCCGGTGCGTCAAAGCGGATACGCAATCGCTAAGTTTCTGTGCGTCGACCAGCTCGTCGAAGGCCGGCACCGGCTGACGCGCCAGCGCACTCACCCAGTCCGCGAGCGGACCGTTCAGCCAGTCGGGCATCGGGGAGTTGAAGCCGATCTTGCGGGCATTCATGCGGATCGACTCGGGCATGGCGCCGGCCATCGCCCGCCGCGCCACCATCTTCGTGTAGCCACCGGCCACCTTGCTCTCGTCCGGCAACGACATGGTATAGGTGACGAGGCGGTAGTCCATGAACGGCATGCGCACTTCGATGCCGTGCGCCATCGACAGGCGGTCGAAATTTCTCAGGATCGTGGGCAGTATGTTGCCGTGGAACATCTGGTAGAGGCGGCGGTTCAATGCGCCCCACTCCCGCGGCAGCCGGTCCTGCGCACCGACGAGGGCGAGCGGTGGGGGGAGTCGGGCAATGCCGCCGCGCAGGAAGAAATGCCCGCGCTGCATGAGCGCCGCGGCGCGCGCCAGGTCCACTGCCCGGTTGAGTGCGCCCGAGCCTGCGCTCGTCAGGCGTGCCAGAAAATTGCGCATACGGAACGACCAGGCCTTGCCGGCCTGGCTGTAGGCGCCCATGAGCTCATCGGCACCGTGACCGTCCAGTGATACCAACACGCGCTGGCGCCTCAACTCACGGTATACGCACCACGCCGGGGTCGGTAGTCCGATGTAGATGTCATCGAGATCGGCGAGCACCCGCTCCAGGTATTCCAGCGCATAGTCGCTGGTGACCGCGATAACCGTGGGCGTGACGCCGGCCCAGGCCGCGGCCGCCTCGGCCTGCGGGCGCTCGTCGGTATCCATTCCCGGGAAGCTGGCGACCACGGCGTGGCGCCACGCGCGCGCGCCGCGCGGCCCCATGCCTGCCTTCTCGGTTGCCGCCATGGTGCATACGACTGCCGAGGAATCGAAGCCGCCCGAGAGGCTCGTGCCGATCGGCACGTCGCTGCGCATGCGCAGCGCGACCGCGTCGCGAAACAGACTGCCGAAGTGCGCGACGCGATCCGCTTCGCTCCCCGGGACGGCTGTCAGGTGCTCTACGGTGCACCACCAGCGCCTGATCTCCACGCGCCCGGCGCGCAGCCACAAGCAGTGCCCGGCCTGCAGCCGCGCCAGCGGTTCGAATAGCGTGCGCGAGCTCCCCTCGACCCCGAAGGGCTCGAGCACCAGGCGACGCGCCACCTCGCCGTCCAGTTGTGTCGCGACCAGGCCGCTCTTGAGGATGGCCTGCATTTCCGAGGCGAACACGAAGCGTTGCGGTGTCAGCGCGTACAGCAGCGGCTTGATGCCGAAGCGATCCCGTGCCAGGAATGTCTCCTGCGTTTGCAGATCGTGGATCGCAAACGCCCACATGCCATTGAAGCGTGTCAGCATCCGCTCGCCCCACTGCTGCCACGCCGCGAGGATCACCTCGGTATCGGACTCCGTCCGAAACTGTCTGCCGGTGCTTGCCAGCTCGCTGCGCAACTCCAGGAAGTTGTAGATCTCGCCGTTATAGACGATGACGTGACGGCCGTCGGCGGACAGCATCGGCTGACGACCGCCCTCGCCGGGATCGATGATGGCCAGGCGCCGGTGGCCGAAGCCCACCGAGCGGTCGGCGCTGAGCCAGCTGCCTTCCCCGTCGGGGCCGCGATGCGCCAGCAGCTCCGTGAGCCGTTGCAGCGCGGCCGCGTCGACCTGCCTGCCGCGCAATTCGACGATGCCCGCGATGCCGCACATCACTCAACCCGACCGATGGAGCGCGCCGGCTGCCGCGGCACGCCTGTGCTGCCCGCGTTCATCTGGCTACGGCTGCGCGACAAACGAATAAAGCCGGCCCGGACGGCTGTCGATGCGCTCGAGCGCAGCGCGGGTCACCTGCCACACTGCGCCGACGTCCAGCGCAGAGCGCAGCGCTCGCCGCAGGGCGGGGAGCGGGGCTGCGGCCCGCGCTGCGAGCTCATCCTTGAGCGCCGCCAGATTGCGGGGCGCGTAATTTATCGGACTCTGCCAGGGAGAAAGCACCGCGAGCTTACGGAAGCCCGCGCCGCTGATGGCGGCGCGGTACTGCGCCAGCAGCAGGGCATTCTCGCCGCCATAGAGATGATGCAGCGGATGCTGCGCGAAGAAGCGCGGCAAATCCGCCGGTTTCGAGATCACGTGCTCGCGAATCGCGAGAAACAATCCGCCGGGCTTTAGCACGCGCAGGAATTCCCGGCAGGCGGCCGCAAGATCACGCGCGTGGTGCAGCGCCGCTCGCGCAAACACCAGGTCGAACTGCGCGTTCGCGAACGGCAAGCCCTCCGACACTTGCTCGACCACCGCGATCGGCAGGCCGGACTCATGCGCCAGCGCGCGGATCGCATCTGCGCCGACCAGCGCGCTCGGATCGGGCTCCAGCGCGGTCACGACGAAGCCATCCCGAGCGAGCGCGTAGCTGGCAATGCCGCGACCGGCGCCGACGTCCAATGCGCGACCGCATCGACCAGCCAGTATGGCGCGCACCGCGACCCATTCGTCGCTCGTCAGGTATCTGTTGGCCGCAGCCAGCGGCGGATCATCGTAGTAGCACTCGCGCACCAGCTGCGCTTTATCCGGCTGTCGCCGCAGCCAGGACACCGCATCTTCCCAGCTGACGAAAGTGCCTTCAGCGCTCATGCAAGCGGTCGCGACTCCAGGGTGCGGTCGGGCTCTTGAGGCTGCCATATACGCACGCGTCGACGCAACCGGCCGCGCACGCGTTACTGCGCGGCGCGCTCGCGTCCGCCGGCGCCGGCGAGCAACGTCAGTGCGATGAGCGGCAGCAGCGCAGCCAGTGTGCAGGCGAGTGCCCGGGCGGGATGCAGCTCGGCGTACGCCGCCCACGGCAGGAGCCACAGGAGGTTGATGCCGAGTGCCAGCAGCGTCACGCGGCGGTGCTGTCCCCAGCGGCGTGCCAGCTGCTGATATGCATGACTGCGATGAGCGGTGTGCGCCGACTGGCCACGCAGGACGCGCCGCATCAGGGTCACCGTGGCATCGCACCAGAAGACTCCGCCCAGAATCAGCCATACGCACAGCGCCACCGGATCGGTGCGGGTTGCCGCCACCGTCAACACCGCCACCAGGTAACCCAGGTAGCCGCTGCCCACGTCTCCCATGAAGATCTTCGCCGGCGGCCAGTTCCACAGCAGAAATCCGCAGCAGGCCGCACCCACGACCACGGCTGGCTGCCACACGCCGTCGGCGGCAGGCCCGAGTGCGGCAACCAGTGCCCCGCCCCAGGCGACGAACGTGCCTTCCGAGGCCGCCAGTCCGTCGATCCCGTCCATGAAGTTGAAGAGATTCAGCACCCACACCATGCCGATAGCGCCGATCGCGTAGCCGGCGGCGCCGGAGGACAGGACTTCGTTCCCGAGACGCACCGGCGGCAGGCCGCCGAGCCAGCCGAGCGCCCACAGGGCTGCCATCACGTGTACCGCAAAGCGTCGCCCGGCCTTCAGGTGATGGCGGTCGTCAACGAAGCCGAGTGCCGCCACGGCCAGGCCGCCGAGGAGCGCTATGAGCAGATTGCCGTCAATTGCGCGGCGCATCCACAGCACGATGCACGCGACGCTGACGCTCAGCACGATCGCCGCCCCGCCGCCATGCGGCGTCGGCACGCTATGCGAGCTGCGTACGTTAGGAATATCGAGCAGTCCGCGTGCGAGCGCCATGCGTCGCACCAGGCCGGTCAGCACGGCCGCAGCGAGCCCGGCGGACACCGCGATTAAGAAGATCATCGGCCGGTCACCGACTCTGAGCCGGTCCACCCGGCCGCGCCCCGTAGGCAAGCTCGAACGCGCGTGCACCGTCGATCGGTGGCCGCCACTCGAAGACCTCCCGGAAGCGCGAGCCATCGACCAGCAGCGATCCGACCAGGCTGTCGATCGTATGGGAGTCGACAGCCGTCCTGATGCCAAGAGCGCGGCCGGCAAAATCCCCGAAGCGCCCGAGCAGTCTGAGTAGCGGCACCGGGACGTTCAGCAGTCGAACGCGCCGCCGACTGCCGAGCGCGAACGCGCGCACGATCGCCGGCGTCGCAAAATCGCTGCCATCGCTGACGACGAAGGCCGCCCGGATGCTTCGCGGATACCGCAGTACGGTGAGGATGGCGTCGACTAGGTTGTCCACCGAGATGAAACTGCGGGTGTTGCGAATCGCTCCGCAGGGCAACGGCACACCGCTGGCAACCAGCGCCTGCAGACGCGACATGTTGCCCGGGCTGCCGGGCCCATATACCGCCGGGAGCCGCAGAATGCACCAGTCCGTCTCGCTGCCCGACAACTCCGCCCGCAGCGCATCCTCTGCCGCCAGCTTGCTGCGTCCATAATTGTCCTCGGGTCGGGTAGCCGCGTGCTCGTCGACCCGGCCCGCTGCGCGGCCGTAGACAGCGATCGAACTCACGAACACAAACCTGCGCACGCCTGCCCGTCTGCAGGCGCGCGCCAGAACCAGGGTGGCATCGACGTTCACGCGCTGATATTCCGGCCAGCGGTCTTTGACGGCGCGGCCGGCTTCGTGCACCAGCGCGGCCAGATGGACCACGACGTCCGTGTCAGTTATCAGATCCTGCCATTGCTCCGGGCCCTCGAGCTGCCTCACGGGATACCAGGCAACGCCGGGCAATGCTGGCGGCTTCTGCCGGTACGTCCCGCGCACGGTGATCCCGTGAGCGAGCATTCCCTGCACGAGTCGGGTTCCTATGAATCCAGACGCACCGGTGACGAGAGCTCTCACGGCAGCCCTGCGAGGCGACCGCAATGCGGCGCGCATCTCTGACCATCCCGATCACACGGGTGACGGCTCATACCAGCGGGAGCTATCGAGCTCCCGGCACAGCGCCGCCATCTTCTCATCGTCCGGCAAACGAGCAACAAAACGCAGCCGTCCTCCCGCAAATCCCCAAGAGTGTCACCTATGTCTCTCGAATACGCTATTGCCCTTCGATCCGAATGGTCTTCCGCCACTCAACCGCGAGGAGTACCGCGGCTTACGCATACCGGCAGGCTCCGGCCGGCCGTCCCACGGGAGCATGAGGATCAAGCAGAATGCGGACGATGTTGCGTATCATCGGCGGGCAGGCAGCAGCGCTGGCAACCCGCTTGCATTTTCGAGGAGGGCAAGTGTGACGAACCAGGCGAAGGCGATCCTCAAGCGTGCGGCCAGAGGATTCGGCGTGGAGATATCAAGGGTCCCTCGCCTGTTCGATGGTTCCGCTTACCAGCCCGTTCGCCCACTTGCCTCCTATAGTCCATGGAACACGGACGCCGCCTTCCGGTCGGCGTATGCATCCGTGGGGGCCTTCACCCTCGTCGACGCCTATCGGTGCTTCGAGCTGTGGAAGCTCGTGGAGCAGGCTGCCAAGCTCGAGAGGGGCAGCTTCATCGAGATCGGCGTGTGGCGCGGCGGCACCGGCGCGCTGATCGCGACGCAGGCGAAACGTTGCGGCAACCGCGATAAGGTCTTTCTCTGCGACACTTTCACAGGGGTGGTCAAGGCCGGCGCAAAGGACTCGCAATACCGCGGCGGCGAGCACGCCGATACCGACCGGCAGACGGTCGAGCGGCTGATCGCGGAGATGGGTCTCGACAATGTAGAGATTCTGCAAGGTGTCTTCCCGGAAGATACCGGCCCTCGCGTGCAGGACGGGCAGTTCAGGTTCTGCCACATTGACGTGGACGTTTATCAATCCGCGAAGGACATCGTCGACTGGATCTGGCACAAGCTGGTTCCGGGCGGGATCGTCGTCTACGACGACTACGGCTTCCCCGGCTGCGTCGGCATCACCAGGTACGTCGAGGAACAGACGCTGTGCGGCGACAGGATTCTCATTCACAACCTGAATGGCCACGCCGTCGTCATCAAGCGATAACCGTGCGCGGGCGACCTCGCGATCGGCCCCAGGCGCACACGCGAGGGACGAGGCGTCGCCCGTGAACAATCTCCCCGAAGATGTGAGCTTCCGGAAGCTCCCGACGAGGCCAGCGGCGGGCCGGATGAAGGATCTGGTCGAGGAGTTTTGGGATCTGCCGCTGGTTGAGACCCTGCATCAACAGGGTTTGCGCAAGTCACCAGATGACTTCCGCGATGCACTGCATCAGTTCCTTGGGCGTCGCGGTCGGCTGCTGCTGACCGGGAGCGCCCGGCAGGCACTACGGATCGTGCTGACACGCGCAGCGGCTGGATCGCCGAAACGCAGGGTGTTGCTTGCGAGTTTCAATTGCCGTGTGGTCAGGGAAGCGGTCCGCAGAGCCCGACTCGTGGCCGACACGTTCGACTTTGCAACGCCGAACGGACGAATTGACTGGGAGGCTGTCGCCAGCCGTCTCACCAGCGAGCACCTGGCGATCGTGGTCCCGCATTTCTTTGGAATCCCCACGGACTTTACCGCCTTGCTGCCCGGCGCCCGACGCAACGGTGTGATGATCATTGAAGACTGCGCGCATGCGCTCGGCGCCTCCATTGCCGGCACAACCGCAGGTCTCCTGGGCGATGCGGCAGTTTTCAGCTTCAACTACGACAAGCCGATCTCGCTGGCCGGCGGTGGTGCGCTGCTGCTCAATCATCCCGCCATCGACATCGACCGGGACACTCTCGAGGTGCCTCCCCCGGATCAAGTGGAGCTGCGTCAGTTCCGGCAGATGGCGGCGATGCTGCGCTATAGCCGCACCTGGCGCGAGCGCCGGCCGCTCGCGGCACGCGTCGGCGCCCGGCTGCACATACTTCCATATGCGCCGCCGCGGCTTCCGACCGGGGTGGGTTCCCTGCGTGCGGCTGTCGGGATCTGGCAGCTCGAGCGCTACCATGAGGTTCGCGATCACCGCAACCGCAATGCCCGGTTTCTCCAAGATTCGCTGGGGCGCATCTCCTGGCACGTTGCCGGCACGGTCAAGCCCGCGCACCTGAAACTGAGAGTGGTCGTGTCCCAGGAGGACGGCGCCCGGGCCGTGCAGCACTGCAGGCAGCACGGCATAACGATCGCGAATTCCAACTGGGCGAGACTGATCGAGCCGGATGAACCGGGGAGCGAGCCGCTCAACGCCGCGCGCGCCGCAGCTTTCGGCCTGGAGGTTCCGGTCCATCAGAATCTCTCGCGCGCGGACCTCGAGGTCATCGCGTCCGCGTTCGTGAACGCGCAAGCGCCCGACTGAACCCTCAGGGAGTCGAGCTGAAGGCCAAAGCGTTGCGGCCGGGCCGAGCCTAACCGCGCCAAGTGCGCCCGTGGTCGGCTCTGTCGGGAAGGAAACGGACTCGTGAGCAGGATAGACGGCGTAGAGGAAGCGGCCGCTGGGATCGATCGAATTGACGATGCCGTTGTCCACTACCGGTCCGTTGCCCGGTAGCGCGGTCAGAACACCCGAGGACGCGTCGATGGTGAATCCGAACACATCGCCTTCACCCCCGACCGCCGGCGGTGCGCGCGAGATCCACATACTGACGCACGGCGAGCTCGCGACTCAAGTGGCGCGCGTAGAAGGATCGGGCGTTCTCGGACCAGCGCTGCAGCTGTTCTGCGGACTCCATCGCCCGGCACAGAATCTCGGCAACGGCGCCCGCCTCTCCCGCGCGGCAGGATGCCCCGCAGTCCGCAGTCGCAATCGCTTCCATGACCTCGCTCGGCGGCCCCACGTACAGTGTCGGGATGCCGCGCGCCATGTAACCAAACAGTTTGCTCGGCACGATCACACCCTCGAATCCCTCGCGCAGCGTCACCAGCGCCAGGTCGGCTATCCCCATGCTGAGCGGCAGGGCGTCCGCGGCGACAAAATCGCGAAACATCACCCGCCGCTCGATCCCGATCGAGCGGACCAGAGCGCGCACCTCATCGAGGCGCGAGCCTGCGCCGATGAACACCACCGACAGCTCGTCATGGGTGAGCGCTGCGCGCCTGACGCCTTCGAGGAAAGTGTCGAACTCGTGGCCAACGCCGATGTTCCCCGAGTAGAGAACCACGAACCGCTGCGTCAGTCCCCACTCGACGCGCAACGGATTGTCGGCACCGTGCTCGCGGCGCAGCGCCCCGGTCGCCCAGTTTGAGATGGTGACGATGCGCTCGGAGCGCACACCCTTGCGCAGCATGCGCGCTCGCATGAACGACCCCAGCACGACGACCCGCGTCGCGCGCCGGTATGCCCACGCAAACAGCCTCGCCAGGGTTCGCCCGGCGAGCGAATCGGCCCCGGTGACGCCGGAGGCGAACAGCACTTCCGGGTAAACGTCCTGGGCGATGATGACGAACGGCGTGCGGCCCAGCGCCGCGACCAGCGCAACCGTCGGCACGATCAGCGGCGGGTTGGTCTGCGTCATGAAGAGCGCGCTCTGGCGCCGCCGCAGCAGCAGCGGCACCGCCCACAGGCAGAACCACAGCACCCGCAGCATCCGCAGCCGACGTATCCCTCCCGGAAGGATGCGCGGAATCCGTACGATCCTCACACCGTGCGTGGTTGGGTCCAGCGCAGATCCCGGAAGCATGGGTGCATACTGGTCCGTGCCGCACACCACCTCGACCCCGATCCCGGCCTCCGTCAGTCCGATCGCGATGTCGCGTGGTATCTCCGCCCCGCCCCACCCATCCGGATAGAAATATTGCTCGATCAGAACCACGCGCGTCATGACCGGTACCCGCAGCGGTGATGGCTGGCCCGGGACACGCTGAACATGACCCTCACCGACGATTGGGCGTTCCAGCCCTCGGCAGCGTGCGGCTCATTTGGTGGCGAGCAGCGCAACCCCGCTGCCGAAGCGACGCAAGCCGAGCACGGAGCACACGCGGTCATCGGTCCGCCCGACCCACCACGCCCGCCGCAGCGGCGTGAATACGCCGAATTTCTGCAGGCCGAGCATCGCGTAGCGGGTGAATGTCCCGTGAAGCTCGTAGCGTGCTTCGCGGAATGCCGCGAACAGCGGGGCAACTCGCGCCCGGGTGATCGGACGGCAGAATGCGTTGGGTTCGCGTTTGCCAAGCAGCCGGGTCCCCACGCCATAGAGGGGTGCCCGCCAGGGCTCTATCGCCGCAAACCGTCCACCCGGGCGCAGTACCCTGGCAATCTCCGGAAAAGCAACCTCGGTGCGCATGTGGTGGACACAGCCACCGGAGAACGCGGCGTCGACGTATTCGCTGGCGAGTGGGATCTCTTCAGCCACTGCGACCAGACAGCGAAACCGGTCGGCGACACCGAGAATCTTCGCGGCCGCGATCGCCGCCTCGGCTTCGCCGAGCATCGGCGTGAGCAGCAGCCCCTCTGCCGCCCCGGCCAGCAGAAACACCAGCAACACGTGGCCGGATCCACCGAGTTGCAGCACGCGCTGTCCCTTGACCGAGCCAATGTGACTGTAGCAGTCCCACTGACTCTGCAGGTCCATGCGCGCATGCAGCCAGACATCGTATGGCTGCGGGAAGCTGTCGCGAAACACGCCGGAGCGCTGTCGCAGCCGTTCGAGATGTTGCAGGGATTCACTGCTCGCGACGGCGAGCAGCGATCCTGCCTTGCGCAAAGCGTCGGCTTCCCGGTAACCGCTGGCGTTGTAGAACTCCATCTCGAGATACGCCTCGGCATATTGCGGGGCGGCGAGGTCGAAGCGGGCGGCAACTCCGGGCGCGCACAGCACCTCGGGGGCGAGCAGCACCGGGATCCCGGCGACGATCGGGTATGCCGCCTGCGCGTCCTCACGCAGCAGCACCGGATCGGTCTCGCCGGTGACCGCAGCTCCCGGCGCCGCAGCTCGCACCTGCAGCGCTCGCCCGCCGGCGATGTGGGCACGCGCTTCCTGGAGCGATACCCGCCTCAGGCGCTGCCGGGTGACCGGACATACCAGACCGTCGGTGCTGGTGGAGATATCAGTGCTCAGCGGCACATCGCTCTCGCACACGTTATTCACGACCGCGCACCTCGTCGTAGTGATCGACGAACCAGCGGTACGTGTGGCGCAGGCCCTCCTCCAGACCGATGCGCGCCGTCCAGCCCAGTTGCGTGAGCCGCGATACGTCGAGCAGCTTCTGCGGCGTGCCATCCGGGCGCGTCGCATCGAAGCGCTCCGCTCCGGTGTATCCCACGGTATGGCGGACGAGTGCCGCGAGCTGCGCGATTGTGACGTCGCTGCCGATCCCCACGTTGACGAGATCGCCGACATTCTCCTGCTGTGCCAGAAACACCGCCGCGTCGGCCAGATCGTCGACGTGCAGAAATTCCCGCCGCGGCTTGCCCGAGCCCCACAGCACCACCTCGCGCGCCAGGCCCATCCTCGCCTCGTGGTACTTGCGCATCAGGGCGGGCAGCACGTGCGCGTTGTCCAGGTCGAAGTTGTCGTTGGGCCCGTAGAGATTAGACGGCATCAGACAGATCGAGTTGAAGCCGTACTGGCGCGCGAAGGCCCTGCAGGTCTGGATGCCGGCAATCTTGGCGACCGCGTACCACTCGTTGGTCGGCTCGAGCGGACCGCTCAGCAGGTACTCCTCGCGGATCGGCTGCGGCGCCAGGCGCGGATACACGCAACTCGATCCGAGAAACACGAAGCGCTGCGTACCGTGCCGCTGCGCAGCGTCGATCACGTGCGTCTGGATGAGCAGATTGTCGCGGATGAAGTCGCCGCCATAGGTATCGTTCGCGTGGATGCCGCCGACGCGCGCGGCGGCGAGAAAGACCACCTGCGGTCGCTCCTCGCGGAAGAAGCGCTCGACCGCCGGCTGCGCGGTCAGATCGAGATCCGCGTGGCTACGGGTGATGAGGTTGCGATAGCCCGCGGCGGCCAGCCGCCGGCAGATGGCCGATCCGGCGAGCCCGGAGTGGCCAGCCACGTAGATGCGGTCCGACTCATTCACGGGGGCTGGCGACCTTGTACCCGTGCCGGGCGACCAGCGCATCGCGCTTGGCGTGCTGCAGGTCTGCGGCCACCATCTCGCGCACCAGCTCGGGGAAAGCAACGCGCGGGGTCCAGCCGAGCTTATCGCGTGCCTTAGCAGCGTCCCCGAGCAGCGAATCGACCTCGGTCGGCCGGAAATACCGCGGGTCGATTCTCACCACCACGCGCCCGGAACCCTGTTCCACGCCACACTCATCGAGACCGGCGCCTTCCCAGCGGATGCCCTGCCCCAGCTCGCGTGCCACTGCTTCGACAAATTCGCGCACGGAGTGCTGGGTGCCGCTCGCGATCACGAAGTCATCGGGCTCGGGCTGCTGCAGCATGAGCCATTGCGCCTGCACGTAGTCGCGTGCGTGCCCCCAGTCGCGCCGGGCCTCGAGGTTGCCGAGGTACAGGCAGTTCTCCAGTCCCACGGCAATGCGCGTCAGTGCGCGGGTGATCTTGCGCGAGACGAACGTTTCACCCCGCACGGGCGACTCGTGATTGAAGAGGATGCCGTTGCAGGCATACAGCCCGTACGCCTCGCGGTAGTTGACCGTGATCCAGTAGGCATAGAGCTTGGCCACCCCGTAGGGCGAGCGCGGATAAAACGGCGTCGCCTCGTTCTGCGGCGTGTGCGCGGCGTTGCCGTACAGCTCCGAGGTCGAGGCCTGGTAGAAGCGCGTCCTGCGCTCCAGCCCGAGCAGCCGTATGGCCTCCAGCAGCCGCAGCGTGCCGATGGCATCCGCGTTCGCGGTGTACTCGGGCGTCTCGAACGACACCGCCACGTGGCTCTGCGCGGCGAGATTGTAGATCTCGTCGGGCTGAACCTGCTGCACGATGCGCACCAGGTTGGTCGCATCCGTGAGGTCACCGTAATGCAGCGTCATGCGCACGTCTGCTTCGTGCAGGTCACGATACAGGTGATCGATGCGCTCGGTGTTGAACAGCGAGGCGCGGCGCTTGATGCCGTGCACCTCGTAGCCTTTTTCCAGCAGCAGCTCGGCGAGATAGGCGCCATCCTGGCCGGTGATGCCCGTGATCAAAGCGCGCTTGCTCAAGGTCCCACCTGCTGCTCGATCGAGGCCCGTTATCATACCGGAACAGCGTGGCCGCGCTCGTGGCCGGCGACCCGAGCGCGCGTTGCTCGGGCGCAGCCGAGCCTGCCGGCGAGCGCCGTGCTGCGCACTAACGCGCCAGCTGCTGCATCGCGCGCATGCGTTCCCTGCCGAGCCACAGGCCGGTGGCGCACAACATCACGGCAAGCGACAGCGCACAGCAGAAACGCACGCTGTCCGTTGCGCCCAGCCACGTGACGAGTGAATCGCCGCCCAGCATCAGCCCCATCATGGCCGCCGTGGCGACCACGAACTGCGCGCCTAGGCGTGAGGAGAAGCCGGCAACCAGCAGCGCACAGATCATCCACACCAGGTAGAAGGCGACCGTCACGGCCGAATAGACGATGATCGCCAGGTCGGGGTCCGGGGATATCCGCAGCGCGATGTAGATCGCCACGCACCCGATGACGACGTACACCACCTCCAGCGCGAGCGGCAGGCCCTGCCGACCGCGGATGTCGAAGGTGCGGTCCAACCACGCAGTGAGCGTCCTCACCATCGACGGTACCGCGAGAATCGCCGCGAAGTGACCGGCCTGCCTCCATGGATGGCCGAATACCACGCCGAATACGGGCTCGGCGAACAGCATCACCAACACGAAGAACGGCCCGACCACCAGCGGCCCGAGCAGCAGCACGGTGCGTACCATGTGCGGCATGCGCGGATCGTCCAGCCGGCGGGCCGCGCGCGAATAGAAGATCTGACTGGCCGCAGCCATGAGCGTGGCGACCGGCAGGAAAATCACGCGTTGCGCGACCGCATACTGGCCCACGATCCGCGCCGAGGTAAACATCGCGAGTGCGATGACCACGATGCGCACCGACATCTGGCACAGCACTGCATAGGGTCCGGTGTAGATGGGGAAACGCGCATAGGCGCGGGCGGCCCGGCGTACGCCGGCGCGCGAGAAATACCTGCGCAGATATGGAACCACCGGATTGCGCAGCACCGGCGAGTACACCAGCACCAGCGCGACGTAGCCGACCAGGGTTCCCATCACCAGCGCATACGCACTGGCGCCGACCACCAGGATCAGGGATAACTGCGCGCATATTGTCAACAGCGCCTGGGCGATCACCGCGCGCGATTGAATCTGGTAGCTGTGAACGCGTAGGCTCCAGCTCTGTGCAACCAGTTGAAAACTAAGGAGCAGTATTCCCAGCGGCAGCATCGCCAGCAATAATGGTGCGGCGGTGCGTATTTCCGTCCACGTGCCGAGGCGCCAGACGAGCAGCAGTGTAACCAGCGATAGCAACGCGGCGCCGGTACTTATGAGAAAGCACAGCGCAGTGAGATGCGTGGCATCTTCATCATCTTCCGGGAGCACGATGGCAACGTCGTAGCGCAGACACGCAATGGGCGTCAGCACGCCGAAGACAGCCACGACAAAAGCAAACGCACCTATGTCTGCCGGAGTAAACAGTCGCGCGATGAGCGGGCTCGCCAGGGCCGGGATCGCCTGAGCGAGCGTCGTCCCGCCGAGCAGGGTAAGTCCCTGCTTGACTGACGGTGGCAGTCGAAAGTGGTGATTGGTCACGAGACTCACGCAAGCTGAGGGGGTCGACGCACGCGGTCGGGGAGCGGCCCTGCAGCAAGAATCAGCCGATTAGGCAAAGCTGGCGTCACGAAATTTGCGCCATTCGCGCCGGTACGAGCATCATGGAGAAACCAGGCATTTTGCGCAAACCATCAACTGTAATGAACGATTGTGTACGGTTTCCGTGGGCAGCATCGACCATGGCGCTGTTGAGTCTCGCGAACCTGAACCGCTGATCGCAACGCATATGTCCGACGGTTATTCAATCGCAGCGGGATCGGTCGACATCACGCCGCAGGCCCCGATACCACTGGCGGGGTATGCCACGCTGCGCAAGCCGACCTTCGAGCGCGTCGCGGATCCGCTCGAAGCCAATGTCGCCATCCTGCGGCACGGCGACCAGACCATCGTGTTCGTCGCGCTCGACCTGATGTACGTCGGTGCATTCCTGCGGGACGCGGTCGTCAATGCCCTGGCTGGCCGGATTCCCCCCGAGGCGATATTCACCAGCGCCTGTCACACGCACGCCGGACCGCCGACCGAGGATTCACTGCCGATCCTCGGCGCGGTAACGCCCGAATACCGCAATCTCGTGGCGCAGCGCGTCAGCGAACTCGCCCTGCAGCTGCTCGCCGGAGCCTTCGTGCCGGTTTCTCTTGAGTACCTCGAGGGGAGCGCCGCCCATTCGATCAACCGTCGTAAGCGCGGCTTCGGCATCAGCCGAAATTTCCCCTTCCTCGGGCAGCAGGTGACTCTCAAGCCCAACCCTTCCGGTCCGCGCGACGATACCATCCGCATGATCCGCATCCGCGACGGCGCCGGTAAGGACGTTGCGGTGTGCTGGAGCTACGCCTGTCATCCCGTAGGATATCCACTGCTCGACGAAGTGAGCGCGGAATACCCCGGAGTCGTGCGCAGCACGCTGCGCGGCTCGCTCGGTAATATCCCGGCAATCTTCTGGCAGGGGTTTTCGGGCAACACGGCGCCTCTCGGGACAGTGCGGCCGATGGTCTTCAGGGCGGCAACACTGCAGGACTGGCGTGCGTGGGCCGAGGGACTCGCGCGGTGCGTCCAGGATACCGCTGGCGGTGCGGGCACGCCGCTGTCCGGCCCCATTGCGTGCAATGTGCGGACGCTGCCGCTGCACGCGCTCGGTCTGTCATCCGACAAGCAGGTGCGGTTCCACGAGATAAGTCTCGGGCCGCAGCTGATCATCTGTGGTCTCAACGCCGAAGTCGCCGTCGAATACGTCGAGATCCTGCGCAGGCTGCACGCACCGGTGCAGGTGATCCCGGTCGGCTGCGTCGGCGATGTCTACGGCTACCTGCCGGTGGACGCCATGGTGCGCGAGGGCGGCTACGAGGCCCGCGGCTTCGTGCCGCGTTTCGGGCTGCGCGGCAGCTTCGTTGCCAACGTCGAGGAGATCGTCACCGAGCGCCTGTTCTGCGCCGCGGGGCCGGCGTGCTCAGAGGCGCAGGGCCGGGCGGCCCATCAAAGCGGCGCCGCCGTTGTAGAGCGCGGCGGCGACCGCCAGGCGCCGACTCGTACGGTAGACGTGTGACACCGGCACGGTCTCGGGGTTGAAAGCCCGGAAGAACCGCGAAATGCCCTCGACCATGGAGCCCTCGAAGTCGAAGAGCTTGCTGGTTCGCGCTGCGAACTGAATCGCGTCCCACAGCAGCAGGCTCGCCGCGCCGCTGGTGCGGTGGCGCGCGTCCGTTCCGCTCATCAAATAGTGTGCGGAACGATGATCGAAGACGATGAGGATGACCGCGTGCGCGTTACTCTTGTCGTCCAGCGCGAAGGCGATGCGCGCGTGACCCTCCCTGAGCGCGCCCTCGACGACCCGGCGCACGAACGCGCGCTCCCGCGGTGGTTTCATTCCCTGTTGGGCAAAGTTCAGCTCGTGAAGATCGCAGAGTCGCTCCACGTCGTCGGCAACCACCACTTCGACGTGCTTTTGCGCTTTGTTGATCTTCGCACGAGTCTCCGTCAGGAAGTTCGACCACAGGAGCTCGGGGCTCGTGAGGTCGCGGTACCAGCTGGTATAGGCAGTGTACTGGGAATACCCCGCCCAGTAGAACGGCAGCCAGTCAGGTATCTCAGGCCAGAGGTTCTGGGAGAAGAGATCGAACCGCGGCAGTTGTGACAGCAGCTCCACGGTCAATCTCCGGCGCTCGGAGAACTGGTTCGATGCCTTGGCGTTCGAGGGTCGGAACCAGGGACCCGCATAGGGCGTAAGGCGCGGCTGCGTGAGAATCGTCGCACCGTAACGCCGCAGAGTACGGTACGGCAGGCGCGCAATTGCGCCCTCGGAATTGCTGACGATGGCCTCGTCCCAGTTCCCCTCGGTCGTCAGATTCAGCCACCACGGGTCCTGGAACAGGCAGAAGCTGCTGGGTATCTCTTCCGACATCAGGCGTGCCCGGTGTCGTCCATGCGGACATGGAAGCGATATGGCATGTGCAGACAGCCGAAGTACGTCGGCGTCAGGCCGTGACGCCGCGCTGCCGCAGTGCACTCCCGATACGAATACCAGTAGCCGAGCGGTTCGATACCGGCATAGGAGCGCGCCAGCACCGCCAGCCTCCTGAGGAGGCTCTGGGTGCTCGCTGGGTTGGCCGCTTGCAGGTGGAAGGCGGCACGAGCTCCGCGCCACGGGATCGAGCCCACCAGCAGCCGGCCGCCGGGCGCGAGCATTGCGCGCGCGCTGGCGATGTGACGCCGGAACATCGGGTAACTGAAGTATTGAACGAGCGAGCTCGAGAAGATCAGATCGTACTGCGCGCCGTCGTTGTAGCTGGTCGCATCGCCGACCAGCAGGTCCACGCCGGGATGCGCGGCGCGAAACACCGCGAGCATCTTCGCCGAGAAATCCACTCCGCGGTAGGACCTCGCCCGCTCGAGTCCCATCGGGCTGAACAGCGCACCGGTGCCGCAGCCGAACTCCAGCACCCGCTTGCCGGTCGGATCGCCGCAGACGAGCGTGAACTCGCGGCCATGACTGGCGAAGAACTCGGCGCTGTGTGGTTGCCGCGGATCGTCCTGCTGAGTCCAGAACACGTTCCAGTCACGCGGCATTTGCAGCCCTCCTCCCCCATGGATATCCGCACACGGCGATGCCGCGCGCCATCGAACCGCCCGCGGCCGCCTTCAAGCCCGCTGCAGCACCTTCCACGGTGCCAGATCGATATTCGTCATCCTCTCCAGCTCGACGATATCCGGCAGATAGAAAGCAAGCAAAGCCGCCCGCGTCTGTTGCGAAACCGCCGGCTCCTGGGTACGCACGAAGATGCGGGTCGCCGCCGACAAGCGGCTCGCAAACAGCGCCAGGCGCCTGGCGCCCCAGCCAAGCAGACCCGGCCGCAGCTGCACCAGCCCCGAGGCGGGGTCGTAGGTCTGGCCGTGATGATTCATGAACTGGATGAACCTGAGGAACGGTGCGAAGTACACACCCTGATTGCGCGGTACCGAGACCCCCATGGGGACGGACGTCTGCTCGACCCCCAGAAAGCCACACACCCGCTTGAACACTTCGAGGGAGCTGCGGCGCATGTCGAGGTCGGTGAGGATCAGCAGCTGCTCGCTCGGAAACGCGCGCCGGAAATTCTCCACTCCCATGGCGTAGCGGCCGAAGTCCAGTACCAGTTGCCGGGCGTAGGGCGGATCGAAGTGTCCCGCGAGATAGTGCGCAAACGCCGTGTCCGCCGGCACCACCGGCAGCTGGCCGGAGCGGATGAGGTGATAGTACTGCGAGATCGCCCGGTCGACCGGATTGCGCAGGATCGCCACCAGGCGTGCCTGCGGCAGGTGCCGAGCAAGTCGCGGCGCGCATTGCGGGGTACAAAGATAGTTGGGGCACTTGATTCCTACCACCGCACCTGGCGGCGCCGCTTTTAGCTCCGCCAGCAGCGGGCCTAAATCGCTCGCGTTGTAGTACGGATCCTCGAAGAACGGCGTCTCACTGGCCGGCATGTAGACGGCCGGGTGCTGTCGCAGCGCCAGATGCAGCCAGGTCGATGCAGACTTGGCGGCGCCGATGATCACGAAGTCAGGCGACCGCAGCACGCGTTCGTTGAGTCAGGTAACGCAGGTTCCACGACGCATTGCGCGGCGCAAACAGCATGAGCACCGTCAATGCGATCAGGCCGTTGGTCAGCAGACTTGGGCCGAGCCCGGTGTCGATCAACGCTATGCAGGCACCGGCCATGATGATCGCGCACATCGTGATATTCAGCCCGCGCATACAGGAATTGATGGTCAGCATTACCAGCCCGAATATGATTGAGATGAACGGCAACATGAGCGGCCCGGCAGCCGCCAGGCCGTCGGTCTCGAGAAATGAGGCGTTATCATTTCCCAATGAGTACTGCTCGGCCAGCACCATCGCGAGCGGTTGCCCGTAAGGATAGGGAACGAAGTTCGAAATAAATCCGATGTGCGACCAGTAAGTGTATGGATGCAGCGAAAAATAGTCGTAATAGACGTTGAAACCGATGGCCGGAACCGAATAGAGGCGGTAATTCGCCAGTGTGAATGCGTCGTAGAAGGCCGATTTCCTGTCCTCCAGGCCGAGGATGAAGGACAGCGCCAGGCAGATGAGAAACGGCGCCATCACCGCAAACAGGAATCTGACGACGGACTCGCGAAAAAACACTCGCTGAGCCACATACATATACGCAATCCAGAACGGCATGAGTACCGCGCCGCGCTCCGACAGCGCCCCGTAGCAACCTACCCACCCCAGGACTGCCAGCGGCAACAGGTAGTACTTGCGGTACATGATCGCCACGGCGACCAGCAAGGAGCCGAACGAGGTCATGTAGCCGACCATCAGGTAGCCCTGCCAGCCCGCGACGGTCACGTCCGACTGCGCCGCGTGTGCCTTGTCGAGGCTCACGATCTGGAAATGGTTCGTGCCAAGGACATAGGCGAATCCGAGTCCGGCGATGAGGAAAAAGATCAGCAGTATTTGCTGAAACCGCCGCTCCGACACCGCCGGCAGCGGGATGTTGACTGCGCACGATCCCAACGTGTTCACGGCGAGGTATCCCAGCCACAGCAGCGCGTAGACCCGCCAGAATTCTGCGGGGGTAACCATCGGTACGAACACGATCGGGATCGGGATGAATATCAGCACCGAGGCCGCGCCGATGATCAATTGGCCCGGGGTTCGCAGCCGCGTGCCGATGGGCAGGAGTGCCAGCGGCGTCAGAAAGCAGATCGCCGCGTAGATATCCAGCTTCAGGGAATCGAAAGTGGTGTAATCGTCATGATACAGCTCCGTGAGCTGCGTCGCGTAGAAGTATTCATAGGCCGCGCTGTAACCTACCAGCAGCAGGTAGATGGTCAGGACCCTGCCGACGGCCGCCAGTGAGCAGTAACGGGGCAGGATCATCGCCGCGAGTACTTGATCCTGGCGATTCCCAGACCGACGAGCCCGCCGATGATCAGTGCGGCGGCCAGCACCGCGGCCGGCACTGGCGCCACAGGCCGCGCAGAGATCAGCGGCTTGCCCAGCATGTCCGAGACGTACGGCAGGGGCGCGCTCGCCAGCATCCTCGTCTTCTCCTGCTCGACGAGATTCGTGACCAGCGCCTTGCGATACTCCTCCACGGTGACCTGCGACAGTCGCTCGGAGAGGTAGCCGATGTCGGTGGTCGATCGCTGCAGGTCACGTTGTCGCATCCGCTCATCCACCGCGTTGTCGAGCGTGGTCATGATCCGTGCAGCCGCTTCGGGATAACGACTGTCGAGCTCCAGGGTTACCGCCCCGCTCTTGGTGTCCGGAACGACCTTCAACTCATCCTTGAGGTAATCGAATACGCGGGCCACGCCCGGCGGGGACCAGGGCGGGATATACCAGCCGACAGCGGCCGCCAGCCAGTGCATGACCGGCGCCACGACACTCGGAGGTTCGCGCCATCTGCCTTCGGACGCGGACCACTCCCGCGGGAACATCGCCTTCAGAAGATCCGGATCTACGGCAATCGCCTGTGCGGCGAAGGGTGAGCGCAGCGTGCCGACGAGCAGCTTGAACTGCGAGTTGCTCCCGGTGGGCAGATCTATTCCCACAGCCGATGAAAGCTCATCGAGGGTCCCGGTGGAGGATTCGGAGTGGGTAGACACGGCGGCGATCACCATGCGCACCGCGTACTTCTTGTTCGCCACGTGCAGATACGCAATCGCAGCGACCAGAAAGATGAGCACGGTCGTCACGATGATGATCTTCTCGCTTCTGGCAATGCGCGCGAGCATGTGCAGATCGATGAGGCCGCGGCGAATGACCGGCCGGTCCCGCTCGTCGGCGTAGCGTCTCGTTTCTGGAACCTTGACATCCATTGGTGCTCTCGAACGACAACTATTGCCGTTGATCAAATGCCTGTATGCGCCGCGAGCCGCGGTTGGCACAGCCGTAGGCGCTGCCTGTGATTCTAGTAGCCGGCGGTGCTGCCGTGTAGGGCGGTCCGCTCAGGCCCGGTATGCCGCGAATGCGCGAATGCCCGCAACGACGGCGGACCTCTGTTCGGTGGTCATTTCCGGGAAAATCGGCAGCGACAGGATGCGCGATTGGTGCCGGTAGGCTACCGGAAAGCTCGCGGGAGTGTACGCCAGGCGGCGGTAGGCGGGCAGAAAAGGCAGCGCTACCGGGTAATTGACGGCCGTCTGGACGCCGCACGCCGCGAGGTGGTGCGCCAGCTGCTCGCGGCGCTCGTGCTGCACGACGAACAGGTGGTAGACGTGCTGCCGCCCGGGCGCCTCGCGGGGAAGCGTCAGGCCGGCTACCCCGGCGAGATCGCGCACATATTCAGCGGCGATCTCGCGGCGCCGCGCGGTCCAGCGCGTCAGGTGGCGCAGCTTCACCGACAGCACCGCCGCCTGCAGTCCGTCCATGCGGCTGTTGATACCCTCGATCTGGTGATCCCCTTTCGTAAGGCCCCCATGCCGGGCGAACATCGCCATGCGCTCGGCGAGCGCCGCATCGCCGGTCGCGACGGCGCCCGCATCTCCCATGGCGCCGAGGTTCTTGCCCGGATAGAAGGAGAATGTGGCCACCGTCCCGATGGTACCGACGTTGCGATCGTGGTAGCGCGCCAGGTGCGCCTGCGCGCAGTCTTCGATGACCCACAGGCGATGACGCGCGGCGATCGACATGATGGCGTCCATGTCGGCGGGTTGTCCGTACAGGTGCACCGGAATGATGCCGACGGTGCGCGGCGTGATGAGGCCTTCCAACAGGCGGGGATCGATCGTGAAGGTGTCCTCGTCCGTATCGCAGAACACTACCGCGCCGCCCGCCTGGGTTACCGTGGCGCTGGTGGAAATCCACGAATGCGCCGGCACGATGACCTCGTCTCCCGGACCCACGTCCAGGGCGCGCATGGCGATATAGAGTGCGTCCGTCCCGTTGGCGCAGGAGACCGCGTGCTGCAGCCCGCACACGTCCGCGAACTCGCGCTCGAACGTCTCGACGAACGGACCGCGGATGAAGGCCGAGGTACGTATGACCTCCGCCACTGCGGCATCGACCTCCGCGCGGATGGCCAGATACTGCGCGTACAGGTCGGCCAGCGGCACGCTCACGCGGGCGGGCGTCATGGCGTGCCTGATCCCGCGCCGCTCTTTAGCGGGCGCAACAGCCGCGCCGGGTTGCCGGCATAGACGCCGGGCCGCGTGATGCTGCGGGTCACCACCGCGCCGGCACCGATGATGACATCGTCGCAGATCTGCACCGGCAGGATGGTGGCGTTCGAGCCGATGGCCACACGCGCACCGATGCGCGTGTGCTTCCACAGCTCGCGCCGTCCGCGCGCCGGCCCTGCGCTGGCGTAAGTATCGTTGATGAACATCACGCCGTGCGCCACGACGCAGTCCTCGCCGATCTCCACCAGCTCGCAGACGAAGGAGTGGGACTGGATCCGCGAGCGCGCACCGACCGACACCCCCTTCTGGATCTCGACAAACGGGCCGACGAACACGTCGTCACCAAGCGTGCAGTCGTAGAGGTTGGCGGGCTCGACGATGGTAACGTTGCTACCTGCCGTGACGTTCACGACGCCGACGTGCCTGAAGTTGATGGCGCTCACTGGCGCACGCCGAGGCGGCAGCGGGTCGGGCGAAACCGCAGCTGCACCTCTTTGCCCGTCTCGATGGACTCGTAGATCGCGCTGATCAGCTCCAGGCTCTTGCGCCCCTCCAGGCCGTCGACCAGCTGCTGCTTGTCATTGCGGATGCAGTCGATGACGTGCTCGTAGTAGGCCTGGTGACCGAAACCATAGACGTTGGGCGGATTGACGGAGTAGTCGGACATCACCTTGGCGTCCTGCGCGTCCGGCTGGACGAATTTCCACACCCTGATCTCGTTCACCGCAAAGCCGCCGATCTCGACGCTGCCGAGCTCGCCCAGCAGCGAGATCGAGCCCTCGAGGTCGGTCGGGCGCGCGGCAGTGGTGGCCTCGATGATCCCGAGCGCTCCACTGCGAAAACGCAGCACCACGACCGCGGTGTCTTCGGCCTCGATTTTCACCAGCGCGGTGGCGCTGCGGGCGAACACGCTGTCGACGTCCCCCATCATCCATTCGAGCAGGTCGACGTGATGGCTGGCCTGATTGCTGAGCACGCCGCCATCGAGCGCCCAGGTGCCGCGCCACGGGTCCTGATCGTAGTACGCCTGGGTCCGGCACCACCTGACCCGCACCGTGCCGAGCACCAGGCGGCCGAAGCGCCCCTTCTCCAGGGCTTCGCGCAACTTCACCACCGGAACGTTGAAGCGATTCTGCTTGACGACGAACAGGCGCACGCCCGCCCCGTCGCAGGCCCGGATCATCGCGTCGGCGTCGTCGAGGGTCAGCGCCATGGGCTTCTCGACGACGATGTCGCGCCCGTAGCGGGCGAGCTCCAGCACGTGTTCCGCATGCCGGCCGCTCTCGGTCAGCACCACCACGACGTCCGGGCGTACCGCCTGCATCATGGCGTGCATGTCCTCGAAATACGGGATCGAGAACCGCTCGCCGACACCCTGCGCCTTGGCCCGCACGACATCACACACCGCAGCCAGCTGCGCGTGGGCGATCTGGCCGCTACCGAGCAGCTCGGCGTGCCGCTTTGCAATCCGTCCGCAACCGACCAGTGCGAATCGCAACATGTACCGCTGCTCGACCGAGCCTTTAGAAGTTGTGTATGGCCAGTACTGCGATCGCCAGGTTGTACATGATCTGCGTCACCGCCTGCCACAGCGGCAACGGCGGTATGTGCTCGGCGTTGAGCGGCACGACCACGGTGTCCCCCGGCTCCATCTCGGTATTGGCAGCGCTGCGGAACCAGGCGGCTGAACCTACCGGGACGACGCTGCCGTCCGCGCGCACGACATAGATGCGACCTTTGTCGGCACGCGCGGTCGGGCCGCCGCTCATGGCGATGTAATCGTCACGCGCCAGTCCCGGGCGGTACAGATGCGAGGTCACGGTCTGCACCTCGCCGATCACCGTTATTTCCTGCTCCATCCTCGGTACGATGAGCTCGTCGCCGTCACGCAGCACTACGTCGTACGGTGAGCCGATGGGGGAGCGCAACAGGACCGGCATGTTGATCACCAGCCGGCCCACGGCCTTGGCCCCGCGCAGCTGACCCAGGAGCGACTGACCGACGGTGAGTGCCGAGGCGGCTCCCGCCTGGTTCGCCACCGTGCCCTGCAGCGCCACGAAGGCGATGTCGTTCTGCATTCGCACCGCCAGCATGTCCAGCTCCTTCTGCTCCCGATCGCGCAGCTCACGGCGGGTGAACACGCTGCCGCGCGCAAATGCGTACTGTGTGAGTCCGCCGGCGCGCAGCAACACCGACTTCAACGTCTCGCCGGGCTTGATGGAATAGCGGCCGGGGAATTTCAGCTGTCCGCGCAGCGTGATCTGCGCCTGCTCGGTCCACGCCTGGATTTCCTTGACGCTCAGCGTGTCAAAGGGCTCGAGGTGCAGGTTGGCGGCCGGGTCGCCGCGCAGCACAGACGCCAGGTCGACCTGGATGAGCTCGGTACGGCGCGACTCACCGTCTACCACCTGATAGCGGGTAAGTTCGGCAGTGCCGCCGTAGGCGGCATCGCTCAAGCCCCCACCGGCTCTGATCAGATCGCGCACCGTCATGCCGTTCTCGTAAGGATATTGCCCCGGGACGTTGGCGCGTCCGTCGATGCGCACGACCTCATCGGGGCGAGCGATGTTCGACTGCAACTTCAGGTCCTCGAGCAGCGCCCGCACGACCCCCTCGCGGCTCGACTGCATATCGAAGACCGTGAGCCGGTCGCGCGGCATGAGTGGCGGATCGGCCGTCGACCCCGGCGCCTGCAGCGCGGCGGTGAGGTCGGCGGACAGCACCGCGATGCGCCGATCGGGCGGCAGCTCGCGGCGGATGAGAATGTAGTGCAGGTCGGCATTGGGTCTCAGGTCGTCCACTGACCGCAGCACGTCCGAGAGGTGCATCCCGTCGCGATAGGCGTAGGCGCCCGGCGCATAAACATAGCCCTGCACGACGATTCCCGCATCGAGCGTGGGCCGCAGGCGGGTGATGCGCACGCTATCGCCGTTGCGCACCGCTTCGGCCCGGCCTGCCGCGCTGGTCAGGTCGACCTGCAGCACGACGCGTTGCAGATTGTCATTGATGCGGGTGAGCGCCAGCTTGCCGGTATCGGCCTCGGCGGTGAGGCCGCCCGCGAGCTGCACGGCATCGGCGACCGTGGTCTCGTTGCGGATCTCGTAGATCGCCGGCCGGTGAACTTCGCCGTCGACGCTGACCGTGGGCCCGATCGGCGGGATGAAGATCACGTCATCCGGCAGCAGCCGCGCATCGTCAGTGGTGTCGCCGCGGATCAGCATGTCGTAGAGGTCGAGGCGGCGGATGAGCTCGCCGTGGCGCTTCAACTCGATATTGCGCAGCGACCCGATCGGTTGCACGCCGCCCGCCGCGAACAGCGCCGAGGTGATGGTCGCGAGCCCGCTGATGGTGTACGAGCCGGAGAACTTGGCATCCCCGAGCACGAACACCCGGATGCTGCGCGTGTCGCCCATTGTCACGCTGGCATGCACGCCGACCATCTGCCGCGCGACCCGCGCCTCGAGCATCTCCTTGGCGCTGCCGAACGTCTGGCCGCCGACACTGATGGGCCCCAGATCCGGAAAGCTCACCAGGCCATCACGGCCGACGACGAGCTTGTGAGTCATGTTCTTGCTGCCGTAGAGCTGCACGTCCAGCTCATCCCCCGGCCCGACGACATAGCCCACAGGAACCGGCACGTTGGTTGCCGGAGCGAACGTGGAGATCGGATGATCGAACAGGTCGTAGCCGAATGGCTTCAGCGCGGTCGGACCGGTGCGGGTCAGAGGCAGCTTCGTGAGCCGTATGAAAAGATCGCGCAGCACCGGCTCGACCCCCAGGCGCAGCGTAGCGAGTTGTTCAGTGAGTCCGGCCAGCGGCACGGGCGGGAAGCCCGGCAAGGCGAGCATGCCGTCGCGTGAGAGCTGATAGGGGTTCTTCGAGCGGATCAGATCGATCAGTGCCTGACGACGTTGCTTCTCCTCATCGGTCAGCTCGGGCCGTGTCGGCTGCGTAGGGTCGCAGTTCGGCTGCCCTGCACAGCTCGGCGGCAACAGCGCATAGCCCCCGGCCGTGACGCCCTGGGGGGAACTCGGCGCCATCGCCGCGGCCGTAGCGGCCGCCAGTGCCGCGTTTTGCGCGTTGGCTGCGCCTGCCGCGGCTCCGCCCGCTCCGCCGACGGCACCACTGGCCCCGGCGAGAGCGGCCTGGTTCGCTCCGGGGATAGGGGGGGTGGGGGTGCCGAGAATGTTCTGCTGCTGGCCGGTTGCGCCGCCCAATGCAGCTTGCACCGCGCCAGGTGATGGTGGCGTGGGATTGCCGGAGGGCAACGGATTGTAGTCGATGGTCACGACCACCCAATCCTCGGCCTGCAGGAACGGGCTCAGGCGCTGCGCTTCGGTACGCTGCCGCTGCGCCTCGATCAGCATGTCGCGCTGCTGCCGCAGCATCATGTTCTGCTGTTCTTCGTTGAACGGAGGCGGACGTACCGGCGTGGTGTTTTGTTGAGCGCCCGTCCCGCCGACTCCGAGCTGCTGGGTGATCGACTGAAGCTGATCGGGACCCAGCCCCTGCATGAGCTGCTCCACGGGGGAGCTGCTGGTCTGACCGAACGCCGGATCGACGGATATCAGGACAGCAGCCGACAGGGCGAACAGGACCAGCAGCCCTGCCAGGCGTTGCATCAAGCGCATTACAAACCTTTAATCCGTTAGTCTTAGCCCGCGCAGTCGAGCCGTGCAGCCGACC